>Ga0315273_10013891_pt1 | contig 10368 bp, 17 predicted proteins | sample YL17G02_0_MG_FD_205753 | JGI IMG/M metagenome (GOLD analysis project Ga0315273, IMG submission 205753) | Sediment microbial communities from Yellowstone Lake, YNP, Wyoming, USA - YL17G02_0 | ecosystem: Environmental > Aquatic > Freshwater > Lake > Sediment | place: USA: Wyoming | collected... | reverse complement strand
GACTTAGAGGTAGCTGACCGTCCGGACCAGCTCCGCGATCCGTCCCGCAGCGACGCCGTACCTCACAAGAACAAGCAGCTCAATGGCTTCCGACGTAATCGCCAGCACCAGAACCTGCAGGCCGATCGACCTGTCCGTCCGGATGAACTGGGGCAGGAGCGCGGGAAGCGCGAGACCCCTTCCGAGCATCTCTTTACCCCGAGCCAGATGAGGTAGCCGACGCCGAGATACCGCATGGCGAGAAGCAGTTGTTGGGAGGTGAGGAGGGCCGCGCCCAGACCGGCGGCCGAAAGCAGGGAGTAGCAGCCGTTGCCCGCCAGGATGCCCAGGCTCCCCCATGCCGGGCGTCGGCCGCCGAACTGGAGCTCCCTCTGGGACAGTACGAACAGCCCCGCCGGGCCGGGGGTGAGGCAGAGGACGCTCTCGGTCGCGAGGAAGAGACCCCAGTCTGCCAGCTCATGCGCCAGTTACCTGTCGCGGGGCACGCTGCCTAGAACTCGCCCGCTTGGGCAATCGAGACGCAGCAGGTCGTTGGCGCCCAGGCCGTAACTGCCCACCGGAGCCGCCTCATAATCGCCGATGAGGGTTGGTCCAGTGCCAGTGGTCCAGGCGGACCAGATGAGGGTGAGGCGGACCCCGCCTCGGGGGTCGCGGAGGTGGGCGGTGCAGGTCGGGCCCGGCGCGGTCACCGGGGGCCAAGCCGTATCGGCGACGAACTGGTCCGGCAGGCCCGTAGCGGGACGTGGTACCAGCTCGAGCGGATGGCTGGCGCCGCAGGCCAGCAGGCTACCAAGCGCGACGCACAGGGTGGGAACGAGCGGCAGCGCCGCCTGCGTAGCTCCGGATCGGATCGTCATGGAAGCCCAATCGGCAGGAGGTGAAAGGAAGCTATCTGGAGGGATCCCTCGGGGCGACAGGGATGAGCCCGCGCCGGCTCACCGCTCGAGGCGTCCGATGCGTCCGTGCAGCGGCCAGCGAACTTCACGCCGCGTGTCCGGTTCTCCCCACAAGGCGCGCAGGTCCTCCGCGAGCGGCGGCAGTGGATCCGCTCCACGTCCTTTCCGGTATCCGGCGACCGCCGACCAGGTGCCGACGTAGTCGATCACTTCCGTCAGGGTCCACCGGTGGAGCATCTCAGCCTGCGGGAAGGAGAGCTCAGGCAGCGGAAAGCTCAGGGTGCGGTATCCGGCTTCCACATGGCGTCGCTCGGGCGGCCACCAGGGACTGAGGGTCTTGGTGTAGAAGCGCTTCATCACTGCGTCGATCTCCGGTGTGATCTGACAGAGCCCGTAACACCACAGGGCGAGCACGCCACCTGGGCGCAGGACCTGAAACGCCTCGACATAGAAAGCGTCGAGGTCGAACCAGTGCGCGGCCTGGGCCACCGTGATCAGATCCGCGGAGCGGCTGGGAAGGCCGCTCTCCCCCTCCCGGGCCTGTCGGTAGGTGACGCGAGCATCGGCGCGGGCCTCAGCCAGCTGTGCGGCGCTGGCATCGGTGGCCAGCACCTTGATGAAGTGCCGGGCGAGTCCGATCGCGGCCTGCCCGTTGCCGGTGCCGGCATCCCACGCGAGCTCGCCCCCGGGGGCGAGGCCGGCGAGGGCGGAGAAGAGGGCGGGGGGGTAGCCGGGGCGGGCCCGGGCGTACTCCAGGGAGCGCTCGGAGAACTGGTCCATGAACGACATTAGTCCCGCTTCTTACCCCGCCGCTGCCTCCGGCGGGCCGCGACCTGTACCGCCTTCTCCACCCAGGATTCCAGCGCCTCGACATCCTCGAGCAGCTCGTCCGGCACACGGTAGTACTGCATGACCCCGCCACCGTCACCAGAGGGCTGGAACGGTCCCATCCCCGCCCGCTCAAAGTCGGATCGGTTGGACTCGTCAACCTTGAAGTAGAGGGCGTCATCGTCGATCAGGGCGAAGAACAGGTCGCCCGCGTAGATGCCGACGCCACCGAACATCGCGCGTCCCCGGATGCCCGAGGTGACGCGACCGAGTTGCTCGATCACGAAGGTGCGGAAGCTGGAATTGACCGCCACAGGCGGCGCGCAGCCCGGGAGTGTCCTGGTCAGCGAAGGTAGAGGTAGAGGCCGAAGCCCCCGACCCCGGCTCCTGCGATGATGAGGATGTCCTCGTCCGCGATCAGCCCCGTGACGATTCCGGCGGCACCCACCACCATGAGGGCGACGGCCTCCCCGTGCCCACCGTGGCCGGTCTTGGCGACCGCCAGGGAGGCTGACGGCGCCACCTCGGGGGTGCTGGCATCTCGAGCGGGCTCAACCGTGGTGAGGTGGATCAGGGCGGTCGGCGAGGGTATCCACGCCGCGGGGATGGTCCTGGCACGACCAGGGGATGCCGCGGACTGAGCCGCGGCGACGGACCCGGTCAGGAGCAGGACCAGGGTGATGACGGGAATCAGTCGGATGTCGCGGGTCGGACGCATCGGGCCTCCGGGGAGCGTTTGAAGCGGGACGCGCGAGACAGCGTTGGTCGTTGACGGAGCGCGGACCAAGGTGCGACGCCGTCCGTTGGCGGGCCTGCCATAGGGAATGTCCCACGGTCACGCGATGGGCGCCAGCCCGGCTCTTCGATTGCGGGCCTAGCGGGGGGGCAGGGCTATGCGATGATGACGTCGAGGCCGGTGTAGTTGTCCGTGTCACCGAACTCACGCCGCTGGCGGAGGCGTGGACGCATGCGCCAGCCTTCAGCGCCGCTCACGGGTGCCGGGGGCCGCCGAAACGCAGATTCCGGGTGGCGAGGAAGATTTCCCGCAGGAAGTGCAGATACCCGGCGATCAGGGCTAACATCGCCACGATGAACAATCCGGCCAGCAGCGGCACCAGCTCCAGTTGTAGCAGCGTGCTGAGAAAGAGGGTAGGAGCAGACAGATGAACAGGGCGCAGGCGGTGAAGAGTGCGATGTGTGCCGGTGCCTCCGGGTCCTTCGCCCGGCCTTCGAGGAACCTCGCCCGGTCGATGATGCGCCCCAGCCGGGTCGCCAGCACACCCAGGGTCACCCCGACGCCCGAGAGCAGAAACACCGGTGCGACTGCCAGCTGAATGGCGCGGGCGATATGGAGGCTGCTCGCGGCTGGATCGGTCATCAGTACTCGACCAGCAGTTCCTGGACGTGCTTCAGGCCGGTGAGTGGCCGGCCGTCCTGCGCCCAGGCGAAGACCGTGACGCCGCCGGCGGCCGTGGCCACGATGGCGATGCTCTCCGGGTAATGATGGACGAAGCGGGCGGCTTGCGCAGCAAGCCCAGGACCGAGGGCGGTGAGCGGCAGGTCGGTTTCGGTGGCGCCGCTTACCGCGTCGACCGCGGAGAGGGTGCCCAGCGTAGCTGGCACGTTCACCTCCGCCCCGAAGCCGTGCAGCGAGAGGTCGTCACCCAGTACCACCGCGCCGTCTGCGGCGGCGAACCGTCCGATCTGGGCCAGCAATCGCTGGCTCAGGTCGGCCAGCAGGGTTTGGGCGCGAGGCCGGAGAGCCGCGCGCGGGCCGGTATTGCTCGGCGCCAAACCGGACGGACGCATGGCAGGCTCTGGCCGGGAGTGCGGCAGCTCCGCGAGTCGCGACTTGGGGAGGGCGCTGGACTGGGGGTCGAATGCGTAGCGCAGGTGGATCGCCTCGGGCCACGCTGCTGATTCGGCCGGCACGACGAGGATCATGCCCTCATACCCGGTACGATGCATACTCGCTATCACCCGTACCAGGTGATGGGCGCGCGAGAGGCCGTCCGATTGCGAGGCCCCCTGGGTGCGGTCGAGCACGGCGCTCAGCAGGGTCATCAGGGAATGGGGCCCATTGCGCACGATATGCGTCTCCGCGCCACGCTGCAGGCCGATGACCTGCCGATCCTCGGAAATGACCAGCGTGGCCGGGCCGACGATGCGGATCACCGGCTGCCATAGCGGCGGTGCCTCTAGGAGGCCCCAGATCTGCGGCATCCCATCCGGCGAGACCTCGACGGCTGCCAGGGTGGCGCCCAGGGCCGGCGACAACCGGACCAGCGACTCCTGGGTGACCATCACCGGTTCGGTGAATCGGAGACCACCGGGCACAGTTCGATCCGCCACGGTCAGCGCGCCGCGGGCCGGGCCGCCCTCCTCCTGTCGTAGGCTCGCCCAGAATGCGGTGTTCAGCAGGTACGCCAGCTGGTGCCCCGCGAACTCGACTGGCCCGTCCGGGGACGTGCCCCGTTCCGCGCCAGCGTAGATCTGGTGCCGCTCCTTGGCCTTCTCGGCCAGGAGCTTCACGAGCGGGGAGTCCTGGGTGATCAGCGGAAGAATGGGACGCGTCCAATCTGCCGGCGGGTGGCCTCGTCGTTTGCCGGCGGGTCGTGGTCCGGCAAACCTGCAAGTCGCGCGCCCAGCCGCCAGGGCGTCAGACGGCCCGTCCCTCGATGACGATCGCCCGCATCGGGAGGCGGAGCGGAGCACTCCCGCCGGCCGCTGCCAAGGCCGCGGTGAGAGCCTCCACGAGGGGCCCGGAATCGCTCACCCCCCGCTCGCGGAGCGCGGCGCTCATGGGATTGCCGTGCAGCAGCCCGTAGGCGGCATGGCCGGCGCTCTCGGAGGTTCCCTCAATCGAGACGACCTCGAGCCGGACCTCCTCGAATCCCCCGTCCCGAATGAGCCGTCCCAGCAGCGACCGATCGGCAAGCCCGAACGGTACCTGGAAGAAGTCGGGCGGGTTCCCCGGGAAGAACGAGGAGATCGTCTCATGGGCGATGCGCCCGATCGGGTTCTCGGCCAGACTGTCCCAGACGTTCAACAGCAGCCGGCCCGAGCGGCGCAGTACCCGCCGGAACTCGCGCACCGCCGCCAGCTTGTCGGGGAAGAACATCAGCCCGAACTGGCAGACCACCAGGTCAAACTCCGCGTCTTGGAACGGAAGCGCACTCGCATCGGCCGTGCGCCAGGTGAGATTCGGGGCGCCCTCCAATCGGTTGCGTGCCAGGGCGATCATGGCCTCGTTGAGGTCGGTTGCGACCAGTTCGGTGTGCGCGGGCAGCGTCGAGCACAGCGCGGCGGTGACGATGCCGGTTCCGCAAGCAATCTCCAACACGCGGGGCGGCGCCGGCACGGGGAGCCGACTCACCAGGTCCCGAGCGTAGGGCTCGAACAGGAGCGGGCCGAGATGACGGTCGTAGATCCGGGGGATGGAACCGTCGAAGCGCGCGTTGGGCACCGTCATGAGACAGTCTGGTTCATCGGCCCGGCCGAGGAGCGATCGGCCGGCGGCAAGGCCGCCAGGACGTCCTCCTCCCGCGGAACGATCTCGAACGCCGTGGCGAGCTCCGGCGGGATGGCGCAGGGCCGGCCGGTCGCCGAATCTACGAACACCCAGAGCGTCTCGGCTCGGGCGATGACCTGCTGGTCCCCGGGGCGCCAGAACAGGAACTTGCGGGGCGAGCTGTGCTTGCGTAACCCGGCCACCCAGGTCAACAAGCTCAGCCGTTCTCCGGCAAAGGCGGGCCGCAGGTATTCGATGTAATGCGAACGCACCACCCACCCGGCCCCGGCCTCGAGGTACCGTTCCAGGGGCCACCCTTGAGCGGTTGAGTGTGCGATCGCACTCTCCTGCATCCATCGCAGATATGCCAGGTTGTTCACGTGGCCGTTAACGTCGATGGTCGCTTCGGGGACGTCCAAACTCTGCGCCAGGATGCGGGGCATGGAGCCGGGCTTCCGCTCAGCCCTTCACGCAGGACAGTTTCTCGGCGACGAGACCATCGCGGACCGCCGCGGCGCGGGCATTGAGGACCCCGCTGCGAGAATACTGCCACGAGCCGAGGGCACCGAGGGGGAGCAGCAGCGCAGCCGGCGAGGTCCCAGTCGCGATCTCGGGCTTCATCTTCGCCACCAGGATCGACGCCAGAACGATCACCACGCCGCCGCCGATTCCGAACCGGCCTGCAAGCAGGCCGGCGGCGACACCGATCGCGAGGTATTCCATTCGGGGGTTCTCCGCGTTAGGGGCGCGGCGCTGATCGCTCAGCCTGGTGCACGCCGGGGCAGCTGTGCGAGATGATGCCGGGCATGCAGGGTGAGCAGTCGAAGCGCGGTGGTCAATGGCAGGGCGCCGAAATAGGGGTGCGTCAGCTTGCAGCTGACCGGGTTGGGGTGGGCGGCCAGGGTGGTCTCGAGGGTCTGGGTCGCGAGTTCGAGGCTTTCGATCGCCTGGCGCTGGGAGTGTGGCGTCGACGAGGGCCGCGTCTCGCGGGGGGCGCGGACGCTGGGCGGGAATGTCCCGGTCCGAAGGATCCGCGGCAGGTACATCACCCGCGCGGCGTACCGCTGCCACGCATTGAGCCGCACCGCCATGTGGGCGCGACCGGCGGCATCGTCGGTGAACGCCTCGATCGAAAGAGTCACATGTTCGGTGATCAGCGCGGGCGACCACTTCTCGTGCCCAATGGGCTTGAACCACGCCGCCGAGTCCATCTCGCCCGCGGCCCGCGCGAATTCCTGCACCGCCGCGCGATGCTCCGCCAGAAAGAGCTCATGCGGTAGGTCGTGGTGTGGCACTGATCCTCCCGGCGGTGACCGGCCCGGCGGTGGTCCTCGGGCTGCCGAGCCCCCTCTAAGGTACTGCACCTCCTCCCGCCCGGGGCGGCCGGCCGAGGGGCGGGTGCCCAAGATCCAACTCCATGTAGACGTCGGCCCGGCTGTATCCGGTGTGGGGCGGAAGGGGGTGATGCTCGAAACCCAGCCGCTGGTACAGCCGGATTGCTGGGGTGAGTCGGCTATTGGTCAGCAGGAACAGCCGCTCGGCCCCGGCGCTACGGGCGAACCCGATCACCGCCTGACCCAGCCGTTGTCCGACTCCCCGTCCCTGGGAATCTGGAGTCACGGCCATCTTCGCCAGTTCGAACACCTCTGGGGAGTGGACCATGGCCGCCGCGGTACCGACGATCTCCCCGCGCACCCGCGCAAAGAAGATCTGGCCGCCCGGGGTGATTACCTCGCGCTCCGGGTCGCTCAGGACCATCTCATCGCCTGGCTCGATGGTGAACAGCCGCTCGATCCACTGCCGATTGAGACGGGCGAATTCCGGTGCCAGAGCCGGCTGGAAGGGCTCGATGGTCAACCTAGCCGTCATTTCCGACCTACGGCTCCAAGGGACCGGCGGGCCTCGGCACGCTGCCACCGGGCCACTCCGGCGATTCCCCTCGTCAATTGGGATCCGGCGGACCAGCCGCCAAGCGCTGGAAGGATGTCACCCAGCTCCGGCGGTCCACTCGCTCGGTCCATATGATAGGGCCGGTCGAGACGCGGGCAAGCCCGGGAGCCACGCCGTTCGGATCGGCGAACCGGCGCAGGCGAGAATCAAGGCGGGTGGACCGCGTTCGCGTCGCCGGACCTTACCCGCTCGAGGGCCTGGGCGTAACTCGGGGCGACGTCGGCCGCAGAGTTGGCGCAGAAGCCCAGATCCCGGATCAGACCGTCCTGCAATCGGTACACCCAGCCATGGATCGCCAGTGGCTGCCCCCGTTGCCAGGCGTCCTGGACAATGGTGGTTCGACTGACGTTCATCGCCTGTTCCACGACATTGAGGGAGCAGAGGCCGTCGAGGGCGGACTCCTCGTCGGGAAGGGCCGCAAGGTATGGGCGGTGCCGGTCTGCCACGTCCTGCACATGGCGGAGCCAGTTGTCGATCAGGCCAAGGGGCCGGCCGCGCCAGGCGGCCTGGATGCCGCCGCAGCCGAAATGGCCGCAGACGATCAAGTGCTCCACTCGAAGCACGTCCACCGCGTACTGCAGCACCGAGAGGCAGTTGAGGTCGGTGTGGACCACCACGTTGGCGACATTGCGGTGCACGAACATCTCGCCTGGCAGGAGGCCCACGATCTCGTTGGCGGGCACCCGGCTGTCGGCGCAGCCGATCCACATATACCGCGGTGATTGCTGCAGCGACAGGCGCTGGAAGAAGGTCGCATCACCTACGGTGACCCGGTCCGCCCAAGCACGGTTCCGGTCGAAGAGGTCGGGAAGAGTGCACATGCGGGGAATGTGCTCACACGGCGGTGGGGCCGCCAGCGGGCCCACCCGGGCTGCTCAAGCCTGGCGGCGGTAGGTGCCCGTCATGAACGGGAACCAGTTCTGCCCGTCCGGGGACACATCCATGCGATAGCTGTACTGCCCCGCCTGCCGCAGATCGAACGCCGCCCGCGTCAGTCCATGGGCTTGCCGGCTCGAGAGCGTCAGCACTCCGCCCTCGAAACTGCCGCGAAACAGGACCGGGTCCTGACCCAGCGAATCGAACCAGTGCAGGGCATAGTCCTGGGCCTCGGGGTCCCAGCGGAACACCCCATGTCCGCGGAAGGTCACCCGGCCATCCCGCTCCTGGGCATAATTCTGGACCACGGCGAAGCCGTCCAGTGCCAGAGTATTCTGCACGACCCCGGTCGCTGCCCCGCCGGCGGGATCCCACGGGCTCGGCTGGAGCTGTTCCTCGCCGCGCCAGCTGCCGATCAGGACCTCCAATCGGCGGTGCGGTTCGGTCAGCGTCGGCATCTGCATGGGACGACCTCGTTGGTGCGTGGTTGGCGTGCGGTGACGACCGACGAAGGCGTCAGGTGGAGGCCGCTTCCGGAGGCGGCTGCGATCGACCCCGCCGGCGAGTCCACAGCGACTGGCCCAGTAGCGCAAGGGCGAGCCAGCAGCACCAATTGCTGCCGATGAGGATGCCGGTCCCCGTCAGGGTCATCCGGATATGGCCGCCCCGGATGACATGAGTCAAGACCAGCCCGTTCCGAAAGCCGCAGCATAGCCCCGCGGCGGACAGGAGTTCGATCGCGGGCAAGTGCGCTAGGGCGAGAGGGATCTCCCACCAGCGCGCGTGGGGCACCAGGCCGGAGCCGAAGTACGGGAATCCGCGCACCAGGAAGACCACCGCCGCGAGCAGCTCGATGCCGAGCAGGGCGCCGGCCAGCCACCAGCGCGAGCGCCGGCTCGCAGTCGCAGGAGCCGGAGGCGCCGGTTCGGGCGGGGGTGCGGCGGTCACTGTCGACTCAGGGCAGCGGATGTGCCGCGCCGGCGCCGACGACCGTGGTCCATTCACGGACTCTCCAGCGGGTCACCAGGCCATTGGTCACGTAGGGGTCCTGCTTGGCGAACGCCTCGGCCGCGGCGGGGGACGGACCCTGGAACAGGAGCACCGCACCGTCGACCGGATCGGCGAGCGCACCACCGAGCAGCAGTTCTCCCCGCGCCACCGCGCGCCGTGCCAGCGCGAGGTGGGCGTCACGGAGTGGCACTCGACGGGTGACGTAATCCTCTACCACGTCGTATAGCAGCAGGTAATGCATGACGCCCCTCCGGGTGCCGCTGGGGTCAGGCGCTACGGGGGCCGCTCTCGCCCGCGAGCCGCTGCAGGAGTTTCCGGTACGCCAGCCGCCGCCACCACGATGGCCGGGGCTGCAGCGAGCGGAGGACAGCGCCCTCCCGGCCCCGGGCAGTCGGGACGGTGAGAATCGCCGCAAAGGGCCGGGTTCCCGTCAGCCGCTGCAGCGGTTGCGCGTTCACCCGCAGGAAGCGGGCGGCGGCCTCCGTCGAGAGTTCGCTCAGTCCCATGACGACCCAGAAAGCCCGGTGGCTTGCCGGATGGCTGCCTTTGTAGATCAGACCGTAGTCCATGCCGCCGCGCGCCTCGAACACCTCCTGGGACACCAGGCTGCGGAAGGCATCCGGATTCCGGAAGGCGACCAGTCGGGGATCGCAGCCCTCCAGGATCTGCTGTGAGGTGAAGTGACAGCCGATCGCGATCGAGTTCTCATCCCAGACCTTCCGGTCCTTCTCCACCGAACGGAAAGCGATTTCGACCTCGGGGTTCGCGGCTACCAGCAGGCGCAGCACGTCGGTGGCTGCCCTGACCTCGGCCGCGGAGAACACCTCGGGGATGCCGGTCCATTTGTGGACGGTGACTCCGCCGGAGGGGCTGGGAGGATATTCGGGGGCGCGGGAGAAGAACTCGTTCGCCGGGACGAACATGCCGCGCAGAAACAGGCCAACGGGCGTCGCCTCCGTCGCCACTCGGCCCAGCAGCCGCCGGACCGGTATCTGAGCGTCCCGGCGCCGGAAGATCGACCAGGCGAGCACCAGCACGAGGGCCAGTGCCGCGCCGAGCAGCGCGAGAAGGGTGGGATCTGCCCAGTCATCGGCGAGCATGTCGGATCCGAGTAGGATGGTTGTTCCCGGGGTGAAGCGATACGGGACCGAGAGGAATGTCTTCCGGGTGAACCGCGGGCGCCAGTGTGAGCGTCACTGTCCGCCGGGCTCGAGGAAACCGGGAAGGACGCGATCCGCGCCGGTCCTCAGAGTCCGAACTGCCGGAGATGGTGGTCCAGGTGCTTCCAGGCGAGGC
>Ga0315273_10013889_pt1 | contig 10368 bp, 7 predicted proteins | sample YL17G02_0_MG_FD_205753 | JGI IMG/M metagenome (GOLD analysis project Ga0315273, IMG submission 205753) | Sediment microbial communities from Yellowstone Lake, YNP, Wyoming, USA - YL17G02_0 | ecosystem: Environmental > Aquatic > Freshwater > Lake > Sediment | place: USA: Wyoming | collected... | reverse complement strand
CGATGCCACCCGACGATCTCGCGGCCGGGCTCGTTGCGCGGGGAATGGCCCCGCAGGAGGCACGCGCCCGAGCGGCGCTCGCCGAAGGGCGTCCGGGCCGAGCCCTCGGTCTCGATCTCGCCGCCTTGGCGGCCCGACGCGACCAGCTCTTGACGGCCCTCGAAGCGCTCGTTGCATCCTCGCGGGCCGCCTCGGAGCTTGGCGAGTACGCCGCTCAGATCGTCGGCGAGGGCGAGACGGAGCTTCTCCTCGGGCTCGATCTCGTCATGGCGTTGCTGCGCGATGCGGCCCGCGCCGCGTCGGGTCGAGGAGCGATCCTCCACGCCGACGTCGCGCCCCGCATCGACAAGCTCGGCCGCGCTGTCGGGGCCGAACGCGCGACGGAGCTCGTCGCACTGGCCGATCGCCTGCGTGGCGATCTGCGCCTCAATCTCAACAAGACGCTGCTTTGCGAGACGCTTCTGGCCGCGGTCGCGGGTGGGCGGATTCCGGCGTTTTCCTAGGACCGCCGCGAGGCGGCGCGCGAGAGCCAGGCCACCGCCTCGACGTGGGCGGTTTGTGGAAAGAGATCGAAAGGCGTGATTCGCTCGATCGCGTAGCCTCGTGCGGCCAGGACGGCAAGGTCACGCGAGAGAGTCGCCGGATCGCAGGAGACCATTGCGATCCTCGCGGCCCCGAGCGCCGCGAGGCGCTCCGCGACGCCCCGCCCCAACCCGGTGCGAGGCGGGTCGGCGATCACGAGGTCCGGTGGGATGGCGTCGGATCGGGTTTGCAAGAAGGCGAAGACGTCGGCGTGCACGAACGCGGCCGATGTGAGGCCCTGCGAACGCGCCGCTTCGGTCCCGCAGGCGATCGCCGCCGCGTCCGCGTCGACGATCGTCGCGCGCGCACCGCCTCGCGCGAGCGCCAATCCCAGGGCCCCGATGCCCCCGTACAGTTCGACGACGCGGCGCGGGGAGCCCGCGCCTTCGAGAACATGCCCCCCGAGCCGATCCGCCGCTGAGGCGTGAACCTGGAGGAATGTCCCCGCCGGGACGCGAAACGCGACCCCGTGGATCTCTTCCGCAATCCAGTCCCGCCCGGCGATCGTCTCGACGGCCGCGCCGCCGCGCCGCCCGCGGGCGGCGACCAGGCGCACGACTCCGACGAGCCCTGGGTCGGCGTCGGCCGCCATCCGCGCGAAGTCCGAGGCCGTCGCGAACGGCCCGGCGAGGCCGCGCAGCGCGACGAGCCGCTCGTTGCCGGTTCGCGAACAACGGAGCACGAGCCGCACCGGCTCCCTTGCATCCGCCAGCGCCGACTCGGAGGCGCCGGGTCCGTCCAGGAAAAACGCCCGCGCGGCCCCAAGGAGGGGCAGGAGCCGGGGATCGGCGATGGCGCAGTCTTCCACGTCGACGAGCGCGGACGGTCGGCCGGTCCGGTGGTAGCCCAGCACGGGGCGAGCGGCTTGGTCCCGTCCGAAGCTCAATTCGATTTTGTTCCGATACCTGAGCTCGGTCGGGGCTGCGACGACCTCGTGGACCGGGATTCCGGGGGGCAAACGGCCGATGCGCTGGAGCGCGTCGATGAGGAACTGTCTCTTCGCGCCTCGCTGGGAATCCTCGTCGACCACCATCAGCGGACAGCCGCCGCACTCGTCTTGAATGTGACATGGCGTTGCGCGCCGCAAATGGGACGGCCGCGCCAGCGTGTCGACGACCGCCTCGACGAAGCGCCCGTGGTCCTTCACCACCCGGGCGTCGACCTCGTCGCCGGGGACCGCTCCTGCGACCATCCAGACCCGTCCGTCCACCCGGCCGAGGCCACGGCCCCCGGCGGCCCAGGCCTGGATCTCAACCCGGGTCACCCCATCAGGTGGGGGCGTATTCATGGAAGGGCGCGACATCTTGTATTTTCCTGTTGACACGCATCAGGACGCCGGGGTAGGGTCTGCTCGCGTTCGGCACGGCTGTCTTGAATGGGGTTCTTGATGAAAGCGTCTTCGGGCGTTGCTCGCTCTCCCCGGCGGAGGGTCATCCCCAATCGACTCGACCCGCCAACATCCACCTTCCGGCCCGTCTGCAAGCCGCGCCGGGGGGTCGGTCAATGTGTACCCACCCTGGTATCTCGACCCGTGCCTGGGAGTCCCGATACCGGGGAGAGCGAACAGCATCCGACGGAGTTTACACCCACAATCCCAGGAATCGGTCTTGGAAAAGTCGTCATGAGTCCGTTTGATGCCCTTTACGATCGGATGGACTGAGCGTACATAGTGGCCGGTCCCTGGGTTCTAGGGGGAGGCCAGGCGACCTCTTGGAGCCGCGAGGTGTTGGGCGAACCGGGGGGTTAATCGTCGACATCGCGCGGCTCCGTTCTTTTCTCCGCGGCCACGCCGTCAATACTCGCGGAGACTCCAGACGTAGGCGTCGAGGTTGGTTCGTGTCTCCCGCAGGGAGTCGCCGCCGAACTTCTCGAGCATCGCGTCCGCCAGAACGAGCGCGGCCATGGCCTCTCCGACGACCCCCGCAGCCACGATAGGCACCGTATCCGTGCGCTCGACGTCGGCAACCGACCGTTCCTTCGTGACGAGGTCAACCGACGGAAGCGGCTCGGGGAGCGTCGCGAGCGGCTTGAGATAGGCGCGTAGGCGCACGATCTCGCCGTTGGTCATCCCCCCCTCAATCCCGCCGGCGCGGTTTGTGGGGCGCGTGAAGCCCCGCGCGAACGGGTCGTAACCGATCGGGTCATGGGCCTCACGGCCACCGCCCCCGGCGACCTCAATGCCGTCACCGATCGCCACCCCTTTGACCGCCTGGATCGACAGCATCGCCGCGCCGAGCCGTGCGTCGAGCCTCCTGTCCCAATGCACGTGGCTCCCGATCCCCGGGGGCATCCCGCGCGCGATAACTTCGAAACATCCCCCGACCGAGTCCGCGCGATGCCTGGCCTCGTCGACGGCCGCCATCATCGCGTCGACGGTCGCGGCGCGGGGCGACCGCATCGGCGCATCGTCGGGAAGCGCCAACAGGGCGGCGATGTCGTCACCTTCGTCATTTGGGGCCACGACCCCGCCCACCGCGACCGTGCGGCTGGTCACCACGACGCCCAGCTCCAGAAGGAACGCCTTCGCGAGCGCTCCGGCGGCGGTCCGCGCGGCCGTTTCCCGCGCGCTGGCGCGCTCCAGGATGTCGCGCGCATCGTGCGTCCCGAACTTCAGCGCGCCGGCGAGATCCGCGTGCCCTGGGCGCGGCCGCGTCATGGCGCGCGCGGCGCCCTCGGTCGGGCGCGAACCCTGGGGGTCCATGGCCTCTTTCCAGTTGGCGAAGTCGCGGTTCCGGATCAGCAGCGCGACCGGCGAACCGAGCGTCAGCCCGAACCGGGTGCCACCCAGGATCTCGACCTCGTCGGATTCGATTCTCATGCGACCGCCACGGCCGTGCCCGCCCATGCGCCGCTTCAATTCGCGGTCGATCGTGGCCTTGACGACAGGCACGCCCGCGGGGAGCCCCTCGACGATCGTCGTCAACGCGGGACCGTGAGACTCGCCAGCCGTGAGGAAACGGAGAGGCATGGGACCGCGAAGGTAGCAGAAGACCGGCCGGCGTCCTATCGTCCCGTCGTCATGGAGATCCTGACAGCCGAAAGAATGAGGCGGGTCGATGCCCGGGCGATCGGGGAGCACCGAATCCCGGGCCTCGTCCTGATGGAGTCGGCCGGACGGGGTGTGGCGGAGGCGCTCGCCGAAGAGATCCCGGACCTCGTGTCCCGACGAGTCGTCGTTTTTTGTGGCAAGGGGAACAACGGCGGCGACGGGCTGGTCGCGGCCCGGCATTTGAGGCGCCTGGGCGTTTCGGTGCGCGTCCTCCTCTTTGCACGAGGCACCGACCTCCTGGGGGATGCGGCGGCCAGCCTGGCGCGCGCCCGGGAGGAAGGGCTCGCGGTCGAGGACATCGGAGACGAGGGGGCCTGGTCACGGGACCCGCTCGACCTCGACCGGGACACGATCGTCGTCGATGCCCTTTTGGGCACCGGCGTCACGGGCGGAGCTCGCGGACTGATCGCACGGGCGATCGACACGATCAACGCCTCCCCTGCCACCGTCGTCGCGATCGATCTGCCCTCCGGGGCCGATGCCGACTCCGGGAGGCTCGCCGGTCCCACCGTGCGCGCCCATCGAACGTTGACGCTGTGCCGTCCCAAGTCCTGTCTCGTTCTGGAGCCGGCCGCCTCTCACGCCGGCCCTTGGCGCGTCCTCGACATCGGCATTCCGGACGAGGCGGTCGCCATGGAGCACGCCGACCTCGAATGGCTCGACGCCGAAGCAGCGGCGCGCCTCATGCCGCTCCGCCCCCGCGACGCGCACAAGGGGACGATGGGGCATCTGCTCGCGGTGGCGGGGTCGCGCGGGAAGTCCGGCGCCGCCGTGATTCTCGCTCGCGCCGCGCTGCGTTCCGGGGTCGGCCTCGTCACCGTCGCGACGCCCCGTTGCATCCAGCCGATCGTCGCCGCCGCCCAATCCGAGATCATGACGGAGCCCCTCGCGGAGACACGTAGCGGCGCGCTGGGCCGCGCCGCCGCCGGCACCGCGCTCGACCTGCTCGCCACGCGTGACGCGCTGGCGCTGGGTCCTGGGCTGGGGATCGAGGGTGGGACGCGCGCTGCTGTGATCGCCTTGCTCGGGAGGCGCGCCGTCCCCGCCGTGCTGGATGCCGACGGCCTCAACGCGTATGGCGCCGATCGTCTGCGCCGCGTGGGTCTGCACGCAGGACGCCATCCGTTGGTGCTGACCCCGCATCCCGGCGAGGCTGCTCGCCTTCTCGGGACGACCGTAGCAGGCGTCCAATCCGACCGCCTCCCAAGTGCCCTGCGCTTGGCGCAAGAGACCGCGGCGGTTGTCGTGCTCAAGGGGCGGTGCAGCGTCGTTGCACATCCCGACGGCCGCGCATCGTTCAACGCCAGCGGCAACGCCGGGATGGCGAGCGGCGGGATGGGCGACGCTCTGACCGGGATCGTGGGGGCGCTTCTGGCAAGGGGACTCTTAGGGTTCGACGCGGCGCGTTTGGGAACGTACGTTCATGGGGCCGCGGGGGACCTCGTGGCGGCGCGCTTCGGGGAAGACGGCCTGCTCGCCGGCGACCTAATCGAGGCGCTGCCTCAGGTGTGGCGCACGTTGGTTGCGCTTCGGGGAGGGGCGAGACGTTGGACACAAGGGGTGTAAAGGTCAAGGCCAGCGCGGCGGCAGCCCATGGCGCGCCGGCCGCCTCCTGCTCGCGAACGGTCTTCTCGTTGAGTGAAGAGGAAACGGTGGACCTCGGCCGCGGGCTCGGCCGCGCGCTCAAGGGCGGGGAGCTTCTCCTGCTCCAGGGCGACCTCGGCTACGGAAAGACGGTTTTTGTCCGCGGCGTCGCCGCGGCGCTCGGCGTTCCTCCGGAAGAGGTCTCTTCCCCTTCGTACACCCTCGTCCACGAGTACAAGGGCGGGCGCGTTCCCCTCTTCCACCTCGACTTGTACCGGCTCGACACCCCGGAAGAGGAGGTCGGGGCGCTCGGCATCGAGGACATCCTTGCGGCGGGCGGAGTCGTTCTCGTCGAGTGGGGGGAGAAACTCCCGCCGTTTCTGCGACGCGGTGCAACCACCATCCGATTTCACGATGTCGGCGAGGGTTCGCGACGGATCGAGATTCTCGCGGAGGCGACGACCCCGGCGAGGCCGCGCGGAGACGCCTAGCCCGTTGCGTATGCGGCCATCGCGTCAGTCCAGTCGGTAGTTCGGGGCTTCTTTCGTGATGATCACGTCGTGCGCATGAGACTCGCGCAGGCCAGCCGCCGTGATTCGAACGAACCGGGCATCGCGCCGCAACGACTCGATGTCGCGGCACCCGGTGTAACCCATTCCCGCGCGCAGGCCGCCAACCAACTGACCGATGAGGGCGGAGAGCGGACCCTTGTAGGGCACGCGACCCTCGATCCCCTCGGGGACGAGCTTGCGCTCGTCGAACTCGTCCTGGAAATACCGGTCGGACGAGCCGCGCTTCATCGCGCCTAGACTGCCCATCCCACGGTATTCCTTGAAGGTTCGCCCCTGATAGAGAACCGTCTCGCCGGGGGACTCTTCGGTGCCGGCAAAGAGGCTTCCGATCATCACCGCGTTGGCTCCCGCGGCCAGAGCCTTCACGACGTCCCCCGAGAACTTGATCCCACCGTCGGCGATCAAGGGCACGCCGGCCGCTTCGCACACCGGCGCGGCCGCGCCGATCGCGGTGATTTGCGGCACCCCTGCCCCCGTGACGATCCGGGTGGTGCAGATGCTGCCGGGGCCGACACCGACCTTCACGGCGTCGACGCCGCGCTCGATGAGCGCCTTCGCTCCCGCCTCGGTCGCGACGTTGCCGCCGACCAGCTGCATGTCGGGGTACTTCTCGCGCAGCGTGCCGATCATCTGGAGCACGCCTTCGCTGTGTCCGTGCGCGGTGTCGACGACCAGGAGATCGACACGCGCATCCACGAGAGCCGCCGCTCTTTCGAGCGTATCCTTCGCGATGCCGAGCGCGGCACCGACACGGAGACGTCCCAGCTCGTCCTTGCAGGCGAACGGGTATTTGATCTGCTTCTGAATGTCCTTGACCGTGATCAGTCCGACGACACGGAACTGGGCGTCGACGACGGGGAGCTTCTCGATGCGGTGCTTGTGCAACAACTCCTTCGCCTGTTCGAGCGTCGTCCCTTTCGGCACCGTGACCAGGTTCTCCGCGGTCATCAGCTCGCGAATCGGAAGATCTTCCTGGGTGCAGAAACGGAGGTCTCGGTTGGTCAGGATGCCGACGAGCTTGCCCGCCTTGTCGACGACCGGGAGCCCTGAGATCCGGTACCGACTCATCGCGTCCAGGGCCTCGTAGACCTTCTGATCCGGTGTCATCGTCACCGGGTCCACGATCATCCCGGACTCGGAGCGCTTGACCTTGTCGATCTCGCTGGCCTGTTCGGCGATGGGCAGGTTCTTGTGGATGATCCCGATCCCGCCCTCCTGCGCCAGCGCCACGGCAAGCCGCGACTCGGTGACGGTGTCCATCGCCGAAGAGACGAGGGGGACGTTGAGCGTGATCTTTCTCGTGAGGCGGGTCTTGGTGTCGACGTGGCCCGGGAGAATGCGCGAATGCGCGGGAACGAGCAGGACGTCGTCGAAGGTAAGGGCCTCGGGGACCGGGAATTCCAGCATCGGACCTCCGCGTTCCCGGGCCATTCTAGCAGGGCGCCAAAAGCCGGAAACGATCAGGCTCGCTTCGCCCCGCAACCGGGGCAGAACTTGGCGCCTTCGGGAACCTTTCCGCCACAGTTCGCGCAAAAGGCGCCGGTGCCGCTTGCCGCCGCCCCCCCCGGAGCGGGCGCCATCGCGTCCCTGATCATCCCGGCGACGGTCATGCCGATCCCCGCGCCCACGCCGAGGCCGATTCCAGCGGAGGCACCGCCGTCGCCCGACGGGTTCTTCGCGGCATCCCCCATGGCCTGCGCCGCTTTGAACTTGAGGTACGTGTTCTGATCGCCGACAGCCGCCATTCCGGTGCGCTCGTCGATGACCTTTTGGACCTCGTCCGGAGGCGTGATCGCTCCAACGAAGAAGTCGGTCATCTCGAGGCCGTACTTGGAGAAATCTCCGGCGACGCGCCCCTTCAGAGCCTCCGCCAGCTCGTCATAGTGCTGCGGAAGATCGAAGATCGTCTTGAGCGTCGTGCCGAGCACGTCATTCAGCCGCGCGACGATCACGTCTTTGAGGTAACCCTCGATGGCGTCGATCGTGTATCGGCCCTGGCTGCCGACGATCTGATTCACGAAGAGTTGCGGATCGGTGACGCGAGCCGCGAAATTACCGTTGGCGCGCAGGCGAACCATCGCCAGTTCGGCATCCCGAAAGACGACGGGTTCGCGCGTTCCCCACTTCATCCCCGTGAAGACCTTCTTGGCGACGTAGTAGACATCGGCGCGGAACGGCGAAGTCCCGCCGAACGGGAGGCCGATGAGGCGGGCGAGGAGCGGGATGTTCCCCGTCGTGAGGGTGTGGCGTCCCGCGGCGAACGTATCCAGCGCCTTGCCATCGCGAAAGAACACCGCCCACTGATTCTCGGAAACAACGAGCTGCGCTCCGAGCTTGATCTCTCCGCCGGCGGAGAAACGCCACACCATTTCTCGTCCGGAATCGTCCTTCCACTCGATGACTTCGATGGCCATGGGCTGTCCTCCCGAGGGTCGTGTTAGGTCGTAGGCTTTTCAAAGATCTCGCGGCGTCGCACGATTTTGAGATCGAGCTGCTCCGCCGTATTCGTGAGCGCGGCGAGCGTGGAGCCGTCCGGGGCCGTTTCCGAGATCGAGCGAAGGGCGTCGGAGAGAGCGACGACATCCGTTACGAGGGCGGCATCGTAAGCGTGGATTTGGTCGAGTTCGGCCTCGCGGATCTTCAGTTGATCGAACATCCCGCTGAAGCCGTAGTCCGCGTAACGGAGCGATGACACCGATTTCTGGAGGATGCGGTCGAGGCGTCCGATCGCGTCGAGCGTCTTCAACTGTCCGGCATCGGTCGCCACGTTTCTCGAGGCGGTCAAGCCCGCTCGCCCCTCGTCGAGTCGTCCCGCTAGAAACTCCCGAACGCGGCGGTCGGTCTCACGCCGCCCCTCGCGCTCGCGGTACCCGGCGACGCCCGGGATGTGGCTCGCGATCTTTTCGAGGAAGTTCTTCTCGGACACCGGCACCGTCATGACGTCCCCTTCCCAGCATAGGCGGCCTCGTGGTGGAGTACGTTGGCCGATTAGGTTTCGTTCTCCCCGTGACACTTCTTGTACTTCTTTCCGGATCCGCACGGGCAGATGTCGTTCCGGCCCACTTTGGGCACCTTGCGGGTCATCGTGGCGACCCCGCCGCGCGCCGTAACCCCCGCCGCCGACTGCGAGGCGGCGCGAAACACCTGCTCTTGCTCGCGGCGGCGCTTGTCTTCCTCGCGCTGGCGGTCTTCGTCGGTCATGGGATCGAGGAGGAACAGGAAGCGGACCGCGTCGTTTTCGATTTGCTCGCGCATCATGCCGAACATGTCGAACGACTCGCGCTTGTATTCGACCAGCGGGTCCTTCTGCCCGTAGGCGCGGAGTCCGATCCCGTCTTTCAGATGGTCCATCGCGAGGAGGTGGTCTTTCCAGGCGTGATCGATGATCTGAAGCAGGATGTGCCGCTCGTATTGGCGCATCAGGTCCGCGCCGACCTTCTTTTCCTTGTCGTCGTACTTCGCCTCGAGACGCGCCCAAATCGACTCGTTGAGCGTCTCGACGCTCATCGTCGGGATCTCTATGCCGTCCTTTACGGGGTCGTAGCCGAAGAAGTACTGGAGTTGCTGGCGGAACGCATCCACCTCCCACTCCCTGACGTCCTTCTTGCTGCCGATGTAATCGTCCATCAGGACCGCGAAAATCTCGCGGGCCTTGTCGATCATGTATTCCTTCTGATTCTTGCCCTCGAGGAGCTCGCGGCGCAACCCGTAGATCTCCTGGCGCTGCTTGTTGTTGACGTCGTCGTATTCCAGGAGGTGTTTCCGGGTTTCGAAGTTGCGCTGCTCGACTTGTTTCTGGGCACGCTCGATCGCCCGGCTGACCATGCCGGATTCGATCGGCACGTTCTCCTCCATGCCGAGCTTCTGCATCGCGCTCTTCAAGCGGTCACCGCCGAAGATCCGCATGAGATCGTCGTCGAGGCAGAGGAAAAACCGCGACGACCCAGGGTCTCCCTGGCGACCGGCGCGGCCGCGCAGCTGGTTGTCGATACGCCGCGACTCGTGCCTCTCCGTTCCCAGAATGTGAAGACCTCCGACGCCCGTGACTTCGTCGTGCTCCTTCCGGCACTGCTGGCGCATCTCGACGAGGGCCTCCTCGTAGGCCGCGTTCCACTCCGCGATCGACGTCTCCGAAGCCTTCATCCCGCGCAGGTTGAGCTGTTGCCTCGCGAGGAATTCCGGGTTCCCGCCGAGGAGAATATCGGTGCCGCGGCCAGCCATGTTGGTCGCAATCGTGACCGTGCCGACGCGGCCCGCCTGCGCGACGAACTCGGCCTCCATCTCGTGGTACTTGGCGTTCAGAACGACGTGTTTGATGCCCTTGCGCTTCAGGAGAGTCGAGAGCGTCTCCGACTTCTCGATCGAGATCGTCCCGACGAGCGCAGGCTGGCGGCGTTTCTGGCAGTCGGCGATCTCCTCGACGACGCCATGCCACTTTTCTTCCTCGGTCCGGTAGACGACGTCCTGGTTGTCGGCCCTCACCATCGGACGGTTCGGGGGGATGACCACGACCTCGAGCGCATAGATCTTGTCGAACTCGACAGCCTCGGTATCGGCGGTGCCGGTCATACCCGAGAGCCT
>Ga0315273_10013888_pt1 | contig 10369 bp, 10 predicted proteins | sample YL17G02_0_MG_FD_205753 | JGI IMG/M metagenome (GOLD analysis project Ga0315273, IMG submission 205753) | Sediment microbial communities from Yellowstone Lake, YNP, Wyoming, USA - YL17G02_0 | ecosystem: Environmental > Aquatic > Freshwater > Lake > Sediment | place: USA: Wyoming | collected... | reverse complement strand
CCGTTCTGCCACTGAACTACGCCCGCGTGAGAGCTGATGCTAAGCCGGAGAACGTGCCACGTCTAGGGCAGAGTTACTGCACTTACGTATTACCCAGTTCGTTGGTCCTCTTCAGGGAGCAATTTCCCTTTTGTAAAACAGCAATTACGGAAAAATGGCTCGGCAGAGCTGGATTACCGCTTGCTCAGGTCATAGGGCCGGAAATGCTTCGACAGCTTAAGGCCCTGGCGCTGGTAGTTTGAGCCGATGCCCTGACCATAGACCTGGGCCGGCACCTCGGTGAGGGGCTCATAGACAAGGCGGCCGATGATCTGGCCATCCTCCAGGATGAACGGCACCTCGTGCGAGCGCACCTCGAGCACGGCGCGCGCCCCTTCGCCATGACCCGACTGGTGGCCAAAGCCTGGATCGAAGAAGCCGGCATAATGCACGCGGAATTCGCCCACCAGTGGATTGAATGGCACCATTTCAGCGGCATGGGTAGGCGGTACTCGAACCGCTTCCTTTGACGCAAGAATATAGAACTGGTCGGGATCCAGCACGAGCGAGCCCCGCTGCCAGATGGGTTCCCAGAAATCGGAAGCCTCAAGGCCTGCCTTTTTGTCCACGTCAACCAGGCCTGAATGGCGCTTAGCTCGAAAGCCTACGGGACTATCCGTGTCGGAGCCTGAGAGGTCGATGGTCAGCGCCAGGCCACCATCGATGTTTGCCACGCCCTCCGCAATGAGGCTCTCCTTGGCATTGAGATCTCTGATGATCTTGTCCGAGGCGAGGGGTGGGCCCTCACGGAAGCGGATTTGCGAGAGCCTAGATCCGGTGCGTGCCAGGATGGAGAAGGTGCGTGGCGAGATTTCAGCATAGAGCGGGCCCTCATAAGCCTCCGTCACCTTGTCGAAAGCCTGGGCATAGTCGGCTATCACCCGTGTGAAGATATCAAGCCTGCCGGTGGAGCTCTTAGGGTTGGCGGCAGCCGACACTCCCTTTGGCAGTTTCAGGGATTCCAGCAGCGGCACGATATAGACGCAACCCGTTTCAAAAACCGCACCCTCCATGAGATTGAACCGGTGCAGCACGAGGGATTCAAGGCGCTTGGCCACCGTGGATTTGGGACCGGGCAGGAACGAAGCCCGCACGCGGTAGGCCCATTCACCTAGCCTGAGATCGAGGCTGGCGGGTTGAATCTGGTCGTCATCCAGTTGCTTTCCCGGCTTGATCAGCCCTTGGTCGCAAAAATCAGCAATGATACGGGCTGGCAAAATGCCCGTACGCGTGTTTTGAGTATGGTTCATGGCGCCTATTGGCCAATTTTCCACAGTTTTCGCAAGGGGATAACTCTGGCAGTGGAAAACTCCATACAACCCGCTACAATACCAGGCATGTACCACGCCATCACCCGCAATATCCGCATCAACGTGCAACCGCAATTTCTCGAGGGTAAGTCGAACCCCGAGGAAGCCAAATTTGTCTGGGCCTACACAATCACGGTTGAAAACAAGGGCGCTGAAGTGGTCACCCTGCGTTCGCGCTACTGGAAGATAACCGATGCCTTCGGCCGGGTACAGGAAGTGCGAGGCGATGGCGTGGTGGGCGAACAGCCCACGCTGAAGCCCGGCGAAAACTTCCAGTACACTTCGGGCTGCCCCCTGTCCACGCCCAATGGCTTCATGGTGGGAAGCTATCTCATGCAGACCCAGCAGGGCGAAACCTTTGACGTTGATGTACCGGCCTTTTCCCTCGACAGTCCCTATGACCGGCACAGTGTGAACTAGCAGAATGATGGCACAGGTTTATTCAGCGCAAACCATGCTGGCGCAACTCATTAGCTTTGACACCACCAGCCGGGACGGCAACATACCCCTCATTGAATTTGTCGAAAGCTATCTGGATAGCTGGGGCATCCCGCATTTTCGCGTGGACTATGAAGCGGGCAAGAAGACCAACCTGTTTGCCACTATTGGTCCCGATATCGCAGGTGGCATCGTTCTCTCAGGTCACACCGATGTGGTGCCCGTAGATGGTCAGCCCTGGACCAGCAACCCCTTTGAACTCACCGAGCGTGACGGTCGGCTGTTCGGCCGCGGCACCTGTGACATGAAGGGATTCATTGCGGTCGCCCTGAGCCTGGTGCCGAAGTTCAAAGCGGCCGGTCTCAGGACGCCCATTCATCTCGCCCTTTCCTGCGATGAGGAAGTGGGGTGCAAGGGCGTGCGGCCGCTAGTGGCCCATATTCGCGACCATATGAAAAAGCCGGGACTAGTGATTGTGGGCGAGCCCACCTCCATGCAGGTGGTCAACGCGCATAAATCAGCGCTCACCTTTTCAACCGAGGTTCTCGGCCACGAGGCCCATTCCAGCCTCACCGACCAGGGCGTCAATGCCATCATGGTGGCGGGCGAACTGCTGGGCGAGATCAATCGCATCAGGCATGACCTGACGGAGCGTGGCGATCCCACCGGGCGCTTTGATCCTGCCTACTCAACCATCCATGTTGGCGTCATTGAAGGTGGCACCGCCAAGAACATCATCCCGCGCAAATGTTCTTTCCAGTGGGAAACCCGTCTGCTGCCGACCGCGGATATTAATGAAGTCCCAACGCGGTTCGAAAAATTCGCGCGCGCGCTTGAGCCTGCCATGAAGAAAGTGGCGGCGGGAACCGGTATCCTCAGCACGCAGACCAACGCGGTGCCGGGCCTTGCACCTGAGGAAAATTCTCCCGCTGAACATCTCGCCCTGCATCTCGCTGAAGCCAACGGAACCCATGCCGTGTCCTATTGCACGGAAGCAGGACTGTTCCAGCAGATCGGCATTCCCGCCATCATTTGCGGTCCTGGCTCAATAGCGCAGGCGCATAAGCCCGATGAATACATCGACATCACCCAGATGCAGAAATGCGAAGCCTTCATGGATAGGTTGTTGGCGCATTGTAAACAATCTAAGGGGCCACAAATTTCTCTCCATGCTCGGGCTTGACCCGAGCGCCCAGACTTAGAGTTTTTTGAACCGCTGGGTGTGAGGCTCACAGGCCGACTATGAAGACTACGTCGGCCCTACTCGAGCGCTCCCGGCTTGAAGCGGTATTCGCTTGAACAGAATTCGCAGATGACCTTGATTTCGCCGTTCTCGATCATGTCGACACGGTCTCCGGTTGAAAAGTTCCGCAGCATGGTTTCCACTGCTTTTGCTGAACAGGTGCAGTGGCGGACGATTTCCGAGGCGGGATAAACTGTGACACCGTCCTCGTGGTAGAGGCGGTAAAGCAGCTCTTCCGTGCTGAGGGTGGGATCCAGCAACTCGTGATGTTCGACCGTATCAAGGAGCAGCTTGGCCTTCACCCAGTTGTCGTCTTCCTGCACGGCTTCATCACCGTCCGGATTATCGCCAGACGAAGAAAGAATGGCGATGATGCCGCCTTCCACCGGCAGGTGTTGCACCATGATGGCGCCGCTGCGCCAGTGCGCAGTTTTTTCACCGCGTGCCATCAGCGGGCCGGACACCAGCCGCAGGCGCGTCGGGATCTGCTCTGACTGCTTGAAGTAGGTATCAGCGGCCTCGGCAAGGGTTGTGCCATTGAGCGGAACGATGCCCTGGTAGCGTTCCATGTCTGATCCCTGGTCAACCGTCATGGCGAGATAACCGTTACCCAGCAGTTGCTGTTGCGTGGGCTCCACCAGGGCTTCGAGTTTTTCCATATTGAATCGTGCATAACCACGCACACCGTTAGGCGACAGGAAGTCAGCCACCACAATGTCGACCGGACCATCGGTCTTTGTCTGCAGGATGAATTTGCCGTCGAACTTGAGGGTGGCCCCCAGCATGGCGGTGAGTGCGATGGCTTCTGCGAGCAGGGCGGATACGGCCGGCGGATAGTCATGGCGCTGCAGGATGTCGTCAATCACCGGACCCAGCCTCACAATACGTCCGCGCACGCCCAGAGGTTTCACTTCAAAGGGCATGACCGTGTCTTTGTTTGGCATTACTTCACACCAAGGCAGTGCAGCAATATGGCTTTCTGGGCGTGCAGGCGGTTTTCAGCTTCATCGAATACCACCGATTGCGGTCCATCCATGACCTCGGAAGTCACTTCCTCGCCACGGTGGGCGGGAAGGCAATGCATGAAAATTGCATTCTTTGCAGCTCGTTGCATCAGCGCCTGGTTGACCTGGTAGGGCTTCAGCAGGTTATGCCGGTTGACGGCATCCGCATCATGCATGGAAACCCATGCGTCAGCCACCACACAGGTAGCACCTTTCACGGCAACTTCGGCAGAAGAGGTGGCGGTGATATCGGCACCATTGGACCTGGCCCAGCCCATGACATCCGGATTCACCATTAACGTGCTGGGGCAGGCAAGGCGCAGCTTGCCGCCCAACCGTGTGACAGCATGCACGAAGGAGGTCGCCACATTATTGCCATCGCCGACCCAGGCAATGGTTTGTTCAGCCAGCGGCCCCACATGCTCTTCAATGGTCAAGATATCTGCAATGATCTGGCAGGGGTGGGACTTGTTGGTAAGGCCGTTGAGGACGGGGACCGTTGCATGCTTGGCAAGCTCCAGGAGGTCATCGTGGCTCTTGGCGCGGATCATGATGGCATCCACATAGCGCGACAGCACACGGGCAGTGTCGCCAATGGTTTCGCCGCGGCCCAACTGCATATCGCTTGCCGATATCAGCAGGGATTGGCCGCCGAGCTGGCGAATGCCAACCTCAAAGGAGACCCGTGTGCGCGTTGACGGCTGCTGGAATATGAGGGCAATGATATTGTCCTTGAGCGGGGCGTTTGCCTCGTGGGTGCCCTTCGACAGACCAGCGCGCGCTGCCTTCATGGATTTAGCGGCATCGACGATGGAACGCAGCTGCGCACCGTCGAAGTCCGAAAGATCAAGAAAGTGCTGCGGACGCGATGTCACGACGCGGCCTTCAGGGCTTCCAGCGCACGACACGACGCATCAAGCTTATTCACCGCCTCGGCAATATCATCATCGCTGACGATGAGGGGTGGCAACAGCCTGATGACATTGTCTCCTGCTCCAATCGTCAGCAGCCTGTGTTCCAGTGCCATCGCTTGGAATTCCGTATTGGGAACCCGGCACTTGATACCCATCATGAGACCTTCTCCGCGGATGTCTTCGATGATGGTGGGGTGCTCGTCCTTGAGCCTTGCCAGCTTCTGCTTGAGGACAAGGGCTCGCTGCCTAACATTGTCGAGGAAGCCGTCGGCGAGGACCACATCCAGTACTGCATTGCCGACGGCGGTTGCCAGGGGATTGCCGCCATAGGTTGAACCATGCGTTCCAGCCACCATGCCCAGCGCCGCATTCTCGGTGGCAAGACAGGCACCGAGCGGAAAACCGCCGCCGATGCCCTTGGCCACGGCCATGATGTCAGGCGTGATGCCGGCCCATTCATGGGCAAAGAATTTCCCCGTGCGGCCAACCCCACACTGGACCTCATCAATCACGAGGAGCAGTCCACGCTCATCGCACAGCGCCCGCAATGCCCGCAAGGTTTCCACAGGAACCGGACGCACGCCACCTTCACCCTGGATGGGTTCGATCAAAATACCCGCGGTTTCTGGCCCGATGGCGGCAAGCAGGGCGTTCCAGTCACCAAAAGGTACCTGGTCGAAGCCTTCAACCTTGGGGCCGAATCCCTCGAGATACTTGGCCTGGCCGCCAGCGGCAATCGTGGCAAGAGTTCTGCCATGAAAGGCACCCTCGAAAGTGATGAGGCGGAAGCGTTCGGGTTGGCCCTTGGCTGCGTGATACTTGCGCGCCATCTTGATGGCGCACTCCAACGCCTCAGCACCTGAGTTGGTGAAGAAAACGGTATCTGCAAAGGTCGCATCAATCAGTCGCTTGGCGAGTTTTTCCTGGCCCGGCATCTGATAAATGTTTGAGGTGTGCCAGATCTTTTGTGCCTGCTCAGTGAGAGCCTGCACGAGATGTGGATGGGCATGGCCACAACTGGTCACCGCAACACCGGCGCCAAAATCGAGATAGGCTTCGCCGTCAGGCGTGAACACGTGCGAGCCATCACCCCGTTCAAAACTGACTTTTGCCCGGTTATAGGTAGGAAGAACTGCTGCGATCATCTTGATAGCCCTTGATGCAAAGCAAAAAGCGCCGCTCAGGGAACGGCGCGCATTGCTGTGGATCCCTTATAAGTAGATGCGGGCAGAGGGTCAATTGTGTTGCACCGTGTCTTCTCGGCAACATGAGTCAAAACAGCGCATGGACGCATGATTCATTCGGATTCATGATGCATTTAAGGGTTTGTTAACCAGAAGACGGCGCTTCGATTATCTGGGGAAAACATTAAAAACTCCGGTATCGATATTGAGTTCCAGTTACCGCGTATAGTAGTGTCCGCTCATATCAGCTACGACATGTAGCTTTCCATGGGCAGATTTTATATTAACGCGTTGGATTCATGATTCAGCGGATGAAGGGGGATTCAAGAGTGAACGAGATGCCAGCACAGATTACCGGCGTTGAAAAAATGCCATGGACGGAGGAGCGCGTGGAACTGCTCAAAAGGCTTTGGACGGAAGGTCACTCAGCCAGCCAGATCGCTACGAGGCTCGGCATGGGGGTCACCCGCAACGCGGTCATCGGCAAGGTTCACCGCCTGAATTTATCGGGACGTGCGACCCAGCCCCGCTCTTCCGAACCCCGCGCCCCGCGCAAGACCCGCGAGCCCAGCCATCCTGGCCGTCCCACCAACTCACCCTCCATGCCAAGTGCCGGCAGCGCCGCACTCAAGACCTTTGCCCGGGCTGAACCCCTGCAGCGCCAGGTCACGCTACCTGAGCCACAGCCCTTACGTCTTGTCGATTTGCCGAAGGGCGGCCGGGTCACCATCCTGCATCTCTCGGACAAGACCTGCAAATGGCCCATTGGCGATCCGGGTTCGGATGAGTTTTGTTTTTGTGGCCACAGCCCGCGCGACAAGTCGCCCTATTGCGAATACCACGCGCGCGCTGCCTACCAACCCATGCAGGACCGCCGCCACCGCAAGTTCGGGTGAGGTTTCCACTTCGACTGAGCATACTCTCATGTTTTTCTCTCCCCCCTTGAGGGAAGCGGAATGAAGCGGGAGGTGAGGGATTATGGTTCAATGAACCCGGCCTATTCTGCGCTCCCTCATCCGGCCTTCAGCCGCCTTCTCCCTCGAGGGGGAGAAGGAAGACGTAACTACGCCGCTCCGCCGAAACGCTCATCAAAGGCGTAGCCCATGCTGCGCACCGTACGGATGGGGTCACTCTCGCGGCCACGCTGCAGGGATTTGCGCAAGCGTCCCACATGCACATCCACCGTGCGCTCATCCACAAATATATCGCGGCCCCAGACAGCATCCAGCAGCTGGCCACGGGAGTAAACCCTTCCAGGATTTTGCATGAGGTGTTCGAGCAAGCGAAATTCGGTGGGTGACAGGTTGATGTCGCGCTTGGCTCGCGTGACACGCCTTGCCCTGCGGTCTAGCGCGATATCGCCGGCGTTCAGGATTTCTGCCACCGCATCGGGATTGACGCGGCGTAGGATGGTGCGTACCCGGGCCAGCAGTTCGGGTACCGAGAAGGGTTTCACGATATAATCATCAGCGCCGGTGGCAAGGCCGCGCACACGCTCGTTTTCCTCGCCGCGTGCCGTGAGCATGACCACCGGGATGTCGCGCGTTTCAGGCCGGGCCCGCAGCAGGCGACACACTTCAATGCCTGAAATTCCTGGCAGCATCCAGTCCAGCACGATGAGGTCCGGCCGCTCCTCGGCCACCATGTGGGCCACATCCTCGCCCTGCGCGGTGGCCCGCACGCGGTAGCCTTCCGCTTCAAAATTGTAGCTGAGCAGGATCTGGATGGGTTCTTCGTCCTCTACAACGAGTATGGATGCAGACATGGTCCTCAGGCTCTGGTCTTAGGCGTGTAGTTAGTAGTGCTGGTTGAATCCTTCTTCGGCCGCTCTTCGGCAATCAACCTGCCATGCACCAGAAAATAGATATTTTCTGCGATACTGGTGGTGTGGTCGCCAATGCGTTCCATGTTCTTGCTGCCAAACAGCAAATGCGTGCAAGGCCCGATCATGCGCGGGTCTTCCATCATGTAGGTGAGTAGTTCGCGGAAAATCGAATTGTAAAGGGCATCGATGTCCTCATCGGCGCGCCAGACCTCCATGGCCTTGTCCGCATCGTTTTGCGCATAGGCATCCAGAATATTCTTGAGTTGCTCCTGCGCCAGTTTGCCCATGCGGGTGAGGCCGGACACCAGGTTGCGCGGCAGTTGCTCGGAAATGGCGTGGGTGCGTTTCGCGGTATTCTTGGCAAGGTCGCCGATGCGCTCAAGGTCAGCAGCCATGCGGATCGTCACCATGATTTCACGCAGGTCCTTTGCCATGGGCTGGCGCTTGGCAATGGTGAGAATGGCCTTTTCTTCGATCTGATGCTCAAGAGAATCTATTTGGTCGTCGGCCGCGATAACAATATCGGCCAACTTGGTGTCGCGCTTGGAAATTGCGTCAATTGCATGGGCCAGCTGTTCTTCGGCGAGCCCTCCCATTTGAGCCACCATCTGCTTGAGGGCGGCAAGTTCCTCGTCATAGGCTTTGACTGTGTGATCAGACATGCAAGTCTCCGTTCAGAAAATCAGCCAAAGCGGCCAGTGATATAGTCTTGTGTGCGCTTGTCGCGAGGTGTGGAGAACATGTTGTCCGTATCACCAAATTCCACCAGGTCGCCCAGATGGAAGAAAGCTGTAAGCTGAGAAACACGCGCTGCCTGCTGCATGGAGTGGGTAACGATGATGATGCAATAGTTCTGCCGGATCTCATCGATCAGCTCTTCAATACGGGCCGAGGCAATGGGATCAAGCGCCGAGCAGGGCTCATCCATCAGGATGATTTCAGGATTGACTGCAATGGCGCGCGCAATGCATAGGCGCTGCTGCTGGCCGCCAGAAAGGCCGGTGCCAGGATGGTCGAGACGGTCCTTGACCTCCTCGAATAGGCCAGCTTTTTTTAGGCTGTTCACCACAATTTCCTCAAGGTCGGTCTTCGATTTTGCAATGCCATGGATGCGCGGACCATACGCCACGTTTTCAAAAATGGACTTTGGAAACGGGTTGGGCTTCTGGAACACCATGCCCACCTTGGCACGCAATTGGACCACGTCGAGGCTGCGGTCGTAGATGTCCTTGCCATCCACCAGAATGTCACCCGTTACCCGGCAGCCTGGTATGGTGTCATTCATGCGGTTGATGGTCCGCAGGAAGGTGGACTTGCCGCAGCCTGACGGCCCGATGAAGGCCGAAACGGCACGGTCAGGAATATCGATGGAGAGATGCTTGATGGCATGCTTTTCGCCATAGTAGACATTCACATCCTTGGCGATAATCTTGACATCCCGCTGGTTGAGAATGCGAGGGCCCAGGATCGATTTCACTTTTTTGATAGATGCATCCATGATTTTTTCCTACCAACGCCGTTCAAAGTGCTTGCGAAGATAAATGGCGACTGCGTTGAAACTGAAAAGTATGAGAAGCAGGACGATGATAGCCGCTGCCGTGCGCGACTGGAAGGCCACTTCCGGCAGGTCTGACCATAGGTAGATCTGCACCGGCAGAACCGTCGCTGCCTCTGTTAAACCCTTGGGAACATCCACGATAAAAGCCACCATGCCAATCATCAACAGTGGCGCAGTCTCGCCAAGCGCGCGCGCCACGCCGAGAATGGTGCCGGTGAGGATTCCCGGGAGTGCCAGCGGCAAAACGTGGTGGAAAACCGCTTGCTGGTGGGATGCACCAACGCCAAGGGCTGCCTCCTTGATGGAAGGTGGCACGGCATTGAGGGCAGCCCTTGAGGCAATGATAATGGTGGGCAGAACCAGAAGAGCAAGCACCAGTCCGCCCACCAGGGGCGCTGACCGCGGCAGCCCGAAGAAGTTGATGAACACGGCAAGGCCGAGCAGGCCGAATATGATCGAGGGCACCGCAGCCAGGTTGTTGATATTCACCTCGATGAGTTCAGTCCACTTGTTCTTGGGTGCAAATTCCTCAAGGTAAACGGCTGCGGCGATGCCAAGCGGCACGCTGAGCGACAGTGTCACAAGCAGGGTGAGAAGCGAGCCGGTTATGGCGCCACGCAGACCGGAAAGCTCGGGTTCACGTGAGTCTCCCGCGGTGAAGAAGCGTATGGCAAAATGGCTTTGAATGAGCCCCTTGCCGTGCAAGGCATTGAGAAAGCCCTGTTCCTTCTCGTCAAGGCCGCTGCTGCCCACATTGCCATCAAGATAGAGGTTGGCCGAATCATTGAGCAGGGCATCAACCTTGATGGTGGTGCCAATACTGGCTGGATCGCTCACGGTCAGGTCGCGTAGAT
>Ga0315273_10013887_pt1 | contig 10370 bp, 5 predicted proteins | sample YL17G02_0_MG_FD_205753 | JGI IMG/M metagenome (GOLD analysis project Ga0315273, IMG submission 205753) | Sediment microbial communities from Yellowstone Lake, YNP, Wyoming, USA - YL17G02_0 | ecosystem: Environmental > Aquatic > Freshwater > Lake > Sediment | place: USA: Wyoming | collected... | reverse complement strand
TGACAGTACCGTGACGTTGCCGCCGTGGTTCGCATGGAATAGCACGGTGCTGTCATCGGCGAGCGTCGGCCCGGTCGCCCCCGGACTCGTAAAGATGCCCGCGATTGCAGCCGACCGCGTCCGGATTGCGTCCAGTGCGAGCGCCTTCGGAATGGCCTGCACCCGCGCGATATCAGACTTCCGGATCATCTCGAGCGTGATGCCTACGTACCGCCCGTACTTGGTGAACGCCGAGGTTTCTTTCGCATCCGCCGGCGTAGCCTCAGTGTAGGCGCCGCCTTCGTTGACGACCGGCAGGTTTCCGGTGCCGCCGTAACTGATCCATGCCATGTCCTGAACTGATCCGTCATTAGGTTGCACCTTCACGAGTGGCTCGAACCACCGGTACATGGCCAACACCCCGAACTGCTCAATGACCACTTTGTTCATGGCGTTGGTGGCCATGTCGGCGAGTGTGGTGCTGTTCGCACTCGCCAGTTGGGACGCCATCGGGTCAAAGACGCCGTACCAGTTGTAGTCGCCCGTTACGGCCTGGTACAACGTGTCCAAGCGCCGCATACCCGGACTAGGCAGCTTGGCCGAGCGCAAGCCGAACAGCCAATCGACGCCGTCTTGCAGCTCGTCCCGGCCGTTTCGCATCCCGCTCAGCCGCCCAAGGTCGCGTGGACTCCCAACCCCCTGCACGATTCTGCCTTCGTCCAGCTTCGCCAACGCGGTGCGCTCCCGATCTATCGCCCCAGTCAGTTGCTCCGCAGTCCAGCCGGCCGGCAGCGACAACCGGACCGCCTCCTGCATGGGCACTGGCAGACCCGAGACGCTCAAGCGTGCATCGAGCACGCTCACGCGCATCGCATCTACCAGCCCCGCCTCGACCGTTGCCGGTGCACTCCCACCAGCAAGCCCCGCCTCCATCTCGTCACCGTCCATGTATGCCCCCTGATCCCTTAGCTCAGCCAGAGCATCAAGAATGCTCCGGACCCCGGTCCCCGCCACGGCCGGGTCATTGACCGCACTCGTTTCCCGCCCCTGCGGCCCCTCGAATATCAACTCGCACAGCACATCCGCCAACTTCCCGTCCTTGTCCTTGACGGCATAGGTTCGCCCGGGCCAGTGGCTGCACTCCTGGCGCAAGAAGTCTTGCCCGCACACCGAGCATGTAATCGCGCGCCACCGCCACGACACGGAGAAGCGATCAATCTGTCCGTTCAGAAAGGCCTCGATGTCGCGCGGCACGGTGAGCTTGACGCGCTGCAGGAAGACATTACCCCGCAACTCCGCCGCCTCGATGATACCGCCCCGAGAAGCTATGTCGTTCCTGTCATGGTTCCGCAGGAATGGTTGCCCCGCAAACGACGTAGCAAACTGCGGGAGATCGCTGTCCCGAAACCGCAGAAAGTTCCCATTCGGGTACACCGCCCGGAACACCACGGCATCAAAGCGCAACTCCGCCAGGTCCCCCGCCTTGAACGCCCGCCGCATCTCCCCACGCCGCCCATCACCCGCCACAACCACGGACCCCGTCAACCCATCAACCACCCGCACCACATCAGCGCATACCGGAGTCCAAAGATCAATCCCCACGATCTTGATTCGCTCAGTCCTTGCCGCCATCACATCCCCCCTACTCCAACGCTCATGCCCTGCACCCGGTCGGAAGGCTCATGCCCTGCACCCAGTCGCGAGTTGAGCTCGCGACGGCCACCCCCCCACCGCCCTGATAGGCATACAGCCTCCGGCCAGGGCCGGCCCCGCCGCTCGTAAACTCCGGCAGGGTGCGCCAGACATGCTGGCGCTCCACGCCCGTAATCCGTGGAATCCCGTAATCCGTGTGATCCGCGGTTCACATCCCGATGCCAGCCCAGCTCACAATCGCACTCTTGCCACCCTCCAGATAGCCAATCTGGCGCTGTACTTCCTTGAACCGCAGCCAGGCCCGCCGAGCATTCTCCCCGAGCTGAGCCAGGACCACAGAGTTAGTCGTCACGGTGATCGCCTTCCCGGTCTCCAACTCCCAGTGCCCCCGGAAGTCCACGAACGCGATCAGCGCTTCCCAGTGCGCCGCAGGCACGGTGATAGTACACGCATCGTCGCCCGCGGCCGGCACCTCGTGGGCGCACTGGTACTCGACCACGGCCGTCTCGCCCGTGCTCACGTCCTGAGCGAACTCTATCTGTGTCCGCACGTCGTCCGCGTCCGTCGCCGTCGCATCTGTCACCGCCCGGAGCGTGTAGGCATAGCCCTCGTTACGAAATAGAGGTTCCCACCGCGCGGCATAGTACAGATATTGGGCCGGCTCCAGACCGGCAGGATACTCCACACTCACTACGGCTTGTAGGTCCCGACCGCCCGGCAGGTCATAGTGTTGTGTGCCGCCCGTCAAGGTGAGTGTGTGCAAGCGCACCCGCGGGAACTCCGCCGAGTAGAAACGGATCGCATCCCCGATCCAACCATCGAGCTTAGCATTCGGCCAGTCCGTGAGACTGGTCAGCACGGCCCGGCAACGTGCCCGCAGGTCAGCCAGTGTGCCGGCCGCAAACCCACCGCTTACCGGAGTCCCGGTGCCGCCGCCCGGAGCCACTAGCGGTACACCACGGACAGATTAGGAGTCGTGCCCGTGATGGTCGCATACAACCCACTCGCCGCCGCTTGCCCGCCCGCGGGCGCTGTCCAGACCACAGTCGTATTGATCGCAGCCTTCAGCACCGCGAGTATCGGCCCGCTGTTCGTCGTCGCATTGTCGTAGATCGTCACGGACGCAGCATCAGCCGCCCCCGTGAGCACGATCCCCAGGAGCGCACCACTCGCCCCCTTTATCACTCCGCTCGCCGTCAGACTCGTCGTAGCATTCATAAGCCACCCCCGGACTCCCAAGACGGCCGGCCAACTACGCCGGCCAGCAAGGACACGGCCAGAACCACAACCCAACTACACGCCTCGGGGCTGGCAAGTACCACACTACGGCGCTTGCCAGTCCCTCGGGCACGGTGCTTCACGGACCGCACAAAACGCGTGCGGACCGTGAAGCACGCACGTTATTCCAGTACACCAACCACACCACACCCACACCAACCGCACCCCACATCCAGATCAACTACCCCTGGCTATCCACGTCGCTCAGTCCTGCGCTTCCGCCGCTCGCCGCCGCCCTACACTACAGGGCGATACTCGCTCTGGTCGCTTCTCCCTCGCCACGTCACGCCAGGCAACTTCGACGGGGCGGCTTAGGGCGTTCGCTCCTTGGACAGCGGCCGTTCGCTCACACCCACGCCGCCCCTGCTCAGATCAACTACCCCACTGCACGGCCAGAACAACTACCCCTGGCTCCGGTCGCTTAGCTCCTTGGCTACGCTCCTTGGACAAAGCCGTTCGCTCCGCCGTTCGCACGCCACCTCCGCCAGACAACTACGACGGGCGGCTTAGGTCACTCCTCCCGCTACGCTACGGTCGGGCACCTCGGGACAATCACACCCCCTCGCCGCCCTCCCTTCACTCCGCTCCTTCCGCCACCACGCCGCCCTATTCCAGAACCACTACCCCACACCACGGCCAGAACCACTACCCCACCACCTCGATAGCAACTCGACATCCGCGTAATCCGTCAATCCGCGTAATCCGCGGTTCAGCCTGCCCTCGCCTGCGGGCGACGCAGGCCAGGGACAACGGCCCTTCCACACCCACAACCCAACCCCACCTACACCGCCACGATCACGATATCCGCCGTCAGACGCCCATCATCCAACACACGAACTATACCCCTTAACTCGCACTTATCCGCAAGAAGCGCCTCACGTATAACACCCGTGACCCGGTTCACCCGCTCTTGCTGCCACACCTTAAAGGTCCCCTCGACTTGCTCACCGCTCAACACACCATTGCCCGCGACCGCATCACCAACCACTTTAGGACCCGCAAAACCAGACATCAGAAACCCCCCTTGTCGTACTCAGAGATTATATCCAACGGCTCAGACACACCACCGCTCAACACGGGAACCACTGCACAGAACTTGAGCGCAGCCAACGCCAGCACGACAGCCATCGCCCGGTCGTCGTGCGCGCCGGCTGGCGCAGCCAACGACGACCCTTCGATCATGGCCAGCTGGTCAAGAGTCACCCGGTCATGGACGATCAGTTGCCCGTCGCGGATCGCATCCGCCGCAGCGTCAAAAGCCAACGGCTTGCCCCGCCCCGTCTGCAGCCAACCCGCTTTTCCATCCAGACCAACCAGGAGACGGACGGCCGAGAACTCGTGGAGCCAGAGTAGTACAGCATGTTCATGATTGTTCCGCTCAACAAGGGCCGGAGCGCCCGCATACCGCTCAGAGACCGCCGCCAGGATGCCCCCAAATACAGCCGGCTCGAAACGCCCAGCAGCGACCGCCACGACCACACCCCCGACCGTGTCAACAACCGCCAGGGCCGATTCGTCAGATTGCGGATTACCTTCCGCCGGGTCGGCGCCAATGACATACTCATGCCCAGGTTCATATTCCCCCCACACTACCAGACCAGCAACCGAGCCAGACGCGCTACCAGCGCGCACCCGATCAGCCACAGCCAGCCACCGAGCAGCAAACCGGCGATCCAGACTCCGGGGAGCCATAGCCTCGAAGGCTGTCGCCGGGTACTCCTGAAATAGGTCATCTTCTGCGCCCGTCCGCGCCATGATGTCCGCCTTCTGTTCCGCATACCACGCCTCCGTGCGCCCTGGTCGCGCCGACCACCCCATGAACACCGGAGCATAGCCGCTCTCACCCCGCTCCGCACCCCGATAGATGCGCTTGAAAGCACTCTCAGGTTTCGACTTGTCCGTGGTGCTGACGAGGATCAGCCGCCCACCCGCATCAATCGTAGGCTTGACCGCGTTGAGCAATCTGTCCAGGTCCTCAGCATGGTCCGCTTCATCGACGACCGCCAGACTCGCGGTATAGGAGCGCCCGCCCGTGGTCGGAAACGCCAGAGCCGCCGACCCGTTAGCAAGCCGAAGCTCATGCTGATTATCAACCACGGCCGCAGGCCGCAGCCAGTCAGGCAGACGCTCCCACATGCCCCGCAGCCTAAAGGCAACCAAATCGCTTGCCTCCTGGTCGCGTTGTGAGAAAAACAACACGGTCGCCGCAGGGCGAAAGATCATCTGCCACAGAGCGAACCCCACGACCAGCCAACTCACACCCAGTTGCCGCGCCTTGAGCACGATGCACAACCGCTCCGACTCGAACACGGACAACACCGCCGCCTGAGCTTCCCACGGCACAAACCTCAGCCACTCCCGCGCGGTCGCGTCATACACCCAACCGTTTTTCGTGAGGAAGTAGGCCGGCGAGCTGGCGCACTTAATCCACTCCCTGGCCTGCCGGCCCGCCGTGACGCCAGGAATTGTCCGAGGCTGCCCCGCCCGCGCTTGCGGGCTCACCCATTCGGCCTGCCCGGCCGGCGCGTTCTTCGCCGCCGCTCTCGCTGACTCCCGCACCTGCCTCCTCCGCCTCCCACGTCGCCAGTTCGGCCATCGCCTGCGCCACCTGCTCGGGCGATGGGGGCCAGGCTTGAGCCCCAGCCCCGTCCGGGGCGGCCGCGCCCGCGGCGCCCGGCCTGCCTTCCATGTAGAGCAGGAGCAGGCGCGTGGCGGTCGCCTCGCCGGCCAAAGCACGCGCCCACAGCCGCCGCGCCAGCCACTCGCGCCGCGAGAGCTCCGGCGCCGTTGCTGCGAAGTCCGCCGCGCCTCGGTCCTCCGCATCCCACAGGGCAGCCTGCCCGGTCTCCTGCATGTGAGCGCAATCGGCCGCGAGCTCGCGCTCTGGCAGCATCTCCCGCGCCAGGTCGCGCAGCAGGTTGCCGAACGGGACGATCTTTCCGCGCCGGCGCCGAGCCCGCCGCTTTCCGGCCGGGTGCGCCTGCCCACCGTCGCTCCCCGGCCCCGTTCCCACCGCCATCCCGCCTCCGCACCTTTCTGCTGCGAATGCGCTTCGCACCTCGCGGGTACGCCCCGTCTGACGCGCCCGCCCGCGCCTTCGGCGGGTCCGCCTTGCCCGATCGCCGGGCAACAAAAAATCTCCGCCCAGCTCCATAGTTGGACGGAGACCTGTTTCGCCTGAGAGTGGCGTCGTGCTGCACGCCACTGGCCCTAGTATACGATCGAACTAATGTTCTGTCAAGACCTCAGTCTGGGCGAGTTTTCCGAAGGAGGGGGAATATCGTGGCGCCCATCCTGAGCAGCCGCGGGCTGCTGGAGGCGTGGTCGCTCCAAGAGGCCGGCATCCCGACCCTCCAATGGATCAGCCGAGTGCAGGGTTCTGAATGCGATAGCTGCTACGGACACCCAGAGGCGTGCGTCCCCTTCGTGCGTTCCGTGCTTTGCCCGCCCTTGCTCGCAGATGCTCGCAAGGGCGTCCTTCGCGCCCCTTCGCCTCGTCGCGTTCCAACGCCCACCTGCCGGCCATGCGCAACAAGCATCCGCGTAGCGAAGTGGCCCTTAGCCTGCCCTAGTCTGCGGCTCTCCCTCCAGTCGCAGGCCAGGGGCCTTCCGTGCAACGAAGTGGCCGTCAGGCCATCCGTGTAATCCGCGGTTCAGACATCGCAGTTACATCTTGACCATCACCGGCAGGTAGGTACAGAAGTTCTGCGCGCCCGTGCCGGACACGCGCACCGTCGCGCGATCCGGTTTGCTGGCCACCTGGCCGTCGTTTACTACCAGCTCGACGATGTACTCCCCGGGCCGATCGCCGAAGAGGAGGGTGGTTGGGCCCTCTGGGTTGCTCAGGCGGACATGGCTTCGGGCCGGCTGACCCATGATCGTCCACTGATAGACCAGCCGGTCGTCGTCCACATCGCGCGACCCGCGGCCGTCCAGGGAGGGCGCGCAGGCGCCGGCCGAGGTCACGTCTGGTCCGGCTTCGGCGTCCGGCTGGGCGTTGGGCCGGGCACGGATCTCGAGGGTGACTTCCGCATGGCCGGCCTGGCCGCCTTCGACGGCGGACAAGGTCACGTGGTGTATGCCGGGCGTAAGGGTCGTGACGTCCAGCCGGCGGCCTGTGCCCAGCGGGCCATCCACGTCAGAGCGCCAAGTGAAGGCGGCATCGGCGAGCTCGGCCTGCCCGTGGATGGCCGCGTTGCCCTCGAAGACGACGACTTCGCCCTTATCGAATGCCAGGGCAGCCTGCCCCTGGCGCTGCGGGGCCCCGATCCAGACCACCGGCGGCTGGCTCGCCACGGCGAAACGCCCGGAGCGGGCCTCCGCAGTGTTGATCCCATCGGTGGCGAGAACGCGCACGCGACCGAGCGCGCTCCCGGCCAATCCGGCGGCATCGACCGGCAGGGATGTTTTTGTCCAATCCCTGGCCAGCGTGCTCCAGGTGGCGCCGTCGTCCGCGCTGTATTGCACCAGGTAGGCCAGGGGATCGCCATCGGCGTCGGAGGCTTCCCAGGTGATCTCATGCGGGCCTCCGGTCCACGATTCGCCTCCGCTCGGGGCGAGGAGCCTGACCTGCGGCTTGCCGGGCGTGCGGTCCCGCGCCGCAAGCAGCGCGCTTCCGTGCTTCAGGACTACTCGCTTCAGCTCCGCGCTGAACGGCATCACCTCAAAAAAGCGTCCCTTCGGCACTACAGTGGGATCGGGCGGGTCGCCGTGCGTCACTTCGAGATCGAAGTTCCGCGCGAACAGGACGCGTCCGCCGCCATCCAGCAGCTCGAGCCGGTACGCGCCGGTCCCTTCGGCGCGCGCGGCCGGCGGCCCGGTGAGTTGGTAGAAGGGCGCGAGCTCGGCGGGGAAGTCCGGCGGCGCGGCCGGAGAGGCGACGCCTCCGATCCAGAGGACCGCCTCCTCGGCCTGCGCTCGGGACTCACGCTGCCCTACCGCCGGGTTCAGGCCGGGTTCCGGAATGTCCTGCGCCGCGGGTGCGCCCTTCAGCGTATCGAAGAGCTTCCCGTAGGTGTACGGGGAGATCCAAAGCGGCATCGGCCCATACGACATGAGGTCGTTGGGGTGCTGTCCGTTCGGATCGCCCGGCGGGAACACGGTGTACTGGTAGACGTCGAACCCATGGTTGCAGATGCCGCCGTGCGCGCATGGAAAGACGGCGGGGATCGGGTCGCAAGGCGCGCCTTCGGGGTTTTCCGGATGGGTGTTGCAACCGGCGTGCGGCCGGCCGAGCGAGTGGCCCACCTCGTGCGCCGCGGTCCCCAGCGCGTCGGCCAGCTCGCTGCCGGCGTCCAGCTTACCGACCGCGCAGTTGCGCGTCGCCACCCCCAGGACCGCGGTGACCGGCGCGGGGACGATGCCGAAGTAGACCTGGTTGATGGGCAGGTCGTCCCGTTTCTTACCGGTATCGGCTTCGATCAGGTTGCAGATGTAGCCGAGAAACGCGCTCATGCGGTTGCTGGTCATTGCGCCGCCCGCCTTGAACTCGCCGTCGAGAGGCATGTTCTGTGGGCTGTGCAGGCTCACCTGGATATTGCTGTGGGAAACGGGGTAGACCTGCACGAAGCCGTTCAAGGTGCTGCCGAACACGTCGCTGCCGACGAAGGTCGGCACGCTGTCGCACTTCGTAGCAGGGTCGCTCGCCGAGCGACGGACGCACGCAGAGACCAGCGTGAGCTTGAGCGGCGAGGTTTTCTGGAACTGGATGGAGTGCACGATCAGGCTATTGGCGCCGTCGTAGCAGCCGTTGCACTCGGAGATGCCGGCGGGCGTGTCGGCCCTGGCCTTGAGGATGATGGGTCCCGCCACGTTGATCCAGGCGGTGGGAAGCACGAAGTTCCAGGTCAGCATTGGGTCGGCGCGAAGGGTGTCCAGGTTGTTGGCGTTGGCCTGGGTAACGGTGATCGGTTTGGCCCAGCTTACGGAGGCTACCCCTGGGCACGCGGCCCAGTTGGACTGGTAGCAGTACAGGGTCGCCTTGGCGCCGATCAGAGGGTAGCCCGGCGCACCCTCGATGCCGGGGAATACGCGCACAACCGTCATCTTGTCGCGCACGAGCGGCGCGGCCGATGAGGGCATGGTGAACTGGGGCGGATTCGGGCTGCGGGTGGTGCTCGAGGTCGCTACCCACGGCTGGGTGACCTGCGTGACCTCCATCCCCATGGCCCACAGGTTCAAAGTCGACGGCGGAGCGACGTAGTCTATTATCCGCATGTCCGGGCCCACATTTCCGGCGAAGTCCCACGCCCGCACGCGGATGGTGTAAGTCCCTTTGTCCAGGTAGGTCTGGAAGTAGTCGCTCACCGAAGCGGGCGGCGAGCAGTTCAGCCCGCTGCCGCCGCCGCAGGTGTAGAACGAGCTGAGCACATTGCCGCCGGGTTCCAGGAACTCCACCTGTATTTTTGCGACCCCGGTGCCGGTGTCCTGGGCGGTGTAGCCGAGCCAGATCGACGGGTTATAGACGGTCGAGTAGCTTGCGGGCTGCGTAATCTTCACCGTGGGCGCGGTCGTGTCGCTGACACACGGCGGGCCGATCGCGCTGAAGCTGAGGTCGTCGATCACCTCAAAGCCATAGTTGTTGGGCGTGGCCGCGCTGAACTCGATGACCACGCTGCGGATATCGCCGGCGGCCGAGGTGACCGCCAGGTCCTGCGTGACGGCGGTGGGCCCGTTGCCCAGGTAGCGGGTATTGTACGTCAGAAAGCCGGTGCCTGGGTTCGGGCTGCTGTAGGCGCGCAGCTCGGCCGTGATCGGGAAAACGTAGCTGCGATCCAGCCCCACCCTGACGCCCACCAGACTCTGTCCCGCCGTGAACCGGATGCCGATAGTCTTGTTCGTGCCGAAGTCCTCGCCGACGGACCGGTTCGTGAAGGCGTGCGTCGGGCTATTGACCCCGACCGGCGGGACGTAGATCCGGCCGCCGTCGACGAACTCGACCCCCCGGTTGGTCGCGGAGTTGTTGCAGTACTGGCTCCGGACCGTGTCCGGGTCGGTGATGGCCTCCTCGAACGTTATTACGAACGGCGCTGCGGTCGGCGTGACGGTCGGAGTGGGCGTGTAGGCCGGCAGCCCGCACGCCAGCAGGCTGGCGTCGTCCACCCGGAAGGTGGCCGGCACCGCGGCGTCGGTGTGGGCGTGGAAAGTCACGAGGACGGTCATCCCGGCGTAGGCGCTCAGGTCCACCTCCTCGCGGCGCCACTGGCCCAGCGGCGCGACCGCCCGCACTGTGTACACGTTGTCAGCCCTCTCGCCGTACTGCACGAGCACACTGAGAAAGTCGTCCGGCTGTTCGGCGGCGACGTCGGCGCGCCACCAGAAGGCGAGCCGGACGGGACTGCTGCTTCTGGGGAGCGTCACCTCCTGGAAGATCTCCGCCTCAATATTGTCCTGCCCCGCGAGCCAGGCGTGGTGCTCGCTGTTGCGCCCCGGTGAGCCGATCCCCGCCAGGCCGCCGGTGC
>Ga0315273_10013886_pt1 | contig 10370 bp, 13 predicted proteins | sample YL17G02_0_MG_FD_205753 | JGI IMG/M metagenome (GOLD analysis project Ga0315273, IMG submission 205753) | Sediment microbial communities from Yellowstone Lake, YNP, Wyoming, USA - YL17G02_0 | ecosystem: Environmental > Aquatic > Freshwater > Lake > Sediment | place: USA: Wyoming | collected... | reverse complement strand
TGGTGGGACGCACGGTGGGACGTTGATGTTCCACGGTGAGAGCGCGCTTTTTTTGAGGCAGCGTCAGCGCGTCTGACGCGCTTCCGTTCCGCTTCCTCGCGACGTATCCAGTCCAGGCGAGCCTGGTACTCAGCGTCGTTCTCGCTGGCCTGCCGAGTTCGGTCGCGGCGACGGCTCACGCGAACCTCAAAAGAGCCGTCGGAGAGCGAAATACTCGCTTGACACGCGGCCTTAGCAGCGATAACTTCACGCGGTCTGTCAGACCAGCGTCCTCGCCGTTCGACTTTCTGACAGGCAACACCGGCACCTCCTCCAAGGTAGTTGGTGAGAACGCCTCGGGGCTCGACTCCCGGGGCGTTCGCCTTTTGTCCCTCCGACACGGAGGAAGAACCGGCGACCCTGACCCAGTTCGATCGGGGATCAGCAACCTACCGTCGTCGAAAACGAAGATCAAGAGATCGCCAGCAGCGATCAGGTCACTCGTGTCGCTTTTGTCTCAGGCCGTCCGCTGATCTGCGCTGCACACACTACAGGTAGTAGGTCCGCGATCAAGACGGCCTGGCACGTACCTAGCAGTAGGGGTCCGCGCCGAGTTTTGTTGGGCGCGCGAGCTTGACCACTAGACGCCGCTGCGCGCTCGTGGTCCGCGCGCGCGCGAATATCACGGGTCAGGCTCGCGTGATCCAGTTTTCGCGTTTCGTCGATCTAGCCTCTTGTGCGTAGCTACAGAAGGGCGTAGCTTCCTCCGCCATGGCCGATTCCGAGCAGAACCCGATCCACAACGGCGACCCGACAGAAGAGGTCGGCCCAGAGGACAGCGATGTTGGTCCCGACGGCGCCGAGGTTTTGGCAGAAGATACGCAGGCTTCGAGCAGTGACACGAGTTTCAGTGTCAGGGACGAGCTTGCCGAGCAGTTCCCGATCGAGCGGATAGGTATTGGCATCGACCCAGACGACGGACTGCCGACGCCGATGGATCAAGTGGTCGATCTGCCGCTCGCGCCTAGCTTTTCTGTCGAAAATCTCGTCTGCATCGCCGACGAGACCGAGTTCGTCGAGTTGTTCGACGACGAGGTGCGCGATCTCACCGAGCACCTGACCCACTTCAAGGTGGGCGACGGCATTGAGTCGTTTTCGCTCGGCCCCTCAGAGTGCGTGATCGCGCGTGGGCGCTACGATGAGAACGGGGAGGACGCGCCGCGGCGGACGTTCAAGCCCGATGAGATCCGCCGCCGCTTCGGACTTCTGCTTGCGCCCTTGTGGGAAGATGGGGAGGTTCGCGTGATGTTCGAGGGCCAGCCGGTCTCGGTTGTCGTCCGCCCAAAGCGCGAGCAGTGCAAGCACTACGCTCGGATGGTGTTCGCGAACCAGAGCACGCAGGTCAAGAAGGGCGAGTTCGGCCACCAGATCATGTACCGCAACTGCCTTGCCCGCCGGAGCGTCGGCGGCGCGTGCATGTCCCTCTCGAACGAGGCCGTGTACGCCTGTGAGCACCGCGTTCCGCCGGACCCGGCGACGACCGAGAAGTACCTGGACGCGAAGGACCGCGAGCGTCTGACGCAGAAGATCGAAATGGTGCCGCTTTTCGGTATCACCCACACCAAGAAGTGAGGTAGCTCCGCATGACCCAGCAGATCGCGCCGACCGGACAGACCGAGCCGCAGGACGAACTGAGCATCCTGATCCGCGCTCTCGCGGCGGATCAGCGGCGCCTCGCGCAGAACCCGCCCGGTACGCCACAGGCGATCAGCATGGAGGTATCGGGCACCGTGCTCGCGTACCTCCTCGACACGCTGAAGTACCTCCAGAAGTTCGAGCAGGCCGTCATCGTGAACGTCCAGGGTCTCGGTGCCGCCATCGAGGACATCGCCGACAACGGCGGAGGTGGCACCCAGGACACGCAGTTTACCGAGGAGGACGCCGCAAGGTTCCTCGACACGCTCGGCGCCGCGAAGATGCTCGCCGAAGCTACGCGCGATAACCCCGCAAACGCCGAGGCGGTCAAGCAGCAAATGATCGCCCAGGTCGCGGGCATCGACGGGTGCATCGAGATGGTCAAGGAGTGCACGCTGGAGGACGACGACGAGGAAGATGAGCCCGAGGAGCCCGCGCCCGGCCAGCCGCCGCGCGGTCTCGCGGTCGTCCCGGCGCGCGCCTGACCATGACCCAAGCAGGCCAAGAAGTCGCCGACGACGAGTCGCTGCGCGCGGCGCAAGAGGAGCTACGTAGGCTGGATCAAGCCGAGAGCTTCGTAGCTCCCGAGGCGCCCGTGATGGCTCCGTCGTACGTACAGCCGATGCAGCCGCGGCGCGGATACTCGTCCGGCGGCGTGACCCGGCCGGAGGGCGATCCTGGGCTCCCGATGGAGCCGCTCCCGACGGTGAACCTGGCCGAGCCGAAAGCTCTGGAGGATCTCTACGCGCTCTACCCCGTCGGTGACGGTACGTACAAGATCCGCGTCGAGCGCAAGCAGCCGACGACGTACCACGACCCCCGGGGCGGCCCGCCGACGCGGATCGACGGGTTCCTGGTGGATCTGGATGAACCAATCCAGATGGCCGAGTTCGCCGCGCGGTTCGGCGGCCAGCGGTACACCGTCTCTGTGATCGGGCCGCCGAGCCGCACGATCAAGACCGACGCGATGGGAAACTCCGTCGTGCGGCGCCTGAAAGCCGTGGAAGTGTTCGTACCTGGGCTCCCAAAGCTCACGTACTTGCCGAGCATGTTGGTGGAGGACGAAATGACCGCAGGAATGGGCATGCCGCACATGCGAGGACCGCAGTACCCGATGGGTCAGAGCCCCGAGGTCGAGAAAGCTCGCATCGAGGCCGAGACCAAGGCTCGCGAGCAGGATCTCACCGAGCGCCGCGCGCTCCGGTCCGAAGCCGCAACACTCGCCGCCGAGGCCGGAAAGACACCGGAGCGGTTCCTCGACGCGATGAGCGCGGCGGCCGATCGCTCCGTCACCGAAATCAAGAGCCTTGCGCAGCAACAGGTCGAGCTTCTCCGCTCGCAGAACCACCAGATCCGCGAGGACTACCAGAAGGTCCGCGAGGAGAACGAGAAGCTCCGCGTCGAGAGCCTCAACGTCCAGCAGATCGCCGAGCGAAAAGCGCGCGAGAGCGAGACCGAGAAGGTCACGGCGCTTCGCTCCGACAACGAGCGGGAGCTACGCCGTGTCAACGAAGAGCACGCCAAGACGCTCGAAAAGCTGGCCGCGCAGCACCGCGACGACATGACGCGGATCACCAACAGCCACACCGAGGAAATGCGTCGCCTCGACCAGTCCTCGTCGAAAGAGCGCGAGACGCTCGCGCGCGATTCCGAGCGCCGCGAGTCGCAGCTTCAGAAGGACTACGATCGCGAGCGCGAGTCGATGCGCTTCTCGTCCGAGTCGCGGATCACGCAGTTGAAGGAGACCTACGACGCGCGCATTCGCGATCTGACGATGACGCACGACCGCGAGCTTCTTGGGAACAAGGACTCGAAGGAGCGCGAGATCCTCTCCCTGAAGGACTCGCGCGACCGCGAGGTGGCTGCGATCCGTTCGCAGTACGAGATGCAGACGTCCGTCGCGCGCGACACGGCGACGCTGCGTATCGAGAACGTCAACAACGAGACCACGCGCCTTCGCGACGAGGTGGCCCGCAACCAGGCTCGCGCCGACACCGCCGAGCACGAGCTTCAGTCGCTACGTACGAAGCAGCACAAGGAGCCCGAGGAGGCCATCGAGGGCGCGACCAAGCTCGCTGCTCTGATCGGCTGGGGCCCGAAGCCCGAAGGTGGCGGCGAAGAAGAAACCGGCGACTGGAAGAAAACCCTCGCGCGCGCCGGGCTCGGTCTGGTGGACAAGCTGCCCGAGATCGCGAAGGACGTGCTCACCGCGCGCGGGCAGGCCCAGCAGGAGCAGCACCCGCAGCAGCAGCAGCCTCCTCCGGGTTTCTACGGCTACCCGCCTCCGCAGTTCCAGCAGCCGCCCCCGAGGCAGTTCCAGCAGCCGCCCCAGCAGCAGGCTCCGCAGCAGCGGCGCCAGTGGGGCGAGGGCTTCCCGAGTCAGGCGCAGCCTACGTACCAGCCCGTCTACGGCCAGCCGGGACCGTCGTACCAGGGAGCGCCGTCGTGGACGCAGACCCCTGGACAGTCTCCGTCGATGTACGCACCGACTCCTCCGCCGGTCGAGCAGCACTCGCGCGCGCCCGCGCCGGTGCCCATGCAGCACCCGATGCAGCACCCCGAGCCGCAGCCGCACCCGATGCCGACGCAGCCGTATGCGCCCCAGCAGCAGGCCGCGCAGCCGCAGGTTCACCCGCACCAGCAGGCGGGAATGTTCCCGAGCCAGCAGGCACCTCAACAGTCCGCGCAGGCGCCGCAGCAGCAGGCGGGACCACAGATCACGGCGAGCCCGTCTGGGAGCGTGCACGTGCAGGCGACCCCCGGCGGCCCGTCGGTGGAGATCACGCAGGGCGACGTGGCAGAGTTCATGGGCGAACTCGAACAGGCGATCCGGTCGGGGATCATCCCGCCCGGCATGTTCGCCAGGGCTCTGATCGAGCGCATCGGCGCCGACAAAGCCAGGGTCGTCATGCAGGTGATCACGCCGCAGAACATCGTCCAGGCCATCACCAGCGAAGAAGGTGGCTCGGCGACCATGATCGTGACCCGTGCGGGTCAGCAGTACGTACAGGAACTCTGGGCCGAAGCCTCGCAGGTGCTCGGGCTGTGACCAAGCTGCCTCACAAGCACGCGCACGGTCCGCTCACGACCAAGGGCGCCAGGTACGCGAAGCCGCAGTTCAAGGCGACCAAGAAGAAGATCGGTAGGCTCGCGAAACGCAAGGAGCGCGAGCTTGCCCGAAAGGATCAGGAGACATGAACACCGCCCCGGCCAGCACGCAGTCCCAGCAGCAGTCTCGCGCGCCCCAGAAGCCGCGTACCGACTGGACGCACGTGAAAGACGTCCAGCGCGGCGAAGTTGTCGTCAGGATCTCCAGCACCGGCGGCTTCCGGCCGCGGTTCAGCATTTCGATCGGGCGTTTGGTAGCTCCGCTGTCAGGCACCGAAGAACGTCACGTGCCGCACCTGGGCGTGTTCGTCGAGGGCCAGGGCACGCTGAACCTGCGCGCGCCGGTGGCGCTCGCGATCGGCGAAGCCGTGCAGGAGGCCGAAGGCTGGATCTTGAACGAGTGCCAACGCTCCGAGGACCAGATCCTCGAAGATCGGGTCAAGAAAGAGACCAAGCAGGCGAACGCCGGGAAGCCGCCGACGAAGCACACCGGCAAAACCGAGCGCGAGCGCGAGAAGCGCCGGAACAAGGGCAAGCAGTAGCTACGCGACTTTCCTTGCTCTCGCGGTAGCTCTGCGGGTAGAGTACACACGCGGATCGCGAAGCTGGACGCGGCCTGATGGGACAGGTCTGTGTTTTTTCAGCCAGCGCACGCATCGCATCAGCCGGGGGTTGCCGGTTTTCTGGGCGCCGAGCCCAACGCGAAGGTGCGTCCGTTCAAGAGCCCCCAGGACACGCTCAAGCTGATGGCCGAGCACGCGCTCGGCGACAACGGCGAGCGGAACATGCTGGTGCGCTGGTTCACCGAGTACGTACTGCGAGACGTCTGGCCCAAGGATTACCTCGGCGAGATTTTGTGCATTCGCAACGTGTTCGTCCAGCCGTCTCCCTGGAGACCCGGCACGCCGCTGTTCAAGTACAGCAACGATCCGCGGCACGTCGAACTCGTCAAGACGCCGCGGCGCATGGTGGAAGAGATCCGCACCAACGGCACGACCGTCGTTGACTGCGACGACATCACGTGCATGGGGGCGACGATGGCTCTGCACGCGGGGCGCGAGGTCGAACTCGTCGCCATGGGCTTCTCGCCGGGGCAGCTTTCTCACGTCGGCTACCGCGTGCGCGAGCCCAAGACGAACCAGTGGATCTTCAACGATGGTGTCGCTGGTCCGCGCGAGCGCGAGGCGGCGACGAAGGCGAAGCAACTGTTGGTACTCAGCCTCGACTGAGGCAAGGAAGGAACGAGAGACATGGCACCCCGATCCGTGACCCCGATTCAGACGACGCGCTACGCTCCGTACGTGCCGCGGCCCGTGGTTGGACCCAAGTGGCCCCGGGTGACCCGCGTACCGTTTGCTCCCGGTCTCGTGCGCGCGGTCACGCCGCGCAACTGGCCCGCGCCCGCGGCCTACCCGTCGATCTCGGTCGAGGGCGGCATCCCTCTCAACCTCCCGATCGGCCGCCAGAACGTCGGCCACGTCGTCGGCGAGGGGATCTTCGGCGGCCCGGTCACCGTCGGCGACCCGGAGATCCCGACCGAGATCGTCAGCCCCTACTCCGACAAGGTGGTCGCCGTCCGGCCGCCCATGGGCGAGGAGGAAGGCTGGACCGACGTGTTCGGCAAGCACCACGGCGCGCCGGTCGCCCACACGAAGCAGTGGGACCGCGGCGTGTTCGACGCGGGCGTGCACGGTTTCGGTGGCTTCGGCGCGACCATCGTTGGCCCCGGCGGGAGCATGGTCAACGTGGGACCGATCCTCACTCCGCCTGCGGGAACGAACCTCGTGGTCAAGGGACCGTGCGGACAGGGAGGTACGGCGGGCTGGGGTCTGACCGCCAACGAGCAGGCGGTGTGGAGCGTGTTCGGCAAGGTGTGCAGCGATGGCGCCGCCGCGAACTCCTGGATGGCAGCAGCGAACGACTGGCTGAAAATGTTTCCCGCGGGCAAGGGTCAGATCATGGCCGCCTACGCCGCCGTTGGCGGAGCCATGAATCTCACCGACGCGTACGCGAAGGCAATCCTGGCTCAGAAAGCCGCCGCTCCCGCAAGCTGGCAGTCGGGCGCGCCCACTGGGCCTGGCCCGATGCGTGAGGGCGACGCGTCGCCTCCCGGCACGCTCAAGACGCCGATGAAAACCGGCACCAAGATCGCGATCGGCGTGGGGCTCGCTGGCCTCGCGGCAGGCGCGTTCTGGTACATCAAGAAGCGCAAGAAGGCCGCTCCGGCGAAGTGAGCCCCGCCATGCGCCGGTTCAGCTACTCAGGCGACGCGTCGATGCTGCCGGTGGACGTCGCTCCTCCGGCGCGTCCGCCGGGGGCACCGCGCTCACAGCCTGGGCAGATGGCGCCGCCAGCCGTGTCCTCCGTGGCTCGCTACCGGGGGACCGGCCCGATGCTCCCGGTGTACGTAGGAGTCGGAGTCGTGTTGATGGGCGGCATCTGGTACTTGATTTCACGCAGCAGCAAGAAAGCAGCTTGACCATGGCCAGGTACCCCGCCGAGTACAACCAGATCCGCAACCCGGGGTACGTACCCCCGGATCTCTACAACGCGAACCAGGGCAACCGCGGCGAGACTTCCTGGAACACGCGCGAAAGGCTCGACATGGAACACGGACGACGGCTCGCAGGCTTCGGCGACTACGACGGCGACTCCAGCTACGACGACGGCGAGCTTCGCCGCCTGGAGAAGTCCGACGATACGTACGGGTCCGGCATCTTCGACGCGGCGGGCTCGAAGCCCACGGTGCACCCGGACCTGGGCGTGTTTCAGGACCACCCGAACATCCCCGGCTACATCGGCCGCGAGGTGCAGTTTCTCCCGAGCAAAGAGGTCAAGAGCATCCCGAGCGGCGCCGACGTGATCGTCATCCCGGGTGGCGGCATGTCCTGGGGCGGCCGGATCATTCCCTCGGGCATGATGGGCCAGAAGGTGCCCTACAGGTACGGCTCGGCCATCAAGCCGCCGCCGGGCGTGCCCCGCGGCAAGGCGTCGGTGCCGACCACGCCGAGTACGACGGCCCAGGCCACGGTGCCAGGGCCGATCCTGCCGTTCCGTCCCGCGCCGGTCGTGGTGCGGGCATACGCGGTCGCGCCCACGCCGTCGGTCACGTACTACACCATGCGCCGCGCGGGCACGTCTGGGTTCGGAGTGGACCCTCCGCCTGCCAAGCCCTCCTGGGTGCCGTACGTCGCCGGGGGCGTGATGCTCGGCGCGGCCATCGCGATCTTCCGGGGCGTGCTCAAGCAGGGCGGGCTCAAGAAAGGTCGTGCGTGATGCACGACGGCCTGATCGACAGCGACCGCGCGAGCATCTTCGGCGATACGTACGCCGGGGTGCCCAACCCGCAGATCCCGTTCGAGCACGCGTACCCAACCCGGTACCACGGGCCGATCTTCACGATCCCGCGGTTCGGGCTGCCGTACATGCCCAGGCCGTACGCGCTCGCGCCGTACTCGGGCCTGGGTGCGATGACCGAGACGCAGAAGAAGGTCGCGTACTTCGTCGCCGGTGGCGCGGTCGTCGGCGTGGTCGTCGGCGCGCTCGCGTACAAGAAGAAGCGCGCTCTCGGCGGCGGCATCGGTCTCGCAGCGGGCGGCGCCGCTGGACTCGCGCTCGCGACGATGCTCCGATCGATGCCCGGCGCCGGATCTCCCAAGCCCGCTGCCACCAGCGGCTTCGGCGCGTACTGGAAGTAGTCGAAAGGAGCTTCTCGATGAGCCAAAATCTCGTGGGTCTCAGTGGGGTAGACGGCTTTTCGGGCTGCTCGCCGTGCGGCGCCGCGCGACGCGCCGGGATGGCGGGCTTCGGCGCTGGGCCCGATGGACTCGGCACCGTCGTGCCCGCTCCCGAGATGGCTCGCTCGGCCGCCGAGCGCACGCTCACGCTCACGCTCGGAGGCGTCTTGCTCGGACTCGCCGTCGGCGCGGCGATGCGCAAGCGCGGCCCGGCGCTCATGGCGTGGTCCTCCGGCGCCGGAGTGCTCGGCGCCTACGTGAGCGTGGCTCTCGGGTACTCCGAGGCAGCCAAGCTCAAAATCTTGGACGCCGAGCAGGCGGCCAATCAGGCCGCGAACGCGCGTCATCCCGCGGCCAGCGGTTACGGCGCGTACTGGAAGTAGCTACGGAGGCACGACGATCATGTACGTACCGATGAGAGGTTTCGGCGCTGGGCCCGATGGGCTTGGCGCGTTCCGTGCCCCGTCGTACGCTCCCGCGCGGCGCATCAAGAGCTTTCAGCGGTCCACGCCGCCGCCTCCTCCGAAAGCCGCAGACCTCTGGGGGTGCAGCAAGTGGAACCCGTCGGCCTGCGCCGGATTCGGCGAAGGGCCTCCTCTCGCCAAGAGCCCCACGGGAAGCTCGCTCTTTGACGCGGTGCTCGGCGGCGCCCTCGGCTACGCGCTCGCGCCGAAGCCCGAGCAGCGTCTCCTCTGGGCGGGAGCGGGCGCGGCGGCCACCGGGCTCACGGGCTCGATCGGCCTCTGGGCGATGACCGGTCTCTCGCTCTGGATTCAGCACCAGCGAGGACGCTGATGGCGACGAAACGGTTTGCGAGCAGGGAGGAGCGGTTCGAGCGCGTGGACGCGATCCATCGCGTTCTCGCCGGGCTTCCTGGCGCCGTGACCGAGAGCGTTCTCGCGCAAGTGCTCTTCGAGTACATGCGCTCGAAAGGCGTCTACTCCGCGATGATCAGTGTCGTCGAGGAGGCTCTGCTCCTCGGCCGCCCGAGCGAGCCCGGTGGCGCGAGTCGGTGGGCGAACGCTGACGATGAACGGGCCGCAGCGAGCTACTACGCGCCGTGCTCTCGCGTGAGCGAAACCCTCGCAGCGGAGGGCGGCGAGATCGAGCGTCGGAGCGAGTGGCCGTCGGCGGGCATGGTCCCGAACCGCGTGCCGGGCATGTCCCGCCTGCCCGCGCCGGGGACGCCGCTCGTCGCGAATGCTCGACTGTACGACCCTCCGCTGGACGGTATTTCATACCACCACCAGGACGACCACGAGCCGCGCAGCGTGCAGTTTCACCTGTCGAACGGCGTGACGGTCAGCTTGGCGCTGGCCGTCCGACACGACGGGTGGCTCGGCAATTCCGTGGCGGCGTGGGACTCCGCGGGACTCACCGTGATCGACGACGAGGATCGGGTCACGGCGGATCAGTTCGTGAAGATCCTCAACTACGCAAGCGCACAAGAGGGCTGAGTCATGGCGAAGTATCTCGGACAAGGTGCAGCACGGCGAGCGGGCCGGGGTTCGTACGAAGGCGTCGGCGCGATGGACCGCCAGTACAGCCCCTACGTGTACGCGGGCTACGGCGCGGACGTGTCGCTCCCCCCGGGCTGCGCGGACGTGTGCAATCCTGCCGACGCCTCGACGTTCGAGGGAGAGGCTACGTGCGACGCGAACTGCGTCGGGTGGCGCACGATGTTCCAGGCGCCGCCCGTGACCCCGGTCGTCGCGCCGTGCGCGGACACGTGCAACCCGAACGGCATCAACCCCTGGATGGGCGAGGTGTTCTGCAACCAGTCGTGCCCCGATTGGCGCGCGGCCTTCGGATGCCCCACCGGTAGCGTCGTGGACCCGGGCGACCCGCTTC
>Ga0315273_10013885_pt1 | contig 10370 bp, 9 predicted proteins | sample YL17G02_0_MG_FD_205753 | JGI IMG/M metagenome (GOLD analysis project Ga0315273, IMG submission 205753) | Sediment microbial communities from Yellowstone Lake, YNP, Wyoming, USA - YL17G02_0 | ecosystem: Environmental > Aquatic > Freshwater > Lake > Sediment | place: USA: Wyoming | collected... | reverse complement strand
GAGTTGGCGCTCGGCTTGCCAGATCGATTCCGGAGAGGGCTCTTTATGTTGGTCTGCCGCAACGGCCGAGACGATGAGGGCGATGACCGTCGCTAACGGAATGGTTCGCTTCATGGCCATGATGAGAGTTCTCCTTCTTTCTTCCGTATACACCTTAATACGCAACCGCGGCCCAAAAAGGTTTCAAGAGTGTCGTGAAATAGGACAGGATCAGCCGGCCAGAACAAGGTCGGCGGCCAGGCTGCCCGTGTATAGGGCCGTCGGGATGCCTCCGAGGAAGAGCTCGGAGGCGGCGTAGGCGCCGGCCACGAGAAGCCCCGGGACGGGTGTCCGGACAAGGATCTTGCCTGGTAGTCGGGCGGAATCCCGGCCGGACCAGGTCCAGCCGGCGATCGAGCCTTCGTAGCGGTTCCCCCAATCGCGATAGGTGAGCGGGGTCGCGGTTTCCATGACCTCGACGGCGCCGGAGAGCCCAGGGAGGACGCTCTCCGCGGTCCCGATGAGGCGTTCGGCCAGACGATGCTTGTACTCCCCGTATCCCTCCTTCCGCAGCCTGTATCCCGTCCTCCAAGCCTCGAAATGGCGGTAGGGAAAGCCCGCCCTCAGGACCAGGGAAGCCCGGCCGGCCGGGACGAGATCGGGCGCTTTCCTGGACCAGAAGCAGATCTCGATCTCGCGGTCGTCGAATTCCTCGAGCTCCGGCTTCGGGGCGCCGCGGATCTCGCGGCGATAAAAAAGGTGCTCGGCCCGGATGGCGCCGAGGTCCACCTCCTCCGGCCTCAGGCCGAGGTAGACGCAGAATTCGGAGCCGGTGTAAGGGATATCGCGGACGGCGCCCAGGTCGAGGCCGGGGACATCCGCTGCATCCAGGAGTTCGAGGAACGTGGTCTTGTAGTCGGCGTTGGAGATCACCCACTGCGCCTCCAGGGCCTCGCCTTGAGCGGTCACGACCCCGGCGGCCCGCCCCTGCCGGACGAGGATCTTCCGGGCCGGCGCCGCGAGCCGGACCTCCACGTCCAAATCCCGAAGCCTCCGGCGGAGAAGGTCGGCGATGCCGTGGACGCCGCCTGTCGGGAACCAGATGCCTTCCACCGCCATGACGTTCCACATCGAGGCGAGGTTGAACATGGACATCTCGGGCCGGGCGGTGCCCATGGAGCCAAGGAAATTCCGGAGCGGCGCGCTCCCGATCAAACCGTCGAGGACCCGGGCGGCGGGAAGGACCGAGAGACGGCGGATCTCCTCGACCCTGTCCGGCTCGGCCGGAACGGTACGCCGTCCCGCGGGCCTCGCCATTCGAGGGAGGGCGAAGTCCGGGTGCCAGAGGTCCATGTCCTTGGATGCCGAGATGGCCGATTCGAGCTGACGGAAGAACCGGGCGAGGCCGTCCCTCTCGCCTGGAAAGGTGCCGCCCAGCTCGGATTCGAGGTCGGCGAGCGTTTGCGACATCATCACATCGATGTCCGGCGTCCGCAGCTCGAAGCCGCTGCGGCGGAACGGGACCTTCTCTCCGATCCCCGCCGCTTCGAGGAATCCCTGGACGCGCCCGGGAAAGCTGAACGACAGCGGCCCCATGGGAAACGTGTATCCGGCCCGGCGGAAAATGTAGCTCGTCCCGCCGGGAAGCGGCTTTTTCTCCAGGACGAGGACCTTTTTTCCCGCGGCGGCGATCTTCGAAGCCGCCATCAGACCCCCGAGGCCCGCTCCGATCACGACCACATCGATCATGACCATCATCTTATCACAAACGGTCGCGACCATCCGGCTACAGCGCGCGGCGGCAGGGACGGTGGGCCAGCGAAAGAAGCTCCGGATGCTGAACGGCAAGAAGGAGATCGCCTGGGCCGGATCTTCCCGCTTGCAGCGGCGACCAGGTGACGCCTTGATGCACAATCCTCTCATCGCACCGAGTCAGGCACGTTACGGCATGCCCGCGCCGGGACAGGGCTTCGGCCAGGTGGATCACGGACGTCTCCGTCCCGCCGAGCGGACGGGACGCCGCATCGCGTCCGTCATATTGATTGGTCCGGTCCGCGATGACGATGCGCGCCATGACTCACTCGTGATCCACGGTCCGCTGCAGGATGTATTCGCAGATGGCCCTGTGGGTATGGAACCGGAGCACGTATTCCCGCCCGGCTTCGGCCATCGTGCGCAGCTTCTCCTTGCCGGCAAGCGCCGCCTTGACCACGGCCGAAAGATTTCCTCCGGACGGTTCATAGAAGAAGCCGTGGGCGCCCTCTTCCAAAGGCCTGTGCCGGGTGATCCGCGGCCGGTTGATGACGGGAACGGAACGGCAGGCGGGTGCTTCATAGTGCCGGAAGCAATCCCAGCCTAATCCCTCGGGCGACCAGACCAGCCAGGCACGGGCGCAGCGTTCGTAGAATTCTATCCTGGGGAGCGGGGCAGGCGGCACATCGACTTTGATCCCGAAGCGCGTAAGTCCGAGGAGTTCGGGAAGGCCGCGGCGCCGGACCTCCGAGCTCATCCGTCCGGAGAAGAAGATATCCGTCGTTTTTTCCAAGGCTCCTTCGGGGACGTCGGCCAGCCTGTCGGCGGACAGCCCGAGCGATGTCGGGAACAGCTTATGCTCGTTATCCCGGTAGAGGCGGCTCTGGAGGACGGCGTCGGCCGAGTCGAACGATCGGGTCGTGCCCCGCAGGAGTTCTTCGCGAGAGACGGGAAGTTCCCGCTTGAAATACCAGGAGGCTCGCTTCAACAGGTGATGGTTGTGCCGGCGGATCGGTGCGTGGTCGCCGTAGTCGAGAACGGCGAAAGGAACCGGTCCCGTGAGCATGGGAAGGCGGAGGAGGATGTGGTAGAGAAGTCTTCGCCCCAAGGACTTCCGAGACCGGGCTTCTCTCCAGGGCGCTAACTCCGGAGGATAGCATGCGACGAGGTCGAAGGCGCCGGAGGCCAGGCCGCGCCTGATCTGGCGGATCACCGGCCGGGACAACAGCGTGTAGTCCGGGACCGGGATGTCATCGGTTCGTTTTCCGGCCCAGACGAGAGTGGTCTGCTCCGGCAATCCCTGCTTGAACAGGCAGAAACCACCCAACTCGAGGATCCGCGGCTTCCGGTTCAGCGCGTGAAGCCGTTCTTCGAATCCGATGGGCGGAGGAGGACCTCCGTCCGTCCTTTCCCGGGTATCCATCGCGGGAAATATATCACATGAGAAGCCCGGGTCAAGGATCCGCTAATCCTTCGCGGCGAACGAAAAATGCTGCTGGCCGATCGTCCAGCGACCGCCCCCTTCTTGTGGGAAGCGGAAATCTATTCCGGCACGGTCAACGATACGCCGGCGCCCTGCGTCTAACGAGGTGATAAGGCGGTATAATCTCATCATGGACCCGAAGGACGAAGAGCGGATGATCGAACGGTGCCGGGCCGGCGACCTGGATGCCTACAGGCAGGTCTATGACCGTTACGGCCAACCCCTGCTCCGGACGGCCACGAGGCTCCTGGACCGTCCCCAGGAAGCCGAGGATGCCGTTCAGGAAACCTTCCTCAAGCTCTTCCGCGGGATCCACGGATTCCGAAGCGGCGCGCGTTTCAGCACCTACCTCTTCCAGATCCTGCATAACACATGCGTGGATACATTGCGCAAGCGGAAGCCCGCCGCCGCAGACGTTACGGAAATGGACGCTCTCGGCATCCCGTCTTCCCACGAGCTGGCCCACAGCCTGGCCCAGGCGGTCGACGGCCTTCCGGTGCAAATGAGAGCCTGTTTTGTCTTATTCGCGGTCGAGGAGTTTTCCCAGGAAGAAGTCGCCGATATTCTCGGCGTCAGCGTCGGGACGATAAAGGCCAGCATCCATCGGGCCCGGAAGAAACTCCGGGCCTGGCTGGGCTCCTGCCCGGCGGGAGAGACATCATGATCTGCGACAAGTTCGAACGATATGAAGACGGGGTCCTGACGGCCCGGGAATTCGCCCTTCACGTTCAGGATTGCCCCGAGTGCCGTGAACAGGCGGCGCTTGATGCGCGGCTGAACCGGGAGACCGCCGCCCTCCGGACGCCGCTCGGCGCGGAGGGGCTGTGGAAAAGGATCGAAACCTCCCTCAGGCACCAAAAGGAGATCGCTGCCGCCGGGGACGGGGAGCCCGCGTTCCGGGGCCTGAGGCCGAGCCCCCGCCGCTGGGCGGTCCTTGCTCCGGCCGGCGCGGTCCTGCTGGCGCTTGCCGTCCTCGGGATCCATCTGTTCCGGAAGCCGCCTGCTCCGTCGGTGCTCCTGACCAGCGAGGCGCTGGCCAGGGTCGAGATCAAGGAAAGGGAATACGTGGGGGCCATCGATATGCTGGCCCGGCAGGCCCGGCCGAAGCTCGCGGCCATGGACATCCAGATGATGTCCCTCTACAGGGACAAGCTGGCGACGATCGACGCCCAGATCGACAAATGTCGGGAAGCCCTGGATTTTAATCCCGGCAACGCTCATATCCGCCGCTATCTTCTGGCCGCGCTCCAGGATAAGCATCAGGCCCTGGCCGACGTGCTCGGGTCGATGAACTAAATCGTTTCGAAAAGGAGCCAACAATGAAGAATAAGACCATGATCAGCCTTGTGGCGACGGCCCTCCTCTTCGGCCTCCCGATAACCGCCGCCTCTGCCGGGTTCGGCCCCGAGCGGACCGCCCTTCTCGGCGCCGGCGTCCGGAACGCCCAGAAGAAAGAAATGACCGCACGATCGGCCTCTGCGCCGGGCAAAACGCTCCGGGTCGACCGGACTCAGGCCCAACTGACGATCGCCGCCTGGGAGAAGAATGAGATTTCTATCGAAGCGACCATCGAGGTCGGCGATTCCGACCCTGAATTCATCTCCGAATTCCTGGAAAGCACGGAGATGAAGCTCGAGGCCGAGGCCGGCGGGTTCGTCCTGCGCCTGACGTCGCCCATGGATTGGGATCGGGGCAAATGGAGCGTCTTAAAAAAGGTCGGCGACGCCCTGCGGACCGGCCACTGGAACCTTTCCTACGCGGCCCGGATCGAGATCCGCGTCCCGGCCTCGCAGTCTCTGGATGTCAGCAACCATTTCGGGAACATCTCGCTGAGCGGGGTCACGGGCCGTTTGGGGCTTCGCAACGAGAGCGGCGAGGTCCGTGTGGAGGGGTGTGGCGGCGAGCTCGAACTGCGGAACAATTTTGCCGCGGTCCGGGTCACGGATTTCAAGGGGCCGATCGACGTCCGGAACGAAAGCGGGGAGGTCCGCGCCGAGAATATCTCCGGACGGGCCGACATTCGCAACAGCTTCAAGGAGGTCCGGTTCGCGAAGATCGGGGGACCGCTCACCGTGACCGCGGAGAGCGCCGCGATCGTCGGGTCCGATGTGACCGGGGATTGCCGGATCACGTCGTCGTTCGATCTGATCGATGTTCGCGGCGTCCGGGGCCGGCTCGAGGTCAAGGGAGAGAGTTCCGGCGTGACCGTCGACAACGTATCGCTGGACGCCGTCGTCGAAAACAGCTTCAAGCCGGTCAAGATCACGAACGTCAACGGCGGACTGAGGGTGACGAGCGAGTCCGCAGCGGTCACGGCCGAAGATATCGGCGGCGACGCCTCGATCAAGAGCTCGTTCCAGCCGATCGTCGCGGCCCGCATCCGCGGCCGGCTGACCGTGGACGGCGAATCGTCCGCCGTGACGGTCCGCGAAGCCGATCAGGACGTCATCATTACTTCATCCTTCAAGGACGTCTCCGTCGCGGGCGTCGGCGGGTCGCTCGAGATACGATCCGAATCGGCCAAGGTCACGGTGGCGGATGTCAAGAAAAGCGCGACGATCGCCACCTCGTTCAACGCCGTCGAGGCCCGGCGCATCGGCGGCGGACTCTCGGTCAAGGGAGAATCGTCGGGAGTCCTGGCCGAGGACGTCGGGGGCGAAGTGAGCGTCAAGAATTCCTTCAAGAACGTCGTCCTCCGGCGGACATCGGGATCGATAACCGTTCTGGGCGAGTCGAGCGCGGTCGATATCGAAGAGATCAAAGCCCTGCCGTTGGGAAGCGCCATCGACATCAAGACCTCGTTCAAGCCGATACAGATCACGCTGCCCGCGGGGATCGAGGTTCAGGGCACGGCCAGGACCGAGTTCGGGAAGATCGTCACCGATATTCCCGTCACCTTGGAGGATTCCGGAAGCGCGGGCGGAAGGTCTGTGACCTTCAGGACAGGAGAGGGCGGCCTCACGCTTAAGCTCGAGACCACGGCTGATATCACGATCCGGAAAAAGTGAGAGGAGGCGGTCGGCGGACCTATTCCTTCTCCTTCGCGGCGAACGAAAAATGCTGCTGGACCATCACCCAGCGACCGCCCCTTTTCTCGAGGACGCCGGTCCAGCGGGTATCTTCCCAGTTGGCCGGCTGGCCCTTCCACTCGTTGAGGTCGTCGAGGATGCAGAAGAACCAGGCCGCGTCGCCGGACTTCGAAAGCCGGACCCTGAGGTCCCGGATCTCGTACCGGACGGCCTTGAAATCGGGACTGCCCCAGAAGCTCTCCGCCTTCTTGAACTCCTCGAACCCCTGGACGACCCTGCCGTCCGGATGGACCTCCAGGAAATTCGCGTCGTTGGCGATGACGCCGTACAGGAGGCCGAAGTCCTTCGTCTTGGCCCAGCCGATGCAGGAATGAATGGCACGGGTGATCTTTTCCAGCTCGGCGTCCGGGCTATCCAGAGCCGGCGCCGATATCAGGCTCGAACAAGCCCACGCCGCCAATAGGATCATCCGGAGTGTCCTCATTGTCCTCCCCCCTTATTCATCGGTCTCCTCGCTCGCCGGGAAGCGACCGTTATTCTATCTTAAATGCCGCGATCCGGCCATCCACGTAGGTCGGGACGACGGCCAGCCCGGCTTCGGGGCAATAGCAGAGGTCGGCCAGGTTCATTTTGACGGTCGTCGTATCGAGGATCTTCGAGATCCCCCCGTCCAGCGTCACCAGAAAAAGGCGGCCCTCATTATGAGAGACAAGGATGGCCTCGCTCCCATCGGCGGCGATGCCGTCGATGATCCCCGTGCCGAACCGCGCCAGGATGGTGACAGCCTTGGTCTTCAGGTCGACGGTTTTCACACAGCCGTCGCCGGACGTTCCGACGAAGAGGCGTCCGTCCTGGACAAAAAGCCCGTTGGGCTGGAGGATCTCGGTCCCGGACAGCCACTCCGTGATGGCTTGGCCGTCGTAGATGAATATGGCGTTCTTGCCCGAATCCGAGATGAAGACCCGGGCCGAGTCCGGGTCCGCGGCGACATCGTTCAGGAACACGGGCATCGGGACCTTCGTCCGCTTGACGATCGTCCTGGACGGGATGTCGATCTCGGCCAGGTGCGCCCTTTCCACGACGAAAAGAGTGTCGCCGCGGACGGCCAGTCCGGTCGGGTTGTCGAGGCCGGGGACCCAGACCGGTTCGAGGGCTTTCCCGTCGAGGCTGATACGGGCGATCGCCTGTCGGCCCTGTCCCATGCTGGGTGTTGTCGGGTCGTAGATGGAGACGTAGACGACCTTCCGGGTGGGATCGCAGGCGGCCGACTCGGGAACCCGGAGGGACTTAGGGGTCTCCCAGGCCTTGGAGACCCCCGGCGCGGCAAAGACAGCAGACGAGTCCCGGCACATGAAGCCCCATCCGCCGAATCCTTCGCTGACGGCCAGGAGGAGCTCGTTGTCGCCTTTTCGAAGAGGGAGGTTGACCGAGTCCCAATAGCCGGCGATGCCCAGGAACGATGGATCTCGCAGGCGGTAGCTGCTGTCGCCGGAGAAGAGGAGGGCCCCGTTCAGGAAGATGTCGATGGCGTCGCTGTAGCCGAAGTCCAGTTTGAGCGCCGTCCGGCCTCCGTTGGATTCGATGACGGCCCGGGCGAGGACGGTCTCGGGCTCCGTCCCGCCGAACCGGACGGTGCGGGCGATATCGACAAGCCCGGAGGGCTCGGCCGAAACCTTTTGCCATCCTGCCTCGGCGAGCATCCCGGCTTCGGGATAGAGGCCGGTTTCGAGGAGGAGGGCAGGGAAGCCCCGGGAGAGCTCCCAGTCCATGATTGCCCCGGGGACGGCATGGGCCGGAGGCGGAGGGAGAAGACGGAACGACTCATCGAGATGGACCCGGAAATTGGAGAAGAAGGCTTTCCCTTCCCCGAGGAGGGCGACCGCCCCGTTGCTGAGGCCGTGCTTGAGGTCGTGGATGTTGAGGCAGGGCGTTTCGGTCCCGCCGACGAACACCCTGGCCTGCCGGCCGGCGACTTCGATCCGCACGGGGACCCATTCGTTGAGGGGGAAGAGGATGGAATTCGTGAAGCCGTCCCCGCTGTAGAGCTGCCAGCCGGCCAGGCCGTTGAAGACAGGCGTGTACTGAACGGCGTCCGCATAGAGGCCGGCACGGTGGGGGCGGATATAGAGACGCTCGGCTTCGTCCCGGGACCGCATCCGGAACAGGACCCCGGGATAGGCCCGGCCGCCCGTCAGACGGGTGTCCGGGGCCCAGACGTCGAATTCAATGATCCCGTCCTGGAAGACGACGTCCTTGAGCACGGCCAGACCGGTCACGGCCTTGCGCCCGGCCTGTTCCACGACCTGGGCGGAGTCCAGGATCCAGTATCGGGACTCGAACGGTATCGCTTGGTCCTGCGCAAGGCATGCGAGCGACCCTAACAAAAGGAGGATCCCGGCGGCCGCGAACTTGTTCCGTCTTTTTCCCAAAGAAGGCCTCCTCATCCAGGATTATGGGCTCGGCGCAGGGAGAGAGTGCAATCTTCAGGCCAATCCGCCCCCGCGGGGAGAAAACGATCCCATGCCTGACAACGGCCCTGGATAGGGGTGGCTGCCCATCCTTCCGAGGGGCATCGGGGCGTGGACGTCAGGGCAAGGATTTACAAGCCTTTGAAAGGTCCTTTACGCCGCGCTTTGCATCCGGGCCGCGATTTAATATAATCGTGGGCGAACAGAGGGTTCCCGATGAACAGCAGGAAAAGGCTCCGCCGTGCCGTCATCCTATTCGTCGTCGTCTTTGCATTCGGCGTTGCGGGCTTTAAGGTCTTCGGCGGGAGGGACTGGTCCTTTTTCGACAGCGTCTACATGACCGTCATCACCGTAGCCACCATCGGCTACGGCGAGGTCCACGATCTCAGCGGGAACCTGCCGGCCCGCGTCTTCACGACCGTCTACATCCTCCTCAGCCTGGGCACGATCGCGTTCGCCGTGACGTCCATCACGGCCTTCGTTGTCGAGGGGGAGCTCAAGAACATCCTGGGGAGAAGAAAGATGGAAAAAGAGATCGCCCGGCTCAGGGACCACTACATCGTCTGCGGCGGGGACGAGATCGCGGGGACCATTATCCGCGAGCTTCATGAAACGAAACGCCCGTTCGTCGTCATCGAGCCCTCCAGGGAGAAGCTCGACCGGCTCCTCGCCGCCCATCCATTCCCTTACATCCAGGGCGACGCGGCCGAGGACGAGGTCCTCATCAAGGCGGGTCTTTCGAACGCCAAGGGCGTCCTCCTCAGCCTGCCGACCGACGAGGCCAACCTTTACGTCACCGTGACCGTCCGGAGCCTCAATCCCGAGATCCGCATCGTGGCCAAGGGAACCGACGTCCATTCCCATGCGAAGATGCGGAGGGCGGGGGCCGACTACGTTGTCTCGCCGGCCTTCATCGGCGGGATGCGCATGGCCTCCCAGATGGTCCGGCCCTCCGTCGCCACCTTCCTGGACACGATGCTCCGAGATAGGGAAAAAGGCCTCCGCGTGGAGGAGATCACCGTCGCCAAGGATTCGCCGCTGGCGGGGAAGACGGTCGGCGCGTCGCGGCTCCGGGAAAAGACAAGGGCCCTCCTGGTTGCGATCAAAAGGGGAGGGACGGACGACTACGACTTTAATCCCCCGGACGCGGACCAGCTCCGGGAGGGCGACGTCCTCATCTTCATCGCGTCGCCGGAAAGCCTGCACGAGATCGAATCCCTCTCCTGAGCCGTCCGGTTATTGACAAGGCGGGGGAACTCGTTTAAAATAGGTGCGTTTTTCGGCCCGTTAGCTCAATTGGTAGAGCAACAGACTCTTAATCTGTGGGTTGTAGGTTCGAGTCCTACACGGGTCACTTCCCCTTCTTCATAAGCCCCGGAGAAATAAATAGCTTAGGGGCATATCTATGTCACCGCCTCGGGCCGTGACCTGCCCCGCTTTTGACTAAGCCGGCGGAAAGCGAGCGAAGGATCGCCTAGAACCACTTGGTGATCGTAAAGTCATGGGTATGGGTACCGCCTGTCGCCGAACTCCCCGATGTGATGACGACCGAACCCCCGCCATTCACGGATTGGAGCTGGGCCTGTGTCATGGCGAAGGTGTGGGTATGGCTGCTCGAGGACGAAGTGTCACCCGAAATTCCGGCGGCTGGAGGCGACT
>Ga0315273_10013884_pt1 | contig 10371 bp, 10 predicted proteins | sample YL17G02_0_MG_FD_205753 | JGI IMG/M metagenome (GOLD analysis project Ga0315273, IMG submission 205753) | Sediment microbial communities from Yellowstone Lake, YNP, Wyoming, USA - YL17G02_0 | ecosystem: Environmental > Aquatic > Freshwater > Lake > Sediment | place: USA: Wyoming | collected... | reverse complement strand
CCCTGCCCCCCTTCCCCGGAACATTAGGCGATGACATCGGCGAGATCCGTTGATCATGGAGTTCGCGAAGGCAACGCATGATGTTCATTGGAAAAGGGGCAGGGCGACCGGGTCTTCCCGGTGCCCGTTGGGGAAAACCCAGTATAAGGGTTTTCCCCAAGAGTGACCCGAGGCGCCGAGAAGGAGCGGCGAGGGGCGGACCTTCAAACCCGATCTGGAGTGAAGGCCGTTCCCGGACGAAAGTAAGCTCAGGGATTTATCCCGAGATCAAATGTTCGACCGTCGCCCGGTATTTTTCAAGGCCGGCGCGGAAGACGACCAGGGCCCGGCGGATATCTTCTTCCTTGATGACGTAGGCGACCCGGATTTCATCGAGGCCTTTGCCCGGAGTGCCGTAAAATCCGGATTCGGGGGCGACCATGACCGTCTCGCCGTCCATCCGGAAGTCGGTCAGCATCCAGGTCACGAACCGCTCCGAATCCTTGACCGGAAGCCGGACGCTCATGTAAAACGCGCCCTGGGGTTTACGGACGACGACTCCGGGGATGGAGGACAGTCCTTCGTAGAGGACGTCGCGACGCCGCTCGTACTCACGGCGGACGGGCTCGAAGTAACCAAGGCCCATTTTATAGGCAGCAATCGCGGCTCTTTGCTCGATCGAGGGCGGGCAAAGCCGGGCCTGGGCGAAGCGAAGCAGCGACTCGTAAACCTCGGGATTCCGGCTGATGACGGCCCCGATCCGGGCCCCGCAGCAGCTGAAGCGCTTCGAGATCGAATCGACGACGATCGTCCTATCCTTGACCTGGTCGAACTCGAGAATGCTCTTGTGTTTGAGGCCGTCGTAGATGAATTCCTTGTAAACCTCGTCCCCGATGAGGAAAAGGTCGTGCTTTATTACAAGCCGGACGACGCGCTCCAGTTCCTCGGGGGAATAGACCGATCCCGTCGGATTGTTGGGCGAACACAGAACGATGGCCTTCGTCCGGGGCGTGATCTTGGCCTCGAATTCCTCGGCCGCCGGTAGACGGTAGCCGTCCTCGACTTTAAGGGTCAACGGGGCGATCTTCAGGTCGGCCAGCGAAGCGTAGCCGTTGTAATTGGTATAGAACGGCTCGGGGATGATAATCTCGTCGCCGGGGTCGGCCACGGTGGCGAAGGCGAAGAGGATCGCCTCCGATCCTCCGCACGTGATGATGACGTTATCGGCCGACAGGGCGATACCATAGCCGCCGAAATATCCGGCGATGGCTTCCCGAAGCTCCAGGAATCCCTGCGCGGGGCCGTAGCTCAGGATGGGATCGCTGAAGCTTCGGACGGCGTCGAGAATGGGCTTGGGCGTCGGAATGTCGGGATCGCCGATGTTGAGGAAGTAGACCTTGACGCCGGCCTTGATGGCCGCGTCGGCATAGGGCTTGAATTTGCGGATGGGCGACGCCTGGACGGTTTGTCCCCGTTTGGAAATCTCCATGAATGACTCCTTGGTACCGGCCGATATGATTGCCTCAAAATTATCGCCCAAACGAACCCAGCCTGTCAAAACCGGCTTCCCGCCGACCGTCAGACACTTCATCCCTCGATGGCCAATCGAGCCTTCGAGCGTCCCCGAACGGCCTCCACTCCAGATCGGGTTTGATGAACCACCCCTCGACGCTCCTTCTCGGCGCCTCGGACCTTACGCTCTTCTCCCTTTACCAGCTCGTAGATTCATGTATCGGCGTTGATGGTCTCTGAAACCTCGGCGCCCGAAAATCCGGGAGCCTCGAAGAGCGTCTGCGGGGCGGCAAACCCTCATCACGTTCCGGCCGTCCTCGGCCACTGGGAGGCTCGCCACCTGCGTTTGAGCCCGAAACGAGAAACTGAATCACGTTCAGGGTCACTTGCCGACCGTATAGCGCTTTTCTCTTCGAGCGAGAATAAGCATATGGCGCGGCCGTGTCCCCCGTAGCGAGGGGGACCCTCGTCAGGGTGCGGAGCGAGGGGGATATGGCCGCGCCATGCGGCAGCGCTGTTTAGCCGGAGAAACTGTACCACGGTCACGGCCAGTTCGTCTCTTGAGTCCGCCGGACGAATGTGATACTTTTCCGCCGAACTCAGGAAGATGCCGCATATCGCCCACGCCCCGATCCTCCGGAAGCAGCGCTGGGGCGATTATTATCTCTTCACCTTCCGCGCGCCGGCCCTGGCCTCCGAAGCAAATCCCGGACAGTTTGCGATGATCCGGGTCAACGAGACTCCCTATCCCCTCCTCCGTCGTCCGATCAGTCTCCATGCGAAAGAGGGCGAGGCAATCGAGATCTTCTTCAAGGTCGCCGGAGAAGGGACCTCGCTCCTCGCCCGGAAAAATGAGGGCGAGACGCTCGATGTCCTCGGGCCTCTCGGCCGCGGATTCGACCTCGATATTCCCCTGGAAGGAAAAACGGCTTATCTCATCGGCGGCGGCCGGGGCATCGCTCCGCTGTTCTTCCTCGGATGTGAACTCGGGGCGAAAGGGGCGTTCGTCAAAGTCCTTTACGGCGGCCGGACGGTCGCCGACCTTCCCGTCCGGGACAAATTCGAAAACGCCGGCCTCGAGATCGTCTGCTCGACCGACGACGGATCCTCCGGATATCGGGGTTTCGTGACGGCCCTCCTCGAAGTCGAAATCGCCGGGCGGCGCCCCGACGTTCTTTTCGTCTGCGGCCCGGACCCGATGATGCGCGCCTGCGCCGGGATCGCCGGGCGCCATAAAGTCCCGGCCCAGATCTCGCTCGAGTCGATCATGGGCTGCGGCTTCGGGGCCTGCTGGGGCTGCGTCCACCGGATCCGACGATCCGGCGAAGCCAAGTGGCGCAGGATCTGCGAAGACGGACCGGTTTTCGCGGCCGAAGAGATCGTCTGGGACGAGGAGCTCTGATGGCCGACTTGACCGCGGACCTGGGCTTCCTGAAGCTTCGCAATCCCGTCCTCACGGCCGGCGGCACGTTCGGCTACGGGACCGAATTCGACCGGTTCCTCGACCTCTCCGAGCTCGGGGGGATCGTCGTCAAGGGACTTTACTACGGGCCGCGCGAAGGCAATCGGCCTCCCCGCCTCGTCGAAACGGCCGCCGGCCTGATCAACGCCATCGGCCTCCAGGGCGTGGGCGTCGAAGCCTTCGCCGCCGAGGTCCTTCCGGAGCTTCGCCGCCGCGAGACGACGATCTGGGTCAACGTCTGCGGGTCGGACGAATACGAATACCTCCGGGTCATCGAGTTCCTCGACGCCCAGGACGGCCTCCATGCCTACGAGCTCAACATCTCCTGCCCCAATGTCCGTCAAAACGGCCTCTGTCCCGCCCTCAATCCGCGGTGGACCTTCGACCTCGTCCGGGCGGCCAAGGCCAAGAGCCGCCGCCCGCTCGTGGCCAAATTGTCCCCGAATGTCACGAACATCGCCGAGATCGCGAAGGCGGCGGAGGAAGCCGGGGCCGACGGAATTTCGCTCATCAACACCCTCCTCGCCTTGGCGATCGACGCCGACACGCGGCGGCCGAAGCTCCGCAACGTTTTCGGCGGGCTGAGCGGGCCGGCGATCAAGCCGATCGCCCTGCGGATGGTCTATCAGGTCGCCTCGGCCGTCAAGATCCCGGTCATCGGGATGGGAGGGATCATGACCGGCCGCGACGCCGTCGAGTTCCTTATCGCCGGCGCCCGAGCGATCCAGGTCGGCACGGCCAACTTCATCGATCCCGCCGCAGCGGGGCGGATCGTCCGGGAAATCGACGAATTCTGCGACGCCCGGGGCATCGCCCGCGCCGCCGACCTCGTCGGCACGCTCATCGTTTAAACATTGAGAACGAGCTCGATTTTTTTCGGCCTGATCGCCCAAAGAGAAGACAGACCAAAGGCTTGAGCGGGCCGAAAATCGTTAAAGGAGAACGGGCATGACGAAACCGGCGACGAACGCCGAACGGATTATCACCGCCCTCGACGTCGAGAACCGCGAGCGCGCCCTGGCCCTCGTCCGGGATCTCCCCGCTGCCCGCGTCTTCAAGGTCGGCCTGGAGCTCTTCACCGCCGAAGGCCCGCCGCTTCTTCGCGACCTCAAAGCCCTGGGCAAGGACGTTTTCCTCGACCTCAAACTCCACGACATCCCCAACACCGTCGGCGAGGCCGTCCGGATCGGCGTCCGCCACGGCGCCTTCATGATGACGATCCATGCGTCGGGAGGGTTTGAAATGATGGCCCGGGCGGCCGCGGTCGGCCTCGAGGAATCGTCCAAGAGGGGCGTTCCGAAGCCCCTCCTCCTCGGCGTCACCGTCCTCACCAGCCTCAAGACCGAGGACTTGGGGTCGATCGGAGTGGCCGGCGATACGGCCGGCCAGGTCCGGCGGCTCGCCGGGCTCGCGAAAAAAGCGGGGATGGACGGGATCGTCTGCTCGGCCCAGGAGATCGAAATCGTCCGCGCGGAGGTAGGGCCCGGAATACTGATCGTCACCCCGGGGATTCGGCCCGCCGGGGCGGCGGTTCAAGATCAGAAGAGGGTCATGACCCCCGCCCTGGCCGTGGCGAAAGGGACGGATTACCTCGTCATCGGAAGACCGATCACCCAGGCGGCGTCCCCCGCCGAGGCCTTCGCGGGCATCGTCCGGGAGCTCGACGCGGCCTGACGGCCGCGCCGAGCGGCGGGGATCCGGCTCAGAAGCGGGGCGAGAGCGTTCCTACGGCGAAGATCGCCCCCATGATGACGGCGATGATCCCAAAGAGAACGACATAAGCGACGATGCTGACGATCAAGTAACCGGCGACTTTCTCCTTAGGCGTGTCCATGAGGCCGGCCTGGAATCCGAGATACATGACATAGAGGCCGTAAATGCCGAGGAGAAACCATAGCCAGCTCAGGAACGGCAAAAGGTTGAAGACGCCGCCGATCCAAAACGGCGTCATCGAATAGATCGCCAGCTTCATCGCATTGTCGAGGTTCTGCCTCGAGCCGAAGTTCGGAGCGAGGGCGTTGATGATGAATCCCAGGGCATAGACGGAAGCTAAGGCGAGGACATAATAGAAAACCGCGTGGAGAAGGGCCCGGCCGATGGGGATCCGGATCCAGCCGAGAAAGGGAACTCGGTAGCCGATAAGGGCCTCCCCGATGAACAAGGCGATGTAGGAGATCGCGGCCAGGGGGACGGCGTATCCGGTGACGAGCTGCAGGGCGGGCGTGGATTCGCCCTTGACCTTGATCCACTCGTCCTTCGGTTTGAGGATGAAAGCCTGTGCGCGGGCGACGAGATTCATGCGGATCCTCCTTTCAGGTAAAAGAAGACTATATAGGGGCGGACTTTTCGTGTCAATCCCGGAATCGGAGGAAAGTGAGGAGAGAGGCGCGGGCCGGACTCGAACCGGCGAATCGAGGTTTTGCAGACCTCTCCCTTAGCCACTTGGGTACCGCGCCGTCATTCGCATTCCGCGAAGATGGGGGAAAAGCATGGAGCGGGCGATGGGACTTGAACCCACGGCCTTCTGCATGGCAAGCAGACGTTCTACCACTGAACTACGCCCGCGAACGGCCCGGACGGCCGGGCATCCGCCCGGAGGCCCTGGGCTAAACTACCAGAATCGGTCCGGCCTGTCAATCGCCGATTTATCCCACCGTCGTACAGTTCATTGTTTCGCAGGTCTATTGCTTCACGCCAAGCCGCGGCCGGGAACGGCCGGAACGTGATGAGGGTTTGCCGCGCCGCAGACGCTCTTCGAGGTCCCCGGATTTCCGGGCGCCTCGGGGTAGAAGACCAACAACGCGGAATATTGAAACCGTTCGATGGTCAGTTACTTGACCTGGACGAGGTCGCCCAGGCGGATGGCGTCACGGGATCCGAGGGCCTTGATCGTAGCCCAGCGCCCTCCGGCGTCGATGACGATCACGGTTCCCACGGCCTGCGGCGGAACGGCCTCGCCTTCCTTATGAAAAACCGTCAACTGCCTGCCGACGGCGAGGCCATGCTCGGTCCCAAGGTCGATCAGGGCCCAAAGGCCGGCGGAAAGCTGGACGAGATCGTTGTCCAGGAAAACGACCCGTCCGGTCAGGACATCGCCGCCCTGGAACGGGCCCTCCCAGGGAAGGACTTCGCCCCGTAGCGTCGGGCTCTCGATAAAGGGGACGAGACCGCTTCCGACCATGATCGGGCCGCAGGCTTTCTCGACGCGAAACAAGGCCTTCTCCCCCTCCCGCCGCACAAAGCGGGCCCGCCCGCGCTTAAAGACGACCGTTCCCGCCGCTCCCCCCTCGCCCCCGGCGCGGAAAACGGGACCGGATTCGACGATCTGCCAGGCCTGGTCCCGGGGGAATTCCATCCCGCCGGCATCGACATAGAACTCGTCGAAATCGGAGAGGACCGACTTCTCGTTGTCGCGGGCCGGGGCCGCGATCCTGAGCGAGGGCGGCGCCTCGGCGAGGAAAAAAGAGCAGGAGAGATCGACTTCGGAAATCAGCTGCTGGATCGCCCGTCCGGGTGTTTTTTCCTGCGGATAAAGGGCGGCCGAGTCGGCCGACATCGTGAGAAGAGCGGCCCCGAGGAGAACGCCCGGGACGATAAAAAAGCGTTGGTGCGGCATCAGGAAACCTCGTTTAGGCATACCCGACATTTTTCCCATTATAATCAGCGATTTCGGCGGTGTCAATCGACGACGCCGTCTTGACATTCGAGCCGGGGGCGCATAAATTATTATCCGTAGCCGATCGGCAAAACGGAAAGGAGGGCCGCCATGGGGAAAAAAGACATCACGGCGCGAATGGCGAAGGAAGCCGGCATCACCCTTCAGCAAGCCCAGCGGGCTTTCGCCGCGCTGCTCGGAGGCATCCGGGCTACCCTTAAATCGGGAGCGAAAGTCAACCTCTCGGGCTTCGGGAGCTTCGAGCTCAAGGTTCGGCCCGCCCGCAAAGGTCGCAATCCCAAAACCGGGGCCGCGATCGACATCCCGAGCAAGAAGCGGGTCAGGTTCAATCCCAGCCGGGGGTTCAAAAATTCGTTATAGGATACAATGACTCCGGCAGCCCATGAATAAAAAAACCGCCGTCGCCCTGTTGTTCGGGGGGCGCTCGGCCGAGCACGATGTTTCGATCGCCTCGGCCCGGGCGATCCATAAAAACCTGGATCCGGTCAAGTTCGAGGTCGTCTCGATCTTTATCAACCGGGAGGGGCGATGGCGGCGGACAGCTTCACCGGAGATGTCGGACGGCGAGCTCGCCGAGGGGGATTTCCACGATTTCCTCCCCTGGGGCCGCGTCCAGGCGGAGGCGCTCAGGGCCGACATCTATTTTCCCGTCCTGCACGGCCCCTCCGGCGAAGACGGTACGATCCAAGGCCTTCTCGAACTGGCCGACGCGCCTTACGTCGGGGCGGGCGTGCTCGGCTCGGCCGTAGGCATGGACAAAGCGGTCATGAAAGAGCTGTTCCGAAGCCGCGGCCTGCCGATCGTCAACCACCGGGTCATTCTCGAAACGGATTGGTCCCTCCGCCCGGGCGCGATCGCCCGGGCGCTCCGCCGCGGTTTCCGGCCGCCCCTCTTCGTCAAACCCGCCAACCTCGGATCGAGCGTCGGCATCACCAAAGTCAAAGGCTGGGACGCCCTCGGGCCGGCCGTCGCGACCGCCCTCCGCTTCGACCGGAAAGCGATCGTCGAGCAGGGCGTCGCAGGCCGAGAGATCGAATGCGGCGTTCTCGGCAACGACGCGCCCGAAGCATCCCTGCCGGGCGAAGTCATCCCTCATCGCGAGTACTATGACTATGCCGACAAATATCTCGACGGCAAGACCTCGTTCGCCATCCCCGCTCGCCTGCCGGCTCCTCTCGTCCGGCGGATTCGGCGCCTGGCCGTCGAAGCTTTCCGGGCCTGCGATTGCGCCGGTTTGGCCAGGATCGATTTTTTCCTCGAAGCGAAGACCGGGCGATTGTACGTCAACGAAATCAACACGATCCCGGGTTTCACCGAGATCAGCATGTACCCGAAGCTCTGGGCCGTGAGCGGCCTCGCCTTCGGCCCGCTCGTCGAACGCCTCATCGAGCTCGGGTTCGAACGCCACCGGGTTCGCCGGCGCGCCGTGGACCGCGACCCGACATGAGGATCCTCGGCGTCGATTTCGGCGACCGCCATATCGGGCTGGCCGTGAGCGACCCGCTCCACCTCGCCGCCCAGCCGCTCACGACCTATGTCTTGCGGGAAGGCGAGGCGGAGAACAGGGCCTACTTCCGCGAGATCGTCCGCGCCCAGGACATCGGCGAGATCGTCGTCGGCTTGCCGCTTCGCATGGACGGGACGGTGGGGACGCGGGCGGACACGACTCGGGCGTTCGCCCGCTGGCTCGAGGAAGCGGCCGGCCGGCCGGTCGTGTTTTGGGACGAGCGGCTGACGACCCGCCAGGCCTTGGGCATCATGCATGAGCAGAAGGTCAAGCTCAAATCCCGCCGCTCCGTCGTCAACCAGATCGCCGCCGCTCTGATCCTTCAAGGGTATCTCGACAGCCGCCGGACCGATGCGCCTCCTCAGAACCGCGCTTAAATCCGGCCTTTTGGCCGCCCAGATTTTTGTCCTCGGGGGCTGGTTCTGGTTTTATCTGGAGTCCCGGGCGGCGCGGCCCGCCCCGCCGGGCGCGCCCGTTGTCTTTGAGATCGCCCGGGGCCGGAGTGTCCGCGGTGTCGCCGCGGACCTCCGCGCCCGCGGGTTACTCCGAAAGTCCACGCCCTTCATCCTCCGGTATGAGCTCTTCTACGCGCCCCGAAGCCTCAAAGCCGGCGAATACGAGCTTCCCGGATCCGGGTCGGCGGGCGAAATTCTCGAAGCCATCATCCTGGGGAAGGTCCGCCTCCATCCCCTCACGATCGCCGAGGGGCTCACCGGCGAGGAGACGGCCGGATTCGTCGCCGCGGCCGGATTCGGAACGGAGGAGGAATTCAAGGCCGCTTTCGCCGATCCGGCGGCGATCGTCCTCCTCGATCCCAAGGCCGCGGACCTCGAAGGCTATCTCTTTCCCGAATCTTATCGATTCCCCAAAGGCACGGCCGCGGCCGAAGTCGTCGCCGGGATGGTGGAACAGTTCAAGTCCGAATTCGCCCCGTCCCGGCGCCTCCGCGCCGCCGCCCTCGGGATGAGCGTCCGCGACGTCGTGATCCTGGCCTCGCTCATCGAAAAGGAGACCGGCCGGCCCGAAGAGAAACCGCTCGTCTCCTCCGTTTTTCACAATCGGATCCGGCTGGGGATGAAACTCGATTGCGATCCGACGATCATCTACGCCCTGAAAAAGCGCGGCCCCTTCGAAAGGCGGCTGCGGACCAAGGACCTCAAATTCGATTCGCCCTACAACACGTATCTCCATTCCGGCTTGCCGCCGGGGCCGATTTGCAATCCGGGCCGAGGTTCCGTCGAAGCCGCCCTTTATCCCGCGGAGACCGATTTTCTCTATTTCGTGGCCCAAAACGACCGGAGCCATGTTTTCAACCGGACGTTCCGGGAGCATTCCGCGGCCGTGCTCAAATACCAAAGATAGGCGATGACGGCGATTTGCGCCGGCGGGGAAAATTTGGTATATTCCGCCCTCGATTTGAGGCCGGCCGAGACGTCTCCCCCCTCAAAAAAGCGCGCGTAAATTATATTTACACGTCACGAGAACGCATCTCCTTGAAAAAAGAGAAGATATCTTGTCCCCGAATTGGCACGAACATTGCTTCAATAGGAAGCGAGATGACGGTACTGTTTCCGAGAGGAGGACTCATCAAATGAAGAAAGCGATCGTCTTGCTCATCGTCGGGGGATTCGCGGCCGGTCTCGCCGCCGCCCCCGCGGCCGTCCCGCAAAAACAGGAAAAGCAGCCGGCCCAGGCGAAGGTCTTCATTCCCAAGGAAGTCAAAGACCCGATGATGGCCGGACTCGCGGCCCGCCAAGCCCGCCTCGACATTCCCTTCACCGTTTTCAAGAGCCTCTTCCTGCCGGCCCAGCAGGCCCAGCAGCTCATCCTTTTCCTCAAGGTGAAGAACGCCGACCTGGGCTTCGCCCCCGCTATCGCCCCTCAGGTCGCCGACGCGGCCGTGGCCGCCCAGCCCAAGATGCAGGCGCGGATCAACCTCTTCCTCCAGTTCCATAAAGTGGAGAACGGGGCTCCAACCCAACTCGTCAAGGAAGTCTACATCCCGGCGGCCTTCGAGGCCGACCAGACCGGCTTCAATCCGGAGGCCGAGGAATGGTATTCGGTCGGCTACCCCCTCATGCCCGGCAGCTACCTCGCCTCCGTCGCCATCGCCTCGCCGGACCTGAAGAAAATCGGGATCCAATATTACGAGATCGCTCTTCCCGACGCCAAGTCCTTCACCCAGGCGCTCGACACGACCCCGCTGTTCTTCATCAAGGATTACAAGCAGGAGAG
>Ga0315273_10013883_pt1 | contig 10371 bp, 7 predicted proteins | sample YL17G02_0_MG_FD_205753 | JGI IMG/M metagenome (GOLD analysis project Ga0315273, IMG submission 205753) | Sediment microbial communities from Yellowstone Lake, YNP, Wyoming, USA - YL17G02_0 | ecosystem: Environmental > Aquatic > Freshwater > Lake > Sediment | place: USA: Wyoming | collected... | reverse complement strand
GCCTGTGCCCGCGCACCATGGCGTCAATGTCCGCAGGGTTGTCCAGCGGGAAGAGGTACTCGAGAGCGGGGATGTCGTTGGCATCCTTGATTGGCGCCTCGATATAGCGGGGTGAACGGAAGTCGTCGTAGATCGGCAGGTAGGTGGTGATGTCCCTGGCGTCGTCCCAGTCGTCAGTGATCCTCAGCCGTTCCTCAAGCGTTCCCGCCGGAGTGCGCCATGTCTGGTGCAGAACACCACCATCATCCTCGTACCTGACTTCGACGCAGACATCTTTCGCAGGGCTGACATGGGTCGAGAGGCCCGCGCTGGTGTCCCACTCCCACTCTCGGTACATGGCGAGACGTTCGCGCTCATCGCGCCAGCTTGCGCGGGCATGGCGCGGCTCGTGCCAGAAGTGCATGCTCAGCGGAACGTAGTCTACCTCCTGGCAGCGAATCGCGGCCAGGAATCTCTCTTTCGTGGTCATCTCCGCAGGTTCCCATGATGGCCCGCCCCGAGACCCGGCAGGCCTCAAGCCAGACCGGAGGTCGGCAACAGCAGCGCGGCTCAACAGGTTGGTCGTCCTGGGGCACATGTCCTTGCTGTACTTGGCATTGGGAGTTGGGATCGCAGCCGCGAACTCCCCAACGCCCTCGCGCGGCGGAAGTGAAACCTGGCTGCTTCGTTTCCCGTAGGCAAAGACAGTGTGCGCGCCGCGACGCGGCGCGCCGGCCGCTTTCGACCGGAACGCGTGGCCACTTTCGCCGGAATGCGCAGTCGAGGTCCGTCGCCGACTTCCTCCCCATGCGGGTCAGACGGGCATGCCGGCTAACAATCGGCTCGGGTGCCGAACAGGTAGCAGAGGAGGCACTTGACGAGCAGGTGGCTGTGTGTTACGCTATATTACGATACATAAGCTTACTACGCGATATATAGGTCAGAATGGCAGACAAGAGCCCAACGACCTTCGAGTACGCGCTGCTGGGGCTGACCGGTGCTTGGCCGATGGCCGGATATGACATCCACAGGGCGTTCGCGACGACGCCTCTGGGGCATTTCAGTTCAAGTCCGGGGGCGATCTATCCGGCGTTGCGCCGCCTCGCCCGACAAGGGCTGCTGGAGTGCCGGTTGGACACGACGGTTGAGGCTCGGCCTCGGCGGATGTACTCGCTGACGAAGGCGGGCAGGGATGTGCTCGACGCGTGGCTGCACGAGCCCGTGACTCGGGAGGACTTGATCCGCGGGAGGGGCGCCCCTGCGCTGCGGTTCGCCTTTGCGGAGTGGCGGCTTTCCCGGGATGAGGTACTGGCATACCTGAGGGGCTACCGGGAGGTGGTCGGGGCGTACGTGGAGGAGCTTCGCGGCCACACGCGGGACATACCGGCGGAGGCGGGGGTTCACGCTCGCCTCGCGATGGAGCTGGGGATCCGCGCATGCGAGGCCGAGTTGGAGTGGACGACGTGGGCTGAGTCACAGATCGGACCCGCAGCTCAGCTCGCGGGGGAGGTCTAGGGATGCCTGTGGTGGGCGGCGGACGCACAAGAACGTCGATGCAGGGAGAGGGCCGTCGTCCCTCCGGATCGTATCTGCCGGCAGTTCAGATGTGGAGAGTGCACAGCGTATGCGACGCCTGAAGATCATACTATTGGCCGTGGTGCTGCCCCTGGTGCTCATTGGGACAGCTGGCTACGTGGTCCGTGCCAGGGCACAGAGCAAGGGAAAGCCACTGCGCACCGCTACGGTCGAGCGCGGTGATGTGATCGTGGCAGTGCGCGAGACGGGAGCCGTCCAGCCCGATAAGCGCGTCGAAGTGAAGTCAAAGGTCGCCGGGCAGATCGCCGTGCTGGCCGTCGAGGAAGGCGACCACGTCCAGAAGGGACAACTGATCGCGCGGCTCACGGTGCCGGAAGTGGAGGCCCAGCGCGACCAGGTGCGAGCGCAACTGGAAGCCGCCCGGTCGCGGGTGCTGCAGGCCCGGCTGACGCTCCAGCAGAACCCCGCCCTCATCGCCTCCCAGATCGACCAGGCCCAGGCCGGCCTGCGATCGGCCGAGGCGTTTCTCAAGGAATCCCAGGCGCGACGAAAAGATGCCGAGCGCGTCTATGAGAACAAGCGCCAGCTCTTCCAGATGGGCGGCTACGTCTCGCAGAACGACGTTGACTCCGCGAAGATGGCGGTAGACGTAGCGGCCCAGCAGGACGTCTCGGCGGCGGAGCGGGTCCGCCAACAGGAGGCTGCCGTAGCGGCGGCTCAGGCGCGGCAGACCGAGGTGCCCATGAGTCGCGCCCGCGTGGCCGAGGCGGAGGCCTCGGTGCGACAGATCCAGGACTCGCTCACCGAGATCGAATCACGGCTGGCCGACGCGGTGATCCAGGCCCCCTGCTCGGGGGTGATCATCTCCCGGCAGGTGCGCGCAGGAGAAATGGTCAGCGCCACCTCGGCCTACGGCTCGGGCGCCCCGCTGGTGGTCATCGGCGATCTCACCACCATGCTGGTCAAGGTGAACCTGAACGAAGTGGACATCGGCAAAGTGCATCTCGGCCAGAAAGCGCAGATCAAGGCCGATGCGCTTTCCGAGCGGAGCTTCACAGGCACGGTGACGCGCATTGCGCCGGCCTCGGCAGGGGTCGCCGCGAGCTACGGCGCCGCCGGCCAGGGCGGTGAGAACATCGTGCGTTTCCCGGTCGAGATCACAGTGCTGGGAGACCACAGTGACCTGAGGACGGGGATGACGGCCAACGTCGAGATCGTCTCCAAGAGCGCGCGGAAGGTGCTGTGGGTGCCCAACGACTCGGTCTTCAAGAAGAACGGCAAGTCGTACGTGAGCATCGTCACCGGGCAGACGGAGGAGAAGGAGAAAGCGGCGAAGGACAAGCCCAAGACGGCCGCCAGGTTGGCGGTGAACATGGGGGGCAAGCCCACCAAGCCCAAGACCGAGGATCGTGCCGTGACGGTGGGGCTGGTCAACGATATACGGTCCGAGATTCGGTCCGGGGTGAAGCTGGGCGAGAAGGTTGAGCTCGGAAAGTCGGGCATCCCGGAGCGGAAGAAGATCAACCTCCGGGGCGGCCCGAACGGTGGGGATTAGCCGGCGATGAGACGCCGCCTCCTCTCGCTTCTACTGCGCCTTCTCACGGGCGCGGGCTTCCTCCAGAGCCTGCGCATCGCGCTGGGCTGCCTCGCCGCCAACAAGCTGCGCTCCATGCTCACCATGCTCGGGGTGATCATCGGGGTCACCTCCGTCATCGTCATGGTCTCCATCGTCGGCGGCGCCCGCGATCAGGTCGTCAAGGAATTCGAGGACATGGGCTCTCGCCTACTCATCATCTTCTTCTCTCCGGAGGAGCGGAAGAAGGGTGAAGGCCGGAGCCACATCGAGTTCCTGACCAATGACGATGCCGATGCCATCCGCCGCGGCTGCCCGCTCGTGTCGGATGTCTCCCCCGAGATGCCCATGGCCGACACCACCTTCCAGGTGGGCGGCGAGGAAGTCAAGGGAACGCTCACCGGCTGCCAGCCGGAGTACGCGCGCTTGCACAACGTCAAGCTGCAGGCCGGGCGCTTCTTCTCCCAGGCCGACTACGACTCATGGAACAAGGTCTGCGTCATCGGAAGCACGATCAAGGAGAAGCTCTGGCCGGACCGCGACCCCATCGGTCAGACGCTGCACGCGCGGGGGGAATCATTCATCGTCATCGGGCTGGCACAGAAGAAGGGCCGCGCCATGGGTGAGGATCCGGACAAGATAGTGCTCGCGCCGCTGACGACCCTGCAAAAGCGCGTGACCGGCGACAAGCGTGTATGGGTGATCTGGGCCCAGACCAAGCGCGTCGAACAGACGGAGGAGGCCGCCGACCAGATCTGGGCTCTCCTCATGCGGCGGCACGGGAATCAGCCGGACTTCACCGTCGACTCCCAGTCCCGCCTCCTCCAGGCCATCGACAAGATCCTCGCCATCTTCGCGCTGGTCTTCGGCGGCGTCGCCGGGCTCGCCCTGCTGGTAGGCGGCATCGGCATCATGAACATCATGCTTGTGTCGGTGACGGAGCGGACGCGCGAGATCGGCCTGCGCAAGGCGGTGGGAGCCAAGCGCCGCCATATCCTCGTGCAGTTCCTCACCGAGTCCATGACGCTCTCCGGGGTCGGCGGGCTGATCGGCGTGGGGTGCGGGTACGGGGTGTCGCGGATCGTGGACATCGCGAGCAAGGGCAATATGCACACCCAGGTGCCGCTGTTCGTTTCCGTCGGGGCCTTCTGCTTCGCCTGCTTGGTGGGGGTGTTCTTTGGCATCTACCCGGCCTACCGAGCGTCGAAGTTGGACCCGATCACGGCGCTGCGGCACGAGTAGCGGCCGTCCCGAGCGGGGCGAGAGCTCGCGGGAGTGGGCCGCACGGCATCCCTGTATCGGGACTGAACCAGATGCCACACAGGAGGTACGGATGCGGCGAACGGGACTGAGCGCGGCGTGGGTCACGCTCGCGTTGATCGTGCTGGGGACGGCCTGGGCGGCGGAGTTGCCGGAGCGGCCACTCTCGCTGGATGACTGCCTGGTGCTCGCCCGCGCGTACAACCCGTCGCTGGTAGTCGCCCAGCAGCGCGTGTACATCTCGGAGGCCGGCCTGCAGCGCGTCGTCTCGCAGTACTTCCCGACGGCGACGCTCCTCGCCAACTATGGGCGGAACGGTGGGTCATCGTTCGTGCAGGGCTCCGCCGGCACGGTTCCCGTCGCGGTATCGGGAACGAGGCACGAGTCGGAGGTGCTGCTGAGCCAGACGCTGTGGGCGCTGGGGCGGCGCGAGTCCGTACTGAGCGCGCGGCACTGGCTGCGGGCATCGCGCGCCGATGCCCAGACCGCGCAGCAGAGCATCGCGCTGGGTGTGGCCCATCTCTACTACCAGGCGCTGGCGGCGGAGGCGCTGCTGAAGGTTTCCGAGGCCACGCTGGCGGCCTCGCGCGATCACGAGAAGCTGGTGAGAGCGCGGGTGTCGGTGGGCGAGGGCGCGCCCGTTGATGTCGCCCCCGCCGAGGCGGACGTGGCGAACGCCGAGTTCTCGCTGCTGCAGTCGGAGAACAGCTCGGCGCTGGCGAAAGCGCGCCTGAAGAACGGGATCGGGCTGCCGGCCACCTATGATCTGCGCCTCGCCGAGCCGCGTCCACCCTCTGGCTCCGAGGCCGTCCCGGCACTGGCGGAGGGCGTGCGCGCCGCACTCCACGCGCGGTCAGAGATGGTGTCCATGCGGGACTCGATCGATGCTGCTCGGCAGCAGTTGCACGCCGCCGAGATCCAGCGGAACGGCACGCTCGCGCTCAGCGGTCAGTACGATAGGGGGATTGCGGGGCCGCAGAAAGGGGCCTCGTGGTCGGCTGTGGTGTCGGTGAGCGGGCTCCTTTTCGACGCCGGCGCGCGCGAAGCTGATGTGATCACAGCCCGCGCGAATCTCGCAACCCTTCAGGCGCAGGAACAGCAGACGGCCAACCAGGTGGCACTGGATGTGGAGACGGCACGGCTGGATCTCGACACAGCGCGCAAGAGTGGGGAGACCGCGGAGAAGGCCGTGACCAGCGCCCAGGCGCAGCTCTCCGCAGCCGAGGGGAAGTATCAGCGGGGCGTCGGCATCTTTGTGGAGGTGCTCGACGCGCAGCGGACGCTCGCCCAGGCGCGCACCAATCAGGTGCAGGCCCAGTATGACTACCAGACGGCGCTGGTCGCACTGCAGCACGCGATGGGGCGACTCGCGCTTCCGCCGGGACAGGCGCAGTCATGATTCAGGTGACCGACCTGCACAAGGAGTATCGCACCGGTCGCATTCGGGTCCCCGCGCTGCGCGGTGTCTCGCTCACTGTTGAGGCGGGAGAGCTCGTCGCCATCATGGGACCCTCCGGTTCCGGGAAATCCACCTTCATGAACCTCATCGGCTGCCTCGACCGTCCCACGTCGGGCGCCTACTCGCTCGACGGCATGGAGGTGTCGAAGCTCTCTGAGAACGAACTCGCTGACGTGCGCAGCGCGCGCATCGGCTTCGTGTTCCAGACATTTAACCTGCTCCCCCGCATGAACGCCTGGCGCAATGTGGAGCTCCCGCTGCTCTACTCCGGCGCGGGGCGCAGGCGCGATCGCGCGGAGAAGGCGCTCGCAACGGTGGGGCTGACGCACCGGGCCTCGCACCGTCCTTCGGAGATGTCGGGGGGCGAGCAGCAGCGAGTGGCGGTCGCCCGCGCTCTCATCAACGACGCTCCCATCATCCTCGCCGATGAACCCACCGGTAACCTCGACACCCGCACCGGCGAGGGCATCATGGCCATGCTGCAGGACCTCAACCGGCGAGGCAAGACCATCGTGCTGGTCACCCACGAGCGCGACATCGCGCTCCATACCCGCCGCATTGTCAGCTTCCGCGATGGGCGCGTTGTGGATGACCAGCCTGTGCCGGAGCCGACGGAGGCGCGTGCAGTGCTGGCCGGGATGCCTGGACTGAGCAGCTAACCGGGTTGGCGCGGTCCCCGAGGGACGCCGGCCTTCGCAGCATGGGGCCGACGCGGGAACGCTCAGGAGGGACCTGCCGCTGCGAATGGAACCTCCTCCCAGCTACGTCCACTCGGGAGAGACACACATGACACCAGTCAAGGTCGGCATTGTCGGTTGCGGAGAGATCAGCCGCAGCTACCTGGAACAGCTCACCGGCATGCTCTCCGGCCTGGTTCAGGTCGCCGCCTGCTCCGACCTGATCGTCGAGCGCGCCCAGCAGCGCGCCACCCAGTTCGGCGTCCCCACGGTGTGCACCACAGAAGAGCTGATCGCCAATCCAGAGATCGAGATCGTGGTCAACCTCACCATGCCGGCGCAGCACTACGAGGTCACCATGGCCGCCCTGGAGGCTGGCAAGCACGTCTTCTCGGAGAAGCCGCTGACCGTGAACCGCCAGTTGGGCAAGGAGATCATCCACACCGCGGCGCGCCGGGGCCTGCGCCTCGCCGGCGCAGCCGACACCTTCCTCGGGGCCGGCCTGCAGGCCTGCCGCCGGCTGATCGATGACGGGGCCATCGGCACGCCCATCACCGCCCAGGCGCTGCTCGCCGCCGGCCACGGCTCCGAGCGCTACTACAACGTCTTCACGGGCCCCATGTTCGACATGGGCCCCTACTACCTGACCGCGCTGGTGTCGCTGCTGGGCCCGGTGCAGCGGGTCACAGGTTCCGCGCAGACCCCGTTCCCGGAGAAGCCCCATCCGCCGGATTCGCCTGACCACGGCAAGACCTTCCGCGTCACTAGTCCCGGGAACATCTCCGGCGTGCTGGACTTCGCCGCCGGTTGCGTCGGCGTCATCACGACCACGGCCGAGGTGCCTGGCTACCATCCGCGGCTGGAGATCTACGGCAGCGAGGGTGTGCTCGTCACCAACGACCCCAATGCTTACACGGGCACGGTGACGGTGCAGTCTCGCGACGGCAAGACGAGCCAGGCGTCGCTCCCGGAAGGTTTCCCCGCCTGGGGCCGCGGCCTCGGCGTGGCCGAACTGGCGGAGGCCATCCGCACCGGCCGGCCGCCTCGCGCCAGCGGCGACCTGATGTACCACGTGCTCGACATCATGCATGCCGTGCACGAGGCCTCGGCGGAGGAGCGCCATCTCCACCTGGAGAGCGGTTGTCCCCGGCCTGAGCCCTTCGAACTGAGCGACCTGCTCGGCTCAGGTGCATAGGATGGGCCGCCGGGACGAGCGGCGCGGCGTCCGCCGGCGGGGGTAAGCCCCCCGGCCGCGCATCACAGCAATATGCCCTTGGCGATCCCTGCGGCTTGCCAGAGAGCACGGCCGACCATGTCGCCCATGACCATGCCGATGGCGAGCGGCACCGTCTGACGGTAGAGCCGCAGGCCGCCGTACCGCAGCGTCAGGCTCTTCCACGTCCAGCCGATGAAGAAGGGCAGCCAGTACCAGTGCATTCCCCAGCAGTTCGCGGCAAGGTAGCCGAGCGGGTGGAACGGCCACCACCAGAAGCGGAGACGCATCAGGCCCAGGGTGATCGCCACCAGCATCCCTGCGCCCATGGCGATCATGCCGTTGACGTCGGGGCCGACGGGGTTGACGATCATGTCGTACATGCGCCCGCCCACGAACCGCAATTGGGAATGCAGCCAGCCGAACGACGAGACGTGCATGTTGTCCAGGCCGTAGTGGTATGTTCCGGCCAGCACGATGTAGGTTCCCACGGCCACCGACAACAGGAATCCGCCGACCGCAACCAGCACCAGGGGGCGCGGCGTGATGTCGGCCGCGTCGCCGATCTTCAGCGCCTCCAGGCTGTTGCCCGTGCAGACCTCCGATGAACTGTTTCCCCCAGGGAAGTAGGCCCACCGAAGCCCGATCAGCGCCACCACCTCTCGCGGCCGCAAGACCGCGCTGCCGACCGGGACAGTGACCATGTCCTCGACCCCGAGCGGGAATGCCAGGAAGCTCAGACCGGTCTCCGCTCGCACCCGCGCCCAGGAGACATAGAGAACCAGGAGCAGCCCGACGATGGCTATGCCCAGCACCGGCCTGGCGCCGGCGGACCAGCAAAGGTAGCTCATGTAGGCAAACGACGCCACGAACGCGGCAAGGGACCACCGGTAGAGCAGCGCCTCGTCGGGCCTTGAGCTGGATCTACGGGGAACCAGTGCGAGGCGGAAGGCGCGGGCGAGGTGGCGTCTCCCGGTCCAGATGACGAGCCCGATGAGGGCCAGCATGGCGCCGCCGCCCTGATGGTAGGGCGCCGGGAAGCCGCTCCCGTAGCCCCCCGCCTCGGCCGCGCTCGCCCCCAGGGAGATTGCCAGCACGGTAAGGCCGACCCTGACGAAGCGGAAGAACCAGCAGGAGAAGGAGACCTCCTTCGGGACCAGGTAGGCGATGGCGATCATCCACGGATCGAAGACCGACATGAGGTCGCCGAGCCCTGCGAGCGGACCGGTGACCGGCGCCTGCCAGATCGTCTTCTCATCTCGCACGCTGTAGTGAAGAGTGGGGATGGCGGGGAAGAAATCGGACAAGACGTTGGTCGTCGCGAGGGCGACGGGGATGAGCATGCCCAGCCAGAACAGCGACCGTCCCGGTAGCCGGCCAAGCGCCCTGCCACCCACCGATTCCTCTTGCACAGTCTGGAGCGGGACCTGGGCGATCGGGAAGCTGAGCCGCTCGTTCACGATCCACTGCTGGCCGAAAAGGACCATGAGGGAGAGCGTGCAGAGGAAGAGAGCGACCAGGAACGAGGCCCACGCTGCTGCCGGAACGAGCCACAGACGCCACGGGACGGTTGCTCCACCCAGGAAGAAGCCTTCCGCCGCGGCCATATCGCTGGGCGAGAACCAGTCCGGGAGAAAGCGGACGAAGGTCGCCTCCCACTCGGGAGTGGCCCGCGCCACATAGCGAGGAGCGAGATCATGGCCCAGCATCCAGGCCATGATACCGTGGCTCACCACCGGCCCGCCCACGGACACGATGGCGTATACCGCAAGCAGCTCCCGTCTGCTCAGTCCCCGCCACCCCAGGCGGGGCACGAGCGGGTTCAGCGCGGTGAGCAGGAGAAGCAGCACCAGCGGAGCCATGGGCGGAACGCCACCAGCGAACTCGGAGGCGGCGGTGGACGATCCGTAGAGCAAGCTCGCGTAGAACCCGCCCCAGGCGATGAGGACGAGCAGGACAAGGGCGAGCACGGCCGCGCGCACGCTGACCCCCCTCGTGCGCCGGGAGCTATCCGCGATCTGTGAAGTCATCCTCTCCCTGCGGCATAGACGGCCCTCGCCGCCTCGCGCCAGAACGCTGGCGCCTCACACGAAGGCAGCTGTGCCGCAATAGCTTCCGGTCTGGCGCGACCCGATCCTCTATCACAACGCCAGGTGGGCGACGGCGCTCTTGCGGCGCACGCGCCGACCTGTTGCAGGGCTCCCGGAGTGCCGCGCGGCGCCCGGCAGCCCGGCCGCAACGCCGCAATGCTGGGTGGATCGGAAACGGCCGAAGTGGCCGCGGATGGCTTGGCCGGCTCCCGTCCTACGGGCCACAGTAGAAGTCAACGCCTGTGATCTCCCCTGCTGAGATGTAGAGACCGGCCGTGTCTGGCGGCAGGATCAGCCTTCCCTGCTCGTAGTCCCAGCCGGGCCCCTTCGGACAGAGAGTTCTCAGCCATTCATCGTCGCTATTCAGAAGCCAGCGTCGAATGGCCCAACCACAGTAGTCGAGCAGCTGTAGGCACGGTTCGTCGGCAAACCGTACATGTCTGACCGTGTGCGTGCTGGGCATCCCGCGAGCCAGGCTGGGGAACCTGCTCTCGAGGTACCTCCGGATGGATGAGAAGAGGGCCTGGTAGTCCCGCCCCTTGCATGTCGCAGGGCTCTGCGCGCCGCGCAGGGCTATCACAACG
>Ga0315273_10013882_pt1 | contig 10371 bp, 13 predicted proteins | sample YL17G02_0_MG_FD_205753 | JGI IMG/M metagenome (GOLD analysis project Ga0315273, IMG submission 205753) | Sediment microbial communities from Yellowstone Lake, YNP, Wyoming, USA - YL17G02_0 | ecosystem: Environmental > Aquatic > Freshwater > Lake > Sediment | place: USA: Wyoming | collected... | reverse complement strand
AAGTCCTCGCCTGCCGGCCCGTTCGCTGCTCCTGCTGGCGGGGCACAGCATCCTTCCCTACCGCCCAGACGGCCACTCCCAGAGCATCCTGCTCTGACGCCGGACATCCGCGAGGGTCTCTTTCCCGGCCAGATTGGTCAGGAGCTTCCTGCTGAGCTGATCGCGTTCCTAGAGGCGCTCCTGGGGCCATCGAAGCAAGCATCCGCTATGCCTCGCCGTCCGAACGCGGGCTACGAATGAGCGCGGTCGCCACGCGCCGCAGGAAGTTCAACTCCTGGCAGCTTCGGCAGGTCACACCCGAGCTGGTGGAGGAGTTGGCGAGCTACTTCTCAAAGGGTGCCACCGTCAAGATCGCAGCCGGGAAGATCGGGATTCCTCCGGGCCGGTTGAGGATGTGGCTTGCCGAAGGCGAGCGCGAGATCGACAGTATCTACGAGGACAAGACCGGCGAGCCAACCGAGCTGGGCTCCCTCTACGACGAGTGCGTGAAGGCGGTTGCGGGCTACCTCCTCGAGCGCGTCGACACACTCACGGAAGCTGATGCCGGATGGCAGGCGGCGGGCTGGATTCTCGAACGCCGTGACGAAGACTTCAACCCGGCCGCGAAGGTCGAAGTAAGCGGACCGCAGGGAGGCCCGATCGAGCATGAAGGCAGGACTATCTCGGCTCTCGTCGATGTCATCGCGTTCGCCCAAGGTATTGGAGCGGGCCATTTCCTCGGGCTCGATGCCGGAGATCCTGAGCGAGCTCTACCCGCCGCTGAAACGCTACTGCCCGATCCTCCCGCACCTGAGCGTCCCGCAGAGCCTTCTGCTGACGTTCCAGGGACGTGAGGCTCTCTACGGTGGTGCGGTCGGTGGCGGGAAGTCCGCCGGCCTGCTAGCTGCCGCTCTTCGCTTCGTCGACACACCCGGCTACTCGGCGCTTCTGCTCAGACGCACCTTCGCCGAGCTAGAAGATCCCGGTGGCGGTCTCATCACCCTCTCGAAAGAATGGTTCGGGGCGTACAACAACGAGCTCGAGTGGAATGCGGGCAAGCACCTGTGGACGTTCCCGAGCGGGGCGACGATCAAGTTCGGACACGTCCAGCACGAGGACAACAAGTTCACCTACCAGGGCGGTGGGCATCAGTTCGTCGGCTTCGACGAGCTGACTCACTTCACCGAGTCGATCTATCTCTACATCGGCTTCTCCCGCCAGCGACGTCGCGTCGAGCTTGCCCACATTCCGGTTCAGACCTTTGCCTCCGCGAACCCTGGCGGTATCGGGCACATCTGGGTCAACCGGCGCTTCATCACCCGCCGCGCGCGCGAGGCTCTGTTCGTGCCGGCCACGATCTACGACAACCCCGGACTCGACGCGGCCGACTACGAGCGCTCGCTGCACTACCTCCCCGAGACGTTGCGCCGCCAGCTCATGGAAGGCGACTGGGGAGCGGTCGAAGGTGCGGCCTACGACTACGACGACGAGGTTCACTCGGTTCCGCCCTTCGTCATCCCTCCCGACTGGGAGCGCTTCGAGATGATGGATCACGGGCTCTCGAACCCGGCAGCCTGGTACATCTGCGCGACTGACTACGACGGAAACCTCATCATCTTCGACGGCTACTACGCGCAGATTCCACCGGCAAAGCTCATCTCCGATCACTGCTCAGCCGTCCTCGATCTGCGTGACTTCTGGTATCCCGAGTGGGTGGGTCCCGACGGGCGCCCTATGCGCGCACATCCGCGCACGATTGCCGATCCCTCCGTCACCACATCCCTCGGGATGCTTTCTTCCAAGCAGGGCATCCCGGCCACGATCGCGACCGAGTACCACGACCAGTCGAACGGGAAGATCACGCTCATTCCCGGCAACAACGATCGCGCTGCGGGCATGGCGCGCGTCGCCGAGCTTCTGCGCATAGACCCCGATCGGGCATTTCCCGACTGGCATCCCAAACGCGGGGAGGTTGGCTCACCGCGTCTCTTCATCGTCAAGATGCGCTGCGGCGAGCTTGTCGAGCAGGTGCGCTCGGCTCCCGTGCTGTCGCTCGACTCCGGGCATCGAGGCGCTGGCGAGATGGTCGACCCGGACTGGGAGAAGGCGTATGGCCACGCGCACGCAGCGTTGCGCTACGGGGTCATGTCGCGTCCTTCCGCAAGCTCTGAACTGGATGCCCCCGGTGACTGGAACCCACGTTCGGACGCTCTACGCGCCTACGAGAAGCGCATGTACGAGGGCGAATATGGGCGCCCCGTTCTCATCGACGTTTAGGAGAAACGATGCTCGAGTACGTTGTCATCGACCACCCGCCTCTCGCTCCGCAGGCTTGTGTGGGCTGCACTCGGCAACAGGGTCCGACGCTGGATATGCAGCGCGAGATCCTGGGCTACGGGCGCCTCTACCTGTGCCTGCGTTGCGCCAAGAACGCGGCCCGTCTCTTCGGGCTTGTGGACATCGGCAAGGTCGACCAGCTGGAAGCGTATGCCGAGCAGGTGCTCGGACTCGAACGCGACCTTGCTGTTCTGACGACTGAGCGGGATACGGCTTTGACCAACTTCGCGCTGTCTGCACGTAGCGCCAATACACTTGCCGAGCGCGTTACCGAGCTGCAAGACAGGTGCACTCATCTCGAGTCGCGGATTCGCGAAGAGGCTGAGGTCTCTCTCTCGCTCGTCGGTGGTTCTTGATGCGACGTGGCAAGCGCTCTCGTTCGAGCGCCATGCGCCTGAACCGGGGCGCCTCGTCCTTCTCTCGTGGGTCGAGTCTCTCTCTCAACCAGCCGGGAGGATCATTCATGTCCGGGCGTCCAGCAGGAGGCGGCGGTAGTGGTGGTGGGGGGAACCTTCTCGATGCTCTCGCCGGTCCCATGGCCTCGATTGAAGGGCCGCTCGGAGACGTCGGGCCGGGGCCGCAGGCGTCGTTCAACGAGCCTGTGCCGCCGGGCCCTCAAACACAGTCCGCTGCGAACTACCCGCTGTTCACGCCGCCGGTATATGACCCAACTCACCCCGCGCTCCCCCAAGGGTGGTGGCCAGAGTTCAAGCCTCCACCCCGCCCACAGCCCATAAACCGCGGGTACTTCTAGCCATGATGTACGTCGCTCTCGCGGCGCTTGCGGTCGCGGCTCTCTCCGTTGTCTGCTTTGCCCCCATCGTGCGCTACGTCATCAGACAGTCCGCGCGTGACCGCGAGCTGCTCGTCAATCAACTCTGCGCTCTCGCCGGACGCCCCTGGCAGGAGCCGCCGGCTTGGACACATCCCGAACCCTTGGATGAGAACCTGCTTGTCACTTCGCCCGAGCAGCTACCCGATGAGTACGCGTACTGATGTCCACTCTCGCGTTGCAGGACGGCAGGAACATCATCTCTGCCGAGCAGCTGACGAAGGAGATCCGCGACTCGATCAAGCAAGCGCGCGACGATCGCAAGCCCTTCGAGGCGACCTGGCAATCCAACCTCGCCTTCGCCGCCGGCAAGTTCTGGCTCAAGTGGGATATCAACCGGAGGACGTTGGCGTTCCCCACTGAGCTGTTCGGACGCGAGCTCTACTCGACCGACATCATCACCGAATACCGCACGACTGCTCTTGGCGAGTTCGGCTCGGACGACGACCGCCCCGAGCTGCTCTTGCGGCGTAACGACGCACCCTCGGAGGACTTCGCCGAGCAGTTGAACCGGGCGCTCGGTTGGGGCTGGGACTACGAGTGGCGTGGTGACGAAGTGCTCGAGGAGATGCGCCGCCTGGTCATCGACCTGGGAACGGCTGCTATCCGCGTGCGCTTCGATCCCACGAAGGGTCCCAAGCGACCCGACCCGATCCCGTACCTGAACGGTGAGCCTGTCCTGAAAGCTGAAGACCAGTTCGCGCTCTTCGCCAACGGTACGAATCCAGAAGTCGAGATGCGGCAGATGAACGAGGGCAGGATCGCCTGGGACGTGCTCTCGCCCTTCAACCTGATCGTCCCCTCGGGAGTCCCACACGAGCGCGAGTTCCCCTGGGAGTGCGTCGTTCGTCCTGTCCTTCTCTCGCAGGTCAAGGCCGAGTACGGCGAGCTTGCAGCTGATCTCAAAGAGGACACCGACATCGCCTCCGTGCTCGGGCTGGACGTACAGGCCGAGGCCGGCGACTCGATGATGGGAGTGCAACCCTCCGGTGGCAAGCAGGCGCGCTTGCGCGGACATGTGTGGCTCTTCACCTACTACGAGCGCCCGACGCCGAAGTTCGAGCAGGGCCGAAAGATGGTCTTCGCCTCGAACAAGATGCTGCCCGTCTCCATCGACCAGCCGCTTCCCTGCCAACGCCCTGACGGAACCTACGGCTCCGGGATCTCCTATTTCCACTGGTGGAGGGTGACGGGGCGCTTCTGGTCGCGCGGACTCGTCGAGGCGATGAAGGACCCTCAGCGCTCGATCAACAAGCGGCGCACGCAGATCAACGAGATCATCGACCGCGGCCTGCCGGTCATCTTCGTCGAGCAGAACTCGCGTGCGAAGGAGCGTAAGGGGCTTCCCGTCGAAATCTTGGAGCTGGGGCCGGCCGAACGAGCACCCGTCTTCTCTAACGGCATCTCCCCCGGCGAGTGGATGTACCACGACATTCAGGAGTCGCGTGTCGATGTCGAGCACGCGACCGGCATCCGCGGTCCGCGCCTGGGCGAGAACCCGGTCAACGTCACCACCTACGCGCAGCTGGCGCTCCTGAACGAGAACGATCAGGTGAAGCGCTCGATGATCCTGCGCGAGCAGAAGGTCGGCATCGCTTCGCTTGTCGAATCCACCGTCTACGAGATGCGGAAGTATTGGGGCTCCGATCGCCAGGTGGCGCTTGCCGGCGAGGAGTCGGAAGTCGACGCGGCGGTCTTCGACGCTACTACGATCCCGACCTTCTTCATGGTCAAGGTCGCCAAGGGCTCGACCAAGCCGCGCTCGCAGGCTGCCGAGCTCAAGAAGATCGAGGAGATTTGGAACGCGGCCTTGACGTCCGGTGCCACCATGAGCGCTCCGAACGACTGGGTCTCCTGGCTCAAGGATTCACTCGAGCAGGGTAAGGCGCTCGACCTGCCCGAAGGCGGCGTCGACGAGCACGCCGAGATGGCCGAGCACGAGAACTCGCTGCTCATCGCAGGCGAGGAACAGCTCGTGCAGTACTGGCATCCCTCCGCTGTGCATATCCCGATCCACCGCCAGGTGCAGATCCAGGCGACGCTACTCAACGATCTCGAACTGTGGAAGCGCGCCGAGAGTCACATTCAGGAGCACGTCCTTACCGACATGAGGACCGCGCAACAGATGGCGCGCATGGCGCCGCCGGAACTGATGCCACCCGAGGAACCAGGAGGACCAGAGAATGCCCCCCAAGCCCAAGCCTAAGCCGAGTGGCCCCGTGGCCAAGAAGCCACCGCAGGGTGTTCAGGTGTACGTTCAGTCGAGCACGGAGGCGACGTCTTCGCAGGCTTCCCGTATCGCAGCGCTCGAGGAGCGTCTCGCGAAGCTCGAGTCGGCTGTGCGCGCTGGGCTCGGACTCAACTTCTGAGCCTCGGTTTCCGAGTAGTGGCTGACTACCTCGTTACGGGAGCATCCGGCTCGGTTGGCAAGCGCCTGGTGGACAGGCTCTACCCGTTCGTGGCAGGCGTCGACATCGAGGAGATGGACGTCACCGATCCCGTGAGAGTGCGTGAAGTCGTAAAGCGGGTCATGCCAGAAGTCATCTTCCATCTCGCAGGAGCGAAGCACGCCTTCGAGGGAGAACTCGATCCAGCCCACGCAGCGAGCGTCAACATCGGTGGCACCCAGAACGTCTTGCGTGAAGCCGCCGAGATCGAAGCCAAGGTCGTGTTCGCTTCGACCTGCAAGGCGTGTGACCCCGAGACGGCCTACGGTGCGAGCAAGCTGATCGCCGAGCGTCTCGTCCTGAACGCGGGTGGGGTTGTCGTTCGCTACTTCAACATCCCCGAGTCATCGGGCAACGTCTTTCGTCTCTGGGAGTCTCTCTCCGCTGACGAGCCGATTCCGTACACAGACTGCTGGCGCTACTTCATCTCGATGGAGCAGGCGATCGATCTGACCGTGGCTGCTGCCGAGTGGCCTTCTGGCAGGTACATGACAAATCCTGGTCCTCCTCGGAAGATGCGAGACGTCGCCGCCGAGCTCTATCCCGGCCGGGAGCTGATAGAAGTCCAGAGGCGTCGTGGGGATCGCTACCGGGAGCCTCTTCTCGCTGAGTGCGAGACGCTGGTTCACACCCAGATCCATAGCCCCTACGACTGGCAGGGAGTCCGCCTTGAGCGAGAAGCCGCTGTACGTTTCTGAGAAGGAACATCCTCCGGGGATCGTGGCTCTACCCGTTGGTGGCCTTGCCCGCTACCACTCGTTCACCATGTCCATCATCTCGCTCGAGCGACCGGCTGGCTCCGTCATCCACATGATGCAGTCGATCTCCGTCGCTGCGAACCTGAACGCGATCATCAGGCACATGCGCCCGGAGCATCAGTGGTGCTTTATCCAGGCTGACGACCAGACGTTCGAGCCCGACATTCTTTGGCGGCTTTTGGACGCAAAGAAGGATGTCATCGTGCCGCTGATCCCTCGTCGCAACCCCCCCTTCAGTCCTGTCATCTTCAAGCACCAAGGCGAGGACGGAAGGTACATGCCCTTCCCCTGGGACGAGATCCCGAAAGAGGGACCCTTCGAGGTTGCCTACGCCGGCAGCGGCGGGATGCTGATTTCTCGCTCAGCGATCGAGCGGGTCATCGAAGCGCAGGGACACGATTCGGTCTTCGAGTTCACGAAGGGCGACATCTTGAACGAGGACATGCAGTTTTGCCACAAGCTCCGGGAGCTCGATCCCCCGATCAAGATTTGGTGCGAGCCGTCTGCTCGCCTCGGGCATTGTGGTGACTTCGTTGTGATGCCGCAGTTCACGCAGGGCTCGAACGGTGACGCCGGCTCCTGGGGTCTGAGGTTCCAGATGGGCGAAGGACCGGAGGGTTCCGTTCATGGGGTCTTCCTGCAACCGAGTGAGCGCACTCCCGAAGAGGCTGCTGCTCACCTGAAGTCCCTGGTATGAAGCAGCGAACCGGGGATCGTCCGGGCAACGTCTTCGAGCCTCGCGTCATCGACGGTCATCCAACGATGACGATGGAGCTCTCGCAACAGCCTGACGAACCTCACTGGCGTCCCTGGGGAGTTGCCTGGAAGGCACCCAAGCAGGAGTCGGCTGTCTTGTACCTGTGTGCGAACTGCGAACGTCTCCGTACCATCATGTTCCTGAGCACGGATCGCTGGCTTTGTACCTCGTGTCATAACGAGGGAAACCAGAGTCCGACTTTCATTTCGATAGCAAGCGCAAAGGGGTAACGAGAAATGGCTGAGATCTTTCCAAGCGAAGGGCTAGATCTGGTTCTTGCGATCGTGCCCAAGAACGGCACCAACGCCGCATCCACATACATCGGCTTGTGGGGAACTACCTTCACGGCCTCGACAGTGGGAACGGCAGGGAACGCGAGGGCCAGCTACGACGAGCCCTCGGGTGGTTCCTACACGCGGATCGCTCATGCGGCTGCGTCCTGGGGAGCAACCGGAGCAGGAACGAGTGGTTCCTCCGACCAGCCGGGCCGCAAGACCGCCGGCACCCAGGCCACGTTCCAGACCGCAACCGCGTCCTGGGGCACGGTCAACGGGTTCTTCCTGGGTGACACTTCGACGCGCGCTGCAGGCGCGATCTACTTCGCCTGTAACTTCGACGACGTGACGGCTGTAGCGATTACGACCAACGACGTTATAAAAATCACGCCCAGCTGGGAGATCAGGAACTAGCGTCGAGCTTTCGAGGGAGGCGCTATGGCTGACAACAACCTCGACGTCGACACCGGCTCGAAAGGGAGAAAGGTTCTTGCCTCTCGAGATGTCGGGACGGACATTCAGGCTCAACGGATCGACGTTGGACCTTGGCGACCGACGACGGTTGCAACGGCGGAATACTCAGTGGACGTCCTGACGAGCGGGGTGCATACAATGACCCTGCCCGCTACGGCGACCCATGCGCTCATAAGCATCGACACCGCTGCTGTGCGTTTCACCGACGACGGTTCGACGCCGACGACGGGCGCGACAGGGAACGGGATCTACCTCGCCGCCGGGTTCATCGGGGAGTTGGCGTGTCCGGTCGCCTTGAAGTTCATCGCCGTATCCGCGACCGCCCAGCTCAACATCTCATACCGGAAGTACGTATGAGCTGGCTTCTCCGGCTGCTGCTCGGAGAGGGGGGTTTTGGTCGTATCTCCGTGGGCGCGGCGATGGTGATTGCGCTCGGGGGCGGACTTGGGGCGTACTACGTCACAACGACGGCTCCGGCGGCGGGCACGGCCCACCTTTGGGTAGACCAAAACGGCGGTAGCTGCATCCACTCGGCTACGGCTATCGAGTACACGGGGACAGGGGATACCAACTCCTGCTCGTCAATGGATAACGCGTACTCGGCATCCGGCGTTGCCTGCGGCGACACGATCAACGTGAAGGGTGGAAGCTACGCGAGTCAGTCGTTGGCTGAAGTAGTGGGACTCTCGGGTTGCGGAAGTGACGTTGTTATTCAGGAGGCCCCCTCCGAAGCAGTTACTACGAGTAACATCACTCTTGGGACTAACAACGTTGGCCCGAACGGCTACGACAGCAACGCCCCCGATCACATCAAACTGATCGGGTTCGGATACTCAGGGGACATTACGATGCACTCTGATGCAAACTTCATCACCGTCGACGGGGTTGCGGGGGGGAGCGTCTACATCCAAGGGGCCACCAATATCACCGTGACGAATAGTGAGTTCGGGCCTTGCCCTTCCTCTGGTGGCTCTTGTGGGCGGATGCACATTCTTGACGCGGGGGGAGAAGAGGCAACTACTACCAGTGACATTCTGATCGAGGGAAATACGATCCATGACTTCCTGATCGGGCAGGCCGGAGAGCACTGGGAGTGCATGTACAACTCGGGTGGAGCCAACGTCACGATCCGCGGGAACATCTTCTACAACTGCGAGACATACGCGATAATGATGGAGACGTATGCCTTCAGCAACGGCTACTCCAACTGGCTCGTAGAGAACAACTGGTTTGGTCGGATGTGCAACAACGGGCCTCCGAACAACTGCAACTCCACCCGTGCAAGCGCGGTCTACCCGAAGATGGCGAGAAACACGCTGATTCGTTTCAACTCGTTTTCGTCTGGAACGAAAGTTACAAACGAGGGTGGTACGTCGAGCAACGTGCGCGTCGTCGCCAACATCCTCGGAGACAACGTCTGTGACGCGCCGTATACCTACAACTACAACGTCTTCACTCAGGCGACGGGATGCGCGGCTGACGCGAACGATACCGCACTCAATCTCATCCCCTACATAGACGACTCCGATCAAGCAGCGATGAACTACCACCTTGAAGGTGCGGTCGGTTCGACCGGCGCGGACAACTACGTTCCGACTTCCGTAACAGACTCAGGGCTAGCTACGGACTTCGACGGACAATCTCGCCCCATAAATACCAACCGCGATGCCGGATCGGACGAGCGTTAGATGCTCGCTTTCTTCATCGCCCCCTACCGCGAGCATCCCAACCGTCCGGGTAGACGCGTCTCGTCGATGGACGATGCCTCGCCCGACATCGGCTACGAGTGGTCATCGCTCGACATCGGTGACGGTAACGCGCTCGTCTGCGTCGATGCAACTCCTGGCAAGCTCAACAACCTCGCTACGACCTACACGCGAACGACCAAGCCGGAGACGTTGCTGAGTGCGGAGAAGGTTCAGGGCCTCAGGGCTGAGGTGTCCATCGACGTTCGCCCACGCATCGCGGCGCTCATGGCTCAGGCAGACGCGGAGGGATACGTCCGTCTCCCTGACTCATGGAGCCTCGAAACCTCCAAGCTGCTCGTCGCACTCGGGAAGCTCGGGTACGGGCTCGATCGCGTTTCGACCGGCACCTTCCCGACGACCCCCGTAATCGACGCCTTCACCCGCGCTGACTCGACGACTTCACCCGGTCCCTCCTGGACAACACTGGGCGGGTTCACATCTCTGGGCGTTCTTACCAACCGCGCATACGAGACAGGCTCGGGGGGGCGAGACACAGGGAACTACTGGAACCCCGGAACATTCGCTGCCGATCAAGAGACCTATGGGACGATTACAGCGACACCGACCGCCGGATCGTATTTCGGGATGCTAGGCCGGATTGTGAATCCCACTAGCACGACCACACGCAACAGCCAATGGGCGGAAGCTGAGATCACCGAAACCGACTTCAACATCTACTCCGAGACGAACAACGCTCTCACCCTCACCTCACCCACTAATAACGTTACGTGGGGTGCCGGTGACTCCTTGGGCCTCGAATGTAT
>Ga0315273_10013880_pt1 | contig 10372 bp, 11 predicted proteins | sample YL17G02_0_MG_FD_205753 | JGI IMG/M metagenome (GOLD analysis project Ga0315273, IMG submission 205753) | Sediment microbial communities from Yellowstone Lake, YNP, Wyoming, USA - YL17G02_0 | ecosystem: Environmental > Aquatic > Freshwater > Lake > Sediment | place: USA: Wyoming | collected... | reverse complement strand
GGCAGATCCGTGCCTGAGCCACGAGTACGAGGCCTGCCCCCTGTTCAAGGATGTGGTGACCCGCATCCGGGCTAGTACGCAAAGAGCGACAGCCGCGTCGTTACCTGACTCCACTCGCAGGGAGGTGTTCCGATGATGCTCATCACCCTGCTGGCGCTGGCCGGCCTTGTCCTGGTCGGCTACTCAACGCTCGCCGCGGCACGCAGTCGCTGGTGACACGACGATTCACCGTAGAGGAATCGCACCATGAAGCTCAATCGACGACTATTTCTGAAAGTGGCTGGGGTGGCCGGCGGCATGCTCGCCGGGGGCGCCGCGTCGGCTCAGGCAGCGCAGACCTCGGCGGAGGGCGTCGAGTTCAACGGAATGCTCATCGACACCACGAAGTGCATCGGCTGCCGCGCCTGCGAGGCGGCCTGTAACGAAGCAAACGAATTGCCCACACCGGAGGCTTCCTTCTCCGCCGCGAGCGTGTTCGAGAGGACGCGGGACACGACCACCGGTGCCTTCACGGTCGTGAACCGGTTCCCAGACGGCAAGAAGTCGGATGAGTCGATCTTCGTGCGAAAACAGTGCATGCACTGCAACCAGCCGGCGTGCGCCACCGCGTGCCTGTGCAGGGCCATGGAGAAGACCCGGGAGGGAGCGGTCATCTACCACAAGGATCGCTGCATGGGGTGTCGCTACTGCATGATCGCCTGCCCCTTCGACATCCCCAAGTTCGAGTACGACAGTCCGACGCCCTTTGTGTGGAAGTGCATCTTCTGCAACGAACGGCAGAAAAGGGGCGAGTCGCCTGCCTGCTCCCAGGTGTGCCCGACCGGCGCAACCCTCTTCGGGAAGAAGCGCGATCTGCTGGAAATCGCCAGGACCAGGATCTACACCGCGCCGGACAAGTACGTCCACAAGATCTACGGGGAGCACGAGGTCGGCGGAACCGGCTGGCTCTTCCTGATGGGCGCTCCGGAGGAAAAGCTCGGCCTGCGGACCAATCTGGGTACGACTCCCTATCCTGAGCTCACGTCCGGATTCTTGTACGGGGTGCCCCTCGTGTTCGTGCTGTGGCCGTCTCTGCTCATTGGGCTGAACTACCTGATCAAGGACAGCAAGGCGAGCGAAGAGAAGGAGGACGGCCATGCCGAGCAGGACTGACCGACCGAACGCGAGCGCTGAAGGCACCATGAGCTTCCGACAGCTGGTTCATGAAACCACCCGGTTCGTCCTGAGCGAATTGAAGCCCAGAGGGAAGTGGCTGACGCCATTCAACGTCGTCACCGGGGTCATTATCCTGTCCGGCGTCGTGATGATTGCCATCCGGTTCGCCTACGGACTGGGCTCCGTGTCCAATCTCTCTCAGAACTACCCCTGGGGCATCTGGATCGGCTTCGACGTGGTCACGGGGGTGGCATTCGCCGGCGGCGCGTACGTCCTGACCTTCGTCGTCCATATCCTGAAGGTCAAGAAGTTCGAGCCAATCGTTCGAGTGACCGTCCTAAACGGCTTCCTCGCGTACGTGTTCTACGCGGGCGCGCTGCTGCTGGACCTGGGACGCCCGTGGAACGTCATCAACCCCATCATCGGGAACGCGTTCGGGTTGAGTTCCGTGCTCTTTCTGGTGGCCTGGCACTTCCTCCTGTACATGATCTGCGAGTTCCTGGAGTTCTCCCCGGCCGTCGCAGAGTGGCTGCACTGGCCGAAGGCGCGCAGGATCCTGGAAGGGCTCACGACCGGCGCCGTCATTTTCGGGATCACACTGTCGACGCTGCATCAGTCGGGCCTGGGGGCGCTCTTCCTCCTGGCCCCATCGAAGATCCACCCCCTGTGGTACTCGGGCAATATTCCGGTGCTGTTCTTCGTGTCGAGCATCTTCGCGGGCCTCTCCATGGTCATCATCGAGAGCTTCTTCACGCAGAAGGTCTTCAAGCACCGCATCGGTCACGCCCTCCACGCGGCCCACGACAGCATCCTCCTCGGGCTTGGCAAGGGAGCCGTCGGCGCGTTGTTCGCCTATGCGTTTCTCAAGCTCATCGACTTCGTGCACTACAGACAGTGGATCCATCTCGGTACTCCAATGGGGTACTGGTACCTCTTCGAAATCGTCGGGTTCATCCTGCTTCCGATCGTCCTGTTCCTCCAGGCGCTCCGGACACGCAGCGCGAGGCTCATTCAGTTCACTGCGTTCCTTACGGCGGTGGGGGTAATCCTGAACCGCCTCAACGTCTCGGTCATCGCCTTCAAGTGGTATGAGGCCGTCCGGTACTACCCGTCCTGGATAGAGATCTGGATCACGCTGGCAATCATCAGCATGGAACTCTGGGTCTTCCGGTGGGTGATCACTCGGATGCCCGTGTTCGGCGAGGCGCATCAGGTGGTGGAGGAGACAATCGCGGAAGACGCGGAAGACATGGAGGTGGTCACATGGAAGGCGTCCGCTATATAGACATATATGCCACGAAGGGCATTGAGTATCTCATCGTCATCGCGTTCCTCGTGGCATTCGTTGTCTTCTGCCGCTACATGTACTACCCGCCCGAGGCGAGACCATCGGCGAGGCTCGCACCGGAAAACGTCACCCGGTTCCGCATTCCCGAGGGGCTCTTCTACCACCAGGGACACGCCTGGCTCCGTCCGGGGCCGGACTCCATAGGCGTCGTCGGGCTGGACGACTTCGCTCAGAAGCTCGTGGGCAAGGTCGATGCGATCGAACTTCCCATCCCAGGCACCCGACTCGCGCAGGGGGAAGATGGCTGGAGCCTGGTGGTCGATGGCAAGCGCATCCCGATGCTGTCGCCCGTGGCAGGTGATGTGGTAGAGGTCAACCGAGAGGTTCTCCAGGCCCCAGACATCCTGGGCCAGGATCCGTATGGAAAGGGCTGGCTGTTGAAGGTGAAGTCCTCCAGTGTCGCGTCAACTACCCGGAATCTTCTCTCGGGGAAGCTGGCCAGGGTCTGGATGGAAGACACCCTCGACAAACTCCATCCGCTCCACGCCGGGAGCCTGGGCCCGCTCCTTCAGGACGGCGGCATGCCGCTAACCGGCATGGCACGCATCATCGACCCTGAACACTGGGACAGTCTCGCGCGGACGCATCTGCTCACCGAAGACACGGAGGACATCAATGCGTAACCTCCCATCCGGGACCGCAGTGGCCGCCGTGACCCTCCTCATCCTGCTGGCCGCGGTGGCGGCGACCGCGCAGGACCGGCTGCCCAGGCTGCCTCAGCCGTTCACGTTTGCGCAGACGGGCGACAGCCCCGGAAAAGTCACGTTCAATCACACGTCCCATGTGAATGACAAGGCGCCCGGGTGCTCCGCCTGTCATCCCAGGCTGTTCAAGATCCTGAAGAGCGGCACCGCAGCCGACGGCAAGACGATCACGCACGACGCCATGAAGCAGGGCCGGGCCTGCGGCGCGTGCCACGACGGAAAGAAGTCGTTCGGGTTCGATGACTGCACGACGTGTCATCGCAGTTGAGAGCCGCCAATCGGACAGCGAGACAGTGAGACAGTGAGAAAGACGAGGACATCATGGACACACTACTGAGCGTCTTGGAGTCGGCGGCGGTACTGGTAGCTGGACTCACCCTCCGGGTGGGCCTCCTGCTGCTTGTGCTGGCCGCGCTCTCGGTGCCGGTGTTCCTGTTTCTGACCGGCATGAAGGGCGTCGACGCGGTCCGGCGGCGCCTGGACGGCGTGATGCGAGTCGGACGCCTGTTCTGGAGCGACCAAGTGTACTACGCCCCTGGTCATACCTGGATTCGCCCGATGTCGCGTCAGCGGGCGCTGGTCGGCATCGACGATCTCGCGCAGCGCCTGTTCGCCGCACCGATGGGAATCAAGTTGCCGACGCCGGGCACCGAAGTCCGCGAAGGACAACCCATCGCCGAGGTTCGGACGGCCGGACGCCGCGCCGCCATCCTCTCGCCGATTTCCGGTGTGGTGGCGCGCGTCAACGACCTGGTGCGCGAGGACGCCTCCCTGGTCCACCGTGATCCGTATTCGCGAGGCTGGCTGGTCTCCATGATCCCGTCCGACACGGCGTTCCAGAAGCTGCCGACGGGCCAGACTGCGAAGACCTGGCTGTCCAAAGAGGAGCATCGCCTATCGCGATTCTACGAGATCCAATTGTGTATCGCCGCTGCCGACGGCGGCGACTTCGTCGAGCACCCGCCGGCGCTGCTCACCGATGAGCAGTGGCAGGCGCTCACTCACGAGTTCCTGGCCAATCCGTCCTGAACGGACTGGCCCTGGTGTGACCCGGAGACGTGGCAGCCACGGGGATGGCGTGATTCCCTGGGAAGGTCGGCGGTCGCGTCTTCGGGTCTGTCACGACCGGGAAGTAGGCCCGGGAAATGGAGTCTGCGAGAAATGGGGTCCGACTCCCTTTTCTCATTGCGGCTCGACTTCGGACCGGCACGGTGACGGGGTTGTCCCAAGGAGTGCAGGAGCGTCCTGGATTTTTCCTCCACCAACACCAGGCGCGCCTCCCGAGGACGGCTCCGTCACCGGCCGTCGCATGCCCCAGCCGAAGCGACAGGCGGCCGGCTCTCGTGGGCCGGTTCCTCGCGAAGCGGCCCCTCGAACCAAGCCGATCGGCGGGAGTTCGCAAGACGCACCGTGAGGACAAGGACCGGCTGGGGCGGCAACAGGGGGCCGCCCCTACGGCGGACACAATCAGGCGTAGGGGCAACCCCCCGTGGTTGCCCTACGTCTGACCCTGAGGCAAGGCACGTTTTGCCGGCTTGCGCCGTTCGCGCGGCCTGCGCGGTGTCGTACCCCATGAGGCTACTGCCACGGCACACGACGAGCCGACTTATCCTGGCGCTGACGTCCATCGTCGCGCTGGTTTCCGGAGTCTCGGCGTTCCTGGGCGCGCGGTCCCAGCAGAAGGCGCTCCTCGACGAGATGGTGACCGCCGCCGATCAGCTCTCGCACGGCATCACCGCGGCCACCTGGCAAGCGATGCGCGCCGACCGGCGCGACGCCGCCTACGAGATCATGGAGTCCATCGCCCGCCAGCAGGGGATCGAGAGCATCCGGATCTTCAACAAGGAAGGCCTCGTCACGTTCTCGACCGATCCGAAGGCCGCCGCTCGCGTGGACAAGAACGCCGAGGCTTGCTTCCTCTGCCACGCCCGCGAGACCCCGCTCGTCCGCGTCGACACCCCGTCTCGCGCGCGGGTGTTCCGGGGTCTTGACGGCCGCCGGAAGCTCGCGATGGTGACCCCGGTGTACAACGAGCCGGCGTGCGCGAGCGCCGCCTGCCACGCGCACCCGGAGGAGCGGCACGTGCTCGGCGTCCTCGACGTGGCCATGGACGTGGAACCGATTGACCGGCAGGTCGCGGCAATCTACTGGAACGCGGCCGGGTGGGCCGCGGTCGAGACGCTGCTCATCGGGTTCCTCATCGTGATCTTCACACACCACGTCGTGATCCGGCCCATCCGCATGCTCATCCGCGGGACCCAGTCGGTCGCCGCCATGGACCTCGAGCGGCGGATCGAGATCCGCACCAGCGATGAGTTCGGCGAGCTCGCGAGGGCGTTCGACCTCATGCGGATCATGCTCAGGGATGCGCTCGCCGAGATCAACGAGTTCACGCGCTTGCTCGAGAATCGAGTGGACGAACGCACGCGTCAGCTCCGATTCGCCGAGGGCAAGCTCATCCAGAGCGACCGGATGGCTTCCCTCGGCCAACTCGCCGCGAGCGTGGCCCACGAGATCAACAACCCCATCGGCGGCGTGCTGAACTTCGTCATGCTCATGGAGCGGCTCCTGACCGCCGACGGGATCCCGGCCGGGCGCCTCGCCGACTTCCACAGGTACGTCCGGGTGAGCGTCGTGGAGTTGGAGCGGGTGGGGCGGATCGTGTCCGATCTGCTCGCGTTCTCGCGACAGTCCACACCGGCCCGGACCGACGCCGACCTGACCGACATCGTGAACCAGACGGTCGCGCTCCTGAGCCACAAGTTCGAGCTTGCCGGCGTGCGCCTCACCCTCCGCCTGGCCGACGGGTTGCCGTCCTTGCGGTGCGATGCCTCCCAGATCCAGCAGGTCGTCATGAACCTCGTCATGAACGCCGTGGAGGCGTCTCGGGCCGGCGGCGTCGTCGAGGTGACGACGCGAAGCGTCCCGGCGGAGGCGGCGGTCGAGTTCGTGGTGAGCGACGCCGGGGCGGGCATTCCGGAGGAGAACCTGGCGCGCATCTACGAACCCTTCTTCAGCACGAAGGAGGAGGGCAAGGGCGTCGGCCTGGGCCTGGCGGTGGTCTACGGGATCGTCCAGGCGCACGGGGCGACGATCAACGTCTCCAGCACCCCGGGCGAGGGGACGACTTTCGACGTCCGGTTCCCTCTCACGATGAGCGCCGCGGTCTCCGGGAATGCCGCCGTCGAGAACGCGTCGGCGGACTCCGGGTGCTAAGCCCCCTTCTCTACACGGCCCCGGACGACGCGGTGGAGGCCACCGTGCTCGACGTCCTGGAGGTCGGATTGTCCGCCGCCTTCGGGCTCTCGGTCCAGAGGCTTTCGCGTTCGCGGCCTCCCGAGGGCGCGTGGAACGCTCGCCGCGGGCAGTATGACGCATCGGAGCGGCTGCAGGCGGTCGGGGGCTTCGTCCCGGCCGATCCAGCACGCGTGCTCGGCGTCACATCGCGCGACATCTTTCTTCCGGGGCTGTCCTTCGTGTTCGGTCAGGCGCAGCTCGAGGGCCGGGCCGCCCTACTGTCTCTTGCCCGTCTCCAGCAGGAGTTCTACGGTTTCCCGTGCGATACACTGCTCCTGATGAAGCGCGCGTGCACGGAAGCGGTCCACGAACTCGGGCATACGTTCGGCTTGGTCCACTGCCGAGATCCCCGGTGCGTGATGTCGCTCTCGACCACGGTGAACCAGGTGGATGCGAAGCTCCCGGAGTTCTGTGGATCCTGCAGGATTCTGCTCCACGAGAGCACCGGCATGGCCACCCTATCCAGCGAGCCCTCGCGCGACGAGGAGGAGCACCCATGAAGAACCAGTGGCAGATCCTGATCGTAGACGACGAGGCGGCCATGCGTGAGTCGCTGGCCGCTTGGCTCCAGGAGGACGGTTACCTCGTCGACACGGCGGCTTCGGGGCGCGAGGGGATCGCCAAGGCGGCCGAGAAGGACTACGTCGTGTACTGCGTCGACCTCAAGATGCCGCCCGGCATCGACGGGATCGAGACCATGACGGAGATTCGTAAGCTCCACCCAGACGCGGCGGTCCTCATCATCACGGCCTACGCGACCGTCGACACGGCGATCACGGCGATGAAGGAGGGGGCGGTCGACTATCTCGTCAAGCCCTGCAACCCCCGCGAGATCTCCGTGGTCATGGAGCGGCTCATCCGTGTCAAGACCATCGAGCGCGAGAACCAGGTCCTCCGCCACAAGCTCACCGGGCAGTACGCGTTTCAGAACATCGTCAGCAGAAACGCGCGGATGCTCTCCCTCCTGGAGCTCGTCCGCAACGTCGCCGGCTACCGCTCGACGGTCCTCATTCGCGGCGAGAGCGGGACCGGCAAGGAACTCTTCGCGCGAGCTCTCCACCAGTGCGGGGATCGCGCGGGAGGGCCGTTCGTCGCGGTCTCGTGCGCCGCGCTCACCGAGACGCTGCTCGAGTCCGAGTTGTTCGGCTACGAGAAGGGAGCCTTCACCGGCGCGCAAGAGCGCCACAAGGGCAAGTTCGAGCTCGCGGACGGCGGAACACTGTTGCTCGACGAGATGGGGGACATCTCGTCGAAGCTCCAGGCCGATCTGCTGCGCGTACTGCAGGAACGGCGTTTCTTCCGGGTTGGCGGGTCCGCGGAGGTGGGGATCGACGTCCGCGTCATCGCCGCCACTCATGTGGACCTCGAGGCCGCCATCCGCGAAGGCCGTTTCCGGCAGGATCTCTTCTACCGGTTGAACGTGATCGAGATCCACGTGCCGCCGCTCCGGGAGCGATTGGAGGACGTCCCCCTGCTCGCGCGGCACTTCATCGAGCAGCTCTCACTCGAGCTGGGCAAGGAGGTGGCGGGCATTTCCGACGCGGCCCTGCGGGTGCTCATCGCGCACGACTGGCCGGGGAACGTGCGCCAGCTCGAGAACGCGATTGAGCGGGCGATCGTGAACAGCCGAGAAGGGGTGCTCTCGGAGGCGGACTTCGCGTTCCTCACAGGCCCGTCGAGCGCGGAAGCCGATGCGCTTTCGCCCGGGTCCATGACACTCGAGGAGATCGAGCGGCGCACGATCGCGGCGACGCTGCGGAAGACCCAGGGCAACGTGAAGGAGGCCGCCTCGGTGCTGGGCATCGACCGGTCCACGCTCTACGAGAAGCTCAAGCGCTACGACATCGCCAACCCGCACAGACCGTCGTAGTCTCTTCACTCGGACCCGCCGGTGAAGAACAGGCTGAAGACCTCCAGGAGTTCGGCGCGCTCGAGGTGTTGTGCGAGCGCCTCGGAGACCTCGCCGCCATCGGCGGAGATCGGCCCCAGGTGGCCGCCACGACGCGACAGGATCGTGTGTACAAGCCGCGACAAGCGCTCGACCTCGGAGGACATCCAGATCTCGGTGTCCGGCCCCCGAAGCAGCTCGACGGTCCGGGCGTCGACCCCGGTCTGACCGGGTAGCCTGAGAGCCCTTCCCTCATAGAGCCACCCGCGACCATAGGGGTCGGAGGTGAGATTGTCCGGGTGGCGTCGGAGCGCGCCGTTGGCGCCGGTGATGTCGAGCGGCTGCGGGAAGACCAGAGGCAACGTGGTGCCGGCGACCGTGAGCACGAGGCTCGGGGAACCAGGGCCGCAAGCCGACAGGTAGGTCACCTCCTCGACCGCGCCAAGCACGCGTGCGAGGAACGCATCGACCCCCACGTGACAACTCCCGTCCGGCCCGACGTCGAGCCACATGTGGTTCGGGGCGAGCGCGACACCGGGAGGGATGGGGATCGCTGCAGCGTCAAGCGGCAGCCTGTCCGAGGGCGCGTCGCGACCACCCGCGTCGCGTGGACGACGCGGACAGGCGCGTTCGAGGAAGAACTCGCAGTAGCGATGGGAGTCCCCGAGGCAGCGGCTGACCGCCAGCAGGGTTCTGGGAATGAGCTTGCTCGACGGAGCGGTCGCGCAGGAGCAGGCGACGATCTCGTCGAGGAAGGGGCACCGCTCGCCGGGACAGGTGGCGGGTGGGGTCGCTGGGGCCCTATCGCTGAGTGGCATGCCCCGCTGCAGCACCCACGCGCAGGATCTCCATGCATCCGACGAGCAGCGCTGGTCCTGCTCTGCGATGGCGAGTCCGGGGACGAGCTTACGGAAGGGCGCGAGCCGGCAGCACTGCGCGTTCACCTCCACGAGGAACGGGCACCGCGTCGATGCGACCTGCTGGCCTGCTTCCTGGCGCTGCGTCATCTGACTGCCCTCCAGGATCGACGCATCGGGTTCGTGGACGAGCCCCGGCAGCACTCGCCGAAGCTGCAGGTGACCGCGACGGCGACGAACCGGAGGCGGTCAAGAGTGGTCTCAACGGGTCTGCCCGCGACCCTCGCGCTCGTCCGGCGCGCTCGGTTCGCCGCCGTCCGCCATCGTCGGGCCGAGACTCGCCAGCGAGACCGTGTGGAAGTCGAATGCGCGGGTCCGATGCTCCTCGCGGCGCATCCGGAGCACCGCTCTGACAACCACGAAGAGAACCCAACCCGCGAAGACAAGCGCGAAGCCGAGCGTCATGAGGCCGGCGAGGGGCGTCTCCTGACTCGCCTCGGAGGCCGCTGCCATGGGACCAGCCATCCGACTCTGTGCCCAACCGATCATCGAGACGAACATGTTTCACCTCCCAGGCGGGCATTCGGGTCGGGTCCCCGACGGGGACCGCTTCTGCGGGACGCGGTGCAATGTCTGTGCCCGTGCAAGATCCCCTGAAGACCTGAACCCGTCCCTCCGGCTGACACCACCCGTGTTGGACTTTCAGACGCGCACTGTCGGCAAGTCCGACACGAAGCGGGCGGCCTAATCCAGAAAACCAATCCCGGATTGATTTTGCGCCTTGTGAATCCCGAGGAAGATCAATCCGGGATCGGTCTTCTGCTCCGTGGCGACGAACTTGCTTTCTGTCTGGGTGGAGGAAAGGAAGGCGCAAGAATGGCCTGCCCGTACTTGAAGGAAGTCGTGATGCTCTACTGCCAGGCCTATCCGGTCAAGAAGCTCGTGCCTCTCGACCGCATCGCGTCGGCAGATCCGTGCCTGAGCCACCAGTATGAGGCCTGCCCCCTGTTCAAGGATGTGGTGACCCGCATCCGGGCGAGTACGCAAAGAGCGACAGCCTCTTTGCCACCCGACTCCACTCGCAGGGAGGTTTTCCGATGATGCTCATCCCCTTGCTCGCGCT
>Ga0315273_10013879_pt1 | contig 10372 bp, 7 predicted proteins | sample YL17G02_0_MG_FD_205753 | JGI IMG/M metagenome (GOLD analysis project Ga0315273, IMG submission 205753) | Sediment microbial communities from Yellowstone Lake, YNP, Wyoming, USA - YL17G02_0 | ecosystem: Environmental > Aquatic > Freshwater > Lake > Sediment | place: USA: Wyoming | collected... | reverse complement strand
TGCGCGCCGGGGTCTTCGCTGCCTTCTTGTTTGCCGTCTTCTTCTTTGCCGTCTTCTTCTTGGCCGCCATCGAGCCCTCCATTGGATGATTCGTGCTTCGAGCACTCGTAGCGTAGCCTTCTCGCATGGCCGAAACGCAGGGGGGGGCCGGGCCGCCGCGCGGCGTGAAGATCGTGTGCACGCTCGGGCCCGCCACGTCCGACGCGGCCGCGATCGGCGCGCTGGTGCGGGCGGGCATGAACGTCGCGAGGCTCAATTTCTCGCACGGCACGCACCCCGAGCACGCGGAGCGCGCCCGTCTCGTCCGCGAGGCGGCGAGGGCCGAGGGCCGCGCCGTCGCGCTGCTCCAGGATCTGCGCGGGCCCAAGGTGCGGATCGGCCCGATGGCGCAGGACACCGTCGTCGCCACGGATGCCTCGTTCGACCTGCTCCGTGGGCCCGGGGAGGGCGACGCGCGGCGCGCGTACGTGGACGACGGGCTCTTCTTCGAGGAGGTGCGAGCGGGCGATCCGCTGCTCCTCGCGGACGGCGCGGTCCAGCTCGCGGTCGAGGCGGTCGACGCGGCCGGCGCGCGCTGCCGGGTCGTCGCCGGAGGAGCGCTCTCGTCCGGGAAGGGCGTGAACGTCCCCCGCGGCCTGCTGCGCCGGCCCGTGCTCGGCGACGCCGACCGCGCGGCCCTCGCATTCGGCGCGCGCATCGGCGTCGATCTCGTGGGCGTGTCCTACGTTCGGACCCCGGACGACCTGCGGAGCGTGCGCCGCGCCCTCCGCGAGCTCGACGCCGCCACTCCGCTCGTCGCGAAGATCGAGACCGCCGCCGCGATCGCCGGGCTCGACGCCATCCTCGAGGCCACGGACGCGGTGCTCGTGGCGCGCGGCGACCTCTCGCTCGAGACGCCCTTCGAGCGCGTGCCGCTCGAGCAGAAGCGCATCCTCGAGGCCGCGCGACGGCGCGGTCGCCCGTCCATCACCGCGACGCAGATGCTGATGTCGATGGTGCGCGAGCCGCTGCCGACGCGCGCCGAGGTGAACGACGTCGCGAACGCCGTGCTCGACGGGACGGACGCCGTGATGCTCTCGGAGGAGACGGCCATTGGAGCCCACCCCGCTCGCGTGGTCGAGGTCATGGCGCGCATCGCGTCTTACACCGAACGCGGTCGCTCGCAGCCCCTGCGCGGGGCGGACGGACTCTCCGCCGATCTCTCCGAGCTCGGCGTCGTTGCGGAAGCTGCCGCGCGGACGGCGCGCGAGGTGTCGGCGCGCGCGGTGATCGCGTGGTCGCGCGGCGGGCTGGCGGCGCGGCTGCTCTCGCGCGCGGGTCCGGGCGTGCCGATCGTGGCTCCCACCGGGAGCGCAGCCACGGCGCGAACGCTCGCGCTGGTGCGCGACGTGACGCCGATCGAGGTCGAGGGCGACACGGTAGACCCCGCCGCCGTGCGCGCCGTGCTCGGGGCGACGGCCGGCGACGCGGACAACGTCGTCGTGTTCGGCCACGACCTCGACGGCGCCGGGCGGCGGATGGCATGGATGCGCGTGGCGCGGCTCGATGAGCCCTCGGGGTGGGCGCGCGACCCGAAGGTCTGACGCCTCCGCGCTGCGGGCGGCGCCGGCTACTTCCCCGTCGGCTTCTGCAACACCGAAAGCTTGTCGCGCCAGGCGGCGCGCTCTGCGATCACGTGCTCGCGCGGGAACCCGATCTCCTCACCGATCGCGATGACCTCCGCGCTTTCTTGCGAGGAGATCGAGCCGTCGGCTGCCGCAACCGCGAAGAGGCAGCGCAGCAGCTGGAGGCGCTGCGCGGGCGTCGAGATGCGGTGGAACTCGCGCGTGACGACGTAGTTCTCGGTGGCGCCGAGCAGCCGGGCTTGCGACTTCGCGATCTCGACGGCAAGCGCTGCCGCGGCGGGCGGAAGCTTGCCGACCTCGCCCACGAGGCGCTCCATCTCCGCGCTCTCCGAGTCGGCGACGACGAGGTCGCTCGACGCGACGCGCGCCAGCACGTACGCGAACGCCGCCACGAAGCGCGCGTCCTCGGGCGGTAGCGCGTCGAGCCGGGCGGCGATGCGCCGCACGGTCGCGGTGTCCCCCGCGTCGTCGCGCGCGCTGGGAATGCCGCTGAGGTAGCGGAGGAACGACACGGGCGAAGGATCCCGCATCTCCCGGCCCGCGGCCAGCAGGGTCGGGAGGGCTGCGGGTGCCGGCGACCGCGCGCCGTGGCATCGTCCCGCGATCCGGATCGTCCTGCGATCCACCCCGGCGAGGACCCCCATGGAGACCGAGACCCTGCCGCGCGTGCTGGCGTGGGAGACGCTGACCAAGAAGACCTTCGACGCGCTCGACCGCTCGCGCTGCGTCGTCCTCGCGACCTGCTCGCCGATGGAGGTGCACGGGCCGCACCTCCCGTTCGGGACGGACGCTTTTGAAGGCGAGGCGCTCGCCCGCCGCGTGGTGCGCTGCTTGCCGGACCGACACCGGAGCAGGACTTTTCTGGAGCTGCCGTTCGTCTTCGCCGCGGCCGACGTCGTGCCTCAGCCGGGCTCGCTGTCGTTCCGGCCGTCCACGATCACGCGCTTCCTCGAGGACATGGGTGGCTCGCTCGCGGCGCAGGGCTTCCGCGACGTCCTCGTCTCGAACTTCCACGGCGGCCCGCGACACTTCGTCGCGATCGAGCAGGCCTGCCACCGCGTATCGCAGCGGCGCGGTATCCGCATGGTGTCCGTCTTCTCGCTGATGCTGTCGCGCCTCACCGGCCCGGGCGAGAACCTGGAGGCGCTGATCGGTGCGCTCCCCGGCGTGCGGAAGGGCGATCTCGTGGGCGACACGCACGGCGGTCTGCTCGAGACGTCGCAGCTGCTGGCGCTCCACGGCGACCTCGTCGATCCGGAGTACAAGACGCTCCCGCGGCAAACCTTCGAGAGCTGGCTCGCGCAGGCGCAGGGCGGACGCGCCGAGGCCCCCAAGGGCCGGCTCGCGGGCCTCGTGGCGATGATCCGCGCCTTTCGCGGGAACGTGCGGTTCTTCCAGGACCATACCTACTCGGGCGCGCCTGCGGGTGCGTCCGCGGAGCTCGGCGAGCGCATTCTCGACGCGCTGGGCTCGAAGGCCGCGGAGGCGGTCACCGAGATCCTCGACGGCCGGCTGTCGCCGCTCGCCTGCCATTCGCCGCTGTGGCCCTACCGGTTCTTCCTCCTGAATCCGGTGACGATCCGGTTGGCAGACCGGTTGCTGTCGTTCTCGAATCCCATCGCCTGATCGGGGCGGGTGCAACTCGGCCGAGCCTCCGGCATCCCACACCGGGAGCCCAGCGTGATCGAAAGACCACTCCTCACCTGCCGTGAAATCCTCGACTTCCTGTCCGCCTATCTGGGCGGAGAGCTCGCCGAAAGCGCGCGTGCGGAATTCGATCGACACCTGCGCGTGTGTCCGGCCTGCGTGGCCTATGTGGACGGTTACCGCGCGACGATCGGGCTCGTGGAGCGGGAGGCGCACCATGCGGGGGACGCCGCGACGGCGGAAGCCGTGCCGGAGGCGCTCGTTCGCGCGATCCTCGCGGCGCGTCTGCGCGGGGCTCAGACGTCGAAGGAGTAGCCGGCGAGGGCGGGGAGGGAGTCCATCTCGCGGCGCACGCGGGCCAGGACGGCGGGCGTCCAAGGCACGTCCTTGCGGGTCTTGCGCGGCGAGTCGAACACGATGCTCGCGCAGGCGCGGAGGTAGTCGTCGCCCGGCGTGAGGCCGAGGAAGAGACAGAGCTCCGCAAGCCGCGCCTTCGGCTCCGCGATCAGATCCTCGTGGCGCAGCTCGAAGAGCGCGCCGGGCGCGAGCTGCGGCGCGAGCTCGTGGATCGCGCGGGCCATCGAGAAGTAGTGGTCGACCGTGTAGTCGAGCGGCCGGCCCCGCCCGCTCTTCACGTGCATCGTGCTGATGTTGTCGAACGGGTTGCGCACGACGTGGATGAACTTCACCGGCACGCCGACGAGGCGGCCCAGCCGCGCCAGGAGATGCGGCTGCTTCTGGAGCTTGCGGATCGACGTGCCGCCGCGCTTGTCGCCGATCACGCGCAGCTCCGAGAAGCGTCCGTGCCACTGGTCGGGGACGTGGTACGAGTAGCCGGTCCACTCGCGGCCCCGCGCGGTGAACTCGCGCGAGTTCTCGAGCAGAAGCCAGAAGAGCTGGTCGCGGGCGAAGCGGTACCGCACGTAGCGCAGCGCGTGCTGCTCGTGCGCGATGATCGCATGCGGGTGCGCGTCGAGGAGCGAGCCCACGAGGCTGTGGCCGCTGCGCGGGTAGCCCAGGAACATGCAGTACGTCCGCACCTTCGCGAACGCTTCCCGCTGATCCGCGGCGCCGATGTAGGAACGCAGAAACATGTGGGCCAGGCGAGCCTTGGCCGAGATCGCCTTCTGGATCGACCTAGGGAGCGCCTTCGGCGCGAGCGCCATGTCTTCCTCCGCGCCCCAGTCTACTCAGCCAGTCAAGGCCAGCCAGCGCCGGAACAGCGCCTTTACGAACGGGGTCAGCCGCGTCCGGTTGTACTGGTCTCCGAGCTGGCGGATCGCCTCTGCCTGCGTCGGATAGGGGTGGATCACGTTCGCGAGAGCGCCTAGGCCCAGCTTTCCCGCCATCGCGACGCTCACCTCGGAGATCAGGTCGCCCGCGTGCCGTGCGACGATCGTCGCACCCACGATCTGGTCGCTCCCCTTGCGGACGAGCAGCTTGACGAAGCCCTCTTCCTCTCCGTCGAGCAGCGCGCGGTCCACCTCGGCGAGGGGCCGCACGAAGGTCGTCACTTCGATGCCCTTCGCCTTCGCGTCGCGCTCGTAGAGACCCACGTGCGCGATCTCGGGCTCGGTGTACGTACACCAGGGCATGGTCAGGCTGGAGAGCTTCCGCCGCCCGAAGAAGAGGGCGTTCTGGATCACGATGCGCGCGGCGAAGTCCGCGGCGTGGGTGAACTTCCAATCCATGCACACGTCGCCCGCCGCGAAGACGCGCGGGTTGGTCGTGCGCAGCCGGTCGTCGACGCGCACGCCGCGCCGGGCGTCGTAGGCGATGCCCGCCGACTCGAGGCCGAGGCCGTCTACGTTGGGGACGCGGCCGGCGCCGACCAGGATCTCGTCGACCACGCACTCGCCGCCGCCCGCAGCAGCCGCATAGGTGAGGCTCTTCTCGTCGCCCTTCCGCTGGACGCGCTCGAGCTGCGCAGAGAGCACGAGACGGACGCCGTCGCGTACGAGGGCCCGCTGTACGATCTCCGCCGCGTCGGCGTCCTCGCGGTCGAGGAGGTGGTCCCGGTCGTGGAACAGCGTGACCTGCGCGCCGAGGCGCTGGAACGCCTGGGCGAGCTCGCAGCCGATCGGGCCGCCTCCGATCACCGCGAGCCGCCGCGGCCTCGCGGTGAGCGAGAACACCGACTCGTTCGTCAGGAAGCCGGCGTCCGCGAGACCGGGGACCGAGGGGTGTGCGGCGCGGGCGCCCGTCGCGATCACGGCGCGCTTGAACCGCAGCTGTGCCCCGTCCGCCCCGTCTACCGCGACCGTGTCGCGTGAGAGGAAGCGCGCGTTTCCGAAGAAGACGTCGACACCGAGCTGCTTCGAGAAGCGCAGGGCCGAGTCGTTCGGGCTGATGTGCGCGCGGATCGCACGCATGCGCTCCATCGCGCGGGCGAAGTCGATCGTCACGCCGCTCGGTACTCGCACACCGACGTCGCCCGCGTCGCGCACCTCGGCCGCCGTGCGCGCGGCGCGCAATACCGCCTTCGACGGCACGCAGCCGACGTTGAGGCAGTCGCCGCCCAGGAAGGCGCGCTCCACGAGCGCAACCCGCGCGCCGAGCCCCGCAGCGCCGGCCGCAGTGACGAGGCCGGCCGTGCCGGCGCCGATGACGACGAGGTGATAGCGGCCCGCCGGCGTCGGGTTGCGCCAGTCGGACGGCGCGACGTTTGCGAGCAGCGTGCGGTTGTGGGCGTCCAGCGGCTGGAGCGACGGGGGCTGGTGCATGCGTCTCCTCGGCGGGGCGACCCGCCCCTGATTGGATGCCGCCGCGAGGCGCGGGTCACGTGCCGGGGAGGGTGCAGGTCCCCGTGCGCGCGTGCGCGGCATCCTCGAGGCAACGCACCACGAGCGCGGTCCAGCCCGTCTGATGGGTCGCCCCGAGACCGCGACCCTCGTCGCCGTGGAAGTACTCGTGGAAGAGATGCAGCCCCTGCCAGCGCGGGTCGTGACGGAAGCGCCAGCCCGGGCCCAGGTAGGGCCTCACGCCGTCGGCGCCCTGCAGGAAGATGCTCGAGAGCCGCCGCGCGAGCTCGTGCGCGACCTCACCGAGGTTCATCGTCGTGCCCGATCCAACGGGGCACTCGACGCGGAAGTCGTCGCCGTAGAAGAGGTGGTAGCGCTCGAGCGCCTCGATCAGGAGGTAGTTGAGCGGGAACCACACCGGTCCGCGCCAGTTCGAGTTTCCACCGAACGAGGCGGTTCGGGACTCCGCCGGGGTGTAGTCGACGCGGAACTCCTGTCCGCGCGCACGAAAGACGTACGGCTGCTTCTCGTGCACCCGCGACAGCGACCGGATGCCATGGGGGGAGAGGAACTCCTCGGGGTCGAGCAGATAGCGCAGCATGCGCTGCAGGCGGTCGCGCGACGGGATCGCGAGCAGCCGGTGCGGCGTGCCGTCGCCGTCGTCGTCCTTGGTCTCGAGATAGGAGAGCGTACGGGCGAGGTCCTTCCGGTTCTCGAGGAACCACTCGAGCCGCTTGCGGAAGCCCGGCAGCGCGTCGATCACCGTGTCCTCGAGCACGGACACGGCGATCAGCGGCACGAGGCCCACGAGCGAGCGCACGCGCAGCTGGACGGCGGGCCCGCCGTCGACGATCAGGTGGTCGTAGTAGAAGCCGTCCTCCTCGTTCCAGAGGCCGGTGCCGCCGAGATGGTTCATGGCATCGCAGATCCCGACGAAATGCTCGAAAAACTTCGACGCGAGGTCCTCGCAGGCCGGATTGTCCTTCGAGAGCTCGATCGCCATGGCGAGCATCGTGATGCAGTAGAAGGCCATCCACGCCGTCCCGTCCGCCTGCTCGAGCACGACGCCCGACGGGAGCGGCTGCGAGCGATCGAAGACGCCGATGTTGTCGAGGCCGAGGAAGCCGCCGGCGAAGAGGCCCTTGCCGCGGGGGTCCTTCCGGTTCACCCACCACGTGAAGTTCAAGAGGTGCTTCTGGAAGCAGCGGGAGAGGAAGACCCGGTCGCGCTTTCCGCGCTCTCCGCTGAGCTTGTACACGCGCCAGGCGGCCCAGGCGCCGACGGGAGGGTTCACGTCGTCGAACGCGAACTCGTACGCGGGGACCTGCCCGTTCGGATGCATGTACCACTCGCGGAGGAACAGGATCAGCTGCTCCTTCGCGAACTCGGGATCGATGCGCGCGAAGGGGATCATGTGGAACGCGTGGTCCCAGGCGGCGTACCACGGATACTCCCACTTGTCGGGCATCGAGATCACGTCGCGGTTGTAGAGGTGCTCCCAATCGGTGTTGCGGATGCGTCGGCGCTCGGGCGGAGGCGGGGGCTGCGACGGATCGCCCTCGAGCCACGCCTTCACGTCGTAGTGGTAGAACTGCTTCGTCCACAGAAGACCCGCGTAGGCCTGGCGGGTCACCGTACGCTCGTCCGGCTCGAGCTCGGATGCGATGCGCGCGGCGTAGAACGCATCCGCCTCGCGGATCCGGCGCTCGAAGATCGCGTCGAACTCGGGGCCGAACGGGCGGAGCGGCGACTGCGACGCTGCGTGGAGGCGCAGCTTCACCACCTCGCTGGCGCCCGGTGCGAGCGTCAGGGTGTAGTGCGCGGCCGCCTTGGTGCCCACCTGCTCCGGGTTGACGGCGTCCGCTCGCCCGCGGACGACGCGCTCGTGGAAGGCGTCCTTCACCCACGGGCTCGCGTTCGGGAACCCGAAGAGCCGCGACGCATTCGTCTCGTTCTCGGTGAAGTAGAGCGGTGGCGGCGCGCTCTCGGCGCGGGGCTGCAGCTCGAGCCGGTACGCACCGAGCGACGTGTGCTCGGCGAGGATCGTTTGCTCGCGCACCCGCGAAAGCCGGGGCTTCGGCCAGTAGCCCTCGCCCGTGCGCCCCCACGACCAGGTGTTGCGGAACCAGAGCGTGGGGAGCAGATGGAGGGTCTCCGGTGTGGGCCCGTGATTCGTCACGGTGATCCGGATCGCGAGATCGTCGGTGTCCTCTTTCGCGTACTCGGCCTGCACGTCGAAGAAGCGGCCGTCGTCCAGCAGGCCCGTGTCCTCGAGCTCGAACTCCGCGTCGTCCCGCGTGCGACTCCGGTTCTCCTCCACCAGCCGTGCGTATGGGAACTCCGCAGTCGGATAGCGGTAGAGCGCCTTCAAATAGGAGTGGGTCGGCGTCGCATCGAGATAGAACCAACACTCCTTCACGTCTTCGCCGTGGTTGCCTTCGCCGTTGGTGAGACCGAAGAGGCGCTCCTTGAGGATGGGATCGCGTCCGTTCCAGAGCGCGACCGAGAAGCAGAGCCGCCCTTCGCGGTCGCAGATCCCGAGGAGCCCGTCCTCGCCCCAGCGGTACGCGCGGCTGCGTGCGTGGTCGTGGGGGAGGTAATCCCAGGCCGTGCCGTGCGGCGAGTAGTCTTCGCGGACCGTGCCCCATTGACGCTCGGCGAGGTAGGGACCCCAGCGCTTCCAGTTCTTCGCACGCCGCGCGTCTTCGCGCAGACGCTGGGTCTCCGGATCGCTCTCCGTCAACGACGACACCCCGCTTTCACGGCCATCCTATGCGGGCGCAGCGGGCTCCGCGAGCACGCCGTGGACGAGCCGGAGGAGCTCGCCCACCGACCACGCCTGGAACGGGCAGCCGCCGGGCTCCTGCGGCAGGTCGCCGTCGGCGACCTCGGAGACGGAGCCGAGGCCCGCGTCGTCGAGATGGGCGGCGAGCGGAGCCACGAAGCGCTCTTGCGCCTCGCGCTTCACGTCGGCGCCGCCCCCGCGGACGCGCACCCACGCTTCGACGAACGGCCCGAGCAGCCACGGCCAGGCGGTGCCCTGGTGGTAGGCCGCGTCGCGTTCGCGCGGGCCGCCGCGATAGCGCCCGCGGTACCCGGGCTCGCCCGGTGCGAGGCTGCGCAAGCCGAGAGGCGTCCACAGCCTGCCTTCGACGACGTCGACCACGCGTCGCGCGCGTGCGCCGTCGAGCACCGGGAAGGGGAGGCCGCCCACGGCAAAGATCTGGTTCGGGCGCAGCGCCCCGTCGGCGGCGCCGGTGCGGTGGTCGGGGTCGACCACGTCGTAGAGACAGCCGCGCTCCTCGTTCCAGAAGCGCGCTGCGAAGGAGGCCTGCGCGCGCTCCTTCCGCTCGGTCCAGCGGGGATCGAGCGCGCCGCCGATCGCGAGCGCGTTGATCCACAGCGCCTGCACCTCGACCGGCTTGCCGATGCGCGGTGTCACGACCCAGTCGCCGAGCTTCGCGTCCATCCAGGTGAGCTGGACGCCCGGCTCTCCCGCCGACAGCAGGCCGTCCGTGTCGGCACGGATGCCGTGCCGCGTGCCCTTCGCACAGCCCTCGAGGATCGCGATCACGGCGGCCTCGAGACGCTGGCGATCGCGCGCAGAGATGCGCCTGCGCGCGGCGTGGAGGGCTGCGAGTGTCTCGTACACCGCGACGACGTACCAGAGCGACGCGTCCACCGCGTTGTACTCCGGTGCGCTCCCCGCGTCGGCGAATCGGTTCGGCAGCATCCCCTCTGAGACGGCGCCCGACCATTCGAGGAGGATGTCCTTCGCTGCGAGGGCGCGTCCGGTCGCGAGGCAGAGCCCGCGCAACGCGATGAAGGTGTCGCGGCCCCAGTCGGTGAACCAGGGATAGCCGGCGATGATCGTCGTCCCGGCGCCCCGCTTCACGAGATAGGCGTCGGCGGAGCGATGCAGCGGCGTTGCGAAGCGGGCCCGACGTCGTGCTTCGGACGCGCGCACGAGCTCGGCCGCCTCGCGCGCGCCGCCCGCCGCGCCCAGCACGGCGGACTCGTGCCCCTCCGTCGCCAGGACGAGCACGGCAGGGCCCGACGCGAGGTCGAACCGGAAGACGCCGGGAGCCGCGAGGTCCTCGCTGCAGTCGAGACCGCGATCACGCTCCGCGGTGTATAAGAAGCCCCGCCACCAGTCCGGCGCGTGCTCATAGCCGCCGCTCGCACACGCCACCACGCCGGGCACGCCGGGATAGGGCCGGAACACGAGTCGGCCGGCGCGCCTCTCGGGCTCGAAGCGAAAGACCGGATTCTCGTGGTGCGTGGCGTGGTAGTCGCGACCCGAGAAGAACGGCCGCACGCGCAGCACCTCGGCGCTCCCGGCGATACGCCGCCACACGA
>Ga0315273_10013878_pt1 | contig 10372 bp, 4 predicted proteins | sample YL17G02_0_MG_FD_205753 | JGI IMG/M metagenome (GOLD analysis project Ga0315273, IMG submission 205753) | Sediment microbial communities from Yellowstone Lake, YNP, Wyoming, USA - YL17G02_0 | ecosystem: Environmental > Aquatic > Freshwater > Lake > Sediment | place: USA: Wyoming | collected... | reverse complement strand
TCCATCTTCATCTTGGCCGGTCTGGCGACCTTGAAGGCGTACCCGGAAGTCCACCGTGTCCTCCAATTCGCGGACACGTTCATCGCGGTGGCCTTCCTGCTCGACTTCGGGTACACACTGGTCCATGTACCGGACAAGGCCAAGTACATGAGGACGTGGGGCTGGCTCGATCTCCTGTCCAGTATCCCCACCGTCCCCACGCTCCGCATGGCCAGGTTCGCCCGGATCTTTCGTCTGCTGAGGGTCGTGCGTGGCGTGAAAGCACTCCGGGTGGTTTCTCGCTCCTTTCTCGAGCGACGGGCAGAATCCACCGCGCTCGCAGCCTTGGTCGTCACGATTCTGGTCCTGACCGTGGGGAGTGCCTCGGTCCTGTACTTCGAGGACCAGGGTACCGCTAATATCCAGTCGGCCGAGGATGCCATTTGGTGGGCACTCGCGACCGTGAGCACCGTCGGCTATGGGGACAAGTACCCTATCTCTACCGAGGGGCGGCTGGTGGGTGCGGTGCTCATGGCGACCGGCGTGGGGCTCTTCGGGGTCCTGTCTGGGCTTATGGCCAGCTGGTTTCTCAAGCCCAAGGCGATGCAGCAGGCCAAGAGCATCGACGATGTCCTGGAAGCGGTCGAGGCATTGCGCCGTGAAGTGGCGCAGCTAAGCAGGCCGGCAAGCTAGCGGGGCAGCCTGCAGAGGCGTCAGGTGTTGAGGCGGGTAATGCGATGTGGCCAGTGTGGATGGTCGAGATATTGGGTGTTGCTCTCGTCTCCTTTTCACGGGCCCTCGACAGGGCGGGTAGATTTTGCGGATGACATCGATGGCGGCTGGCCGGCCGCCGTCCGAAGCCGCAGGCGATCGAACTCACGGTACCAGAACAGGGCTAAATGACCGATCGCTTCTTCTCCCACCCGATCCTGAACTCCCCCTACGAGCTTCCGGGGCAATTCTGGGAACTGGATGAGTTTCGGCAACCTACGACCCGGACCCGCCAGGGCCGCCGCCAGGCAGACTTCTTCACCCCCATCCCCAAGTCGAAAAAGCAGCGGACGTCTCCTCAGAAGGAAATCGTTCTGGACGAAGGCAAGGGCCTATCCACCGAAGCCCAGCAGTATACCCCCCACCAGATCATCAATGACCTGCGCGTCCAGGTCGACCGTTGGCGGCAGCTCAAGGACCCAAACCTCTGGCACGTCACCCCGGCGACTGCGCGCCTGTTGCAGCATTGGCGGCACCACGCATTCAGCAGCTTCCGCCCCTTCTTCTGCCAAGCGGAGGCGGTGGAAACCGTCATCTGGCTGACCGAGGTTGCCCCGGTGATCGGCAAGGATGGCCGCCGGTTCCTGGACCACCTCCAGGTCGCTAACCACGAAGCGAACCCGGAGCTGCTGCGACTCGCGCTCAAGCTCGCAACCGGGGCTGGGAAGACGACGGTCATGGCGATGCTCATCGCCTGGCAGACGGTGAACCACGCCCGGTACCGGAACAGCCGGAAATTCACGAACGGCTTCCTGGTGGTCACGCCAGGCATCACGATCAAGGACCGACTCCGGGTCCTTCAGCCGAATGACCCGGATAGCTACTACCAGAGCCGCGAGCTGGTCCCCAACGACATGATCGGGGACGTCAAGAAGGCGAAGATCGTCATCACCAACTTTCACGCCTTCAAGCTTCGCGAGACGCTCGACTTGTCCAAAGGTGGTCGACAGCTGCTCCAGGGCCGCGGCGGCGAGGAACTGCACACCACCGAGACGGAAGGCCAGATGCTGCAGCGGGTCATGCCCGAGCTAATGAGCATGCGCAGCATCCTGGCACTCAACGACGAAGCCCACCACTGCTACCGGGAGAAAGCCGAAGCCGAGGACGAGGAGGACCTGAAGGGGGATGACAAGAAAGAAGCGGAGAAGAACCGGGAGGCGGCCAGGCTCTGGATCTCCGGGCTCGAGGCGGTTAAGCGGAAGCTTGGCGTCCAGCAAGTCATTGACCTGTCAGCGACGCCGTTCTTCTTGAGTGGGTCCGGGTACGCGGAGGGGACGCTTTTTCCGTGGACGATGAGCGATTTCTCGCTGATGGATGCCATCGAATGTGGCATCGTGAAGCTCCCACGGGTGCCGGTCGCCGACAACATCCCGGAAGGCGACAGCCCCAAGTTCCGGAACCTGTGGGAACACATCGGCAAGAAGATGCCCAAGAAGGGGCGGGGAACAGCGGGCGAGCTCAATCCGCTGGCGATCCCGACTGAACTCCAGACCGCCCTCGAGGCGCTGTACGGCCACTACGCCAAGACCTTTGCCAAGTGGCAGGAAGCCGACGTCGGGGTGCCGCCCTGCTTCATCGTGGTGTGCAACAACACCGCAACATCCAAGCTGGTATATGACTACATCGCCGGCTTCCAGCAGCAGCGGGAAGATGGCTCGACCATCCTCCAGAACGGGCGGCTGGAGCTGTTCCGCAACTTCGACCAGCATGGGAACGCACTGGGCCGTCCCAACACATTGCTTATCGACAGCGAGCAACTCGAATCAGGTGAGATCCTGGAAGACACCTTTCGCAGGCTCGCTGCTGACGAGATCGATCGGTTCCGCCGGGAAATCGTCGAGCGGACTGGGGACCAGCGCCAGGCCGAGAACCTGAGCGACCAGGACCTGCTCCGCGAGGTGATGAACACGGTCGGGAAGAAGGGTGCCCTTGGGGCGAACGTCCGGTGCGTGGTGTCGGTGTCGATGCTCACGGAGGGCTGGGACGCCAACACGGTGACCCACGTGCTGGGGGTGCGGGCGTTCGGGACCCAGCTGCTCTGCGAACAGGTGATCGGCCGGGCGCTCCGCCGGCAGTCCTACGAGCTGAACACCGACGGGCTCCTCGATGTCGAGTATGCCGACGTCCTCGGCATTCCGTTCGACTTCACGGCCAAACCAGTCCTGGCCCCGATCGGCCCCCCCAAGCTGACCATCCGGGTTCATGCGGTGAGTCCCGATCGGGATTCCTGCGAGATCCGCTTCCCCCGAGTGGAAGGCTACCGGGTCGAACTGCCGAGTGAGCGGCTGACGGCCACGTTCAATGAGGACTCGACGCTGGTCCTGACCCCGGATCTGGTGGGGCCGTCGATTACCCGGAATGAGGGGATCATCGGGGAGGGCGTGGACTTGACCCTGGTCCACACCGGCGACATGCGGCAGTCCCAGCTCATTTTCAACCTGACCCAGCGACTGCTGACTCGGCATTGGCGGGACCCGGACGGGTTACCCAAGCTGCACCTCTTCGGTCAGCTCAAGCGCATTGCCCGGGACTGGCTGGATAATCATCTGGTGTGCCAGGGCGGGACCTATCCCGCCCAACTCATGTACCAGGAACTGGCCGACCTGGCCTGTGACCGGATCACGGCCGGAATCGTTTCAAGTCTCAAGGGGACGAACCCCACTACGGTGGTGCTGGATCCCTACAACCCGACCGGTTCCACCCGCCACGTCAATTTCCAGACCTCGAAGATGCTCCGCTGGCAGACCGACCCGAGGCGGTGCCACGTGGACTGGGTAATCTGCGACAGCAACTGGGAGGCGGAATTCTGCCGAGTGGTCGAGCGCCACCCCAGGGTCAGGGCCTACGTCAAGAACCACAGCCTGGGGTTCGAAGTGCCGTACCGGCTGAGCTCGGTTGCCAAGAGGTATCGGCCGGACTTCATCGTGCTGGTGGACGATGGGCGTGGCGACGAGGACCTGCTTCACCTGGTGGTGGAGATCAAGGGACGTCGCCGGGAGGATGCCAAGGAAAAGGCGGAGACGATCCGGACCTACTGGGTGCCCGGGGTCAACCGACTGGGGAGCTACGGCCGGTGGGCCGTGGCGGAGTTTACCGACCCCTTCGGCATGGAAGCGGATTTCGCGGCAACGGTCGAGGCGGAAGTGAACCGGATGATTGGTGCCGTGTCGGAGAACCCGACGGCTATGAGGAGTACCTGATGCCTAAGAAGCCACGCGGGTCCAAGCTCGAGAAGACCGTCGCGGCCCTGACCCACCGGGAGAGCCGGCGGAAGAACATCCCGACGGCCGAATACCAGTCGGTGCTCCAGGAAGGGGAACAGAGCCCCATCCAGGTGGCGTACGAGCGCCGGAACCGGGACCTGGACCCCCAGCTGGTATGGCGGAGCAAGGACATGCTGGACTGGAGCGACCTGGTCGTGACCGCCCCGCCACTCTACATCCAGGAGAAGGTCCACCCCAAGGCGCTGATCGATGAGCTGCTCCGGGAAAGTCGGGAGCGGCAGCACGAAGCCGGCGAGATCATGCCCGATCTCTTTGCCGACTTCAATGGGATTCCCAAAGGGGTAGACAAGACCGAGTTCTACCAGCACGATCAGAATTGGTCCAACCGCATGATCCTGGGGGATTCGCTGCAGGTGATGGCGTCACTGGCGGAGCGGGAAGGGCTGCGTGGTAAGGTGCAGTGCATCTACTTCGACCCGCCCTACGGCATCAAATTCAACAGCAACTTCCAGTGGTCCACCACCAGCCGCGACGTCAAGGACGGCAATACCGCCCACATCACGCGGGAGCCGGAGCAGGTCAAAGCCTTCCGAGACACCTGGCGCGATGGCATCCACAGCTACCTCACCTACCTTCGTGATCGGTTCACCGTCGCTCGCGATCTCCTCACCGATTCCGGCTCCATCTTCGTGCAGATCGGCGATGCAAATGTCCACCGCGTCCGCGCGGTAATGGATGAAGTGTTCGGAGACGACAACGCCGTTATGCAGATCGCAATGCGAACCGCTCCGGGACAAACTGCCGACTTCATGGCCGGCGTTGCGGACTACTTGATCTGGTACGCACGCGATCGAGGGGCCATGAAGGCGCGGGCTCTCTTCCGGGAACGGGACGAGCGCGAAATAGGCAACCTATTCGGCTTGCGGGGTGAAGAAGGCGACGCTTTCGGGATGGCAAGTCTAGCGTCCGCGTCGGGCGGGAGTACAACCGAGTTCCAGCTCACGGTGGATGGACGCCACTATTCCCCGCCACGGGGTCGTGGATGGCGCACAAACGAGGCAGGAATGCGCCGGCTCATGTTTGCTGCCCGCCTGAAGGCGACCGCAAGCACGGCACACTTCATCCGCCGTCCCCTGGACTTTCCTGTTACAAGACTCACCAACTTCTGGGCTGATGTAATGGAATCCACGTTCTCAGTCGCAAAGTGGTACGTTGTTCAGACATCTACCAAGGTCGTCCAACGGGCCATGCTTCTGGCAACAGACCCAGGGGATCTGGTCTTGGACCCAACCTGCGGCTCAGGCACAACAGCGACATTGTGCGAACAATGGGGCCGGCGCTGGATCACGATTGACACCTCGCGCGTGGCGCTGGCGCTGGCCCGTGCCCGCATCATGGGCGCGCGTTATCCCTTTTACCTGCTGGCTGATTCCCGGGATGGCCAGGTCAAGGAAGCCGAAGTCACCCGCACCGCGCCGAGTTCACAGCCCGTGCATGGGAACATCCGCCACGGCTTCGTCTATGAGCGCGTGCCGCACATCACCCTCAAGTCCATTGCCAACAACACAGAGATCGATGTTATCTGGGAGCAGTGGCAGGCGAAGCTGGAGCCGTTGCGTGAGAAGCTGAACGCGGCGCTCAAGAGGACCTGGCAGGAGTGGGAGATTCCGCGCGAGGCCGATGCCCAGTGGCCCGACGCGCCGAAGAGGCTGCACGCCGACTGGTGGCAGGCCCGCATCTCCCGGCAGCAGGAGATCGACAAGTCCATCGCCGCTAAGGCGGAGTTCGAGAACCTGTACGACAAGCCCTACGACGACGCGAAGAAGGTGCGCGTGGCTGGGCCGTTCACCGTCGAGAGTCTATCGCCACACCGGGTGTTGGGCGTCGACGAGGATGGAGAGTTCGTTGACCAGGTGTTGGAGCGCCGCACCGGATACGCCACTGGGCGTGATTTCACCCAGATGATCCTGGAAAACCTCCGGACCGCCGGGGTCCAGCAGGCCCACAAGGAAGGAAAGATCAACTTCACCGCCCTCACCCCGTGGCCGGGAGACCTGGTCTGTGCCGAGGGGCGGTACCAGGAAGGAGCCAACGAGAAGCGGGCCGCGATCTTCATTGGTCCGGAGTTCGGGACGGTGTCACGGCCTGACTTGGTTCAAGCCGCCCGGGAGGCCGGGGACGCCAAGTTCGACGCCCTGATCGCCTGCGCCTTCAACTTCGAGGCCCACACCACCGACTTCGCCAAGCTCGGCCGGATCCCGGTCCTCAAGGCCCGGATGAACGCCGACCTCCACATGGCCGATGATCTCAAGAAGACCGACAAGGCCAACCTGTTCGTGGTCTTCGGTGAGCCCGACATCGCCGTTCTCCCGGCTGACCGGGGGCGAATCAAGGTCAAGGTGAACGGGGTCGACGTCTTCGACCCGACCACCGGAGAGGTCCGCTCGGACGGCCCTGAAGGGATCGCCTGTTGGTTCATTGACACCGACTACAACGAGGAAAGTTTCTTCGTCCGCCACGCTTACTTCCTGGGTACCAGCGACCCCTACAAGTCGCTCCGAACGACGCTCAAGGCAGAGATCAACGAGGAAGTTTGGGCCACTCTCCAGAGCGACACCTCCCGAGCGTTCGAGAAGCCCAAGTCGGGCCGGATCGCCGTTAAGGTGATCAATCACCTGGGAGACGAGGTGATGAAGGTGCTTCGCATCAAATGACACAGCCCATGACATCTGGCCAATACATTCAGCGGAAGCTACAGGCTTGGGCCAACCGGAAGGGGATTCGGCTCCAGGGTTCTATGGGTGATCGCGGTGAGCCCAACTACACGATGTCTGTCGTGGAAAACATCTTTGGAGGCGAGATCCTTAGTTCCGTGACGACCGATTTCAGCGCTGGCGCTGGTGGCGAACTGAAGGGAGACATTCCGTCGATGTCGGCCCTCCATTCGTCCGCAGCAATGGCCGTGAACCTGTTTCAGTATTGGGTCGCGAACGGTGACTTGGCGGCCCTGGCAAGCATCCTCGACATTCCGAGCCGAGATATTGCGACCACAAGGTTCGAAGACCAGTTCCCGGTCTGCGCGGACCCGCTAGCCAACGGATTTATACAATCACCTCACCTCGACTTTGCCTTTCGATACGCAAATGGCGGTCGCGTCGGGATCGAGTGCAAGCTGTTCGAGCCCTTTTTTGGGCGAAAAGAACACACACCATTAAGGCAGGCATATCTCGCGCTGACAGCCGCTTGGCGCGACATCCCTGCATGTCGCGCTTTGGCCGATCAGCTTGCCGTGGGTCCTGCCGGATACCACCGGCTGGGAGCCAGCCAACTGCTTAAACACGTTCTCGGACTGAAGTACGGCGTATCCACCGACAAGGTGCGACTCCTCTATCTCTACTGCGACGCCATCGGTGACGAAGCAGCCGAGCACCGGCAGGAGATTCGTCTGTTCCAGATGGCAATTGCGGATGATCCGGTTCGCTTCGTGCCGATCTCCGTTCAAGATTTCATTCTTCGCGCAGTCCGTCGAGCGCGAGTAGACCACACAGCGTATGTGGACTACCTCACGGAGCGATACCTGTGATCAGCTTCAAGCATGAGGCGATGAAGCTATGAGCACACCCGATCCAGCGAGTTAGGAACAAGAAGACCTGCCCGTGTCGTTGATCCTTGCTGCCTCGTATGAGTCCAATGCCAACAAGCACCGGCGTCTGTCCTGGCCTCGTGCCTACATGATGAATGGTTTCAAGACAGCTATCCGTCCTAGAGGCACCACATGGACTTCCGTATTGCCGACACCTTCACCGACAGCCTCGCTCGCCTGACAGGCGACGAGCAGAAAGCCGTCAAGACCACGGCCTTTGACTTGCAGGTCAACCCTGCGGGGCCGGGGCTGAGCTTTCACAGGATCGACAAGTCGAAGGACAAGAATTTCTGGTCCGTCCGGGTCAACTCTGACATCCGGCTGATCGTCCACCGCGCCGAGGACTCGCTTCTTCTCTGTTACGTCGCCCACCATGACAAGGCGTACGACTGGGCAGAACGGCGGAAGCTGGAAACCCATCCAACGACCGGGGCGGCCCAGCTGGTCGAAGTCCGGGAAACGGTGGTCGAAATCGCCATTCCCCGGTACGTAGAGACGGAAGCCGAGCCGTCGCCTCCGGCCGAACGGCCGACGCTGTTCCGGGAGGTCAGCGAAGCAGCCCTGCTGAGCTACGGGGTCCCCGCAGAGTGGGTGCCAGACGTCCTGGCAGCCACGGAGGATTCGCTCTTCGACCTGGTCGACCATCTGCCCCAGGAGGCCGCGGAGGCCCTGCTCGAGCTGGCCACAGGTGGCAAGCCTCGGGTGCCGGAGCAGGCAGCCAAGGAAGACCCATTCTCCCACCCAGATGCCCAGCGCCGTTTCCGGGTGATGGCGAACGTCGCGGAACTCGAGCGGGCGCTGGCCTATCCCTGGGACAAGTGGTCCGTCTTCCTGCACCCCGCGCAGCGCGATCTGGTGGAACGGTCCTACGGAGGACCGGCTCGGGTCGCAGGCACAGCGGGGACGGGCAAGACGGTCGTGGCTCTCCACCGGGCAGCGCACCTGGCGCGACGCCACTCGGGGGCGAAGGTCCTCCTGACCACCTTCTCTGTGACGCTTGCTCGGATGCTCACCCAGCTGCTCCGACGGCTGGTGGGGGAAGACGCGGAGCTCAGCGGCCACATCACCGTCCAGGCTCTGGACGAGGTTGGGCTGGAGCTCTACGAACGGTGGTTCGGCATCCCGAAGGTCCCGACGCCCGCGATGATGCGGACCCTGCTGTCGGGGATCTCCAAGGAGGTGGGCGGGCACAACTTCTCAGACCATTTCCTTTTCCAGGAGTGGACCGACGTGGTTGACGCCTGGCGGCTCACGACATGGGAGGAGTATCGGGACGTGGCCAGGTTGGGGCGGAAGACCCGCTTGGGCGAGAAGCAGCGGGTCGCTCTCTGGCAGATCTTCGAGCGGGTCCACGTGACGCTGAAGGAACGCGGGCTTTTCACCATGCCGATGGTGTTCGCTGCTGTGGTCGAGGAACTCCGCAATAATGCCTTGCAGCCGTATGACTACGCGGTTGTGGACGAGGCACAGGACGTGAACGTGCCACAACTCAGGTTCCTGGCCGCACTGGCTGGAGGGAAGCCGGATGGTTTGTTCTTCGCAGGTGACCTGGGGCAGCGGATCTTCCAGACGCCGTTCTCCTGGAAATCGCTGGGAGTGGACGTCCGCGGCCGTTCCCACACACTGCGAATCAACTACCGCACCTCCCACCAGATCCGTCGCCAGGCAGACCTGTTGCTTGGGAAGGAGCTAGCCGATGTGGATGGGGTGGTGGAAGAGCGGGGCGGCACGATCTCGGTCTTCAACGGGACTGAGCCTGCCGTGAAGGTCCTGCAGTCGATGGAAGCGGAGCAGACGGCGATTGGGGAGTGGATCAAGGCGCGGGCGGCAGAAGGTATCCCGCCAGAGGAGATCGCCGTGTTCGTGCGGTCCCCGGATGAGCTGCCACGAGCCAGGGCGGCCGTAGCGGCGGCCGGGCTGCCGGCCACCATCCCGGAACCTGGGGTTGATCCGGTATCGGGCAAGGTGCCCGTGATGCCCATGCACTTGGCCAAGGGGCTCGAGTACCGGGCCGTGGTGGTTGCCGCCTGTGACGACGAGATCCTGCCGCTGCAGTCCCGGATCGAATCGGTGGTGGATGACGCCGACCTGGAGGAGGTGTACAACACGGAGCGGCACCTGCTGTATGTGGCCTGTACCCGGGCCCGGGATCATCTTCTGGTAACGGGTGTTTCACCTGCCTCTGAGTTCCTGGTGGATCTCCACGGTGCAGCCAAATCAGTGCCCTACGCCTGATCAGGGAAAGATTCGCGCCGCCTGCAAGTGCTAAGGAATTCCTCATTCGTACTTAGTGCCATGGTGACCGTCCTCATCGCAAATGGCCGCCGTCCGAGGCCGCTGATACTACTTAGTGGGGGATGGCCATGACAGTTGTTTTCGCTGCGGTTGGGCATGAGTTCAGTGTTGCCGCAAATGACAGTTGCGTGCTGCAAGATTTTGGGGAACACAAGGAATACGGGACTGGTGGGAAGCACTATGTCGTTCCTGGAGCAGGGGTGGTCACCATGTGGGGGGGACGTGACGGGAACCACCTCATAGAACACCTGAAAGCCAGACATGAGGCTTTGGCTGAGCAAGGAGTCGATGCGTTATGCTCGGTGGTGGATGCCTACCTGCGACGGGAATTCGCACCGCACAGCTACGGGCTCGAGGACACAGGGTATCACGTGTCGGGCTACCGCCCTGACGGATCGCCTCGCCTGTACCATGCCTTCTACAATGGGGCTGGCAGCCCAGGGGCGTTCGAGAGCAACGG
>Ga0315273_10013877_pt1 | contig 10373 bp, 9 predicted proteins | sample YL17G02_0_MG_FD_205753 | JGI IMG/M metagenome (GOLD analysis project Ga0315273, IMG submission 205753) | Sediment microbial communities from Yellowstone Lake, YNP, Wyoming, USA - YL17G02_0 | ecosystem: Environmental > Aquatic > Freshwater > Lake > Sediment | place: USA: Wyoming | collected... | reverse complement strand
AGCGTCAACCAGTCTGATTCGATGCGGCTCCATTCTCGCCGACTCCCGAAATCCCTGAGCCACTCGCAGACTGAACTCTTCGCCCTCCGATTCTAACCTATCGAGGCGGCTCCCGTCCAGTCGCGCCCGGTTCGGCTGTAGGTCAAGCACGATCGTGAGGTCGGGCGTCAGCCCCCCCGTGGCCATCGCGTTGAGCTGTCGCAAGACGCCCAGACCGATCCCTCTGCCGTAGCCCTGGTAGGCCACCGTTGAATCGGTGAAACGCTCGCACACCACCATGTCCCCCGCTTCGATGCGGGGCCGCAAGACTTCTGCCACATGCGCCGCACGGTCCGCCAGATAGAGGAACAACTCCGCCTCCGGCGGCATTGCGTGGTCGTGAGAAAGCACCAGTTCCCGGATCGCGTCTCCGGTCTTCGTGCCCCCCGGCTCGCGCGTCAGCGTCACCGCGTACCCGGCCTGCCGCAGCCAGCTTGCGAGCATCCGCGCCTGGGTGCTCTTGCCGGACCCGTCTATGCCCTCCAGCGTCATGAAAAGACCGGCCATGTCACCATCCCATCGAAAGCTGCATCTCGGATCCATCCATCACGGGTTTCCCATAGTGCCCGCCGCCGCCCGGCCGCAGTGGCAACGTTCCCTCTCGCGCCCTCATGATCTGGTCCGCCGCCTTCTCGCCGACCGTCTGTACCAGGGCCTCGCGGTCAGTCTCGTGTAGCACTCGCATCTCCGTTCCAAACCGGTTCAGTAGCTTCCCGAGCGTCACCGCGCCGACCCCGGGCAGGAACTGCAGCGGAACCTGGTAGTGGTACGGCGGTCGGTGCTCGGGCGGCCGTGGCTCCGGGTAATCGGCAATCTCAGCGATCCTGTCGAGCACGCCTTTGACAACATCGCTTCCGCCGCACACCGGGCACGTCAGCGTCGGCGGCGTCGTCGATCCGATCACCTTGCACTCCGTGCAATACGTGCGATGGTACTTGCCGAGCCGCGGGTCGAGGCTGTAGTTCGCGAGCACCTTCCGGCCGCCTTCGCGCTGCAGCGCCATCAGCACTTCGCTGTAACTCGTGTCCTCCAGCCACAGCACGTTGTACTCGCGCGCGATCTTTGGCAGCGAGTGCGCGTCGGAGCTTGAGACGAAAGTCATGTCCGCCAGCTCGGCGATGCGATCCGCGAGATAACTATCCGCGCTCAGTCCCAGTTCGATGCCGGCTAGCTTCCCAACTTCATCTCCGAACATCTCGCTGAGACGCCGCACGCAACTGCCATAGACGCTCTTGTGGGGCGTGAACGCGTGCGCGGGAATGAAGACGCCGCCAGCGTTCAGGGTCATGCGCAGCAGTTGCCGGGCCGGCGCGCGGCAGTGCTGGGAACTGAGGTCGAGGTTCGTCACCAGGCGCTTCAGCAGGCCCACGTAGACCTTCAGTTGCTCCAGCGCGGGAAAGAAAGACACGTGATGGGATGCGCCGCCATTCTCCTCGACCGTCTCCAGCTCACACCCCAGAAGCACCGTCGTCGCGTCGCGGTACCTCAGCCCTCCCAACGGCAGTTCGACCATCTCGCCGCTCCGCACCAGCGCCTCGATGTCTGCGATTACCGCCGGCGAGCCGCAGTCCACCACGCCGGCCAGCTCGATGCCCTTTCGAGTGGCGCACTCCTTCGCGATGTTCTCGAAAGTCAGATCGCGGGCCGCCGTGATCTTGACCGGCCTGCCCAAGTTCGTTCTTCCGATATGGATGTGAAGATCAGCGTAGACCTGCCGCATTATCCCCAGCCTGTCATTGCGAGCCGGTGATGCCCGCAAGGGACTCACCGCGCGTGGCAATCTCGCCTTTCAGTGGCGCAGTGGCACAGGCCTGCCCTGAGCCGACTCCTCGACTCTTCGTTACCTCCGCGCCTCCCGCACCCTCCTGCACACCTCCACCAGCGCCACCTCCGCGCGCACCGCCTCGTCCTTTCCCCCCGGTATCATCAGGTCGGCGTGTTGGCTCGTCGGCTGACAAAACTCCCTGTGGCGATAGCGCACCGAATCGAGATAGTAGTCGCAGATGCCGTCGAGGTCATAGCCTCGCGCAACATTCCGTCGGATCCGCCGTACAATGCGTTCGTCCGCATCCGCCTCGACGAACAGCTTCAGGTCCATTGACTCGCGCATCTCCGCGTCCCACAATACCAGAATGCCCTCGAATATCATCACATCCGCGCACCCCTCACGCGCGGCGCGAAGCGCGAGCCGTAAGTTCACCCAGTCGAACGAGCCGGGCTGGTTGTAATCCGGCCACTCCCTCACCCCCGCGCGATCGGTCGTCCGCGGCAGCTTCTCCGTCTTCCAGAAGTACCGATCCTGGTTCGCGACATCCACCGCCAGCGGCGCTAGCCGCTCCTTCAGCTGCCCCGCGATCGTCGACTTCCCTGACGCGCTCCCGCCCCCGATGCCGATGATGTATGCCGCCATCGCCTATCGGCCCGTGTGGCCGAATCCCCCGTCGCCTCGCGCGGTCGCGTCGAGCTTCTCCGTGATCTGCACCTGCACCCGCGTCACGGGCGCCACCACCAGTTGCGCGATCCGATCGCCTCGTACAATCACGAACGGTTCCCGGCCATGATTCACCAGGATCACGCACACCTCTCCCCGGTAGTCCGCGTCTATGGTCCCGGGCGTGTTCAGGATGGTCACCCCGTGCTTTGCCGCCAGTCCGCTGCGAGGCCGCACCTGCGCCTCATACCCGAATGGCACTGCGATCCGGATCCCCGTCGGGATGAAGGCGTGTCGCCCCGGCTCCAGCGTGACGGGCTCCCCGACCGCCGCGCGCAGGTCCATCCCCGCCGCGTGCTCGGTCATGTACGCTGGCGCGGGCAAGTCCCTCCCGTGCTCCAAACGCTCTACCAGAAGCGTCACATCCCCCAATGTCTCACCAACTTACGGAGCAGTTCAGCAGAGGCGAAATCGTGGGCATGACTTCTCTCCCCGGAAATGGAATCCCTTCGAACGTAACACGTCAGCACGTTGCCGTGGCAGCCTGCGAAGTCGGGAACACCATGAGGAAACCGAAGAAGCGGAAACTCAGGCTTTTCGCGCGGCCCGTCATGCCGCCGGCGCGCTTCCACACGACGAAGCACGGGAAACGCGGCTACGTTCGGCGGGAAAGCCGCAAGGACGAGCACCGCGCGAAGGAAGACCTCGGAGGCTAGAGGAAGCCCGGTGGGTAGGTTCGTCGCGAACCAGTCGCGCCGGTATCTCAAACTCAACGTACCTATATCTGCGTAGGGGAGGAGCCTACCTCACCCCAGCCGCCGCGCCCCTACAAACCTCTTGGCGTAGTATCCGGAGTCGAGGCTACTCACCTGCACCCGACCGCCCCCGCTGGATGCATGCACGAACTTCCCGCCTCCGAGGTAGATCCCCACGTGTGAGATACCGCGCCCGCGCGTGCTGAAGAAAACCAGGTCGTCTGCCTTCAACTCCCCGCGCGATACCGGTTTCCCAAGCTGGAAGAGAGCCCGCGAGTTGTGCGGCGCCCGGATGCCGTGCGCCTGGAGCACCCTCGCCACCAGTCCAGAGCAGTCCATCCCGCGGGAACTCATTCCCGCGTACCGGTACGGTACGCCTCGGTAGCGCAGCGCCGAATCGCCGAACTTCGATCCATCCATCGCGTCAGCCGCGCTCGCCATCTCGCGGTTCGCTTTCGCTCCTGCCGATGGGATCCGCAGCCGCACACCCGCTCGAATCCGCGAGCGCGCCTTCAGGCCGTTCGCCTTCGCCAGCGCGGTCACGCTGACGCGCTCCCGCCGAGCGATTCTCTCCAGGCTGTCGCCTTTGCGAACCGTGTAGACCTTCGCTTGGGGCGGGGACTTGGCGCCAGGCGTGACCGTGTCCGGCTGCGCCGCGGCGTCAGCCCCGGCGCTTTCTGTGCCAGCCGGTTGCGTCGGTACCGCGAAGATCGCTGCAGAGGCAGCGCTCTGCTCCGCCGTCGCCTCGGCCATGACGATCTTCGGCGCGAACGCGCCATTGTCGAGACGGTCGAGGACGGCATGCGCTTGAACTGGGGATAAGACAGCCGACGACTGCAGACTTCCTGCATTGCTGTCGGTGGCAGGCCGAACTACGAGTAGGGGCAAGGCCATGGTGAGCAGGCCGGCCCGCAACGTGCGGCATATGTGCATGATGGCTGTGACGACCTCGCGCGTCGCCCGACACGCGAGGACACCCTCTCCCTATTCTGACGTATCGTGTCCCTGGCCCAGCCGCCGACATCAAAACGAGGAACGTCTGCCCCAGCGGCAAGGTCCCGTACCCTAGCACAGAATCGGCTGCCAGGCAACCCCCTCAGCCCGATTTCGCGAGATTCTGCACCATTCCTGCCAGGGAGATCGCAGGTTGAGGATAGAGGCCGAGAATGACGATCAGCGCAATCAGAACGACGGCGACTGCCGCTCGGGCGCCTTTCAAGGGTAGGGGAGGAGGCAAACCGATCGCCGATAACGCCGGCAGTACACCGGCTGCCGCCACAGCTATCGCCAGTGCCGCCATGCCACCCCATCCCACGCTCAGCAGCGACCGATAGAGCATCACTTTCGCGTGGAACCCCACGGTCGGAGGGATGCCGAGCAGCGTCAACCACACCACGATACGTGCCGTGGAGGCGAGTCCTTGGCGCGGCGCATCCCGTAAGGTCTGCCTTGGCTGGCACAGGAGGAGGAGAATCAGCGCCAGCGCCAGCGCGAGAAGCTGCATCGCCGCGGCACGTAGCCCGTCGCTCTCGCGGAGCTGCATCGCGGCCGCCAGCCCGAGGATGCAATACGCGAACGTCGCGATGATGAACCACCCGAGGCTGCCCGTTCCCGCCTTCGGCCGCAGGGCCATCACCGTGGCGATCACCAGCAGCACACCCCCCATGGTCACGGCCACTATCACTGGTGCAGAGGTGGCAAACGGGCTCACGGTGTCACCGACAGAGCCGTGCGGAAGATCACTTCAGTCCAGTGCATCAGCGGCCCCGGCCATACTCCGATAAGCGCGATCACCAGGGTCAGCAGCACCAACTGCCCCGACAGCCACGACGAGGCCGGCGCGGCCGGAGGCGGTGGTTCGCCCCGCAGGAATGCCTGGCGGAAAACCCCGAGCACGGCAGCCACCAGCAGCAGGTCGGCGAGAATGACGACGACGCCGAGCGCCGGTCGCGCGTCGGCGAAGAGCCCACCGATGAGCAAGCGCTGTACGTGGAATCCGGCCAGCGGCGGCACTCCTGCCAGCGACAGCCCTCCCGCCAGCAACGCCACCCCTGCCAGCGGCATCGTCTTGATCATCCCACTGATCCCCGGCAGCGCGTCACTGCCTGTGCGCGTCGCCACATAGCTCGCCACTGACCAGATGGTGAGCACGGCGAGCGGCGCCAGGAGTACCTGCATGGCCGCAGCCTGCATCACCGCGGGCGGCGCGTTCGGGCTGCTCGCCGCCGCCAGCGCCACCAGCACGTACCCGGACTGCGCTACCGTCAGCCAGGCCGCGAACGCGCCCATATCCGTCGCGATCCACGCTCGCAGCGCTCCCCACCAGAGCGAGAACAGCCCCAGTATCAGGCAGAGCGCCGCGAACGTCGGCAGTCCCGGCAGCAGCAGCACCCCCGGCAGTAGCCGCAGCATCAGCGCCGTTCCCATGATTACCAGCAGCGTCGCCGGCGCCATCGGGATGCTCCGCTTCAACGGCAGCAGCGACGACAGCCAACCATATGCGGGCGCGCCCGAGATCAGCGGCAGCAGTCCGAGCAGAATCAACACCGACACCAGTCGCAGCACCGACGGATTCGTCGAAAGCAACAGTAGCGGCAGCGCTTGAACCGACGTGTCGCCCACCTGCCGCCACATCAGCAGCGCGCCCCCCAGCAGCAGCAGGCCGCAGACCTGCGCCATCAGGAGGAAGCGCAGGCCGCGCTGAGGCACGGTGACCGAGACCAGACCCCACAGGCAGATCAGCGCGAGCTGAACCGAAAACACCAGCACGATCAAGTCAGCGCTGAGCAGCGCCGCGATGGCGCATCCCTGTGCCGCCAGAATCAGCGCGGCCCGATGCGCTCCCGTGTGATCTTTCGGCCCAACGTCCGTCGCCGCCGGCCCGATCTCCCGGAGCCCAACCAGGTGGAGATGGATCAGGAAGCCAAGCCCGTACACCGCAAACACCGCCAGCAGGGACAGCGCGTCGCCCTGGAGCCGGAAGTGATAGAGATCCTGCGTCCACCAGTAATCGGCGACTACCGGGCTGCCGGCCAGCGCGGCTGGCAGCAGGGAGACGGTGAGACTCGCGCCCATGATGCAGGCAAGCGCCGCCAGCGAAAACGGCGCCCAGGCCATCGCCGCCCGCTCCGCGTCCGAATGGAATCGGATCGATAGACGGGGGAACAGCGCCGCGCACCCCGCAACGAAAAAGGGGAGGAGGCAGAGCCACACCAGGATGAGAGTATTCTGTTGAATCGTGGCCACAGTCCGGCCTCCCATCCCGGGGACTGGTCATCTGTTACGTCACTACGCCCTGTGGGAGCCCGGCCCTCCGGGCGATCCTCCCGTTAGCCGTTGCGTCGGTACTTCAGTGCCGACGCCCCCGCCTCTCGACTCCTCGACCCTCGCCTGTTCGCCCTTCTAGAACTCCTCCGGCTGCTCCTCCACCGGCGCTTTCGTCTTTGGCGCGACGACGGTATAAGCGCTCACCTGGTCCAGCAGCACGACGTTCCCCTCGCCCAACGCCTGGACTCTCACACTATGCGAACCCGGCGGCAGCGCGGACGTGTCCCACCGGCATCCGAACGGCGGCATATTCATGATCGCCCGCGTGACATTGTCAATGGAGAACACCACGAACTTCGCCGGGGGCCCCGTGTAGTTCGCCACCAGTTCGACAACCCCGCTCACGGTGCGTCCCGGCTCGGGGAAGACTGTCAGCCGCGGCTTCTCCTGGGGAGCAACGCCTGGCTCTTCCTCAGCCGCGAGCGGCGCCATGGGCTTCAGGCCGGTCGGTTGTTTCGGAGCAGCATTTTCGGTTACCGCCTGGTCGCTGGCGCTCTGGCCGGACGCGCCCTGCTCCGCCGCTCCCGCGCTGTTGCCGCCGCTCTCCATCGTCGCCTCTTCGCCCTCACCGGTTCCGTCCTCGGCAGTCTGCGCCGCGCTCGCGGTTTCGATCCATCCCAGCGGCGGACCGAATCTCGGCAGGAAAACGGTGTCTTCGAGCCCGCCCTGTGAGTCCGCATACTCGACGCAGATCGCCAGGCCGGCCAGATACTGCGCCGCGGTCAGCCTCTCGCCATCGACGTAGACCGACGTCGGCAGCCGGCGCTGCTGATCGACCCAGCGGACCGTGGCGTTGGCCTGCATCAGGAACAGCTCGGTCGAAACTTCCTGCCCGACGCTCACGTCCGCCTTCGCCTGTGGGATATCCTCCGGCTTCAGATACGGGCGCTGCACATCCACCGGCGTGATCGGGACCGCGCTGGGCCGCTCGCCGTTCGTCCGCCATAGGTCAGCCGTTCGCGCGATCAGAACGAACGCCTCCGCGGTTGAGAGAACGCGCAGATTGCCCGTCCCCGTCTTCACCTGCGCCAGGTCTGGCAGTCGCCCCGTATCGGCGAGATATGCCGAGATGAACTTGGCGAGATCGACGACCGATTGCCCGGTTGCTTCGGCATTGGAAACCGCGGGCGCGGCGGGCGCGTTCTCCTCGGTCGCGGGGGCGGCCTCCGTGTAGTTCTCGTCTTGGGAGCCTGTGTCCAGGCCGGGCGTCTGCGCCCGACACACAGAAGCTGTCACCAGCAGCAACGCGAGAATGAGCGAGGCTATTCGGCACATGTTGGCTCCCTCTCCTGGTCAGCGCGCGGGTGCGTCCGAGTGCACGTCAGGGCTATCAACATATACCCGTGCAACCCGCGGACCGATCACGGTGGTGACTTCGTGCATACATGTCTCTGCCCACTGCGCCAACTGGTTCGCCGTGATGGCGTTCGTTCCTTGCGGGCCGATCAGTACCGCCTCATCACCCGGCCTTGCGTCGCCGGCCGGGGAGGCGTCGATGATCACATGGTCCATGCACACCCTGCCGATAACTGGACACAACTGGCCTCCCACCAGCACCTGCGCCCGATTTGATGCATGCCGCGGATATCCGTCCGCGTAGCCAAGCGGCAGCACGGCCACCCGGCAATCGCCCCGCGTCACGTGCGTGCATCCGTACGATATCGCGCTCCCCGCGGGCAGGTCCTTTGTAAACGCCAGCCGTGTCTTCCAGACCAGTGCGGGCCGCAGATCGAGTGGCGCCAGGCCCGGCGCATCAGGCGTGATCCCGTAGACCAGCAGGCCCGTCCGCACCCGGTCGAGCCGCATGGAGGGGAATCGGAGAGCGGCCGCGCTGTTCGCGAGGTGCCGAATGCCCGGACTGAACCCCGCGTCCGTCACGGCCCCGACAGCGATGCTGAAGCGGTGGAACTGCTCTTGGGCGTAGTGGGTGTCTGCCGCCTCCGCTGTTGCCAGATGCGAGAACACGCCTCCCAGTTGCAGCCCCGGCGCATTTGCGATCAGCGACGCCAGCCCTGCCGCCTCCTCCGGCAGCACTCCGAGCCTGCCCAGGCCGGTGTCTATCTTCAGGTGCACGTCGGCCGTCTGGCCCAGCCTCCCCGCTGCCCGCGACAGCGCCTTCGCCATCTCGGCGGAGCACAGCGTCTGCGTGATACCATGGCGGACTACCTGTGACGCAGTACGGGGGTCTCCGGCGGAAAGCAACAGGATCGGTGCGGCCAACCCCGCGCGCCTCAGCTGGACTGCTTCGCCGAGCGACGCCACCGCCAGTCCCGCCGCGCCGCCCTCGAGAGCGGTCCTCGCCACCGGGACGGCCCCATGGCCGTAGGCGTTCGCCTTCACCACTGCCCAGACGCTGCACGCGGGCCCGATCAGATCGCACAGCACGCGCAGATTATGACGAACCGCGCCCAGGTCCACCTCTACCCACGAAGCGGAGCGCGGCTGCCTGACGCGGGAATCACTCGTTCTGCGATGATGGCTGCGATGGTTCATTGACTGGTAACGTGAAGCTGAACGTGGACCCCGTTCCCACCGTGCTTTCGGCCGACACGCTTCCCCCATGAGCTTCCACTATCGAGCGCACTATCGCGAGGCCCAAACCTGTTCCTCCGGCCTGACGGTCTCGAGAGGTATCCGCGCGATGAAACCGCTCCCATATCTGCGGAATCTCGTCAGCCGGTATGCCCCGACCCGTATCGCGCACCTCGACTCGTACGAAACCATCAACCGGCCGTGCCCCGATCATTATCTTCCCGTCCGGCCTGTTGAACCGCAGCGCGTTGGAAACCAGATTCACCAGAACCTGGTACACCCGATCAGGATCGGCCCGCACCCTCGGCAAGCCCGTCGGAAGCTCCGTCTCTACCCTGATGCCGCGCTCCTGGATCTGGCTCTCCAGTCCCTCCACTGTTCCCGTGATGATCTCCGGCAGATCGACCTCTTCCAGGTCCAATTGTTCCGCCCCGGACTCGATCCGAGACAGATCGAGCAAGTCGTTCACCAGGCGACTCAGCCTCTCGACCTCCCGCACGATGCGCGCCGCGCTTCGCGTCCGCTCGTCCTCGGTCTCGGCAGTGCCGTCCGCAATCGCCGACGCAAACCCACCGATCGCCGTCAGCGGCGTCCTGATCTCGTGCGACGCGTCGCTGATGAACCGTCGCCGCATCTCCTCCAGTTGCCGCGCCTCGGTCACGTCCCGTAGCACCGCCACCGCGCCCCACCGCTCGGTCTCCCCCGCTGCTACCGGCGCCACCTGCAGTACCAGGTACCGCTGTGGGTTTCTGAGCGCGAATTCCACGCTGCACGTCTCACTCGTCACCAGACACTGCCCAAACTGCTCCACCACGTTCGCGGGCAGCGGCAGATCGTGAATGCTCAGTCCTACCGCGCTCGGATTCCCGATGTGCAGCAGGGCCGCCGCCTGCGGATTGATCACGCTGACCCTGCCCTCCGCATCCACAGCGATGATGCCCTCCGCCACCGACGACAGAATCCCGCGCAGCCGCGCCTGTTCCTCCGACAGATCCGCGAGCGTTTGCCGCAGGCTGTCCGCCAGCGAATCGAACGAGTTCGCCAGCGCGCCGACCTCATCACCCGACTTGATGTTCAGGCGTTGGCTGAAATCGCCTTCCGCCATCTGCCCCGCCAACCGCCTCATCCGCCGCAGGGGGCCCGAAATGCGTTCGGATAGCCCCAGCGCCACCAGCAGTGACAGCACCACCGCCACCAGACCGGCGTAGAACACTTGCTGCCGCAGTTGCCTGACGGTCGTGTCCACCGCCGATCTCATGCTCGCCTTGACCATCAACACGCCCCGCCCG
>Ga0315273_10013876_pt1 | contig 10373 bp, 5 predicted proteins | sample YL17G02_0_MG_FD_205753 | JGI IMG/M metagenome (GOLD analysis project Ga0315273, IMG submission 205753) | Sediment microbial communities from Yellowstone Lake, YNP, Wyoming, USA - YL17G02_0 | ecosystem: Environmental > Aquatic > Freshwater > Lake > Sediment | place: USA: Wyoming | collected... | reverse complement strand
GTACGTGAACCCGCGTGCCCATTTGTGGCTCGTCGGCAGCCAAAGCCTGACCGCGTACGTGTCTGCGCTCCGCATGTTCGCTAGCCGGCTTGGTGTGAGCGACGCTGTTACCTTCGCCGGCCCCGTGATCGATCTTGCCATCCTACGCACCTACTACGAGGCGTGCGATGTCTTCGTGTTTGCTAGCCGGCATGAGGGCTTGGGCGTGCCATTGGTAGAGAGCATGGACTTCGGTCTGCCGATCCTCGCTTACAAGGCAGCCGCCGTTCCTGAGACTCTCGGCGATTCTGGCATCATGTACACGCGGTGGGCATATGCCGAAATCTGCGAAATGCTGCATCTCCTGGTCACAGATCAGGCGCTTCGCCAGCAAGTGATCAGTCGCCAGCGGCAGCGCCGGGCGGACTTTGCGCCTGAACACGTGGAGTCTGCTCTGCGCCAGGCGTTCCAGCGGATTGGTGCATTGTGATGGCCGAGCGGTCCCTTGCATTTGTGGTGCAGCGCTACGGCGCCGAAGTAGTTGGAGGTTCCGAATCGCTTTGCCGCGTCATTGCCGAGATGATGAGTTCATACGGCCCGGTCGATGTGCTGACCTCGTGCGCAGACGACTATATTACGTGGCGCGATACGTACCCTGCCGGCAGATCAAGCTTGAACGGCGTTACGGTGCGCCGCTTCCCCGTTGATTTTGAGCGTCCCCAGGCTTTCAATGAAGTGATGGGCGCTATCCTGGGTGGCCTCCCGCTGTCTGCATATGATAAGCAGAAGTCGCTCATGCGCGCTGCTATTGCTCGCAGCTCCACCGAACAACAACTGACCTGTCTGAAACTGCAGGGGCCTTACTCCACTCCGCTGCTGAGCTATCTTGCCGAACGCTCTCGCGATTATGACCTGGTCGTGTTTTTTACGTATCTGTATGCGACGACCTTCTACGGATCGCAAAAAACTCCTGCTGCCAAGACGGTCTTAGTGCCTACGGCGCACGATGAGGCGCCCATATTCTTCCCTGTTTTCCGCAACATGTTCGCCCGGTTCCCGGCGTACATCTTCTTGACCATTGAAGAGCGGCGTTTCATGGAAGAGGCATTCGACATCGACGAAGCAATCAAGACCACCGCGGGGATGCCGGTTGAGCTGCCCGCTACGCCGGATGCAGATCGCTTCCGAGCCAATTACGGCATTAACGAGCCGTTTGTGCTCTACGCCGGACGCTTGGACCCCTCCAAGGGCTGCGACGAGCTGCTGGCCTACTTCAGGGCGGCCCGCGGCCAACTGCCGGAGCACACCAAACTGGTGCTGATCGGCAGCCGGGCGATGGATATCCCTGCCGATCGGGACGTGCTCTACCTGGGCATGCTCTCTGAGCAGGACAAAGTGGACGCCATGGCTGCTGCCAGCGTATTCGTCAACCCATCGCGTTTCGAGAGCTTCTCGATCGTGGTCCTGGAGGCCATGCTGTGTGGCACGCCGGTGTTAGTTAATGGCATCTCTGAGGTGTTAAGGGGACATGTGCTCCGTAGCAGGGCCGGCCTGTACTATCAGACAGCTTACGAGTTTGTGGAAGCGATACGGCTTCTGCTCGGTGATGGTGAGCTGCGTCAGCGTTTGGGAAGAAACGGGATGAGCTACGTCGCCGCGAACTATAGCCTAGCCACCGTGAAGAAGCGCTACCTCACCTTCTTCGCCCGAGCACAAGCGGTCGCAGAACTGGAAAGATCGAGATGAATCTGGCGAAACACCTGAAGGAGCTGTTCGGCAAGGCAAAGCCAGTGAACGCAACCGGCGACAGTGATGCCGTGCAAGCTACGACCAACCCACATAACACCATGGGCAAAACTGGACAGGACCACAACAAGACCTGGGACCAGATGGCCCGCACCAGCGCGCTGTATGCAATCTACGCGACTGAGGATCAGCAGAAGTTCGAGCGCGGTGGCATAGAAGACGCTCAGCTCATCGCACAATGGGTAACCTCGGATAGCATCGTACTCGACGTCGGCTGTGGCATCGGCCGGATCGAAAAGTACTTGGCGCCCTACTGCCGAGAGCTTCACTCTGTCGATGTTTCACGAGAAATGTTGGCCCAGGCGCGGGCGCGGCTCGCCGGCATCCCGAATGTCCACTTGCACCATACCACAGCCACCGACCTTTCGTGTCTCGGAACGGAAACAGTGGACCTGGCCTTCTCCTTGCTGGTTCTGCAACATATCGAGAAGGAAGACGCGTACCTGGCCTTGCGCGAGATCCACAGGGTCCTGAGACCCGGCGGCATAGCATATCTGCAGTTTCCCAACCTGTTTGCTGATATCTATTTCCGGGTATTTGTGGAGGCGGCCGAGATGGAGACGCGGCCTGTGCATCGGATGCGTCTCTACACGCCCGCGGAAGCGGTCTTTTTGCTCGAGAAGGCCGGCTTCCGGATCGAGCAGCGACTTGGCGACGCTGTAGAGATACTATTGCTCGCATCCAAGGCCACGTCTTAGGTGTTTACCGGTCAGCTCGTCGTCTTCGTCCTGCTCAACGGGCTACTTGCCACGGTGGCCATTGCGTTGGCCCGCAGGCTTGGCGGGGACCGGCTGTCACAAGCCGAGCTGGCCGCCGGCGCCCTCATCCTCTTCGCCGGACAGATTGTCGTCTACCAACTCATCTTAGGAGCCGTGGGCCAGCTGACTTATATGAACGTGCTGGTCCTCGGTGGAACTCTGGCTTCAATCATCCTGATTGTCCTGTGGCGAAGGGGGCACTGGCCTCATCGAGCGAACCCTGGGCCGGAGGTACGCCCAGTAGTCCTGGCGGAAGTGGGCACATTTCCGCTGGTGATACTGGTCCTGTCAGGCGTGGCATTGATGGCATATCTGATCTGGGGGTTGGGACGGCCTCCACTGAACGGCGACGATCTTGGGTATCACCTGCCGTTCACGGTCAACTGGCTCCAGTCATCCTGGCTCACCAACACTAACCCCCCGTTCTGGTTCTACCCGGGCATGTCTGAGCTATTCGTGCTCTGGCTGGTTGCGCCCTTCCGTAGTGATATTTTCGTGAGCTTGCAGAACTGGCCGTTCCTGGCCCTGGCCCTGGTGTCCCTGTATGCCCTGGCCCGTCGTGAGGGGCTAAGTATCCAGTGGTCGGCCTGCGGTGCCCTGTTTTTTACAGGAATCCTGGCCCTCTATTATCAGCTAAACAGCGAAAACAACGATGTGGTTTGGGCAGCTCTCTTGCTAGGCGCTTTGGTCTTCATGCTGGCGTACCACGCTTCACCGCAGCGAGGACACCTTGTTCTAGTCGGGGTCGCGATGGGGCTGGCTATGGGAACCAAATACAACGCAGCGCTGTTTGTCGCGCTGTTTTGCCTCACCTATGCCTGGCTTGGGGCGGGTCACGAGAGCTGGCGACGCATCAGTATGAACTTGGCAATTATCTTGAGCATCACCCTGGTCGTTGGCGGATATTGGTATATTCGCAATTGGGTCATAGCCGGCAATCCTTTGACCCCGATACAATTGCGGGTTGGTCAATGGGTGCTATTCCCGGGCTCACCGACGTACATGGGTAACAACGTAACCGACACGACCTTGCTCGGCCGCATGGGTGAGGCAAACATCCGGGCGCTCTTCTGGGCAGCGCTGAGCAAGAACGGTTGGCTGACTACGTTGGCCATCCCGGTCTGGATATGCGCCCTGTTGCGATACCTGTATGGTCTGCTCGACAAGCGGCGACGTGCTCTCAGTGGCGTGGAACTGGTCCTGAACCTATTCTTGCCCGCATGCCTTTTCGTGCTCCTGGCGATCACGCCGCTGCTAGTTGAGAACAACCCAGGTACCTTGAATCTACTCAAAGATGGGTACACCCCGGCGCGCTTTGGGTTACTGAGTTGGGCACTGGCAGGCCTGACGATTGCTTGGCTGCTGTCGCTCCGGGACCCGCAATTGGCCCTACCATCCAGCCGGCTGTTGGTCCTGGTCATCATGCTGCCTGGGCTGCTCACACCCTTCGCGTTTGCCAGAAGCAAAGGATTGCCGGGGGCCATTGATTGGCAAGTGAATGGCGGCGAGTTGGTCGCCATGGGCTTGATATTTGGTGTCTTCATGATCCTGGAGAAGCTACAGGTGCCCGGCTTCAGACAACAGAGAGACACCGCCCTGTCAGCCGTCGCGGGGCTGTGGCATCGTTACCAGTCCCACGGGAGCTCGAAACGGCGGCGTGTTCTGGTGTGGTGCCTGGTAGTGGGTGTGCTTCTGGTAGCGGTAGCCGTGGCTGGAGATATCCTGCGTACTGCCCGAGCTGCGACTCGTGACCGTATGTTCGCAGGATTCTTCAGCCCAACGTACCCGGCGGCGCAACAACAGGTGATGGACCAGGGCCACCGGAGGCTGGCTCTGATTGGTTGGACTGTTCCCTATTTCTGGTATGGAAGCGACTTCCGAAATCAGGTGTTCATATGCCCTAGCTCGTCTAAGCAGGTTCTGAGAGCTTGTGCCGAGAGCTATACTGTGGACTCTCTCGTAGTCGCTCGCACTTCCATGACCAAGGAGTCCCTGAGTACTATTGACTCTCTCCTCCAATCATGCAAGGATTGGCTGAGGCCAGTCTATCGCGACGAGACCGTGGAGATCTATAGAGTTGTCCGATAGCGCTGGTTGCCAGTTGCGCGTCGAGACAAACTGTGATCTGAACACTGGATGCAAAATCATGCGATGGCTATGCCGTCATAAACTCCTATTCCTGGTTGCAGCAGCGATGCTCGGAACATCTCTCGTGTCGCCGGACGCCGGCCATGCTTATCCCTGGAACCCCCAGCCTCTACAGCCAGGATTTTGTGTGACGCTCGGCGGCGAACCCGTTGACTACTCGTCGCCAGTTGTCGGCGACCTGGATAACGATGGCCGGGATGAGATTGTCGTAGCAGGCCGCGACGGCTGGATCTACGCCGTCAAGTCCACGGGGACTTTGCTGTGGCAGCACAATGTCGTATCTGAGCTCGATGCCATCGCCTACACTGCGGCCCGTAAGATCGTCATCTCATCCACCCCGGCCATCGGTGACCTGGATGGTGATGGGTACAACGAGGTCGTGGCCGGACTTGGCACAGACACCGATACCCTCGGTCATAACGGTGGCATGATTGTGCTTGACCATAATGGTCGGTTGTACCCTGGATGGCCACAATCGACGAGCGATGTCTACAGGAACGGGTATTCAGATGGGATTTGGAGCAGCCCAGCATTGGGCGATCTGGATGGAGACGGTAAACTAGAGATTGTCGCCGGCAGCTTCGACCAGCGGGTCTACGTCTGGCGCTACGATGGCACGCTCATGACAGGGTGGCCGCGGTACGTGGAGGACACTGTCTGGTCAAGTCCGGCGATCGCCGATATCGATAAAGATGGCTACCTGGATGTCATCATCGGTACCGACAGTTGGGGCACCAGCGGGGGCTACCTGCAAGTATTCAGGCGAGACGGCTCACAACTTCCAGGCTTTCCGCAGTGGGTCGACGAAGCCATGTACTCGTCGCCCGCCGTGGGCGACATCAACGGCGATGGTTGGCTGGAGATAGTCAGCGGAAGCGGGAGCTACCCCTTTGGCCCAAGGACGAAGGGCATCTTCGCGTGGGATCATACTGGGAGCAAGCTGAGCGGGTGGCCTGTGCTCACGGAGGACTATGTCGTTTCATCCCCAACCATCGGGGACCTGAACGGCGATGGCCAAGCGGAGATCATCGCCGGGACGCAGGCCGGGACGCAGGGGGCGAAGATCTACGCGGTGCGGGGGAACGGCCAGGCTTTGCCTGGCTGGCCTGTCCGGGCCCTAGATAACTTTGGCAATACCGGTCCACTCAACTACTCATCGCCGGTGCTGGCCAACTTCGACGGCGATCCGGCACCCGAGGTAATGCAGACTCATTACGGTGACGTGATCGTGTTGGATCAGAACGGTACTTATCTGACACATAACAGTGCGGATGTCCGCTCGGGAAAACCGAACATGTTTATGGATTATGCCCAGAGCGCTACGGCTGCTGTGGCGGATATCGACCGCGATGGCCGGATGGAGGTCATACGTGCTGGGGGCTCGCATTTTCCCGATGGGGGCAGGGCTTTTGTTTGCGCCTGGGAGATGCGCGTGTCTCCTGCGACGACACCGTGGGCGATGTTTCGGCATGACGCGCAGCATACTGCCACGTACCAACCCTCCCAGGCTCGAGACGCAGTAGTGGTCTCCCACGACATCCCCAGACATATGATGGCAGCCGCGAGCTATGCGGCTCGCATAACGATGAAGAACACAGGAACCGCCCCTTGGACCAGTGGCGGCGGCTACCGCTTGGCCCCATTGTCCGGCGATCCGCTGGCTGCGGCGGGCGCCGTAGGCCTAGCGAGCAACGAGACGATCGCGCCTGGAGCGTCGAAGACCTTCGTCATCGACCTCAAGGCGCCGGGGGCACAGGGCCTCTATAACACCCAGTGGCGCATGATCGATGGAGGAAGCAATGCATTTGGCCTGGTGGCGGCGCAGCACTTCAAGGTGGGCAATGAGCCAGCTCTGTATGTACTGCTAAACAAGGGCGGAGTGCAGAACAGCGGCGTCTATGCGGTGGGCATCGCGCCGCCCATTCCGGCTCCGACCAACTTCTCAGACTGGTGGGGGGCAAAGAGCCTGGGGATTTCGAGGCAAAGGCCCGGCGGCTATTTCCTGTTAGACACGTACGGCACGATGCGCTATGCAGGCAGCACCGAGCATATCGGCGTGGCGCCGGCACAGCCATGGGACAAGACCGCGTCATACCAACAGATCATCGTCTCGCGAAATGGCACGAGTTACTACTTGCTTCACAAGTCCGGTGTACTCTATGCCAGCACCGGCGCCGACATACTGATGCCTGCGCCGCCGACCTTTGCAGACAACCGCATGCGCTCTGCAGCCCTGACCTCCGACGAGCATGGCATCTATGTGATCGATGGGTATGGCAACATCTACATGGGTGGCAAGGCGCCGGCGTTGCGAACGACGCCCTATGCGATACCCAAGTTGGGCAGCGATATCGCCAAACGCATCAGGCTCACGGCCGATGGGCAAGGCTATTATGTCCTGGATGCTTACGGCCGGGTGTTCAACGGCGGCACAGCAGCGCCCATCGCGGCGGCATACCAAGCGCACATGGGCGAGAACTGGGCCCGCGACTTCGTGCTGACCGAAGACGGCAAGGGATACTACATGCTGGACAAGGAGGGCAACATCCACACCGGCGGAACCGCCGTGGCACCCACGATGAACCTGATTCAGGGGTTTGGAGGTCAGGACGTGGGATTGGAGATTGAGCTGGTCGATGGCACGAGTGAACCGGTCGATGGCACGGCGGTGCCGGCGCTCAGGGTAACGGCTCAGCAGCTCTCCATGCTCGCCCAGCCGGGACAGCCCGAAGTTGGGCAACTCCGGTTGACCAGCCTCGTCGGCGCCATCACCTGGACGTCCAGCACCGATCAGAGCTGGCTGACGGTATCGCCCAAGTCCGGCACTACCCCCTCCGACTTGATGATCACAGCCACACCCCAGAGGCTGGGGATGCTGACAGGACATGTGCAGATCGCTACCTCAGCAAATCCCGGAACGCCAATCACCGTCGAAGTCCAGGTGCGCGCGGTGACACACGTGTACCAGGTCTACATACCGCAGGTCAAGCGATAGGGGCGGATGCGCGTCCCATGCACGTGATCCAGCGCCACTCGCCAGCTGTGGGCAGCACGCAGATCCACACTGTGTAGATCGCTGCACCGCTGGCCGGCGAAGGCCGCCAGGTGACCGTCGTCACCACGAATGCTTCCGACTTCGAGGTGTTCTAGAAGAAGCCGGAAAAAGTCCCCCTGATGGGGGCACCGCCAAAATCGCGCGGAATCGCGACTTGCGCTACACTGGAGTCGCGGCAAGAGCCAGCCAGTTGGCTCAGGAGTAAAGCGCATGCTTGGACGTCGTGACCCGCAACACTTTCTGTTTTCAGCGGCGAACCTGCCGCACCGAGTGCCAGACGATTCGTTCTATGGTCGGATGGCCGCTGTCAGCGACGTCTTGTTCAAGGACGAGCATCTGCAAGAAATGTACGATCCTACTAATGGCCGGCCGAGCCTGCCGCCTTCGATCCTGAGCGGTGTGCTGCTGCTCCAGTTCCATGACGACGTCTCCGACGAAGAAGCGGTGCAGCGGCTGCAGTTTGACCTCCGCTGGCAAGTAGCGCTGAACCTGCCCACGGACTATCCCGCTTTCGACCCGACCAGCCTGGGCAACTTCCGGGGACGGCTGGCCGAATACGGCCAAGAACGTTACGCCTTCGACCGCTTTGTGGCAGTCGGCCGGGTGGCCGGCTTCATCCCGGACCGGGTCACGCTGTTGACCGATACCACGCGGACCAAAGGGGCCGGCGCGGTTCAAGATACCTACACCCTGCTGCGCAAGTGCATGCGCAAGCTGCTCAAGCAGCTGGGCTACGCCGCCGCCGGCCCACGGCGTGGGCTGGCACCTGAGACTGAGCGTTTGCTGGTGCGCTACTTGGAGCAGGACCGCAAGGCCAAGATCGACTGGTCGGACCCCACGCAACGGGCTGCCCAGCTCCAGATGCTTTTCCAAGACGCCGAAGCCGTCCTGGACCTGGCCGCGGAGCACGCCGACGAGGCTGAAGTGCGTGCCACCGGCTGGCTGCTGGTCAAGATCCTGGGCGATGATATCGAGCGGGACGAACACGGTAACCCACGGATTGCCAACGGGACCGCAACCGACCGCATCATCAGCATCACCGATCCCGAGATGCGCCACGGCCACAAGAGCAAAGCGCAGCGCTTCGACGGCTTCAAGGTCGCGGTGACGACCGAGCAGACCAGCGAGCTGATCATCGACATCCAGGACATCCCGGCGGCTGGCAGCGATGGTCGTGAACTGCTGCCGACCATCGCGCGCGTCGAGCAGCATGCCGGCGTTAGCGTTGAACAAGTCATCGGTGATGGCGCCTATGGCTCGGGCGCGCACCGAGCCGCCTGCGCCGAACAACAGGTCGATCTGCTGGCCCCGGTGATGCAGCCGCCGGACCCGACAGTGGACAAGTCAGCCTTCCAGATTGACCTGGAGCAGCGGACGGCGACCTGCCCACAGGGACACACGGTCGCAGGCAAGCCCGGCCCCGGCGCACAGGGGCAACCGACACTGCACTTCACCTTCCCACGCCCGACTTGCGAAGCGTGCCCGCTGTTCATGCGCTGTGTCAGAAGTAAGGTCGCCGGGCGGAGCGTGTCCACCCATCCTTTTGAAGTTCACCTGCGTGACGCGCGTCTCAGACAGCAGACGGACGAGTTCAAGGAGCGCTACCGGCTGCGCAGCGCCGTCGAACGCAAACAGGCCGAACTGGTGCAACACGGCATTCGCCAGACCCGCTACCTTGGCCACGACAAGCGGCAGTTGCAGCGCCTTTGGACCGCGGCAGTCGTCAACTTGAAGCGCTTGTTCCGGCTGTGCAAGATGCGCAACCAGGATCTGCGCCAGCTCCTGACCGATCCCGATCAGCCGCCAGTGCGCGCCGCACCTGCCTGAGACGACCGCAGAGACACTCGAACGGCCCGAGCGACCGCTGATCTTGGCCCCTGCCGCCACTGCATCAGCAGCGGTAGCGGATACTCCGACCGGTACTGCGCCTGGTCGGCTACCGCGCAATCCGGGAACCTTCGTTGTCAAGGTGTAACAGACCCGTTAACCCGGGTTTTTCCCAGCGCTCCTAGCCATCCGCGAGCAAATCTGCCCACACGCGGTTGCGCGCGCTTGCGTCGTCGAACGAGAGGTAGAAGGTGTCGCGCCGGGGGCCGGACTTGCCGGGCCGCCTGGTCTCGGCCTGGGCATCACGGTCCCGGCGATGAACGACCCGTAACGCGGGGCCCCGCCGCACTCCGAAGGACAGCGTGCCGGCGCTGATGGACTCAATCGCCCCCGGGCGGACAAACAGGTACCACATCCCGACATCCTGCTCCGGCGTCCGGCCAGCCACCAGAAACCGGGTGGCGTGTGCGATTGCCATCACCGTATGTTCGCGCGTGGCGAAGGTCCGCCAGTACGCCAGCAGGCCCGCGAACAAGTGCTCCCTGCCGGCCACCTCAAACCTGCCCGTCGCATAGGTCATGACCTTGTCTTCGGGATCCAGCGCCTGGGCGCCCGGTGGGGCCAGCTCGTTCTCCGGCTCAAACACCACATACATCCTGCCCGCCGCCCATGCCGCAAGCCACAGCGTGGCGGACCCCGCCAGAAGGAGCATGGCGATCACCGCCCAATCCCACGCGGGCTGCGAAGGCATGCCGCGCCACAGCCAGCGCACCAGTAGGAAGGCGGAGGCGCCCAGGGTC
>Ga0315273_10013874_pt1 | contig 10374 bp, 12 predicted proteins | sample YL17G02_0_MG_FD_205753 | JGI IMG/M metagenome (GOLD analysis project Ga0315273, IMG submission 205753) | Sediment microbial communities from Yellowstone Lake, YNP, Wyoming, USA - YL17G02_0 | ecosystem: Environmental > Aquatic > Freshwater > Lake > Sediment | place: USA: Wyoming | collected... | reverse complement strand
CGGACTGTGGAAGTTGGTGTAAGTCAGGCCGCCCGCCGCGAGCTTGTCAATATTGGGCGTCGGGATGAGACTGCCGTAGGCGCCGACTTGTGCGAAACCGACGTCGTCGAGGAGGATAACAAGCACGTTCGGCGCGCCAGCGGGCGCTTTCGGACGCACCGGCCAGTCCTCTTTCGAGTCTTCATACTTCTTGGCGATCTTGCCCTTGAAGCCCGCCATACGCGGGTCTTCGGCTGCTTTCGCCTCGTTGGCTTTAGACGCGGGCTGCGGCGGCTGGCCGCACGAGGCCATCAGGAGGCAGCCCGCCAGGATGCCCGGGGTCCAGGAGCGAGTTCTGTTCATTGTCGCCTCTCCTTAACGCGAGATCAGTATCGGTTAATTCACTTCACCTGTTCGATGTCATTGAGCTTCCAGGTCCCGTCGAAGGCCAGCGCCTGCGGGCCGTGGATGCGGAAGCCCATCAACCCGCCGTCGCAGCCTCGTCCACGAGCACGAGGACCGTCGCCGCCACACCCTCGCCCCGGCCGAAATCTGTGAGGCCGTTCCCGGAGGAGGCCTTGACGGAAACACGCGCGGGCTCGATGCCGAGGAGCGCGGCGATGTTCGCGCGCATCGCCTCCCGGAATTCGGCGACCTTCGGGCGCAAAGCCAGAATCGTCACGTCCACGTTCTCGACGGGCGGGTGGTCGGTCAGCTCCCGCACGTAACGCACGAGCGCCTCGCCGGATGCGTCCTTCCACTCCGGGCGGTCCGTCCCGAACACCGTTCCAAGATCGCCGGCGGCCGCCGCCCCGAGGAGCGCGTCGGCAAGCGCGTGGAGAACGACGTCGCCGTCGGAATGCCCGAGAGGGCCCACATCGGACGGAATCGTGACTCCTCCAAGGACACAGGGGCGTCCGGCGAGGAGCGGATGCGCATCGAAACCGTGGCCGATCCTCACGTCAGCCGCGCGCGAGGAAAGCCTCGGCCCACGCGAGATCTTCGGGGTAGGTGATCTTGATGTTCCAGCGCGACGTGAGGACGACGGTTACCGACCCGCCCGTCCTCTCCACGAGCTGGGCATCGTCGGTGGTTTCGGGGCCGCCCTCTTTCTCCACGGCGGGCCGGAGGAGGCCCGCGCGGAAAACCTGGGGCGTCGTCGCCGCGAAGAGGTCGCCGCGCGGAACGGTCTCGACGACCGCGCCGCCGTGGACACGCTTGATCGTCTCGACGACCGAGTAGCCCGCGATGGCCGCCCCGGTCTTCGCGGCGGCATCCACGACGGCCGCGACCTCGAGGGGATCGACGAGCGGGCGCGCCGCGTCGTGAATGAGGACCAGCTCGTCATCGTCCTCGACCTTCGCGGCGAGGAACGCCCGCGCCACGGACTCGCGCCGCGTGACACCGCCCTCGACGAGCGTGTACGGCACGGGCGCGCCCGCCAGCGCCCTGCGAAACGCGTCTTCGTGACCGGGCGAAACCGCGATCACCGCCGACTTGATTCGCCCCGACGCGGCGAGCCGTTCGAGCGCGTGCAGGAGCATCGGCTTTCCCCGGAGCGGCACGAGCGCCTTCGGGCCGCCCTCGTGGAAGCGGGCTCCGAATCCGGCAGCCGGGATCAGTGCCGTGGCGAGGGTCGCCGGGGCACCCTGCGTCTTCTTCACTGCCATTTCTTCACCGAGCGAGGACTTCCGCTTCCTTGGTCCTGAGGACGCTGTCCACTTCGCCGACGTTCTTGTCCGTCAGCTTCTGGATCTCGTCGAGGGCGCGCTTCTCGTCGTCCGCCGATATCGCGGAGGCCTTCGCTTCCTTCCTGATGGCATCGTTCCCTTCGTGGCGATGATGGCGGATCTCGACCTTCGCGTGCTCGGCGAAGCCATGCGCCTTCTTGACGATTTCCTTGCGGCGCTCTTCCGTCGGCTGCGGGACGGGAATGCGCACGACCTTTCCGTCCGAGGACGGATTGAGGCCGAGGTCGCTCGTCCGGATCGCCTTCTCGATGACCGGGCAAAGCGACGGCTCCCAGGGGGAGGCCAGGATGAGCGTGGCGTCCGGCGTCGAGAGGTTACAAACCTGGTTGAGAGGCGTCATCGTGCCGTAGTACTCCACGAGGATTCCCTCGAGAATCCCGACGGACGCGCGGCCCGTCCGCAGGTGCTTCAGCTCGACCTTGAGCGCGTCCAGGGACGCGCGCATGCGGCGCTCGGTTTCCCTCTTGATCTCGGCGATCGTCGGCATGGATCTCGGCCCTCCCGTTGAGCGAGGCCCGTTCAGGCCTTCGCGGTTTCGACGATGCTCCCGACTGCCTCGCCCAGAACGACGCGACGAATGTTGCCCGGGACGAGGAGGTTGAAGACGCGGATGGGCATCTTGTTGTCCCGGCAAAGGGCGATCGCGGCGGCGTCCATCACCGCGAGCCGCTTTTCTAGAACGTCCTGATAGCTCACGCGCGGCAGGAGGACGGCCGCGGGGTCCTTTTTCGGGTCGGCGGTATAGATGCCGTCCACGCGGGTTGCCTTCAGGATGGCCTCCGCACGGACCTCGTTCGCGCGGAGCGCGGCCGCCGAGTCCGTCGTGAAGTACGGGTTTCCGGTTCCGCCCGCGAAGATGACGCAACGTTTCTTCTCGAGGTGACGAATCGCCCGCCGCCGGATGAACGGCTCGGCGACCGCGCGCACCTCGAAAGCCGTCATGACGCGCGTGTGGACCTCCCGCTTCTCGAGGGCGTCCTGCAAGGCGAGGGCGTTGATGACCGTCGCGAGCATCCCCATGGTGTCGCCCGTGACCCGGTCGATGCCCTGCGTCGCGGCGGAAACGCCCCGGATGATGTTTCCGCCTCCGATGACGACGGCAATCTCCACTCCGAGACGCGCGACCTCCGCAATCTCGTCGGCCATGCGCGCGACGACCGCCGGCTCGATGCCGAAGGGCTGGCTGCCGAGGAGCGCCTCCCCGGAGAGTTTCAGCAGGATCCGGCGGTAGCGGACTTCCACGTTCTTACTTGACGAGCGCGGCGACTTCGGCGGCGAAGTCCCCGCTCTTCTTGTCGATGCCCTCGCCCACCTTGAAGCGCACGAAACGGACGATCGATGCGCCCGCGCCCGCGCGCTCGGCGATGACCTGGGACACCTTCTTGCTGTCGTCCTTGGCGAACGGCTGATCGAGGAGGACGACCTCCCCGTACCACTTGCCGATCATGCCCTCGACCATCTTCTCGGCGACGGCTTCGGGCTTCCCCGCCGCAACCGCCTTGGCGCGCGCGATCTCGCGCTCGTCGGCGAGCGCCTTGGGCGAGACGCCGTCCCGATTCGCGAACTGCGGGGCCAGCGCAGCGACATGCATCGCCAGGTCCTTCGAAAGGTCTTCGGGCATTCCCTTCGTCTCGATGACGACGACCGTCTTGTCGCCCGGGTGCGCGTACAACCTGAAGGCCGTGCCGGCGCCGGCCACGAGGCGCACGAAGCGGCGGACCTCGGCTTTTTCGCCGAGATCGCCGGTGAATGCCAGGAGGGACTCCGCGATGGTCGCACCGGCATGGGGCATCCCATTCGGGGGCGGCATGGCCGCGAGGGCCTCGACGTTCCCGTCGGCCGTATCGCCCAGCGCGGCGTGGTCGAAGATGAACGATGTCAGCGCGTCTTTCATTCTCAGGAATTTCTCGGTCTTCGCGACGAAGTCGCTCTCGCAGGCCACCTCGACGAGTACCGCGGTGCCGCCCTCGACCTTGTAGCCGACGAGGCCCTCCGCGGCCACGCGGCCCGCCTTCTTCGCGGCGGCCGCGAGTCCCTTCTTGCGAAGGATCTTCTCGGCCTCCTCGATGTTGCCGTTCGTCTCCTCGAGCGCTCCCTTGCAGTCGAGCATTCCGGCGCCCGACTTGTCCCGGAGCATCTTGACCATCACTGCGGAAATCGCCATCAATAACCCCTTACGTCAAAAAGCCGGCGGGAGACCTCTGTCCCCCGCCGGCCGTCATTTCTGAGAAACGATCAGACCGGGACCGGAAGGACAGTCGCCTCGGGCTTGGCGGCGCTCGCTTCGGTGACCTGGAAGTTCGTGGGCATCGGCTCGTCGTCCGCGTGCTCGACCTTGCCGACGAAGCGCTCTTCCTGGGCGTGCAGGCCCTCGAGAACGGCATCGGACATCTTGCCGGTGAAGAGCTTGATGGCGCGGATCGCGTCATCGTTGCCGGGAATCACGTGCGTGATGTCGTCGGGATCGCAGTTCGTGTCGACGATCGCGACGACAGGGATCCCGAGCTTCTTGGCCTCCTGGACCGCGATCGCCTCCTTCTTGGGGTCGATCACGAACAGGACGTCCGGAAGCTCTTCCATTTCCTTGATACCGATGAGGTTCTTCGCGAGCTTCGCTTTCTCTCGGTCAAGATGGATGCGCTCTTTCTTGGTGAGGATCGCGTCCGAGCCTTCGGCGAGCATCACCTCGATCTCCTTGAGACGCGTGATCGACTTCCTGATCGTCACGAAGTTCGTAAGCGTGCCGCCGAGCCAGCGGTTGTTCACGTAGAACATGCCGCAGCGGTTCGCCTCCTCGTAGATGGCGTCCTGGGCCTGGCGCTTCGTCCCGACGAAGAGAATGTTCTTGCCCTGCGAGGCGACGTCCGTGATGAAGGCCGCGGCCTCCCGGAAGCACTTGAGGGTCTTCTGGAGGTCGATGATGTAGATGCCGTTGCGCTTGCCGAAGATGTACTTCTTCATCTTCGGGTTCCAGCGCTTCGTCTGGTGGCCGAAGTGAACGCCCGCCTCGAGCAGCTCCTTCATCGTGATCTGGCTCATCTGTCCCCCATTACCTCTTCGAGAACTGGAACCGGGCGCGGGCGCCGCGCTGTCCGTACTTCTTGCGCTCCTTCATGCGCGAGTCGCGCGTGAGGAGACCGGCCTTCTTGAGCGTACCGCGCAGCTCGAGGTTGAACAGACAGAGCGCGCGGGCGATACCGTGGCGGATGGCGCCGGCCTGCCCCGCGCTCCCGCCGCCCTCGACGAGGGCGACGACGTCGAACTTGTCGACCGTCTCGGTGAGCTGCAGGGGCTGGCGGATGACCATCTTGAGCACGTCGTTCGGGAAGAAGTCTTCGAAAGTGCGGTCGTTGACCAGCACCGTCCCCTTGCCGGGGCGAAGGTACACGCGGGCCACCGATTCTTTTCGGCGTCCGACGGCCTGGAACTGGAGGTTCGTCACGGGGTGCGTTGCTCCTCTTGATTAGGCGAATTCAGACCGCGACGGCGGCCGGCGACTGGGCGGAATGCGGGTGATGGGGACCGGCGTAGACCTTCAGCTTCTTGAACATCTTCCGGCCCAGTTTCGTCTTCGGCAGCATGCCGCGCACGGCCGCCTCGATGACCCGCTCGGGATGCGTGTCCCTGAGCTTGCCGGCCTCGATGGACCGCAGGCCCCCCGGGAAACCGGTGTGGTGGCGGTAGAGCTTCTGGCCGAGCTTCGCGCCGGTGAAGGCGACCTTCTCGGCGTTGACCACGACGACGAAATCGCCGGTGTCGAGGAACGGCGTGTAGATGGCCTTCGTCTTGCCCGTGAGGTGCCGCGCGACGAACGTCGCGAGGCGGCCGAGGACCTTCCCGTCGGCGTCGACGATGATCCAGCGTCGGGAGTTGTCGGAAATCTTGGGAAGCGGCGTGCGAGTGCTCACGGGAACAGCGGTCTCCGATCAGGGCGGTTGAGGGGTGCGGTGACCCCGGCTGGAAGACTCCGGGGTCGGTCCCGCGATGCGAAACGAGGGGAGCATCGAAAGACCAGGGCCCCGACGGCACACGAAAAGCGGGTTTCGGCGAACCATCCACCCGCAGAGCAGTGAAAAATACGCCCCCCTCCCCCTCCCTGTCAAGCGAAGCTCCCCCATCCCATGGTCCGAAGAGCACTATTTCTTAGAAGTTTAGGGGCTCAGCCACAATACGGCCATGACCTCCCGCATCCTCGACGGCGCCGCCGTCTCAAAGGCGATACGGGCCGAAGTGGCGACCGGCGTCGCGTCCCTCGTCGCCCGTGGCGTCGTGCCCGGCCTCGCGGTCATCCTGGTCGGAGACGATCCGGCCAGCCCGGTCTACGTCTCGAGCAAGGGAGCGGCGGCGCGGGAAGTCGGGATCGCCGAACGCACTCTTCGCTATACCGCCGATCTGTCTGAGTCGGCGCTCCTCACCACCGTCGAAGAGCTGAATCGGGACGACAGGGTGGACGCCATCCTCGTCCAGTTGCCTCTTCCGGAGCAGATCGATTCGGCCCGAATTCTTCGGGCGATCGATCCCCGGAAGGATGCGGACGGCTTCCATCCCGTGAACGCCGGCCTTTTGCTCCAGGGCAAGCCCGCGCCGGTGCCCTGCACGCCCGCCGGTATTCTCGAGCTCCTCGAACGCGAGGGCGTGCCCCTTCGCGGGACGCGGGCGGTCGTCGTCGGCCGAAGCGACATCGTGGGAAAGCCCACGGCGCTCCTTCTCCTCCGGAGGGACGCCACCGTGACGATCGCGCACTCGAAGACGAAGGACCTGCCCGGCCTGTGCCGCGAGGCGGATCTCCTCGTCGCCGCGATCGGCCGGCCGGGCTTCGTCACCGGGGACTTCGTGAAGGAGGGCGCCGTCCTCGTGGACGTCGGCATCAACCGCGTCACCTCCCGCGCCGACGTCGAGAGATTCTTCCCTGGCAACGCGGCGCGCCTCGCGTCGTTCGGGAAGAAGGGCTCGACGCTCGTCGGAGACTGCGATCCGGCGACGGCATTTCCGCGGGCTTCGCGGTACACGCCCGTCCCGGGCGGCGTCGGCCCCCTCACGATTGCCCTCCTTCTCAGAAATACGTTGGAGCTGTGTCGAGGGAGACGACTGCTACTTGATGGTGGGTCGCCGTCGGCGACCCACCCGGCCCCCCTGGGCTCCTTCGATTGATCCTCAAGGTCGGGCTCACGGGCGGGCTGGCCTCCGGCAAGAGCACGGTGGGGGCGCGCCTCCGCGAGAACGGCATTCCCGTCCTCGATGCGGATCGGATCGTGCACGATCTGTATCGCGAAGGGAGCGAGGGCGCCCGCGCCGTCGCGGAAGCCTTCGGGCCGGATTTCCTCGCGGCGGACGGCTCGGTCGACCGGCCGAAGCTCTCCGCGCACGTCTTTCACGATCCCCTGTCGCTGACCCGCCTCAACGCCCTCATCCACCCGCTCGTCCGCGACGAGCAGGCGCGCTGGTTCCGGGACCTCGAGGCGAAGGGCGAGGCGCTCGGCGTCGTCGAGGCGACGCTCCTCGTCGAGACAGGCGGCCGCCAGCGCTTCGACATACTCGTGACGGTGTCCGCGCCCGCGGACATGCGGCTTCAGCGCGCGATCCGCCGCAGCGGCGAGACGGACCCGAACGAGTTCGTGAAGCGCATGTCCGCGCAGTTCTCCGACGCCGCGCGCGAGGAGGTCTCGGACATCGTCATCCGCGCGGACGGCACGAAGGAAGACCTCTTGAAGAGGGTCGACGAACTCGCGACGGAGCTCAAGGGACGCGCAGGAGGCTCCTGAGCGAAGCAAACGCGCGCGCGCGGTGCGAGTCGCGCATCTTCTCCTTGTCGCTCATCTCTGCCCACGTTCGTGTCGCCCCCTCGGGAATGAAGAGGACGTCCCAGCCGAAGCCGTTGTTGCCGCGGGGATGGAGGGCGATCGACCCTCGGGCACGCCCGACCGCGACGACAACGTCCTTCTCCTCCTGCCCGGGCCGCGCGACCGCGAGCGCGGACACCGCTTCCGCTCCCCTGTCGGAGAACCCGTCGAGCATCTTCGCGAGGCCCTCCTGTCCGAGAGCGCCCATCGTGATCCACTTCGTGAACGGCCCGGGGAATCCGCCCCAGCCCGCGACGACGAGGCCCGAATCCTCGACGAGGACAGGCACGCCGAACGCCCGCGCCGCCACGACGGCCTTCGCACGGGCCACTTCCGCGAAGTCGAGAGACTGGATCTCGGGGACGTCGAGCGGATGCGCCTCCACGTTGCGGCCGAGAAGCGCCGCCGCCTCGCGCGCCTTGCCCGCGTTCGAGGTCACGAACGTCAGTCCGAAGAGAGCGTCCGTCACCACCGGCGAGCCGGCGAGCCGTCTCCGGGGAGAACCAAGCGGAACGCTCTCAGGCCCTTCGTGAGGCCCTTCAGGCGCTGTTCCCCGAGCGGTTCGAAGACGAACGAGGCGCCCGCGCGGCGCGCGGTCTCCTCGCCCACCACGATCTCGTTCGGCCCCGCGACAGAGCTTTCGAGACGCGCCGCGACGTTCACGGTATTTCCAAGAACGGTGTAGTCCACGCGGCGATCGGACCCGATGTCGCCGACGACCGCGTGCCCGGAGTTGACGCCGACCCGCACGGCCACCTCCGGCTCGCCGCGCCCCACGCGCCCCACGTTCCACGCCTTCAGGCTCTCGATGAGCTTCGCCGCGGCCGCCACCGCGCGGCGGGGGTGATCGTGCTGCGGAATCGGCGCTCCGAAGAACGCCATCACGGCGTCCCCGATGAACTTGTCGAGCGTGCCACCTTGCTCGAAGATCGCGTCCGCGGCGAATGTGAAGACCGTCTCGAGGAAGAGCGAAAGGTCTTCGGGAGTCATGGTCTCCGCGGCAGTCGTGAACCCGACGATGTCTGCGAAGAACACCGTCACGTCCCGGGTCCGGACCTTCTCGACGCCGGCCGGGCCCTCGGAGACGATCTCCTCGACGACGCCCGGCGAGTGGTAGCGCGCGAGGCGCTCCCGGATCCGCTCCTCTTTCGCGATGCGCCCCTGCAGGCGCGCGCGCTCGATCGCGACAGCTGCGAAGTTTCCAAGCGCGGTCAGGAGATCGAGGTCGTCCGCCGTGAATGTGCCGGTCTTCAGGGGCGTGTCGACATGGAGGGCGCCGATGACGTGTTCGCGGTTCCAGAGGGGGACGCACATCGCCGACCGGATCTGCTGAATGCGGATCGACTGGCCCGCCTCGAAGCGATCGTCGGTGAGAGCGTCCGAGGTCAGGACCGCCACGCGCTCGCGCACGACGGTTTCGACGATCGTGTGGGAGAACGTCTCGGAGGCCTCCGAGCCGGCGCGACCCCTCTGGCGCGCGAGCGTCGCGACGAGGCGCCCCGAGTCCTCACGCAGCACGACGACGGCGCGTTCGGCGGGCAGAAAATCGAAAAGGAGATCCACGACTTTCGAGAGGATCTGGTCGACGTCGGGCGCCTCGATGAGAGTGCGGGCCACCTGGACGAGGATCTCGAAGATCTTTTCGCGCCCCTTCTCGGGCGTGGGACGCCGGCCGGCCAGCGTTCCCGCGACCTCCGAAACACCGGTGCCCGTGCCCGTGGCCTCGAGGTTGTAGTCCCGGTTGAAATCCTCGATCGAGCGGACGAACGTGGAGCTCGAGTCGCTGAGCGACTTCGCCGCGATGCTCTTTGTCGTCGGTTGCTCGCGCACGTAGAGGGTAAATGCCCCGACCGAAAGGACGTCGTTCGCCCGAAGCGGCGATTTCGGCGCGAACTCACCGTTGACCTTCACTCCGTTCGTCGACTTGAGATCCTCGATCGTCCAGACGCCGCCGCGCTCGGACAGAAGCGCGTGCCTGCGCGACACGGAAAAGTCGTTCAGGACGATTCCGTTCTCACTCGAGCGCCCGATCGACACATCTCCGCCGGACAGGAGGAAACGCCGGGTCTGCCCCTCGACCTCGTAAACGATTTCCAGCATCGGCGAGACGGAGTTTATAGGGAGCCGACGGAGCGATCCCCGAGGAGCCGGTTCAGTCCGGAGGGGGCTCGCGTTCGACCGTCCTCGCGAAACGGATCCTCACGACCTTCCAGACCGCGACGGGCTGCCCATGGACGCGAGCCGGGCGGTACGTCCACCGCCGGACCGCGTCCACCGCGGCCTCCGTCATGCCCGCGGGTCCGGCCGTGAGCACGTCGATGCGGCCCACGGAGCCGCTCCCCTCCACGACGATCCGCAGCATGACCTCGCCGCTCAGGTTCAGCCGGCGGGCCGCGTCCGGGTAACGGGCGTCCACGCGCGAGACGAGCACGGGGAGCTCGGAACCATCGGGAAGCGACACCAGCGGCTCCTGCGGGAGGATCGACGCCGGGACCAGCGGCGCCGCCGCAGAGGGCAGGTCGGAGACCGGTGCTCCGCCCCCGCCGGCAGACGGCATCGGGACGCGTCCCCCCGGCGTCGGGTGGAGATCTCGGTCCGGAACCCCGAGCGATTGCACTTCGGGCACGACCCCGCGCCCGGCGGCCCCCGCCGGACCCGCAGCCACCGAAGACGGAAGGAGGCGCACGGAGCGCGCGGGGACGAAAGCGAGCATCTTTCCGGCGAGGCGGACGCCGAAGAAATCGTGATCCGAGAGCACGACGTCCACGTCGTCGCCATCCTCGAGCGTGCCCCATCGGGCAGCG
>Ga0315273_10013873_pt1 | contig 10374 bp, 7 predicted proteins | sample YL17G02_0_MG_FD_205753 | JGI IMG/M metagenome (GOLD analysis project Ga0315273, IMG submission 205753) | Sediment microbial communities from Yellowstone Lake, YNP, Wyoming, USA - YL17G02_0 | ecosystem: Environmental > Aquatic > Freshwater > Lake > Sediment | place: USA: Wyoming | collected... | reverse complement strand
ATCGCCGCAGACCCCGTCGCGGTCGACGTCGTCGGCCGGGTCCCGAGGGCACGGATCGCAGGCGTCGCCCCGGCCGTCGCCGTCCCAGTCGGTCTGGAGCGGATCCGCAGTGGCTGGACAATCGTCGCATCCGTCCCCCCGGCCGTCGCCGTCCGCGTCGGGCTGCAGGGGGTCGGGAAGGGCTGGACAGACATCGCAGGCATCGCCGATGCCGTCGGCGTCCACATCGGCGCGGGGATCTCCGGGCGCTGCGGGGCACAGGTCACAGGCGTCGCCCGCCCCATCGGCATCCGTGTCTTCCTGCAGCGGGTTCGCCAGGCCGATGCAGGTGTCGTCGCAGCCCTCCTGCTGGCCGGGGAGACAGGGGCGATCGTCGGTCCGTCCGCTGAAATCTCCATCGTTGGGGATTCCGTCGCCGTCCGTGTCGGCGCCGTCCACCCGCGCGAGGCGAATGTCCTGGGTGCCGTCGCGCGTGTCGGGGAACGCAAGCACGGCCGAGGACGCTTCGGCGGCCATTCCGTTGTAGTCCCCGAGGAACCCCGCCGTGGAGACGGACAGCGGGGCGGATGGGTCGGTGATGCGAAAGTCCTCCGACCAGTGTTCGCCCCCGTCGAGGGAAACGCTCCCCCACACTTCGTAGGCCAGATGCGGCGGGTCGCGCCGGCGGTCGAGCCACGACGCAAAGACGCGGCCCGTCTCGTCCACGGCGAGGGCCGGGAAGAACTGGTCCGCGCCATTGGAGATGCCGTCGCGGTTCAGGCGGACGGGCGCGCGCCAGGAAACGCCTCCGTCGCGGGAAAGGGAGAGGAGGATGTCGGAATCGCCGGTTCCTCCCTCCGACCAGGCGGCATACAGGCTTCCGCGCCAGGGACCGCTGGAGCGGTCCACGGCCAGCGCGGGGAACCCGAGGTCCCGAAAATTCCCGTCGCCCCTCAGCGGGGAGACGGGCGTCGGCCGCGGGGCGACGACGATTTCGGGCGTCGTGAAGGACGCGCCGCCATCGAGGGAGCGGTCGAAGAGGATCCGCCTGTTCGTCTCGTCGGACCATAGAACGAAGATCTCGCCCCCGGGCCCGACACAGGGAATGGCCCCGTTCTGCGACCGCCACTCCCGGTCGGAAATCTCGCGCCGGAGCGACCAGGTCGCACCGCCGTCAACGCTTTTCGAAAACCAGATGGCCTGTGGGGAACCGGCGCCCGTGTTCTGCCAGAAGAGGTAGAGCACGCCCGTCACCGGCTCCGCGACGACGAACGGCTTGTCCCCCGCCGTGTCCATCTGGCGGGGTTCGGCGAAGCTCCGGCCGCCATCGAGCGAAACCGCCGTCCAGATGCCGTCCCGCGGAGTCCCCCCGTAGGCGAGCAGCGCGAGTACGAGATGACCGTGGCCGTCGTTTGCGAGTGCCGGATCGCCCGTGCTCACGCCGGAAAACGTCGCCGGGGAGTAGCGGGAGGAGTTCCAGCTCGCCCCGCCGTCCTCCGACCACCCGGTTCCGACGACCGTGTTGCGACCGTCCCCGGTGAAGTAGTCATTCCACGCGACCGTCATGGAGCGGGGGACATCCGGATGCGCCGGGTCTGCCGAACCGAGGGCGATTGTCGTCTCGTTTTGGTCTTCCTGGGAGGCATCCTGGTTCACCCGGCGCGTGCCGTCACCGCCGGAGAGGAATGCATTCTCCGCCCCGGCCGCGCGGTCTTCGGCTGCGCGGACCGAGGGCCGGTTGCGCCGCAAAGGCGGACCTTCAGTTTCGCCCGCGCTGTCGGGCCAGCGCGGCGGCCCATCGAGTCCCGCGCGTGCCGCCCCGGGGGCGAAGAGGCAGGTACCGGCGACAAGCGCCGCCCCGAGCGAACGACCGCCACGCCGAGTGAGAAGACCGCGACAGCGGTCGGGCCGGGGGGCGCGCGGTAGCTTCATCGTAGGATCTGCGGCCGAAGGTCAGGGGAAGGTACGACCCGCCGGAGCCGGAATCCAGTGCCGTCAAGCCGGACACTACTGGACGCCGGCTTTCGCTGGCGCGATCCGGCGAAAGCCGGAACCCAGCCCGGCGTGGTTCTGACGGCACGGCCTTCGGTAGGATGGGCAGATGCGGCAGGATGTGCGGTACAGGGCCCGGTGGATCGTTCCCGTCTCCTCTCCCCCTCTCGAAGGCGGGGAGGTCGCGGTTCGCGATGGGCGCATCGTTTCGGTGGAGCCCTGGGCCCCCGCCGGCGCGGGGCCGGATGTCGTCGACCTCGGGGATTCCGTCCTGTTCCCCGGCTTCGTCAACGCCCACACGCACCTGGACTGGTCCCACCGGGCAGGGGTCGCGACACGGGTCGAGGGGGATTTCACCGACTGGGTCTACGACCTCATCAGCCGGCCGCTGCCGGATCGAACCGTGGTGGAATCCGCCGCCCGGCGTTCCGCTCGCTCGATGGCGGAATCCGGCGTCTCCCTCGTTGGGGATTTCTGCCTCTCGGCGGCGACCGGTGCCTCCCGGCTCCGCGCCGCCGGGCTCGGGGGAGTCCTCTTCCTAGAGCTGCTCCATCTTCAGGCCTCCCGCGCGGCGGAAATGATCCGTCAGTCGGAGAGCCTGGGCGTGTGGGAGGCTGACGCGGATTCGTTTTCTTCTCCCCGGCTTTCGGTCGCTCCTGCCCCCCACGGTCCGCATACGGTCTCGCGTGAACTGCTCGAAGCGCTCGCGCCCGGCCTGGCCCGAGGAGGCCTGCTCGCCATCCACCTTGCGGAATCCGCCGCGGAACGGGAATTCGTGCTCACGGGCGAAGGACCGTTCCGCCGGCTCCACGAGAATCGGGGCAACTGGGACGGCTCCTGGACACCACCGGGAGTGTCGCCGGTGGCATATCTCGACGGGCTGGGACTCCTGACGGAGGCTACCCTCGCGGTTCACTGCGTCCACGTGGACGCGGAAGATATCGAGCGGCTCGCCCGAAGCGGATGTTCCGTCGCGATCTGCCCGCGCTCGAACGAGTGGACGGGCGCGGGCCGCGCTCCCCTTCCGGCCCTGCTCGCCGCGGGCATCCGCTGTTGTCTCGGCACCGATTCGCTCGCCTCGAATGCCGATCTCGATATGGCATCCGAGCTCGCCTTTGCGCGCCGGTCCTGGCCGGAGATCCCGGCGGAAGTCCTCGTCACGATGGCCACGCTCGGGGGGGCGGCGGGCCTCGGCCGGACGGGTGCCGGAGGCTTCGGTGAGATCGCCCCGGGCCGGGCCGCGTCGCTCGCGAAGGCCACGATCCCGCCCGGCACGCCGCAGGGCGGCGATCCGCATGCTATCCTTTGCGGCGATTTCGGCCCCATTCGATGCCACCGGGCCGGCCGCGAGGGCTCCTTATGACGCCGGCGGCGCCCGCCCGCGCCGGCCGTCCCGACCGCGGGCCTGAAAGGCTCAAAGACCGACCGTGACCTTCGCCTCGACGATCCGCACCTATGGGAGGATGGTCCGCTTCTCCCACTCGATCTTTGCCCTGCCGTTCGCGCTTGCCGGCGCGGCCTTCGCGGCCATCGAACACGGTGTCACGGTCGCGCAGATTTTCTGGATCGTCCTCGCCATGGTCGCGGCCCGCAACGCGGCGATGGGATTCAACCGGCTGGCGGATCAGTCCTACGATGCCGCCAATCCCCGAACCTCCGAACGCGAATTGCCCCGCGGCCTGCTCAGTCGGCAGGCGGTTTGGGCGCTGGTCGTCGCCCTGTCGGTCCTGTTCGTCTTTGTCGCGAGCCGCCTGAACCCGCTCTGCCTCGCGCTCTCGCCCGTGGCGTTGGGGGTGATCTTTCTCTACTCCTTCACGAAGCGGTTCACATGGGCGACCCAGTTCTTCCTCGGCCTCTCGCTGGGCATCGCGCCGGTCGGAGGATGGCTGGCGATCCGGGGCTCGATCCACCCGGCGCCGCTCGTCCTGTCCGCTGCCGTCCTCGCATGGGTGGCCGGCTTCGATATCATCTATGCCTGCCAGGACGTCGAGTTCGACCGGCGGGCCGGTCTTCGCTCCATCCCGCAGCGTTTCGGCATCGCCCGGGCGCTCCAGACCGCCCGCTGTCTCCATGTGCTGACGGTCGCGCTCCTCGCCTCCATCGCGTGGCTCCTGCCGCTCCACCCCGCCTACCTCGCAGGCGTCGCACTGGTCGGCGTCTGCCTCACGGTCGAAAACGCGCTCGTTCGGGCCGATGACCTGTCCCGGGTGAACCACGCGTTCTTCACCGCGAACGGCATCGTGTCCCTCGTCTACCTCGCGGCCTCGATCGCGGGAATCGCCCTCGGGAGCCCGCGGTGAACGATCCCGCCCTCCGCCGGATCGTGGTCGGCGTTTCCGGAGCCTCCGGTGCCATCTACGCCCTCGCCACCCTGCGCGCGCTGCTCGCCGAAGGGTTCGAAGTCCATCTCGTGATCTCGCCGCTCGGGGAGCGGCTTCTCCACGAGGAGGAGGGAGTCGCGCTCGCGAAAGACGGGATCGAGGAGGCCCTGGCGCGCCGCTACGGCGCCCCTCCCGGCCCCGGCCGCATCGTGCGCCACCCGGTGAAGGATCTCGGCGCGGCGATCTCCTCCGGATCGTTCCGCACGGCGGGGATGGTCATCGTCCCCTGCACGACGAAGACGCTCGCGGGGATCGCCACGGGAGCCTCGCACACCCTCGTGGAAAGGGCGGCAGACGTCTGCCTCAAGGAGCGACGGCGCCTCGTGCTCGTCGTCCGGGAGACGCCGCTGTCCCTCGTGCACCTGCGCAACATGGTCGCGGTGACCGAAGCGGGGGCCGTGGTCCTTCCGGCCTCCCCCGCCTTCTACCAGAAGCCGCGCACGATCGACGATCTCGCGGATTTCATCGCCGGCCGCGTGCTGAATCTCTTCGGAGTCCCGCAAACGCTTTTCCCGGCTTGGGGTGAGCCGCAGAAAGACTGACACGAAAACGGCACGAGGGTCGCGGTCGCGCCGGCCCGCTCCCTGATCGGCGGGCCCCTGCGCGAGGAACGGCAATCGGACCACAAAGCGGAAAGCCCGTCCTTTCGGACGGGCTTCCTGACGCCGGGGCCGCTCGCGGCGAGCCTTACCGGCACACCTTGTCTGTTTTCGATTCTACGGGATCGCGGGACCCCTCTCCGCCGTCAGCACGCGGGAGAAGTAGGCGAGATCCGTGCCGTCCACGATCCCGTCGCCGTTGAGATCGGCGGCGCGCGCCGGATCCGTTCCGGCCGCCGGGAGGCCCTGCTCCGCCCGGATCAATTCGAGATCCGCTTCGCCGATGCGGCCATCGCCGTCCACGTCCGCGCGCAGGGGATCCGCATCGAAGAACGCGGGGCGCCGGAGCGTGGGGTTGACGACGAGAACGGAACGGGCGTCGAGGAGCGGCAGGCCGACCTCCCCGGGAACGGCCACCGGCATGACCTCCACGATCAGCGAGCGATTTTCGCCCGGAACCACGGAGCGGATCGCCAGAGACCGGCTCCGCAGACGGACGACCGCCTGAGGACTGAGGTTGCTCCCCGCGATGACGGTCCGCCACGCCCCACCCTCCGAGGGCATCAGAGGTCCGACCGAGTGGACCACGGGCGCAGGAAGTGATTTGAGTTCCGCGGAGAGCGCGAGCGTCTCGGTACGTTTCCGTCCCTCGCGCCCGAATGCCTCAACGCGGATGTACTGCAGGGTCTCGTCGGCCAGACCATCGAGCCGGATTTCCGGCCCGGCGGCTGTGAGGATGCGCTCGTACCGGCCGGGACTCGTGCCGATATGCACGCGGTAGCCGGCGAGGCCCGGCGCATCGCAGGGTGTCCAGGAGAGGTCAATGCTTCCGGCGAGCGGGAGGCTCGTCGAAAGGGCAAGGGCCTGCAAGAGGCAGCACACCTGTGTCCGTCGGCTCATGAAGATGTCCTCGGTGAATCCCGGGGAGATCACGGAGCAAGCGAAAGGCCAGATCCCGTCGGGCCCCTGGGCCGGGTTACGCAGGCGAAGCGCTGGCGACGGAAACGCCTTTTGTCGTCGGGACTTGGGAACTCTTTCGCCGGCGGCAGAGCGCGGCAGGCCCGGCTGGCGGCGGGCCAGGACGAATGACGATTCTCGGCATCGCGAGCGTCGCGATTACGGAGGTGTCAGGGGACAGGACGGGGGCGCAGGGGCCGGCCCGGCCCGGGCGTGACGGAGCCGGCGGCCACGGCTATACTCACCGCGGCATGGCCATCTTTCGTTCTGGGGACCGTGTTTACGATCGCCGATTCGGGCGAGGCGGGGTCACCAGCATCATCGGCTTCGGGGAATCGGTCCAACTGCGGATCCGGTTCGACTCGGGAGAGGAGCACGATGTGCTCGCCCGCTCGCTCGATCTCGAACTGCTCACTCGGGCGACGCCTCCGGCGGAAGGTGCCGGCGAAAGCGACGACGAACCCGACGCATCCGGGGGTCATCCCGGCGAGACCGCCCTTCGTCCATCCCACCTTCCCCCCGAGACGCCGCGCGCCGAGACGCTCGCCCGGGCCGGGTTTCTGCCACCGCGGACGAACCCGCCGCCCTCCGCCGGAGGGCCGGCCTCCCCGGGCGTTCCGCGCCGTGTCCCCCTCCCTGTCGATCCCGTCCTTCGCGACGCGCTCGCGCAACTCGCCGCCGATCTCATCGGAGCCGCCGGGATTCCGGAGATGGATCGCTGGATGGGCGGGGAGCTCATCGTCCGGCCTGGACGGGAGGGAACAAAGGAGAAGGTCGTTCCTCTCGATGCCTTCTTTCACAAGATCGTGATGGTGCGCGACCGGCTGCGCACGCTCGAGCAGAAAATCAACTCCAGCCCGACGCTCTCGGATGCCGAAAAAGTTGAAATGCAGCAGTACCTCACCCGCGCCGCCGGCAGCCTGACGACCTTCAATTTTCTCTTCCGGGACCGCGAGGACTGGTTCGTGGGCCAGAGCGGGGCGGAGTAGCGTCATCGTCACCCTCGTCCTGTTCGACGTGGACGGCACGCTCGTGTCGGTCTTCGGGGCAGGACGGAAGTCCCTGCAGGAGGCCTTCGCCGAGGTGTTCGAACGGCCCGAGGCGGCCTCGGATCTCCCCGCCGGGTGGTTCGCCGGCCGGAACGACCTATGGATCTTTCGGGAAGTCGCCCGCCGCGAGGGCATCGCGGACGGGGACTTCGAAAGGTTTCGCGAGGCTCTCTACGCGGCGTATCTGAAGCGTCTCGAAGACAACATGGCGGGCTGGGAGAATCGGTTGGTTCTGCCTGGCGTTCCCGAACTGCTGGAGCGGCTTGCCTGCGGCGGGGAAAACGATGCGCCGCGGGCGCTGGGCCTCGTCACGGGAAACCTCGAAGGCGGGGCCCGCATCAAGCTCGGGGCCTTCGGGCTCGACCGGTGGTTCGCCGCGGGCGGCTACGGCGAGGACGCGATCGATCGCGGGGAAATCGCCGCCCTCGCGCGGAAGCGGTTCGAATCCCGTCTCGGGCGGAGAATCGATCCCGACGAGGTGGCTCTCGTCGGAGACACCGAGTACGACGTACAAGCCGCCCGCGCCTGCGGGTACAGGTCCGTCGCCGTGGCGACGGGATGGACACCGATGGAATCCCTGCGCGAAACGGGGCCCGACCTGCTCCTCGCGGACCTGTCGGACCCCGCTCCCCTGCTGCAGCTCCTTTCAGCCTGAAGCCGCGTCTGCGCCTTCAGTAGCGATCCAGGTACCGCTGCAGCTCCCAGTTGTGCACCACTGCGATGTACTCGTGCCAGATGGCTTCCTTCGCCTCGATGAAGTTCGTGTAGATGTGCTCGCCCAGGGCCTCGCGGACGACCGCGTCCTTCTTCATCGCCTGGATGGCCTCGTTCAGATCTCCCGGCAGGTCGTCGATGCGCAGGCGCCGCTTTTCGCGGTGGGACATCTCGAAGACGTTCTTGCTGACGGGCGGTCCCGGATCGATCTTGTTGCGGATCCCGTCCAGCCCCGCGAGGAGCATCACCGCGATCGCAAGGTAGGGGTTGCAGGAGGGATCGGGCATCCGGAGCTCCACGCGCGTGCCGACGCCGCGGCGGGCCGGAACGCGGGCCAGCGGGCTGCGATTCCGCTCCGACCACGCGATGTTGGTCGGCGCCTCGTAGCCGGGCACGAGTCGCTTGTAGGAATTGACCAGCGGGTTGGTCACCGCGCACAGGCCCCGGGCGTGGCTCAGGAGCCCGCCGATGTACCACTTCATGAGGTCGCTGAGCTGGTATTCCGCCTTCGGATCAAAGAAGACGTTCTTGGTCCCCTTGAACAGCGACTGGTGGCAGTGCATTCCCGAGCCGTTGATGCCGGCGATCGGCTTGGGCATGAAGGTGGCGTGCAGGCCGAAATCCGACGCGACGCGGCGGACAACCATCCTGAAGGTCGCGACGTTGTCGGCCGTTCGCAGGGCGTCGGCGTATTTGAAGTCGATCTCGTGCTGTCCCGGCGCGACCTCGTGGTGGGCAGCCTCGACCTCGAATCCGAGCTTCTCGAGCACGTTGACGATTGCCCGACGGCACTCCTCGCCCTTGTCCACCGGAGCGAGGTCGAAATACGCCGCCGCGTCATGGGTCTGGGTCGTGGCGTTTCCGTTCGCGTCGCGGAGGAAAAGGAAAAACTCCGCCTCCGGCCCCACCATCATCGTGTAGCCGAGCTTCTCGGCCTCCTTGAGAACCCGCTTAAGGTTCAGGCGCGGGTCGCCCGAAAAGGGCGTCTCGTCGGGGTTGTAGACGTCGCAGATCAGGCGCGCCACCTTCCCTCGCTCGTCCTCCCACGGAAAGACCTGGCAGGTGTCCAGGTCCGGCTTGAGCAGCATGTCGGACTCTTCGATCCGCACGAACCCTTCAATCGAGGAGCCGTCAAAAAGGATCTCGCCGTCCAGGGCCTTCTCGAACTGGTTCTCGGGGACTTCGACGTTCTTGTTCATTCCGAGGATGTCGATGAACTGCAACCTCAGGAACCGCACCTTCTCCTTCTTCAGCACCGCCAGGACCTGGTTTTTTTCCACGATGACCTCGATGGTGGTGGGGTTGCACGAATCCGCCCCGCGCGGACCGTCGAAAGATAGCCGACGCGGCTCCCCGGGTCAAGAGGAGGAACGTGAATTCTTGACGATCCTGCAAATTTGTGAGAGCGAAACATTGATCGGACTGGCCTGAACTGCCAGAAATTGGTGTCTGTCTGGCATGTCCTGCATGTTTTGTCGATCACAGGCATGGGATCAGCGGATCGAATTTCCAAAATTTAGGGGCTTGACAGGCCCGAGCGAAAATGGTAGAAAGACATTAACGGGCCCGTTTCGGGAGCCCCCTCTCAGGGAGCCGGCACCCTTCCCCCAAGACTGGTATTCCGGCTCCCCCGAAACGGGCCATTTTTTCCCCCCGTGTAAAATACCCGCCGTGCAATCTTCCGATGTCTCTCCCGGCGCGCCCGCCCGAGACGACGGTGTCGTCTTTCAGGTCGGCGACCACGCGCTCGACAACGGCTTGCGCATCCTGACGCTGGAAGACCATTCCGCCCCCGTGGTGAGCTTTCAGATTCACTACGCCGTCGGCTCGCGCAACGAGAGGCCGGGTATCACAGGCATTTCGCACCTGTTCGAGCACATGATGTTCAAGGGAACCGAGCGACGCGGCCCCGAAATGATCGCCCGCGAGATCCAGGCCCAGGGCGGCACTCTGAACGCTTTCACCACGACCGACAACACCTCCTATTTCGAAAACCTGCCCGCCGACCGGCTTGAGCTCGCCATGGACATCGAATCCGACCGGATGCTGCGGCTGCGGATCGACGAGGCGAATCTCAGGACCGAGAGGGAGGTCGTGCGCAACGAACGGAAGGTCAGCCTGGTAAACACCCCGACGGGGCTGGCCGAAGAACTTCTGCTCTCGCTGCTGTTCGACGCGCATCCTTACCGCTGGCCGGTCGTCGGCTGGGACGCCGACCTCCGGGCGATCACATTGCAGAACTGCCTCGACTACTTCGCCGTCCACTACGCCCCGAACCGGGCAACGATCGTCCTCGTGGGGGATTTCCAGACGGAGGCGGCTCGCGAGATGGCCTGCCGCTACTTCGGTCCCGCCGAGCGCCGGCCGGATCCGCCTCCCATCGTCACCACCGAGAGGCCCCAGCGCGGAGAGAAGCGGGCGATCTACAAGAAGGTGGTGCAGGCGCCGGGGTTCGTCGCCGGCTTTCACGCGCCCGCATGGAAGGACCCCGACTGGCCCGCCGTCGAGCTGATCGAGACGGCCCTGACGGCAGGCCGCTCCTCGCGGCTGTATCGCCGGTTCGTCAAACCGGGACGGGTTGCGTCCATCAGCGTCACCGGGGGGATCTACTTCGGCACGACCGACCCTTCGCTCGTGGAGGTTGCGGCCACCGCACCCCCCGGCGGCGACATCGCGGGTGTGGAGGCTGAAGTCTGGGAGGAG
>Ga0315273_10013872_pt1 | contig 10375 bp, 11 predicted proteins | sample YL17G02_0_MG_FD_205753 | JGI IMG/M metagenome (GOLD analysis project Ga0315273, IMG submission 205753) | Sediment microbial communities from Yellowstone Lake, YNP, Wyoming, USA - YL17G02_0 | ecosystem: Environmental > Aquatic > Freshwater > Lake > Sediment | place: USA: Wyoming | collected... | reverse complement strand
GTCAAGTACATCTCCGACCAGATCATGGTGATGAACAACGGAGAGATCGTCGAAATCGCCGACTCCGACGAGATCTACCGCAACCCGCGGCAGCCGTACACGCAGCGGCTGCTGGCGTCGATTCCGAAGGGTTGGCGGGCCGGGTCAGTTCGCGCCGCCGTCCTGGGGTGACGCCGCGAGGGCGCCGAGCGCCGGCCCCACGACCCGGACAATGCGCCAGTCGGGCAGCACGGTCGCGCCCAACGCGCGATAGAAATCGATCGCCGAGACATTCCAGTCCAGTACCGACCACTCGAAGCGGCCGCACCCGCGTTCGACGGCAATCGCGGCGAGCGCTCGCAGCAGCGCCTGCGCGCACCCCCGCCGACGATGGGCGGGTTGCACGAAAAGGTCTTCCAGCCAGAGCCCGCGGCGGCCGAGAAACGTCGAAAAATTATGGAAGAACAGCGCGAACCCGGCTGGCTCGCCGTTTTCCGACGCGATCAGCACCTCGGCGGCAGGCCGCGGCCCGAACAGGGCTTCGGCGAGATCGGCTTCCGAAGCGACGCAAAGGTGTGAAAGTTTTTCGAATTCGGCCAGCGCCACGATCATCACGTGGATCGCGGCGACATCGCCCGGGGCGGCGGCCCGGATCGCGAAGACCTCCCGCGGGCGTTCCTGCGCTTCGTCGCCGGTCCCGAAACCGAAACCCATGTCAGCCGCCCTCCCGGCCGAGGATGGAGAGGTCGCGCACGATGCCGCCCAGTTCGGCTACCCGGGGCAATCGGCCCCAGACGGCGAAGCCGGCCTGCTCGAACAGGGCCATCGACGGGGCATTGTGCGAAAAGATGAAACCCAGCAACGTGCGCACGCCAAGGGCGGGCGCGGCGGCGAGGGCATGCATCAGCAGCGCCTTCGCGACGCCCCGGCGCTGCATCGCGGGATCGACGTAAACGGCCACCTCGACCGTCGCGCGGTACGCCGGGCGGCCGTAGAACGAACGCAAGCCGAGCCAGCCTGCAATCGGGGCCTCCGGCGCGGGGGCGAGCACCCAGAGTGGGCGCTGGTGCGCATTGAATTCCTGGAACCAGGGTTCGCGCGCGGCGACGGTGACCGGTTCGGTGTCGGCCGTCGCCATCCCGCCCGGGATCGAGGCGTTGTAGATTCCAACGATTGATGCCAAATCAGCACGTTGGGCGTGGCGTATCGGCACGATTTGCGAATTTGCAACAGTTCTGTGACCGGGATTGTATCAATTGCACCAAATCGTTGCGGGGGCATTCGGCACTACGGTAACGTCTGTCATAGTTTCCCCAAAGGAACCCGGAATCGTTGTAGCTGTTCCTTTCCTGGGGGTCCTCCACATGAAATTCCAACAGAAGAACCTCGATGCACAGGGCCGAGTGGTCTCCTCCACTTTCTTCGGCACCGGCATCGATGATTGTTCTGGCAATCAGGTCGCCGTCAGGATGACACAAGGCGTTCGCCGGGTGCGCGGCGACGCTGCGGGTGCCGCCGCCAGCGCAGGCTCGACGGGCGGTCAGCGAATACTTTAACAGGCTGTTACTTGCGTTCCATCGAGATCGCTTCAAGAGTGCGCTGGGTGCAAACACGAGTGGTTTGCATGGCCGCGGGATGGCCTGCCCGGCGACTGGGTGTAGCGGTCAACGTTCCAGTCCAGTGGGGAGTCCAAATGTTCAAGAAGACCAAGGTTTGCAGCGGCTTGACGCTCGCGTTTGGTGGCAGCCTGGCGCTGAGCGCCTTGCCCGTCCTGGCGCAGCAGGCGGTACAGTTCGATCGCATCGAAGTCACGGGTTCGTCGATCAAGCGGCTCGCCGACGAGCAATCGCTGCCTGTGACCGTCTTGAAGGCGGACGACTTGGCAAAGTCCGGCGTGACCAACGCCGAGCAGGCGATGTCGTTCGTCACCGCCAACCAGTCGGCGACGGTCTCGTCGAGCTCCGTGGGCGCTTCCAACGGTGGCTCCTCCTTTGCCGACCTGCGCGGCCTCGGCGCATCGCGCACGCTGACCCTCGTCAACGGCCAGCGGATGGTGAACAATCCGTATTTGTCCGCGGCGGTCGACATCAACGCGCTGCCGTTCGGCGCGGTCGACCGCATCGAGGTGCTGACCGACGGCGCCTCCGCGATCTACGGCACCGACGCGATCGCGGGCGTCGTCAACTTCATCACGCGCAAGGAATACAAGGGCGCCAGCGTGTTCGCGGACGGGTCGTGGCCCACCTCGACGCCGGGCGACGGGCGCCAGGCCTCGTACGGCGGCACGCTCGGCTTCGGCAGCCTGGCCACGGACGGCTGGAACATCTTCGGCGGCGTGTCGTACCGGCTCCAGGAGCCCCTGGCGGCGATCGACCGCGACTATGCGAAGACCGCCTACATCCCGTCGGAAGGCTACAACAAGACGAGCGGCACGACGTTCCCCGCGACCTACACGCAATCCGGCGTCAGCGGCTCGTTCAACCCGAGCCTGCCGACCTGCGCTCCGCCGACGTCGCTGCGGATCGGCGCCAATTGCCGCTTCGACTACGTGCCGTTCATCGACATCGTGCCGTCGCAGAACCAGCTGTCGATCATCGGCAAGGGCTCGTACGCGGTCAACAAGGACAACACCGTTTCGCTCGAGTACATCCAGGCCAACAACGAGCTCGCTACGGCCATTTCGCCGACGCCGGTCACGGGCCTGTCGATGTCGCCGAACAACCCGTTCTATCCGGGCAAGGGCATCACGCCGGGCAACACGAACGCGAGCTTCGACCCGACCAAGCCCATCAACCTCGCCTGGCGGCAGGCGACGCTGGGTGGCCGCGCATCCGAGGTCGACAACACCACGTACCGGTGGCTCGCGCAATGGGAAGGCAGCTACAAGGACTGGGACTACAACGTGTCGGCGTTCTATTCGGATGCCACGGTCAAGCAGAACTTCACCGGCGGCTACGTGAACAGCACGATGCTCCGCAACGGGCTCCTCGGGCTCAATGGTGCGCCCTACCTCAATCCATTCGGAGCCCAGAGCGCGGAAGGCCTGGCCTATCTCGGCGGCGCGAAGATCCTCGGCCAGGTCCAGCAGGCGGACGGCACGCTGTATGGCGTGAACGCCCACTTGAGCGGCGCGATCTGGAAGCTGCCGGCGGGCCCGATGATGCTGGCCGTCGGCGTCGAGTACCTGAACGACAAGGCGGACTATACCAACAACTTCACGCTGATCCGCCAGGCCGCGAGTTCCGGCCTCGAGCTGACCGAAGATTCGAGCGGCTCGCGGCACGACGCGGCGATCTCGGCCGAGCTGAACATCCCGATCGTGAAGAACCTCGACGTGAACCTCGCGGTCCGGTACGACGACTACAGCGACTTCGGCGGCACGACCAACCCGAAGATCTCGTTCCGCTGGCAGCCGATCCAGGCGCTGCTGTTCCGCGGCTCGTACAACGAGGGCTTCCGCGCGCCGACGCTGCAGGAAGCGTATTCGCCGAACTCGATCACCTACACCGGCGGCGCGTACGACGACCCGCTGCTGTGCCCGGGCGGCAAGGTCAACACCGCCCTGGCCGGCGTCGAGACCCGCGATTGCGGCATGCAGTTCCAGCAGCAACAGGGCGGTAACAGGAATCTGAAGCCGGAGACGTCGGAAGCCTGGACGATCGGCTTCTTCGTCCAGCCGATCAACTCGTTCACGTTCGGCATGGACTACTGGAACTACAAGGTCGACAGCTCGATCGGGGTGACCGGCGAGGAAGTGATCTTCGGCGACCCGGCCAAGTACTCGGCGCTGTACATCCGCTGCGGCCAGCTGTCGGCGGCCGACCAGGCGAAGCTCATCGGGACCTGCACGGGCAACCCGAACATCCTCGCGTACATCACCAACACGCAGCTCAATCTCGGCACCTACAAGACGAGCGGCCTCGACTTCACGTCGACCTGGCAGAGCGAGGCGACGTCCTTCGGCAAGTTCAACGTCGGCTACAGGGGCACGTACGTGATGCAGTACGAGTACCAGCTCGAGCCGGGCGGACCGTTCAACAACAACAATGGCGTCTACTTCAACGGCGGCCCGGTCGCCCGCTATCGGCACGTGCTGAACTTCGGCTGGAATTACGGCCCGTGGTCGGCGGTGCTGGTCGACCGCTACACGAGCAAGTACGAGGACCAGAACACCGACGTGAACGACAATGTGCGCAACGTGGCCGCCAACGACGTCTGGGACATCTCCGGCACGTGGTCCGGCGTCAAGGGCCTGTCGCTGACACTCGGCCTGACGAACATGTTCAACACCAAACCGCCGTTCTCCAACCAGTCGGACGCATTCCAGGTCGGCTACGACTGGCGGTACGGGAACCCGATCGGCCGCGCGGTCCTGGGGCGCGTGACCTACCAGTTCTGATCCGAAGCCGTCACCTTTCGGTCAGGAATCGGGTTCGGCTTGCGCCGGATCCGGATCCGCATCCGATCCAGAATGCCCGCCGGCGCCGAGCCGGCGGTTTCTTTCGCACTGTCCCTGCGCCGGGCGCGTACGAAGCGGCGGGCGGGTTGCCGCAGACGTGCAGGCGGCGCCCATTCTTTGCCCGAGGCCGCGCCGCGTGGTACGGTTGCATCTTCAGCCCCCCTCGGGAACGGAAGGCCTGCCGCGCACCGCACCGCCTTTCGGAACGCCCAGCCTTGCCGGGCTGCGGAGACACCATGGGAACGCGCACGAATCACCGGATCGCACGGCCTGCGATCCTTGCCGCGGCGGTCGCCGCTGCCGTCGGCGGCTGCGCCACCGACTTTCATTTCTCGGAGGTCGTCGGCGCCCGCTATTGGCAGACCAACATCGACACCTATCCGGTTTCGATCAACACGGTGGACGGCCGCGACTACCTCGGCCGGTCGCCGGTGCTGATCGATCCGGGCGTCCGAACCATCGTCGTCCAGGGCCCGCCGACGTTCGTCAACCTGAAGGAAACGCAGACGGTGAAGCTGGACGCGAAGTCGTGCACGCGCTACTACCTCGTGGCGATGAAGCCGAACCCGCTCGAGAACGATTTCACGGTGAAGATCGACTATGAAGAGCCCATTGCCGGATGCACGCCGCCGCAGCCTGCCAAATGACGCCGCGCGGCCGGGGCTCTGACTGACAATCCGGCGTCTGGCGCGCGTCGGCGCGCCCAGGGGCGCGAGGCACGGCGCAGGAGGAGAACGATGGTGAAAGTCCTGCTGGCGTTGATGGGGTGCGCATTGGTCGCGGCGTGCGCGACGCCGCCCGTGCAGCGTGCGGACGAGCGCTTCTTCAGCGATGCGAGGTTCGCCCCGCCGGCCGAGCGCATCCGGGCCGAGGACGTGTTCGCGCTGAGCCCCGCGATGAAGCGTTACCTCGACCAGGAGATCGCCGAAAAGGTGCGCAGCCGCGGGCGCCAGCGGGGGCTGGTGGACGCGCTCTACAGCAACGGGGAGCTCAAGCTCGAGTACGACTCGACGATGACGCGCAACGCGGCGCAGGCGTTCGACGCGCGCACGGGCAATTGCCTTGCACTCGCGATCATGACGGGAGCGTTCGCGCGGGAGCTCGGAATCGCCGTGTATTACCAGGCCGTGATCACCGACGAGACCTGGGTCCGCAGCGGCGGCATCCACTTCATCGTCGACCACATCAATATCAGCCTGGGCAGGCGGCTTGGCGACATGATCATCGGCGGGCAGCCCCCCGAGGTGCTGACGATCGACTTCCTGCCGCAGCAGGACCTGCGCAACCAGAGGGTCCGGGTGCTGCCGGAAAGCACGGTGGTGGCGATGTACATGAACAACCGCGCCGCCGAATCGCTGGCGCTCGGGCGCCTGAATGACGCCTACTGGTGGTCACGCGAGGCCATCGTGCAGGACCCGGCCTCGGTACGCGCATACAACACCCTCGGCGTCGTCTACCGCCGCCACGGCGATCTGGCCGAGGCCGAGCGCGTGCTGGTCCACGCGATGGCACAGGATCCGTCGAACCCGCAGATTGTCGCCAACCTGGCGCAGGTGTTCAGCGATCAGGGGCGCGTTGTCGAGGCCGACGCGCTCAAGCAGCGGCTGGCGCTGCTGGAGTCCGAGCCACCGTTCGTCTTCTTCTACCGCGGCCAGGAGGCTCTGCGCAACGGCGACTACGCCGCCGCGCGCGACCTGTTCACGCGTGAAGTGGCCCGTGCACCGTACTACCACGAGTTCCATTATTGGCTCGCCGTCGTCTACGCCAAGCTGGGCGACGTGAAGCAGACTCGCGAGCACCTCGCCCTGGCGATGGAAAGCAGTACCACGCGAGGCGATCACGACCTCTACGCGGCCAAGCTGGATCGAATCCGGTCGGTTCAGGTCCCGTAGCGCCGAGTAACGGCGACAACCCACATCAGGGAAATTTCGATGAAGAGCATACTGGCGGCCGCTCTGTTCGTGACCGCAATGATCGCGGCGCCCGCCGTCACGGCCGAAGACAAGATCGCCGACGTGACCGACATGCAGGCGCTGCGCACGGCGGTCAAGGCCGACAAACGCGCTTTCGTGGCATCGACGCTCGCGCTGACCGACGCCGAGGCGAAGAAGTTCTGGCCGCTGTACGCCACCTACCAGCGCGCGCTCGACGCCGCCAATCGGCAGCGCGCGATCGTCGCCGAGGACCTGCTTGGCCTCGGCAAGCCGCTGTCCGATCTGTATGCCAAGAACCTGGCGGGCGAGCTCATTGCGGCCGACGAAGCCGAGATCAAGGCGCGGCGCAAGCTCCATAACGCAGTGATGAGGGCGCTGCCGGCGAAAAAGGCGGCACGCTACCTGCAGCTCGAAGCGAAGATCCGGGCGTATCAGGCTTACGACATCGCATCGACGTTCCCGCTGATCAAGTAACGCCCCGCGACTGCGGCGGGGATCGCGGCGGGTCAGCCCTGCGTGTTGCGTCTGGCACCGCTGCCGTCCGCCGGCTCCGACGCGAGTTCGGGTTCGCGAACGCCCTGCACGTCGATTCGGGCCGGGATGATGGACACCTCGGTGACCGCGGGCGTGACGGTCCTGACGGCTGCCACGGTCCGGTTCGCAGCGCTTCCGGCATCCATCTTCGCGGGCAGCACGACGGCGAGCCCGATCGTCATCGCCGTGAGGGCGGCGGCGGCGATGCCGAACGCGGTGCGCGGGGTCGAGGTTTGGTAGCGGTTCATGGCCGGACTCCTGGTTGTGCTGGGACTGTCCATTGGATGCGTTGTGCCGGTGGTTCGGATTCACGACTTCGCGCTCCCCATCGTTCTCGAGTGTCCGCACCAATTTCCGGGTGCACTTTTCGACAGGTTTGTGTAGAATCTTCCGACTTTCTGAGGAGAGCTTGGCCTCGCCCCCCGGCGGGGCCAATGCGTTTTGGCGTTTGCGCGCACGGCATCAGGCTGCGATGCGTGGCAGGACCCGGGAGCCCGCGATGGGGCAGCCCGGTTCCGCCGGCCCATTGCATCCCGATGGCCGGTCCCGCACCCAGTACCCTGCCAGGTTCCGAAGGAGATCGCCGCTTCGACGTCGGCCGCGCGCGGACATGCCGGGCCCTGTGCCAGCTTCTCACTGAACAACTATCTGCCTGGAGACAACATGTTGAAGATGACCCGTTCGGCCACTCTGGCCGCGGTTCTGCTCATTGCCGTGGCGGGCGCGGTCGTCCCGCCGGTCGCAGTGGCGCAAGCCCAGCCCGCCGCGCCCGCCGTTCCGGCCGCTCCTGCCGAACCGGCGGCAGTGCCCACGGCCCCGGCGCCGGTGGCGAAGGCCGCGACCAGCGGCCGCTCGACCGAAGTTGTGGACAACCCCTACGGCCTCGAAGCGCTGTGGAAAGGCGGCGATGTCGTCGCCAAGGTCACCCTGGCGATTCTGGCCATCATGTCGATGGGCAGCTGGTACATCATCATCACCAAGGTGTACGAGCAGTTCAGGATGGGCAAGCAGGCGCGCGCCGCGGACAAGACGTTCTGGAAGGCCCCTTCCGTGCGCGAGGGCGCTGAAAGCTTGAAAAAAGACAATCCCTTCCGCTTCATCGCCGAATCCGGGCTCGAGGCGTCGAGCAAGCACATCGGATTGCTGGGCCATGTCAACCTGAACGACTGGATCTCCATGTCGATCCATCGCGCGATCGACAACGTGCAGAGCCGCACGCAGGACGGCCTGGCGTTTCTGGCCACTGTCGGCTCGACGGCGCCGTTCGTCGGCCTCTTCGGCACGGTCTGGGGCATCTATCACGCGTTGACCGCGATCGGCATCGCCGGGCAGGCGTCGATCGACAAGGTCGCGGGGCCCGTGGGCGAGGCGCTGATCATGACCGCATTCGGGCTGGCCGTGGCGGTCCCTGCCGTGCTCGGATACAACTGGCTGATCCGCCGGAACAAGGCAGTGATGGACCTCGTCCGCGGATTTGGCGCGGACCTGCATGCCGTGCTGCTGAGCATCCCGAGAGCCCCGGCCAAGGCCAAGGCCTAGACCATGAGCATGAGCATCGGCCCGACCGTTGGCGACGAGGACGATATCGTCTCGGCCATCAACACCACGCCGCTGGTCGACGTGATGCTGGTGCTGCTGATCATTTTCCTGATCACCATTCCGGTCGTCACGATGTCGATTCCTGTCCAGTTGCCGAAGGAACGGATCGAGATCCGTGAAACGAAGCCCGAGAACATCACGATCTCCGTCGATGCGCAGAGCCGGATCTACTGGAACGAGTTGCGCATCGACACCAACCAGGCGCTGATCGACCGGCTGAAGAAGATCGCCGTGCTCGTCCCGCAGCCCGAGGTCCAGATTCGCGGCGACGGCGGCGCGCGCTACGAGGGCGTCGGCCGCGTCATCTACGCCTGCCAGCGGGCAGGGATCGCGAAAGTCGGTTTCATTACCGAGCCGCCGGTTCGCGGCGGTTGAGGCGCCGGCGCGAGTCACAGGCAGGGGGAACGAATCGTGTCAATGAACGTTGGCTCGGGCAGGTCGGGCGAACCCGAGGTCATGATGGAAATCAACACCACGCCGCTGATCGACGTGATGCTGGTGCTGCTCGTCATGCTGATCATCACCATCCCGATTCAGCTGCACTCGGTCAATCTCAACATGCCGACGGGCAATCCGCCGCCGCCGCTCGTGAAGCCCGAGATCGTGAAAATAGACATCGACGCGTCGGGAGTGGTGTACTGGAACGGCGAGGGCGTGCCCGACCGGGCGGCGCTCGAAAACAAGCTCACTGCCGCGGCGGCGCAGGCCGTGCAGCCTGAACTGCATCTTCGTCCCGACAAGGCGGCCAAGTACGAGATCGTCGCGGGCGTGATGGTGTCTTCCCAGCGGCTTGGCCTCACCAAGATCGGCATCGTCGGCAGCGAGCAGTTCATCAACGATTGATATGAATGACCCCCGCGCTCACGTCGTTCGCTGCCCCCCGAGGGGGCGCTCAGTGGTCTTCGCGCGGGCTGGCGGGCACTGAGGCTCGCCGGGCGCGGTATGCGCGACCTCCGGCAACCGGAGTCAACAGGACATGGATTTCGCACGGCAACAGAGAGACCCGGCCCGGCACCTGATCGGGATCACCTTCGTCGTTCTGGTGCACGGATTGGTCATCTACGCGCTGTTGACGGGCCTCGCCCGCAAGGCGGTCGAGGTGATCAAGAAGCCGCTGACCGCCACGATCATCGAGGAGGTCAAGCTGCCACCGCCGCCGCCGCCGCCGCCGAAGAAGATCGTGGAAGCACCGAAGGTCCAGGCACCCGTCCAGACCTATGTTCCGCCGCCGGACATCCCGATGGCGACGACGCAGACGGCGCCCGTCATCTCGGCGGTCACCGCGACGCCGCCGACCGAGCCGCACGTGATAGCGCCACCGACGGTCGTACAGCCACCGCCGCCGCCGCCGCCGAAGCCCGCGGTTCGACGCGGCATCACCCGCCTGTCCGGCGACGATCCGATCTATCCGCGGTCCGCGATAAGGGCCAGCATCGACAAGGGAAGCGTCGTCGCCCGCCTGTTGATCGACGAAAAGGGCAACGTGTACGAGGTCATCATCGTCAAAGCCGAACCGGCGCGCCATTTCAATCAGGCGGTCATCGACGCGCTCAAGGACTGGAAGTTCCACGCCGATGGCGAGAAGTACGTCGGCGAAGTCGAGATCAACTTCTCGCTAAGGGATTAGCGGGAAGCAACTGTCCTGTCGGCCGCAATTGAAAGACGGCCGCCCCCGGGGCGGCCGTCCCGCTTTCCGCGCCGGTTGCTAGTCGCTGCGCAGCGCGATCGCCGCGGCCGCCCAGCTTGCCATTCCGAGTGCGACCACGCTGGTGGCGATGTCGGCCAGCGAGACCGGTTGTCTGCTCAGCATCCGCACGACCTCGTGCGTGGCGTCGGCGACCGCGCCCGGCAGCGCCAGTGCGACGCCGCC
>Ga0315273_10013871_pt1 | contig 10375 bp, 8 predicted proteins | sample YL17G02_0_MG_FD_205753 | JGI IMG/M metagenome (GOLD analysis project Ga0315273, IMG submission 205753) | Sediment microbial communities from Yellowstone Lake, YNP, Wyoming, USA - YL17G02_0 | ecosystem: Environmental > Aquatic > Freshwater > Lake > Sediment | place: USA: Wyoming | collected... | reverse complement strand
TGGATGGGCTTCTGGTAGATTCCCGGGACCCGATGGATTATGCCAGGCAATGTTTTAAAATAATGGATCATATCGATATTAGAAAAAGAATTTCATATGAGGCGAGAGAGAAAATCATCAGGGATTTCTCCGTGGGGAAAATGGCGGATATTTATTTGAAATTATATAATGATATGACGAATTAATCGCATAATGTATGATTGAATATTTATTTATATCAGCTATTTTCCTTATTTTTTATGCATACGTCGGGTATCCCGTATCGTTATATATAATAGGGTTTATCCATAAGCGAGAAGTAAAGAAAACACTATATTACCCGGATGTTACAATAATTATAACTGCTCATAACGAAGAAAACAGGATCGAAAGAAAAATTAAAAACACATTGGAGGTAACATATCCAAGAGAAAAGTTGCAGATCATGATTGTTTCCGACGGGTCTACGGACAATACCGTGAAATTAGCTGGACATTACCGGAAAGATGGAATAGAAATATTGGCGATCGAAACCCGGAAGGGGAAGGAAAACGCCCAGAAAGAAGCCGTTTTGAAATCGAAGGGTAACATTATCGTATTTACGGACGTTGCAACAATTTTGGATCCTTCAGGTATCGAACAGATTGTCTCCAATTTTGCGGACCCAAAGATCGGATGCGTCAGCAGCGAAGACCGATTGACCGCACCCGATGGAAAGCCAGGGGGAGAAGGATTCTACGTTCGTTATGAAATGTGGTTGAGAAGGCTCGAAGCCCGGGTGAATTCACTAGTCGGACTTAGTGGGTCATTCTTCGCAGCGAGAAAATCTGTCTGCCAGGATTTTTCGGGGGATATGCAAAGCGATTTCCGGACTTTGCTTAATTGTGTTAAGATGGGCCTTAGAGGTGTTTGTGACCCCAATGCGCCGGGATATTATCAGGATATTACCGACCGAAATCGTGAATTTGGGCGTAAAGTTCGAACGGTCTTGAGGGGATTAACCGTTTTCTTCCAACACATGGAATTTTTGAATATCTTCAAGTATGGGGTATTCTCTTACCAGTATTTTTGTCACAAACTTTTAAGGTGGCTTGTCCCAATATTCCTTTGTGTATTGTTTATTTCTAATTTAATTATATCCTTCAACCGTTATATTTATTTTATTATCTTCTTATTGCAACTTTTATTTTATGTGTTGGCAATTTATGGATTAAGAAAAAATAATTATATATCGAGTGTATTTCTGAAAATACCAACATATTTTCTTACAGTAAATACATCAATTATTGTGGCTTGGTGGCAATACATACGGGGGCAAAGAGTTGTCATGTGGACGCCTTCAGAAAGATTATAGTTAAACTTTATAAAGGAAATGATACTTAAACTGTAATTATCAAAAAATATATCAAAATAACAATCGTATTTCACTGCAATTTCGTGCATGGAGTAATTACAATGATGAAATATCTTCCCCGTAAAATTTCATAAACGTGATGTTCTTGAGGGTATAAAATAACGATTGTTGAATGTTCACCGATAGATATGTGTTGCGGCATGTTAATTGCTTACATTTATTTATAAATTTTTATTTTGGAGGGAAGTGTGATGAAATCAGAAACTCGTTTGTCAACTAATAAGTTTTTATTTCCAGTTTGTTTTGCATTGGTAATGTCGTTGTTTCTAATTAATATTTCTCATGCAGTTGAACCTATTTGTCCAGGGGGGTCAAAGCCCGACTCGAACATCATCTTCTGCGACGATTTTGAGAGTGGCGACTACAACACCAAATGGGACAACGGGGATGGCGGAAATCCGATACAGAGTTTAGGGTATTCGGGTAAAGGGTGGTATTCGGGAAACACCGGGTCGGACGGTCACGGGTGCGACGGCCATTATTCAATGGGTAATAAGGTTCATTGGTCAGAAAAGGAACTGTACGTACGATACTATACCTACAAAACTCCCGGATTCCCTGTTTGCTCCATTGCGACAAAGGGACTCATTATAGACGGCACTGGGAGCGGGAACGGATACGGTGGAATCTATAACTGTATGTGGGAGACCGATGTGTTCCTGCTTCATTCGTACGGTTTACCCAGTGAAGCACTCGATCAGAACCAAGGCAAAGCCATGACGTTCGAGGGTGGTAAGTGGTATCTCATCGAGGCACACTTGAAATTAGCGAGCGTGGGGCAGAACAACGGCGTATTTGAACTCTGGATCGACGATGTAAGTAATGGCCCTCCAACTTCCCAAACGCTTCGGATGCGGTACACAAACCTGCCACTCGGAAACCAGGGATACACTCTCACCAAATTAGACCTCCTGACGTATCAAAACGTTTGCACGCAAGGGTTCAGCGGCAAATATATCTACTACGATCAGATCGTTGTTAGCAAGACTCGTATTGGGCCGATGGGTCAGCCAGTTCAAGGAAACAAGATACCAAATGCACCCAAGATAATTCCGTTCCTGTAGGAATATAATAATAGTATTCCATACTGGCTTTTTATTTTATTGATAACTTTATAATAGTAATTAATGTCCTATCGTATATTGGTCAGAGTGATATTTTGTTAATATCGTTCAGCAGAAAGTCAATATTTTTCTCGTAAATCTTTCGTCCTCTTCCAAATATCAAGGAAATGTGTGGCATGAATTAGGTTTTAAAATAAATTTATTCTTTATGGTAAACATTTTGGTTGTGGGCAAATTATTGATATATCAGGCAGAGAAAATATAATATATCAACATATTTTCGATGTTTAAATTATTAAAGCAGGTGGCTATTTTTTAACGATAACATGAAAATGGAAGAGTTGATTTGATGCTTGAAAATTACATAGAAGACGTAAAAAGATATTTTGACATGGCGGAAAGGGAACGTGGGATTACCAATTGGATGCTCATAAAAAAAATATGGAATACCAATACCCTTTGGATAATATTTTTGTACAGGTTTGGACGTTGGTTGAATTATGAATTTAGTATGCCAATTGTGAAAACCGTTTTGAAAATATTCTATCATGTTGCCAGTACTATTATTCCATTAATGTATAATACCCATATTCAGATCAAGGCGGAAATCGGAAAGGGTCTTTATATAGGGCATTACGGAGGAATCTGGATCGGCCCTGTGAAAATGGGCATGAATTGTAATCTTTCACAAGAAGTAACCATTGGCATCGGGGGGAAAGGGGAGCATAGGGGTGTCCCGGAACTGGGGAATAACGTATACATCGGACCGGGGGCGAAGGTTTTCGGGAAAATAATAATAGGGAACAACGTGGCTATCGGCGCAAATTCCGTCGTCAGCAAGAACATTTCGGATAATGCCGTTGTTGTCGGCAATCCCGCAAGGATCGTTGGTTATGAAGGAAGCAGTGGGTTGATCGAACTGGATGAATTCGACAATTTGCTCTGAAGGTTCGGCACCCGTCATCGGATCCGTTCGACGGCAACCCCGGGAGAGCGATGAAATGAGATACACCTACGATCTCTTTAACGGGAAAAAGCCACCTGATCAGGAGTTCCTGGAGTGGGTCCCCGGTTGGTGGTATGTCTCCGAAGGCGTTCCCGTGGAAAAGGGGGACATACCGGGCCTGGGGAAGTGGCTCTTATTCGGGTGGCTATACTCTGGAAATGACCCCTCGATCCTGATAAAGGCTTTTCTTGGGACAGGCGATCCCGAGAAATTGTATCAGACCGATGGGCAGTTCGTTCTGGCGATCGCCCCTCACCAAAGCCAACGCGTCGAGGTTTTCCGTGACCGGGTAGGTCTTTTCCCGATCGCCTACAGCCAAGGCGGACAAGGGATTGCCTTATCGGCCTGGCCTGACAGAGCGGGATATTTCGGGGGAAATGCCAACCATGCGTCGCGGACGGCCTTGGACCATTGGACCCTGTACCGGAAAACGTTCGCTCCACATACTCCCTTTTCTTCGGTACAAAGTCTTTCCAGCGAGCATTCCCTCGTCGTAGAGAATGGACAAGTGACCCAATCGTCCCACCCGATGCCTCTCCCGCAAGGGAAGAAGTTCCGGAGCATATCCGCCGCAAGCCGGGAATTGGGAGAGGTACTTTCCAGCGCCGTCGCCAGGAGGGTAGATGGGTCGAGGAGAATGGGTGTCCTGCTCAGTGGCGGAACGGATTCCAGCCTGGTGGTAGCGCTTATCAGAAAATCCTTTTCCGGGAACTTACGGACCGTCTTCGTGACCTTTGACGACAACCCCAGGGATTATGGGAAGCATGCAGAGGCAGTTGCCCGACGGTTCGGCACGGAGCACGTGGTCCTGAAACTGTCCCCCCGCGATTACGTTCAGCGGTGGGCCGACACCATCGCGATTTTGCAGACACCCGTTCCGATGCCTTGTCATATCGGGGTAGCCCATGCGTTGCACTATCTCTCCGGGAAAGTGGATCTCATGATCGATGGCGATGGAGCGGATACCGTCTTCGGAAGTTCCATATGGCCGCAGATGCTCCTGTTATCCGCCGCGGGAAGTGTCATTCCGGGGAGAGGAAGGGATGTTTTTATAAGGCTCTTATCGTCGCTCCCCTCCGGTGGGACGGTCAGCAAAGTGGCTGCCATGGCGCTTACGGCCCTGGGGACCCAGATCGATCGTTACCCGCACGTCAATGCCGCCATGCTTGGCGAGGACGAATGTGACAGAGTGTTCAGGGAAGGTGCCTGGAATGATGCCGTCAGTTTCCGGAGGTCTCTGGTCAAGGGGAGCTTCTTCGAAGGCTTTTTCTCCTACCTGATGTTGCACGGGATACCCGAAGATATCGCCACTTCCGTCCGGCTCGGACTCTCGCAACAGATCCATTTTGCATACCCGTTCCTGGATTATCACATGCTGCAAGCATCGCTTCGGCTTCCAAACCGCCTCCGTTATCATTACCGGATCCGGAAGGCTCCTCTCAAACGATATGCGCTCGATTACTTCAGCAAGGAATTTGTGTACAAACCCAAGGAGGGATTTGGCGTGCCTTTGTCAAAGTGGTTTACGGCGAAGGAGTTCGAGCCATTCCTTAAACTGCCGCTGGAAGCCCGAAGCCTGAAAAGGGGTTGGTGGAATGAGGGTGAGGTCAGGCGGGTGATTCTTTCCCACATGTCCGGCCATGGCACGGACGGATCCGCGGAAACGATTCCGTGGATCACCGCGAACATCGAACTGTGGGCACGTATATGTCTGGACGGCGATTCTCCGGGCGCATACAGGTAGAGGGAGGCGCCATGGGCAAACCGGACCGCGGCATGGGGGCTGAACGTGAAAGGTAAATCGGAAATCGGAGTGGTGCGTACCTCATTCAAGGAAAACGAGAGGAGAGTCCCCATCCACCCTGAACATCTGGGCTGGATCCCGGAGAGCGTTCGAAATCAGCTCGTCTTCGAAACGGACTATGGCTTGCCCTTCGGACTCGAAAACCGTGAACTCGCCACGCGCGTCGGCGGGATTGCGAGCCGTGAGGAGATACTGGCCGATTGCGACGTGGTGCTGCTGCTCAAACCGGTCGAGGCAGACTTTCGGCAGCTCAGGACGAATGGCGTTCTCGTGGGATGGGTACACTGCGTGCAGCAAAGGAGAAATACGCAAGCGGCAATCGATCGCCGATTGACGCTCATCGCTCTCGAATCAATGCACCTGTGGGACAAGTCGGGCGAGCGCCAAATGCACGTTTTCAGCAAGAGCAACGAACTCGCGGGTTATGCCGGGGTCATCCACACAATGCATATCATAGGTTTGGACGGCTATTACGGGGAAATGCGCAAGGTTCTCGTGATCAGCTACGGGTCGGTCAGCCGGGGGGCTATCTTTGCGTTGCAGGCCCGCGGTTTCACGGACATTACCGTGTTCACACAAAGGGATCCGAATTTCGTCCGCGACCAGGAGTTTAATGCCCGATATCGTCAATTGATAACCGGTCCGGACGGGAGGCTGTATTCCACTTCACTGGACGGGAGCGCACGGCCCTTCCTGGAGGACCTCTCATCCGCCGACATCATCGTGAACGGAATTTTACAGGACACGGACAGGCCCCTGATGTTCCTGTCGGAGAATGAGGTGCCCTGCCTCAAGCCCGGATCCATCATTATCGACATAAGTTGCGACGAAGGCATGGGTTTCCCATTTGCGCGCCCGACCACATTCGATGATCCCGTTTTCCGGGTTGGGAAATCGACCTACTACTCCGTCGATCACACGCCTGCTTACCTATGGAACAGCGCATCCTGGGAAATTTCGAAATGCCTGCTGCCTTTCCTGGAACGCATCACGATGGGGCCGGACCGGTGGGAAAAGGACGAAACGATCCGGAGGGCGATCGAAATCGAAGGCGGAGTGATCAGGAATCCGAAGATCCTTTCATTTCAAAGGCGCTCGGACCAATACCCGCACGACTCCTCCTTGTAGCCAGCCGAAATATCCCGATCTTCCAACCCTCGCGAATCGGGCATCGGGTGACGGGCGGTATTTCCTTGTACCAGGGGTGGGAGTCGATGCCGAACTTAATCCCGGAGGGAGAAAGCAATGGAGAAAGTGAAAATCCTGTCCATCCGCGGGTATCGCATCCTGAATTCCCATGTCCAGTGGACGAACGAGTTTATTGTCCAACTGGATGACGGGCGATGGGGGAGGGGGTCGTCCCCGCGTGGAGAAACGACCAGCGTGTACGAGGATCAACCGGCGTCCATCGAGCCGGAGGAGATTATACGGCGCATCTCCGCAGACCATCGATTTCAGAATCCGTTATCTCAACAGGAATTCGACCGGTACCTTGCCGGGGATGCAAGCCGGTTAGGCCGCAATAACTGCTATGCCTTATCCGTGGCCTTCCACGATGCGAGCTTGCGTTCCCCCGATGCTCCAAGGGCCGGCCGCGGCGGGAGCGAAGCTGCCGTCCCTTCGATGGTCTGCCTCAACATCCTGAATGGCGGTCGCTTCGCATACACCAACCCGGTTCGCAGCGATTTTTCCGAGTTCCTCCTGGTTCCTCGCCACAAGGATCTTTATCGTTCGCTGAGGGATCACGAACAGATCCAGCAACGGGTCAAAACAGGTCTGCTCCGCAGGGAACGAACGACCGTCAACGGGAACGTCGTGCACGAGATGGGCGGGAACCGGGGATGCATAGAGTTCCTGCTCGCGGTGCTCGAAGAGTTGAAGCTGCGAGACGGGTATGACCTTATGATCGATGCCTCTGCCGGCGACCTGAAGTCTGATGGCGGATACCGGCTGGAAGTGACGGGCGACGGGTTTTACGAAGCCAATCGATTCGTGGGTATGTGGAAATCATACATCGGGGAGTACGGCCTGGCATACCTCGAGGATCCGTTCGCCGAAGAGGACTTCATGGCATGGAAATCTCTCACCGCAGGTAGGAGAGGATGCCATATTGTTGGAGACAATCTTTACGCGTCGGATGCCGAACGGATTGCCCGTGGAGTGGGGGACGGCTGGACGACCGGCGTGATCATCAAACCGGACCAGTCCGGGTCCGTGACTGCCGTGAGAGATGCGATACGCGCATGCGAGACCGGGGGTCAGCTGATGATCTCGTCTCACCGTTCGATCAGCACAGAATCGATGACCGTGGTGACACTTACGGCCATACATGGGATCCCATACATCAAGGTGGGTCCTCTGCTGACAGACTATTCCGCGGTCATGCGGATCAACGAATTCATTCGGGAAGCGGGGGAGATGCAATGCCAAAAGTGACCGTCCTTTCCACCCTGCGACATGCCGAGACCGACTACACGCGGCAACAACGGTACTGCGGGACGATCGACGCGCCGCTGAATCATGCCGGCATTCAGGATACACGGGAGGCAAAGAAATGTCTAAAGACCCATTCTTTTGATGTTGTCATCACGTCTTCTCTCCGCAGAACCTCCGAGACGGCCCGCATCCTGCTCGGTGGAAGGGTGCCGACAGTACGTTCACCACTCTGCAACGAGAGGAATTTTGGTGTACTGCAGGGACTGTTGATAAGGGAGGTGGAAAATGTGAAGCCCCGGGTGAAATTCATCCGCATGGGGGGGGATTATCATTCGCTCAACCTTCCGGGAGGCGAAACGTTCTCACAGGTCCGCCGTCGCGCAATAGAATTTCTCCGCTTTGTGCTCTCGAGGTATACCGGCCGAACGGTCCTGATCGTTTCCCACAATGTGTTTCTTCAACAATTCCACGGTGTGATCCGGAAACAACGCTGGGATGAGGCTTTGCAGCACAACCCGAAGCCGCTGGATATGATGACATTCCTGCTCGAAGGGGGAGGACTCATAAAGGAAACCGAGCACAATCTCGTTGAGCGAAAGCAGGTTGTCTGGTAAGTGCGCCGCTACGGAAATTAGGCGCGAATTATTTTCCGCTTATTGCCGATAATTACATCATAAAGAAGGGATTCTCTTTCCCAACCTGTGATCATGGGGTGTTGCGCTAAAAACCATTCCGAACATGGAGAGATGGCATGGAAAACGACCCTAGGGGAAAAGTAAAAAAATACATATTGGAAAACTTCCTTTTTTCGGCGGATTCAAATGCCATCCATGATGACGTTTCTTTCATGAAATCCGGCATCGTGGACTCCACCGGCATACTGGAGATCATCAGTTTTCTGGAGGAAGAGTTCCAAATACAAGTTGAAGATGAAGAGGTGACTCCGGAGAACCTGGACAGTATCTATTTGGTTGCAAAATATGTTGAAAAAAAAATCAGCAAGAATGCATCGATTTAGCGATCCAAAATTGAGAAGCGACCGATAACACCATGTGTGGAATCACCGGGATATGCAATTTAAACGGTCCGGCGTCGATCTCAAGTGAACTTCTCGCCCGGATGATCGATGTCTTGCATCATCGCGGTCCAGACGAAACCGGGATTTATCTGGACGATTGGGTCGGTCTAGGCCACGCCAGGTTGAGCATCATCGACCTTTCCGGAGGCTCCCAGCCCATTCATAATGAAGATGGGACCTTGTGGATCGTGTATAACGGAGAGGTTTTCAATTACCCGGAACTGAGAGAAGGTTTGCTCGCGAAGGGACATTCTTTCGCCACATCTACAGATACCGAGGTAATCCTTCATCTCTTCGAAGAGAAGGGACCCGAGTGTGTCCATGAATTGAATGGGCAATTCGCATTTGCCATATGGAACACAAGAGAAAAGGAATTGTTCCTGGCGAGGGATCGAATCGGCATACGTCCTCTTTATTATACCCTTCACAAGAATCGCCTCATCTTTGCGTCCGAAGTGAAATCAATATTTATGAACGACGACATTGAACGCCGGATCGACCCGGTGGCCATGGATCAGATTTTTACCTTCTGGACGACTTTGCCCGGGAGAACCGTATTTCAAGGGATCCATGAACTTCCACCGGGGCATTCGTTGCAGGTACGAAATGGAAAGATCGAAACAAGAAAGTATTGGGAAATTCCATTTTTCCCACCCCAGGAACAAATTGATTGGCCGGTTGAAAAACTCATTGAAAGCATCAAGGAGTTGCTACACGATGCGATCCGGATCCGTTTGAGGGCGGATGTCCCGGTTGGATGCTATATCAGCGGGGGACTGGATTCCTCGGGAATCACGACATGGGTCCACGACAACTTCAACAATCAACTTCGCACATTCGGGATTCACTTCGAAGAGAAAGCATTTGATGAGAGCAGATTCCAAAGCCATATGGTTTCCTTGTTAAAAACGGACCATACCAATCTCCTGGCGACGAACGAAATGATCGGGAACGCCTTTCCCGAGGTCATTTGGCACTGTGAAAAACCGCTACTCAGGACGGCTCCCGTACCGTTGTTCCTGCTCTCAAAGGTCGTCCGAGACAACGGGTTCAAGGTGGTCCTCACAGGAGAGGGGGCCGATGAAGTTTTCGGGGGTTACGATATTTTCCGGGAAACCTTGGTACGTAAATTCTGGTCGAGGCAGCCCGAGTCCCGATATCGCCCCCTTCTTCTCCAAAAACTATATCCGGATATTTTCATCGATCCGAGGTTGAAACACACCCTTCATACATTTTTTGGAAAAGGTATCGACCAACCGGAAAACGATTTCTTTTCGCATATGATTCGATGGGAGAATACGAGCAGGGCAAAAATCTTCTTTTCAAAGGAACTCAGGGACGCGATCGGTAATTACAATGGATATGAGGAATTACGAGACAGCCTCCCGAAAGCATTCCAGACGTGGGATACACTTGCCAAGGCGCAGTTCCTTGAGATGAACGTTTTTTTAAGCAATTATCTCCTCTCTTCCCAGGGAGACCGGGTTGCGATGTCGCATTCGGTGGAAATCAGGCTTCCATTCCTGGATTATCGCCTGATCGAATTCATGGCACGCGTTCCCTCTAAGTGGAAGATCTCGGGGTTGAAGGAAAA
>Ga0315273_10013868_pt1 | contig 10377 bp, 28 predicted proteins | sample YL17G02_0_MG_FD_205753 | JGI IMG/M metagenome (GOLD analysis project Ga0315273, IMG submission 205753) | Sediment microbial communities from Yellowstone Lake, YNP, Wyoming, USA - YL17G02_0 | ecosystem: Environmental > Aquatic > Freshwater > Lake > Sediment | place: USA: Wyoming | collected... | reverse complement strand
GTGGGCGGAGGATAGCGGTCTTGAAGTCCAGCACTACGAAGGGAGATTCTTCTGGAAGGGGCCGGCCGTGAGGCTGGATTATGTCGGGGAAGCCGTGGGGATTCCCGTTCCGTTCCAGCACGATTCTCTCGGCCTAGGGGTCATCGTCTATCCCGTCTCGTCTGACGGAGGAACGGAGGGAGAGTATGAACGGACGTGATTGCATAAGGATGCTGCGCCTGGTTGCCGACTACGCAAGCGAGTACGAGACCGAGAATGGCCAGATGACGCTCCAAGAACTTGTCATGGACATTCAGACCTCGGCGGACAGCCAGGAAGAGACAGACCTGGCCGTCGAGATCGCTGCCGGGATCCGGTGGTCGTGATGGAGTCTGACGGCTACAGGAGGCGGCGAGAAGCCTTCGCGGCCCTGATGGAAGCGGACGGCTGTCTGCCCACCGACTACGACGAAGGAGAGGAGGAGGATCCCCGGCCCTATCTCTCGGGAGAGGAGCCGATCGGAAGGTTTGTCTGCGTCACCAAGAACTGGTCGTCACATGGCGAAGAGAAGCTCTTCTACCTCCCCACGTACGACGATCTGATGTTGGCCACCAACCGAGCGTCGGAGTACTCGGACGATGACATCTTCGAGGAACTGCCTGTCAAGGTTGTCGACCTCGATAGCGGGGCCGTGTATCTCCCGGAGGCGATCTACGTCTGGAAGATCAAACATCGGATTCTAGGATCCTAGAAAGGAGAACCATGACCACCACGACAGCATCCAGGGAGCTGGATCTCAGGCACGCGATTGAGAGGCTCCAGTGCGAGGCGTCCAAGCACGAGCGGGCGTTCCAGATCGACAACCGGGAGGGCGACATGATGCTCGCCCGCATGAATCGGAGATCGGCAAACACGCTCGCGGAGATCCTGCTCTGCGAGGTGTCTGATGGATAACGGAACGATTGGGGAACTTCGGGCAGGGCAAGATGAGCGGATGGGGAAGAGCGAAGTCCTCGAGATCGCGTATCACCGAAACGGCGTAGGTGGCGACGGCTTCTATGTCGCCCTGGTGCGCGTGCCAGACCTCGATCAGAAGGTGCTCGTGGTCATCGTGCCGGGATGGGCGGTTGAGGTCGGAACCTACGCGAAAGCTGCCCAGCGCTGCCCCACCGGGTGCGTTCCGGCATACGCCATCGACCCGGAGATCGCCTCGGGCCCCTGGCGCAAGCCTGGCACCGTCGCATTCGGCGTCAACTCGTGGCGTGGGGAGTACTACTTCGACCTCGTCGTTGCCGCGGCGAAGGAGCCGTTCGAGGAACCGAAGGGAGTAACACCATGAGGATGTACACAGTCATCGACTCGGTCTTCCGGCAAGAGGCGTGCTTCCGCACCATCGAAGAGGCCGAGAAGGAGATCGACTCCCGAAGGAGATACGACCGGGAGTTCACGATGGAGAACAGCGACGGCATCCCCGGTCGCGAATACCTGACGATCCAGATCGTCGAACGCGACTCGCAGCCGTGCAAGGTCTGCGGCGGCGAAGCGACCAACAAGCCGGAGCAGTACGCCGAGTACCCGTATTGCCGGAACTGTTACCACACCGGCAGCGCGGCAGACGATCAGCACCTGAACGATCTCGCGTACTTCCGGAACGCGTTCCCGGATGCCGAGGTTGGAATCGAACACACCGGAGGCGGCTGCTTCTGGCTCGCTTTCCGGTGGGAGGATGATCCCAACTACTACGCCGCCACCGCTGGCGACGCTTGCGTCCCGGAGGCTGGAAAGTGGGCCGACGGGTGGGGTGCTGTCTTCGGCTACCACGAAGACGAAGAACACCCAGACTACGAAGGAAGAATGCTGCTCTACAGGGAGCTCTGGACCGAGGGGGACGATCCCGAGATCCCGGGTTTCACCAAGCGGCAAGTCGTTGCCGCGATCACGAAGGATCGGAAAGAGAGGGTTTCAGCATGAACTACGACGACAACGTACGCAAGACAGATGCCACCAAGCTCATGGTCCGAGACAAATCCGCGATCACGGCTCGGATGGATGTGGTGCGCCTACACACGGCTCTGGCGCTGATGCTCACCAGCACCACGCTCAGGCCGGTGCTGGAGGCGCTGGATCCGAAGGCAGTCAAGCAGGCGAGGGAGGCCCTGCTGCTCATCTGAAATAACGAGGGAGGCTATGCCGCTCATCTGAAATAACCCGACACAAAGGAGAATCGCAAATGATCACCTACAACGCAGTCTTCACCTTCACGGACAAGGAGGGGGCCTTCCGGCTTCTGGCGGAGGTGGAAAACATTGGCTACGAAGGCTTTGTCCAGAACAGCAACGGGGACGAGATCGAGGAGGAGGATGAGATCAAGGACGACGAGCGCGGGCCCAACCGTCGCTACCAGATGTACAGCCTCGAGGGGAACGACGCCTGCGAGGAGCTCGTGAGAGCGACCGTCAAGCTCGGCGAGATGCGGGAGATCACCCGCCTGACACTCGATGCCGCCGTACAGAAGGGAATCAAGGAGATCGCCAAGACGCATCCCGAAGTCCACGACACGGAGCCGGACAGCCAGATTCCCTACGAGATCAACGAGAGACTGTGCAAACCGCAGCTCTGGCAGGAGTACGGGAGGTGGACTGGCTGATGGCGACCGACTACAACAACCCAAGCGGAGCGGCCCCAGTCCGCGAATGGACGGACGAGGGTCGGGAGAACCTCTACCAGACCCTAGTGATCGAGCTATCCCACTCGTTCAACACCTGGATGATCGACGACGCCGTCCACGGATGCCTGCGGAAGGAGGACGTGGACGAGTTCCTCGAACTGTTCGGCGTCCGGGGTGATCCGGAGGCTGAGAAGATGCTCCGCAAAGCCATGAACGAAGCGATCCGATTCTAGGATCCTATCACCCAGTCTCCACCCTAGAGACTGCCTACGAAAGGAGAACCATGAGTATCGCACTACGCATTCCGGTTGCACTGACCGGGCCCGAGGTCATCGTCACCGACCCCTGCTACTACAACGGCTCAGAGCACATGCACTCAACCGTCGGGCCTATTCGCCAGGGCGGAAGCTGGGTGATGGAGTCCCACCGGGAAGAGATGGGGGGATGGGGAACCCGAACCGTCGAGCTATCGGTCGTACACTCGACCTGGCACCCGACTCACAAGAGGTTCCTCGCTGCCGACGCAGGAGTGGACTCCGGACAGATGAGCATCTGTGACAGCCATGTGGCCCGGGCGTTCGAGAATCCGGATGACTACGGGCCCGACGGCTTCCAGCCCAAGGATCACGAAGGACACTTCGACTACCAGGGAGCCTGCGATATCACTCTCAACCACGCCGAACGTGGTGGTGTCCTGTGCGACGTGATGGCCGTCAGCGAGACCGGTTGCGGTGACGGGGTCTACCCGGTCTACGTCTGGCGCGACGAGGTCGGTGCGGCAACCAAAATCACGGTCGACTTCAGGGATGTCGAAAACGAGGAGGAGGAGGAGGAGGAGGAGGAGGACAATGATGACTGAAGAGCGCTCTGAGTGCGTCTACGAAGTCACGATTTCCATGCCTGACCCAGAGGGCTTCGGTCCGCCGAGTGGCTTCCCAACGGAATCGGAGGTCCAGATGGCGATCTACCGCGGGATCCACGACATCGACAGCGAACACGCAGTTGAGGTAGTGATCGTGTGAGCAATCTTCTTGCCTTGTATAACAGGTAAGGGGTATAATCTGTTACAACACGAAAGGAGAGGTAAATGAGAGAAGCAGTTACGGTCGCATGCGTCAGCTGCGGGGATGAATGCGTGGCCACGAGTGACGACGAGCAACCAAGGTGCTCGGGGTGCTCCCAGCTACTGGAAGTAAGGAACATTCTTCGCGGCCTAGAAGATGGAAGCATCGACCCGGAAGTTCTTGATGCGTTCATCGGGGAGTTCCAGAGGGGAGAGCATGAAGAAGAGAAATGATGGAGAGGCCGTAAGCTCCTCCTACACGAGCGTCTACCTCGATAGCGACTCCCGAGGAAAGTTGGCTGATCTTTCCACCAACACTGGTCAGAGCCGCTCACAAGTCATCCGCGGCCTCATCCAGGGAGCCGACGGCACGCGCGATAAGCGCCTGGCGGAGATTGTCGCCGAAATGGCGGATCTTCTTGTCGTGAGGTAAATCCAGGATCCTGGAAGAAAGGGGGCTGGGAAGCCCATCCCTAAGCTTCCCAGCCCCAGGTCACTGAGCAAGCGTCGAGAGAAAGGAGAGTAACCCCGGCGCGAGATCGACCAAAGACCATCCTAACGAATGAAAGGAGAATCCGTGAGCGCACATGACAATTGGCTCGCTGGATACAAGAAAAGCATCGAGGAAGTCTGGTGCTCGAATCCAGCTTGCGACCTGTACGCAGACGGCCTGTACGTCGATTACGAAGAGGAGTACGGAGCAGGCTGGACGACACCGGAAGAATGTCCCCGGTGCCACGCAGACCTGTTGTTCGACAAACCAGATCCCATCGAAGATGAGGAGGAAGAATGAGTACTACCACCAAGACGTGGAGGGATGTCTCGCCTCTAGCGGCGAACATCATCGAAGGAAAGCACGACGAAGAACTCAGCTACATCGCTGATGCCTGCTCGGCGCGCCTGAAGCGGATGTTCCGCAAGGGCGCTCGGGTCGAGGTGATCTCCGGGCAGAAGATCGGCATTACCGGAGTCGTGACCAAGGTAAACCCCAAGCGCATCTCGGTCGCCCTGGGCGAGAAGGAGACCCAGCACGCCGGAGAGGCCTGGCAGTACGAGACCTGGTCGGAGGGCGAGTGGAACATCCCTCCGGCGCATCTGCGGGTGATCTCATGAGTCTCGAGCTGATCATCCACGTGGTTCTCGGCAACGACGCCATGAACACCGCCAGCGAGGCCGCGGACGCCATCTCCCGGGCGATCCAGCACCCGGATGCTTTCCGGGCGCTCGAGCCGGATGCCGGAGTCGTGCTGGATGTCAATGGGAATATCTGCGGCCGGTGGCTGGTCGAGGAGACATCATGATCCACGAAGTCTCAGTCACGTTTACAGAGACAATCACCAGAACACTCACCTTCGACCTAGAGTTCGATGACTTCGACCTTGCCGATCTCGAGTGCTCGGATATCCACGAGATGCTTGACCGGCAGAAAGCCTGGGATCAGGTAGTCGCAGCTGCGTGGCTCGGCGGCGAGATCGAGGATCGTAGCGTGGACTCGTTCGAGGTGGTCGCATGACGTTCGTTCTCAGATGCCCTGCGTGTGGGGATGATCGGGTGTTCGCGCAGTCGCGAGCGTTTGTCTACCAGGAGGTGCATCTGCGCCTGGAAAGTGAGCTGGTCTACGACCCTTATGAATCGGAGGACATCGACTTTGCGGATGAGGAGGAATGGTTCGTCTGCCGCGCTTGCGGCGAGCACTCCGAATCGGTCGATCACTTCAAGTCCAAACTAGAGGAGGCAGCATGTTGATCCCAAACGGCAAGATCGAGAAGCTGGTCAGTAAGGACGTCAGCCGTCCAGTGTTGACGGAGACCTACCTGAAAATCAGTGACGACAAACGCTCGTCGGCGCCCGAGGCCTTCCTGGAGGCAACGAACAGCTTGGCCCTTGTCCGCATCCCGGTGGACGTGGACGACGGAGATACGGCCGGCTTCATCCCGGTCGAGGCGATCCTAGAGGCCCGGAAGACCAAGGCGGTCGGGCTCATGGCGAACGATGATGTCGTTCGCGTCGAGAAGGGCGGGAGGGCCGTCGAGTGGAAGAGGGAAGACGTGGGATCGTGGCCCGACTCCGACCGCTTGATACCAGAGCCCAGTCAAACGTACATCTGTTTCGACGCCGGGCTGCTCCATGACCTCGCCATGGCGCTCGGGACGAAGGGCGTCCGTGTTTTCGTCCCCGAGTCGGGCACCGGCGTCAAGCCCATCCGTGTCGAAGCCCTTGACCATCCGCAGGACGGTCGGGTCGGCGTCTGCATGCCGATAAGGGAGAAGAAGTAGATGGGGCTAGACGTCACAGCCTGGGAGGTCGCCCGGATAACACCGCCCCACGAATACGACGGGGATGGATGCTACGACAGCGATCACGTCCGATCCTTCACCGACGCGTTTCCCCATTCCCTGCGGGGCCTCGAGGAAGGAAGATGCTACCTCGTATCGGGGGCATCGCTTCGCTTCCGGGCTGGCTCGTATGGGGGGTACAACAACTGGCGGGAATTGCTGTCCCTCGCCGCACTAGACATCCAGCCGGGGGTGATATGGAGAGATCCAGCAGACTGGGCCGATCGGCCCTTCTTCGAGTTGATCAACTTCTCCGATTGCCAGGGAGTCATCGGGCCGGAAGCATGCGCCGATCTTGCGGCGGACTTCGTCACCAACCGGGACACGATGCTCACTGATGGTGATGACTGGTTCATCGAACTCTACGACACCTGGCGCCAAGCATTTGCCATTGCCGCAGGTACTGGTCTTGTTGAATTCCACTGAGGGGAGATTCCAATGACCACCGCGACCAAAGGGACGTGCTCAGAGTGTGGAAGTGATGCGCTCTGGGCCTGGTACTCGCAACCAGAGAGGCAGACGATAGAGGTCTCGGTCAAAGACGGGGTGGCAACGTATGACTACACCGGCTGCACCGAGTCGAGCTATGACGCCGGCGAGGATGAGGGCTACCTCTGCGGCGGATGCTCTCGGATCACGACCACAATCGAGGAAATGATCGGCCTATTGAACAAGGAGGAATCATGACCTGCGAAAGGTGCGGTAAAGAGACGAAGGGATTTACGGGTAGTTATTTCGATACATCTTTGATCTGCTTCGCCTGCTCGAAGACGGAGAGAGAACACCCGGCGTTCGAGGAGGCTCGCCGGGTAGAGAACGAGGCCGTTCGGTCCGGCAACTACAACTTCGGCGGCGTCGGGCTTCCCGAATCGCTAAGAACAAGATGATGGCCCGTGGACCAGTTCCACAAGTTGCCAAGTGCCATCCAGATCGAAAGCACTACGCTCTTGGGCTCTGCAACACCTGTTGGCAGAGGAAATGGCGTGAAGAGAACCCCGACTTGGTGGCGGCTGGACGGCGTCGCCATAGAGTGAAGTACCCCGAAAAATTCAAGCAGCGCGAACACAAGCGTACTCTGCGTCGCTATCACAACACGACCACAAAACAGGGGAGGTGCGCGGATTGCTCTGCAATCTATGTAACCGTGGAATTGGGGCCTTCAAAGATGACCCTGAGATACTGCGCCGGGCTATTGCCTACTTGGCCAACCCGGCCAACTTGATTGGAGGAAAGCGATGACTTACGACGAAGCTGCATCCATGGCCGCGCATGACGCCGGCGCAACAACGCAGGTCGCCCTCGAGGAGGGCGAAAGCCCGGTCGACCCCTTCATTCACCGGCCGGGAGAGAAGCTGCCCAACGGGGCGACAATCGTGGCTTGCCGGCGGGTGGAGGCAAACCCCCCGTATCACATCGTGCTCGCCATGTGGCTTCGCGGTCGCAACGACTGCGAATACGTGACCTGGGCGTCCGATCTGGAGGGAGAGTGCTACTGGGGCCACTACCACAACGACGACATCGGCGACGCCGTGGCGGACTACCTTGAAAGGGGAACATTGTCATGATCGTGACCTGCGACTACAGCGTGCCTTTGACCGTTCAGGTCGACACTGAAACAGAGGAAGTGCTGGAGGTCTGGCTGCATTTGGATTCATTTCAGTCAAGTCCTCACGGCCGCTTCCAGAGAATCGGGGGCGACCTCGAGGCCCACTTCAGGGACGCCTTCTTTGAAGGTGGTGAGTTCGTGGACGGAGAGCATCCCGTCGGAGATAGGGCACTTGCCATTGCCGATCGCGTGCGGATTAGCAACCCAGAGTTCCCGCTCGAGTTTGTCCTGGAGGAATCGGCGGCTGGCGAGATCGAGGAGGGGGAGAAAACCAAGTGGCTCGTGACCACGAGCCCTAGTGCGCCATTCACGCTCAGGCAGGGGTACCTCAAGGACACGTGGCGGGTAGAGGCCAGAAACCCTCTCGAGGCGATCGACCTCTACGCCATCAAGCACGGGTATTCGGGATACACCAACGCGCTGATTGCCGGAGTCGACCCGGATGAAATCGCGATGGGATTCGACGAGTACGGCCTCTGGGCCACCTTCACCAACTACACGATCTGGGCGATCCCAGACAAGGAGGATCAATGAGCAACGTGTTCAACTGCGCCGAGTGCGGGAAGTCGCTCGCCTCGATCAAGATCAGGTACGGCTGGAAGATCGTTCGCGGATCTCGCGTCCACACGCTCTGCATCAGAAAGTGGATGGACAGGACGAGCCACGAGCGCGAGACGAAGACGAAGGCGGTGAAGTGATGACAGAGGTCTCAACGTGGACGAAGTCCGATCTCGTCCGTTACGTCGGCGGCCTGTCCAACCCATCCAAAATGCCCTGCATGGGGTACTCGCTTCCGGCGCAGGAGTGCATGACCGGGAGCAAGTTGAGGGAGGTCGCCGGAACCACCTGTTCGATTTGCTACGCGCACAAGGGCAGGTTCCGATTCCCAAAGGTCATGGGGGCTATGTACCGGCGGCTCGAGTCGATCGGGGAGCCGCTTTGGGTAAGTGCCATGGCCGAGCTGATCAGGCGAACAGGAAACGGGTACTTCCGTTGGCATGACTCGGGAGATCTTCAGTCCACCAGCCACCTGCAGAAGATCGTCGGCGTCTGCCTGAAGACACCCGAGGTCAAGCACTGGCTCCCAACTCGGGAGTACCAAGTCGTCCAGCGGTTCATCATCGACGGAGGCGAGATTCCGGAGAACTTGAATATCCGGATCTCGGCGCACATGGTCGACGGGCCCGCGCCGGCGATCATCGGTTTCACCGGCTCGATCGTCTCGAGCGGGGAGCCGCCGGAGGGTGTCCATACTTGCCCTGCGCCCCTCCAGGAGGGAAAATGCGGGGACTGCCGCGTCTGCTGGGACAAAGGCGTTGACCTCGTCAACTACATAATCCATTGACCGTCGACGAGTTCATCCAGAAGATCGAGCCGAATGCGGATTCGAATGGTTGCCTTCTCTGGATGGGCTACATCGCCCCAAGTGGATACGGCCAGTTCTACAAGAGAGGAAGCGGGCGCCATGGCAAGGCTCGAACGGGATACGCGCACAGGCAGTCGTACGAGTTGTTCGTCGGCCTGATTCCCGAGGGGATGACCGTCGATCACCTATGTCGAGTCAGGGCGTGCGTGAACCCGATGCACCTCGAGGTGGTGACCAATCGGGAGAACGTCCTCAGGGGTAAAACCTTGCCTGCGGCAAACGCCCTCAAAACCCACTGCCCAAAGGGGCACCTTCTCGCAGGTGACAACCTCTACGTCAGACCCGACAGCGGGACGAAGGCAGGTGGGCGCGGCTGCAAGACCTGCCGGAGGGAGACGATGCGGAAGTGGCACATTAAGAACAGGCAGAAGCATCACGCTCCGCCCACTGAACCCAGTCTCCACCCTGGAGACCCCACCGAATTCTAGGATCCTGGAAAGGAGAAACATGAGTCATTGCTACCACGCCGATCTCGAAGGATACGACCCCGACGCGATCCTCCACGATGGTTGCCCGAGATGCGAGGAGCGGGGTAACGCCGGCATCCGCGGCTTGCTCCAGCTTGACGGCCACAACCTAGAGTTGCTCTGGAGGAGGTGCCTGAACGATGAATACTCCGGACAGAACGGAGGAGAGGAGGCCGGGTACTACCGGTCCCGGTCCGAGCGAACTCTCGGCCACGAGCTCTACCTGATCGGAGTCCTACTCCAGAGACGCGAGGACGTATGGCAGCCCGAGCGCTTCGCAGCTCAAGAGGTGCCGTCGTGAGCGACCTCGCGGAGATCGCCAAGATCGAGAGCACGTTCCTCGGCTACGAAGATCACGGGATCCTGACGGCCTACATCCAGTTCGACATGGGATCGTCGGGACAGTCGGCCGGCGGCATGATGTTCAGCTGGCGTCCAGCAGGTGGGCCGGAGAAGTTCACCGACGTCGGGATAGCGTTTGTCTCCGGCGTCCTGCGGGCGTGCGGGGTCATCCAGTGGGAGAAGCTCGTCGGGCGGACGGTGTTCGTTCTGCGTGACAGGCCATACGACAAGATCATCGGCTTGCGGCCGCTCCCGACCGAAAAAGGGAAAGAGTTCCTCTTCTCCGAGATGGACGAGCTCTTCGCGAAATACAAGGATGGATCATGACACGGGCGGCCGCATTCAAGAAGGTCGTCGACGAGTGGTTCGAACTGCAAGGGATCGAGCCGGCTCTTGCCATTCTCTCCACCGCCTCTGGCGTTGCCCCCGATACTTGGCGAAAGCGCGTATGGTTGAGAAGTTGGCGCAAAGGTCAACTCCTCTCCTGGCG
>Ga0315273_10013867_pt1 | contig 10378 bp, 8 predicted proteins | sample YL17G02_0_MG_FD_205753 | JGI IMG/M metagenome (GOLD analysis project Ga0315273, IMG submission 205753) | Sediment microbial communities from Yellowstone Lake, YNP, Wyoming, USA - YL17G02_0 | ecosystem: Environmental > Aquatic > Freshwater > Lake > Sediment | place: USA: Wyoming | collected... | reverse complement strand
ACCATCGTGACCCAGACGCTGGTCGATCGGAACGACAAGGCGTTCCAGAACCCGAGCAAGCCGATCGGCTCGTTCATGGACGAGGGCATGGCCAAGCAGCGCCAGGCCCAGGATGGCTGGGCCGTGGTCGAAGATGCGGGCCGGGGCTGGCGCCGGGTTGTTCCATCGCCGCTCCCGCAGCGCATTATCGAACAGCCTGCGATCGAGGACCTGATCAAGGCAGGCTACGTCGTCATCAGCGTTGGCGGCGGGGGCATCCCGGTCGTGGAGGACGAACGTGGGGATCTCGTCGGGATCGAAGCCGTGATCGACAAGGACTTTAGCGCTTCGGTCCTCTCGACCGGCATCGGCGCCGACATGTTCCTGATCACCACGGCTGTGGAAAAAGTGGCCTTGCACTACAATAAGCCCAACCAGCAGTGGTTGGACCGGATGACGGCCGACGAGGCCCGCAAGTACCTGTCCGAAGGGCACTTCGCCAAGGGCAGCATGGAGCCCAAGATCCGGGCCATCCTCCAGTACCTGGACCGGGGAGGCAAGGAAGCACTGATCACCGATCCAGCCAACATTGAGCGGGCGCTGGCGGGCGAGACCGGGACACGGATCGTGCGCTAGGCCGGAAAGGAGGTAATCGCTCGGGCTACCGGCAAGGCATTCGACCTTCTTCACCCAACAAAGCCTGTTTGAGGAGGAGTTTGAGATGCTAGGCAAGAACTTGTGGCGCGTGACTAGCCTGCTTGCGCTCGTCGCCCTAGTCCTTTCGGCCTGCGGCGGCGGCGCCACCGAAGCACCGCCCGCGGCCACCGAGGCCCCTGTGGCGACCGAAGCCCCCGCCCCATCCTTTACGATCCCGGACATCACGGCGGGTAAGTTCAACGTGGTCATGGTCGACATTGGTTTCGCCAATGATGGCGGCTGGTCCCAGGCGCATACCGAAGGCGCCTTGTGGATGGCCACCGAGGATCCGACTATCGCCGTGCAGTACATCGAAGCTGTCCCGCCCGGCCCGGACGCTGAGGCGGTGATGCGCTCGCTGGCCCGCAAGGGTTTCGACATGATCATCGGCTCGACCTTCGAGTATGGGCCGACCATGGAAGCCCTGGCCGAGGAGTTCCCCAAGGTCAACTTCCTGCACGTCTCGGGCTACCGCAGCAACGGCACGAACTACGGCAACCTGTTCGGTGCCATGGAAGACATGAAGTACCTGGCGGGCATGGTGGCCGGTGCGCGGGCCAAGGCCGATGGCATCACCAAGTTCGGCTACGTCGCCCCGTGGCCTCTCCCCGAAGTCATCCGCCTGGGCAACGCCTTCATGATCGGCGCCAAGGTCACCTGTCCTGAGTGCACGATGGAAGTGCGCTGGATCAACACCTGGTATGACCCCGACAAAGAGAAGCAGGCCGCTCAGTCCCTGCTCGACGCGGGGGTCGATATCGTGCTGATCGGCTCCGACACCCCCGGCCCGCTGGTGGCGGCCGCCAATGCCGGGAAGTGGGCTTTCACCTACGACTACATCAATTCCTGCACCCCCGCGCCCGACAAGTGCCTGGGCACCCCCTACTGGAACTGGGGCCCCGTCTATCTCAAGATCGCCAATGAGATCCGTGCTGGGACCTGGAAGCCGGGGAACGACTACCAGGATGCCGATACCGGCATCGTGGGCTTCTATGGCTTCTCGGAGGGCCAGACCCCGCAGCCCGGCGTTCCTGCCGACGTGATCCCGCTTGTCCAGGCAAAGCTGGCGGAGATGCTGGCAGGCACGTTCACCCGCTTCGACGTCTTCAAGGGTCCCCTCATGGACAACACCGGCAAGGAGATCGTCCCGGCCGGGAAGTCTCTGACCCAGGAAGACCTTGAAGGCATCGACGCAGGCACGATCGCGGCCTTCAACCTGACCGACCGCACGCCGTGTACCGTGTGCATGAACTGGCTCGCTGACGGCATTCTGGGCACCATCCCAGCCATGCCGTAGGAGCGACTCCGGACTGGTCTCGCGTGGCGCAGGAGCGCGAGCTCCTGCGCCACCTCCACACCCGGCGACCCCGCGAGGGACCCATGCCCGAAGCCCTGAACGCCATCGAGATGCGCGGCATTGTCAAGCGCTTCCCCGGCGTCCTGGCCAACGACCGCGTGGATTTCGTGTGCCGGCCAGGCGAGGTCCACGCGCTGCTTGGCGAGAACGGTGCCGGGAAAAGCACGCTGATGAACGTCCTGGCGGGGCTCTATCGACCCGAGGCAGGCGACATCCTCGTCGGTGGCCAGCGCGTCTCCTTCCGTTCGCCTCAGGACGCCATCGCCCAAGGCATCGGGATGGTGCACCAGCATTTCATGCTCGTGCCGCCACACTCGGTCGCCGAGAACGTGGTGCTAGGGCTCCATCGCCCCCGCTTCTTGCTGAACCTGACTCAGGTCGAAGAACAGGTGGCGGCGCTCGGGGAACAGTATGGGATGAAGGTGAACCCGCGGGCCAAGATCTGGCAGCTCTCGGTGGGCGAGCAGCAGAGGGTCGAAGTCCTGAAGATGCTCTTCCGTAAGGCGAAGGTCCTGATCATGGATGAACCCACCTCCGTCCTGACCCCTCAGGAGGTCGATACGCTCTTCAGCACGCTGCGTGAGATGACGGGGCGCGGGCACACGATCGTCTTCATCTCGCATAAGCTTGACGAGGTCGTATCCATCGCCGACCGGGTGACCGTGCTCCGGCGGGGCAGGGTGACGGCCGCCGCGCTGGCCGCGCGGGAGGTCACCAAAGCCGGCCTGGCCAAGCTGATGGTGGGACGCGAAGTGCTGTTCCAAGTCGACAAGAAGCCGTCACGCCCTGGCGAGGTGGTCCTGGAGACCGATCGCCTGTGCGCCACGAATGACCGTGGGCTGCCCGCGCTGCGCGAAGTCTGTGTGACCGTGCGAGCCGGCGAAATCCTGGGCGTGGCTGGAGTGGCTGGCAACGGTCAGCGCGAGTTGGCCGAGGTTCTCACCGGGCTTCATCCCGCCACCAGCGGCTCCGCGCGCCTGGGCACTACGCGGCTGGGAAAGCGCACCCGCTGGCAGGATCTCGGCCAGCACCTTGCCCATATCCCCGAAGACCGCGCCGCGGTGGGCAGCATGCCCGGACTCAGCGTGGCGGAGAACTTGATCCTGAGGACCTTCCGTGAGCCACCGATCGGAGTCGGCTGGGGCATCGACCGCGCAGCCGTCCGCAAGAACGCCGAACGCCTCGTGGCGGAATACCAGATCTCGACCCCGACGGTGGACTTGCCGGTCCGGATGCTCTCGGGCGGCAACCTGCAGAAAGTCATTCTAGCCCGGGAGACCTCCGGCCACCCTCAGCTGATTATCGCCGTCCATCCGAGTCGAGGCCTGGATGTGGGCGCCACGGAGGCGGTCCACAAACTGCTGATCGCCCAACGTGAGGCAGGCGTAGCCATCCTGCTGATTTCAGAGGACCTCGATGAGCTGCTATCGTTGAGCGATCGACTGGCGGTGATGTACGAGGGACGGATCGTCGGCGAAATGCCGGCGGAGGGGGCGAATATCCAGACGATCGGGATGATGATGGCCGGGACCAAGGTGGACGGATGAGCCGCCCACGGACGTCCTACACCGTGCGGATCGAAACCCGTTCCGACAATCCGGGGTGGATGGGAGTGTTGTCGTCGGTCCTGGGCGTGATCCTGGCGCTGATCGTTGGAGGGTTCCTGCTTAAGGCGGCAGGCGCGCAGGATCCAATCGGAACCTACCGGGAGATCTTCAAGGAAGGGTTCGGCACGGTTGCCGACTGGCAGGCGGGGATCACGGCGCTGATGACGGGCGGTGATTGCCCGAAGGGAATGCTTTGCCTTGGGCCTCTTTCGGACACCTTGGTCAAGGCCTCTCCGATCCTGCTTACCGGCTTGGCCTGCATCCTCGCGTTTAGGATGAAGCTGTGGAATATCGGCGCCGACGGCCAGATGTTCCTCGGGGCGTGGGCGGCGACCGCCGTCGCCGTCTTCATCCTGCCCAAGACGACCGATCGGGTGGTGATGCTCGGAGCCATGGCTTTGGCAGGGCTCCTGGCCGGGATGGGATATGGGGCCATTCCCGGTGTCCTGAAGGCTCGCTTGAACATCAACGAGATCATCACCACGCTGATGCTCAACTACGTGGCCTACAAGTGGATGGAATTCTTTGTAGTCGTCGGTCCGTGGAGCATCGGGGATTTCGAGTCCACCGGCCGGTTCCCAAAGCCGGCGACGTGGCCGCGGCTGACGGAGTTCGCCGACCGTTTCCCTGCCCTGAGCGGCCTGACCGCGCACCCGGGGATCCTGCTCGGCATCGGTGCAGCCATCCTGCTGGCCTGGGTGCTCTTCCGTAGCCGCTGGGGGTATGAGATCCGAGTCATCGGTGACAACCCCAAGGCGGCGCGCTATGCAGGGATCAACCTGCCGCGCAACGTGTTGCTGGTGATGATGTTCTCAGGCGCGCTGGCAGGTCTGGCCGGGATGAACGAGGTGGCGGCGCTGCGCGAGCTCAACGGCCGTTTTCAGAAGGGGTTTGGCTTCACCGGGGTGATTGTCGCCTGGTTGGCCCGACTTAACCCGCTCGCCGCCATTCTGGTCGCCTTCCTATTCGGCGGCCTGCTGGTGGGCACGAAGATGATCATGCCGCAGGGGATCGCCTCGATGCTTCAGGGCGTCATCCTGTTTGTCGTCGTTGGGACGGAGCTTCTGTTCCGCTACCGACTTCATCTGGAGAAGGTTGAGCCGGAACGGGGACCTGCGGCGGAGGTGTCGCATGACGACTAGCGCCTTGATGGCCCTCGGACTGACCATCGCCTTTGGGGCGCTGGTCAGCGGCACGCCGCTCCTGTTCGCGACCATCGGTGAAATCCTCTCCGAGCGGGCCGGGGTCATGAACCTGGGAATCGAAGGCATGATGCTCGTCGGCGCCATGGGCGGGTTCGTCGTTTGGTCTAAGACGGACAACCTGCTCCTGGGGATGGCAGCCGGGATGCTGTTCGGAGGGTTGTTGGCGCTCGTGCACGCGTACATCACCATCACCCTGCGTGCCGACCAGGTGGTCAGCGGCCTGGCGGTCACTTTCCTGGGGACCGGAATTTCCAGCATCCTTGGCGCGCCTTATGTGGGCCAGCGAGTCCCAGAGCCGCTGACCCTGTACGTCCCGGTCCTGGGACGCGTCGCGGCCGAGCAGGTAGTCCTGGTGGCCATCGGCCTGCTCTTCGCCCCGCTAGTCTGGTATTACCTGAATCGGACACGCCCCGGACTCAATTTGCGCTCGGTGGGTGAGTATCCCTCCGCCGCTGACTCGCTCGGACTCAGTGTCTACCGAACGCGCTATCTCTACGTGACGCTGGGCGGGATCTTCTCCGGGCTGGGCGGCGCCTCCATGAGCCTGGTAACCGACGCGGGTTGGGTGGATGGCAAGACCTCCGGTCTGGGATGGATCGCCGTGGGGTTGGTGATCTTCGCCGCCTGGGACCCGATGCGGGGACTCCTGGGCTCCTACTTCTTCGGACTCCTCCGCCGATTGCCCCTCGACCTGCAGAATCCGGCTCTCCCGCTGATCTCCACGGCGAACAACCCCACACTCGGGCGCTTGATGGACATGCTGCCCTATCTGGCGACCATCTTGATCTTGATCGTTGGGTCGAGAGAAGCGATCCGGAAGCGGATTGGGGCGCCGGCGGCGCTCGGGATTCCGTATGTCAGGGGGGAGCGCGGGGTCTAGGCTACTGCCGGTACGCGGCCATCACCTGCAGCCCGGTTTGGATCCCATGCAGGGTATCGATCCCCGAGGTTGCTCCAAGGCTGGAAAGCTGCTCCAACCGAGATGGGGTGTCCGGGCTGCCGGAGAGTAGAGCGCCCAGAGCATTGCAGACCAGCTCGCCGGCGTGGCCGAGGCAGGCGGCATGAAGGGCGCTTCTGCCGAAGAGATTGGTGCGGCTAGCGGCCAGGGACCGAATGATAGATGTCAGGCGAGCAAGACTCATCGCAGTGTGGGGCCAGGCGGCCCGGCCGGTGTGCAGGGTCAGCAGCATCCCGCAGAGAATATCGTCGCCGGACGGCGTCAGCCCAGGACCGGCGCCCAGCAACTGCTCGATGGCGCCGGTGAGCAGCTTCTCGTCTTCCAGGAGGAGACCCCGCCGGGCATCGGACATGGCCGCCTGCAGAGCCGTGGCGAATACGCCACCTGCGGTGTGGTTCGGGATCCCGTGCCGCAAGCCCGGCTCGGCTGTGGATGCTGGGAAAGCCCGGCGCGCGCCTCCTTCCATCCAGGCCCCGAGGATTGTGAGGCCATGCCTCACCTCCTGGGCTGAGGGTGTCAGGCGGGCCAGCGCCACCCGCCCGTCCCACACCGGAACACCGTGCAGTGCGACGGAGAACTCCGCGCCGTCGATCACGAGCTGCGAGGCGGAGACGCGCACAATCTGGCCGATCCACCCACGCCCCTCGGACAACGCCAGCGAGGGAAGGCTGATGCCCAGTGGCAGGCCAGTGCGCGTTGGTGTGAGCGTGACCACCAGAGCGCGGATTTCCAGCGCCAGGGCGGTCGAGAAAGCCCCGATTACCCTGCCGTCCGGGGAATCAGCCAACAGCTCGAGCACCAGGCTGCCGACAAGGCTGGCGGGCTCTTGACCGCGTCCAGGCATAGCTGGCGAGTATACCCGCAGGGAGCGCGATGACATCGACTCTCTTCACTCATGGAATTGTGGTCACCGTCAATCCCCACCGGCAGATCCTCCCGGATGGAGCGATTCTGGTCGATGGTGGGAAGATCGCACGCATCGGCCCTTCGGCCGAGTTGGCGGGCGCATCGGCGGAGACGGTCATCGACGCGAGCGGCCAGGTGATCCTCCCCGGACTGATCAATGCCCACACCCACACCGCCTACTACATCATGCGCGGGTTGGGAATGGACCGCATTCTGCTGGACTGGCTACAGGAGACGGTCTGGCCCTGGCTCAAGGCCATGGACGAGGAAGACGCCTACACCGCCTCCCTGCTCGGGTACGTCGAATGCCTGCGGAGTGGCACCACGTCGCTGATCGACAACCAGAACTACCCCACGTACCACAACCACCATTACGATGCCGCCGCGCGGGCAGCGACCGAGAGCGGCCTGCGGGTGACGTTCGCCTGCGGGTTCTCGGACATCCGCTTTGTATCCCCTCCGGACTTCATCGACACCCCGGAGCGGATCGAGGCCGAGTGCCGCCGGATGATCGGGACCTGGCACGGGAAGGGTCGCCTGGGCGTGGCGGTCAGCCCGATCAACCTGCTGTACTGCAGCGAGGACTCCATCCACCGCGCCCTGCGGGTCATGCGGGACACGGGGGTGGGGATGCACACGCACGTGGCCGAGTCGAAAAGGGAACTCCAGGCGATGGTGGAGCGTCTCGGCAAGGGGTACCTTGAGGCGTTCCAAGACATGGGGGCATTGAACGATGCCTTCCAGTCGGTTCACTCCGTCTGGATCTCGGACCACGAGATCGAACTCTTATCGCGGGCGCGGGCGTCCGTGGTCTACAACCCGACCGCCAACATGCTGCTCGCCTCGGGTATCGCCCCGATCACGAAGCTCCAGGCAGCTGGCGTCAATGTGGCTTTGGGGACCGACAACCCGAACAATAGCAACGACATGCTGGAGGCGATGAAGTTCGCCGGGCTGCTGCAGAAGGTCGGGACGCTCGATCCGCTGGCCACCCCCGCGCCCGAGGTCCTGGAGATGGCGACAATCCACGGGGCCCGGGCCCTGCACATGGACGACCGCATTGGGTCGCTGGAGGTGGGCAAGCAAGCCGATCTGATCCTGGTGGACATGCGGCGGGCGCACAACACTCCCGTCCACGATCCGGTGGCGGCGGTGGTTTACTCGGCCACAGGCTCCGATGTCACCCACGTGATGGTGGACGGTGACCTGCTGGTGCGGGATGGGCGCGTCGTCTTCCTGGATGAAGATGCGTTGGTCGAAGACGGCCAGCGGCGGGCCGAAGCCTGTGCCGCCCGGGTACGAGCGGTGCACCTTCCCGCCGAGACGAGGGCAGACTGATGCCTGCGGTCACTCGTCTCCTCCGAAACGAGTACCTGGATTCCCTGGTGCTCATGCATCTTTCGAATGAAGTCTCCTCCTGGCCAGGCGTGCGGCAGGCGGTCCTGGTCATGGGGACCGAAAGCAACCGTCGCATCCTGGAGCAGGTCGGGCTGCTGACCGGCGTGGCGCGCACGGCGACGCCTCAGGACCTGGTCATCGCCGCGGAGTTGGAACCCTCATTGGGGGAGGCCGAGTTCATGGCTCGCCTCGATCAACGCATGCGGGCGCGGCAGCGGACGGGTTCGGCCTCGCAGGGCTACTCCGACCTGGTCACCGCGCTCCGAGACCATCCCGAGGCGCGCCTGGTGTCCATCTCGCTGCCGGGAGAACATGCCGCTGTGGCCGCCCGGCAGGCGCTGAAACTGGATCGGCATGTGTTCTGCTTCTCCCAGCACGTCACGCTAGATGACGAGTTGGCATTGAAGAAGCTCGCCGTGGAGCGCGGGCTGCTGATGATGGGCCCCGACTGCGGAACTGCGATCGTGGATGGCGTCGGACTGGGGTTCGCCAATCGAGTGCGCTCCGGAAGCATCGGGTTGGTGAGCGCTTCCGGGAGCGGACTGCAGGAGGTGGTGTGCCTCATCCACCGGGCGGGCGCCGGCATCTCGCAGGCGATCGGGGTCGGCGGGCGCGACCTGCGGGCGCCTCTTAACGGCATCATGGCCGAGGCTGCCGTCCGGTGGCTGGGCCAGGACTCGCACACACAGGTGATCGTCCTCCTGGCCAAGTCGGCGTCGGTGCAGGCGCGGCGGCGGGTGCTTGATGCGGCCCGCGCCTGCGGCAAGCCGACCGTGGTCGACTTCCTTTCCGGCGAGATCGCCGACCTTCGGCCTTCAGGCGCAGTGGCCGCGGACACCTTCGAGAAATGTGCATCGGAGGCTGTGCGGCTTACGGGACTCGCGCGGCCTCCGAGTCCAGGAGCTGGGGATTCCGAAGTTGCGCTTCAGGCGCGAGTCGCCGAAATGCCCTCCTCGCGCAGATTCGTGAGAGGGTTGTATGCAGGGGGCAGCCTGTGCGGCGAGGCCACGCACATCCTGGAGAAGTCCGGAATCCGGGCCGCCTCAAACCTGGAAGAACCACTGAGCGAGCGTCCCGCCGGGCACCTGGTCCTGGACCTGGGTGCCGAGGAATACACGCAGGGACGGGCTCACCCGTTCATCGACCCGCGCCTGCGCTCGCTGGAAATCCAGCAGGCCTTCGCCGACGAGTCGGTAGGCATTCTGCTGATCGATGTCGTGCTGGGCTTGGGCTGCCACCCGGACCCTGCTGGCGCGGTCGTCGAGGCGCTGCAGAAGGCGAGCGACGCACACGGCAAGGGCCCGGTCGTGATCGCCTGTCTGTGCGGCACGCCCGAGGATCGTCAGGGATATGACCGACAGCTGGCCCGCCTGTTGCATGCCGGGGTGCACGTGGCCGGCAGTCACGCGGCCGCGGCGCAGCTGGCGGCCAGGCTCACGACGCTCATCGAGGTGAAGCATGGGTGATCAGTTGCCGCCCACCCAGGCGGCACGCTTGCTGGGGGAAAGAAAGGTCATCGTCAACCTGGGGGTCGAGGTGTTCGAGGAATCGCTTCGTCTTCAGGGCGTCGAAGTCGTCGCCGTTCGTTGGCAGCCGCCAGCCCCGATGCCGCAGGACGTTGCTCAACTCTTGGATGAGCTGCTCTAGGAGGCCGTGTGACCGACATCCGCGAACGCATCGAGACCGCCAACCGCAATGTCGTTGAAACGCTGATCTCCGGGCAGCCTGTGTGGATCGGCTGCAAGAAAGCGCTGGACGTGATCCCGGGCATGACCCGCCACACGATCCTGCACGCCGGTCCACCTATCGCGTGGGACAAGATGTGCCAGCCGATGCGCAATGGGATCCTCGGTGCCGTCCTGTATGAAGAGCTTGCCGGGACCCGGACGGAGGCCGAAGCCCTGGTTGCTTCAGGTCGCATCCAGCTGGCACCCTGTCACCACTTCGGGGCCGTTGGCGGAATGACCGGAATCACCAGCGCCTCGATGCCAGTCCACATCGTACGCAATGAGACTTTCGGCAACCTGGCCTACTGCGTTCCGCATGAGGGCGCCTCGCCCTCGGGGTTCGGCTGGGGGACCTGTGACGAGGGCAGTATTCGCCATGCGCGCTGGATGCAGGAGGAGCTTGGCCCGGTGTTGGATGCCGGGTTGCAGGCAGCAGGCGGCATCAACCTGCGCCAAATCATCGGGCGGGCCATCCAAATGGGGGACGAGGAACACGGCCGATGCGGGGCGGCCACTTGCCTGATCACGCGCGAGCTGGCGCCGCA
>Ga0315273_10013866_pt1 | contig 10378 bp, 8 predicted proteins | sample YL17G02_0_MG_FD_205753 | JGI IMG/M metagenome (GOLD analysis project Ga0315273, IMG submission 205753) | Sediment microbial communities from Yellowstone Lake, YNP, Wyoming, USA - YL17G02_0 | ecosystem: Environmental > Aquatic > Freshwater > Lake > Sediment | place: USA: Wyoming | collected... | reverse complement strand
CGGCCGTGCTGCGCGCGGCGATGCCGGCGCCGCTGATCGAGATCGCGACCGACGACAGCCCGAAGGCGGTCGAGGCGCTGCAGGGGGCCGAGGGTGTGATCGAAGTCGGGCTCTTCGGCCGCGCCGTACACGTCACGGTGCTCGACCTGGAGGCGGCGCGCGCGGCGCTGCCGGTGCTGCTCGGCTCACGCGGCATCGTGGTCCATGGGCTTCAGGTGGTCGAGCCCTCGCTCGAGGACGTGTTCGTGGCGCTGGTGCACGCCGCGGGCGGCGCGCTGGCGGACTGAGGCCCCCATGGACCGGATGCGGCTCTTCGCCATCTCCCGCAAGGAGATCCTCCAGCTGCGGCGCGACCCGCGCAGCCTGATCCTCGCCTTCGTGCTGCCCGTCGCGCTGCTCATCCTCTATGGCTACGCCATCACCTGGGACGTGAAGGACATCCGCATGGCCGTGGTGGACCAGGATCACACCCGCGCGTCGCGCGAGCTGGTGGACGCCTTTCGCGCCTCGGGCCGCTTCACGCTCGCCGCCACCCCCGAACGCACCGCCGAGATCGGACCGCTGCTCGACCGGGGCCAGGTGCGCCTCGCGCTGGTCATCCCGCCGCGCTTCGCCGCCGACCTGGGCTCCGGGCGCACCGCCCTGGTGCAGGCCATCGTGGACGGCAGCGACGCCAACAGCGCGACCATCTCACTCGGCTACACCCAGGCCATCGCCCAGCAGGTCTCGGCGCAGATCATGTTCCAGACGCGGCGCGTGCGCCTGCCGGTCACCGCCGACACGCGCATCTGGTACAACGAGGAGCTGGCGAGCCGCAACATGATCGTGCCCGGCCTGGTGGCCGTCATCATGATGATCATCGCGGGCCTGCTCACCTCACTCACCATCGCGCGCGAGTGGGAGCGCGGCACCATGGAGCAGCTGGCGTCCACGCCCGTGACGCGGCTCGAGGTCGTGATCGGCAAGCTCCTGCCCTACCTCGGCATCGGGCTGGTGGACGTGGCGCTCTGCTCGATCGTGGGGGTGCTGCTCTTCCACGTGCCATTCCGCGGCAGCCCCTGGTTCCTCCTCGGCGCGTCGTTCGCGTTCCTGACCGGGACGCTGGGCCTGGGCCTGTTCATCTCGGCGGTCTCCCGCACTCAGTTGCTGGCGACGCAGATCGGCATGATCGCCACGTTCCTGCCCGGCTTCCTGCTCTCGGGCTTCATGTTCGCGATCGAGACCATGCCGCTGCCCCTGCGGCTGCTCACCTACCTGGTGCCCGCGCGCTACTTCCTGGTGGTGACGCGCGGCATCTTCCTCAAGGGCGTGGGGCCCGACGTGCTCTGGTCGCAGGGCGTGCTCATGGTCCTCTACGCCGCGGCCGGGCTCACGCTCGCGGTGCGCGCCTTCAAGAAGGAGCTCGCGTGAGGCTTCCCGAACGCTTCGACCGGCTGGGCGAGATGGTGCGCAAGGAGCTGTTGCAGGTCTTCCGCGACCCACGGCTGGCGCGCATGGTGATCGCCGCCCCGATCATCCAGTTGCTGGTCTTCGGCTATGCCGTCTCGACCGACGTGCGGCGCGTCTCGACCTTCGTCGTGGACCAGGATCACACGGCGGCCTCCCGCGATCTCGCCCGCACGCTCTTTGCTTCGGGGTATTTCCGGCCGGTGGGCGGCTCGGACCGGCCGCGCGACCTGGTCGAAGCCCTCGACCACGGCCGCGTCCTGGTCGGGGTCCACATCCCGCGCGGATTCGCGCGCGACCTCGCGCAGTCCCGCGCCCGCGTGCAACTGCTTTTCGACGGCACCAACTCGAACACCGCGACCGTGGCCAGCGGCTACGCGAACCGGATCGTGCAGGCGTACGCGCTCGCGCACGGCGGACCTGCGCGCGTGCCGCCCATCGAGCTGCGCGAGCGGGCCTGGTTCAACCCCGCGCTGAAGAGCAGCGACTACAACGTACCCGCGGTGATGGGCCAGATCATGCTCCTCCTGAGCCTGATGCTGACCTCGCTCGCCGTGGTGCGCGAGCGCGAGCTGGGAACCCTCGAGCAGCTCATGGTGAGCCCGTTGCGGCCGGCCGAGCTGATCATCGGCAAGACCGTGCCCTTCGCGCTCATCGGCCTGGCGGACATCATCCTCATCACGGTCGTCGCGGTACTCTGGTTCCGCGTGCCGTTCGAGGGCAGCTTCCTGCTGCTGGTCGTGGCGGGCGTGCTCTTCCTGCTCTCGGCGCTCGGGCTCGGGCTCCTCATCTCGACCGTCTCGAACACCCAGCAGGAGGCCGTGATGACCTCCTTCCTGCTCATCATGCCCCTCATCCTGCTCTCCGGCTTCATGTTCCCGGTGAGCAGCATGCCGGTCGCGTTCCAGTGGCTGACCCTGCTCAATCCGGTCCGGCACTTCCTCGAGATCGTGCGCGCCATCTTCCTCAAGGGCGCCGGACTCGGAGCGCTGTGGCCGCAGTTCCTGGCCCTGCTGGTGATGGGGACGGGCCTGCTGGGCTTCGCCACGACGCGCTTCCATAAGACGGTGCGCTGAGACCGGTTGGGGGCGGCCCGGGCCGGAGCGGCGGAAGGCTCCCCGGTCCGGGCCGGGGCCCGAAAAACGCAACCGCCCGACGGATCCCTCGCCGGGCGGCGCTTGGCCCGCGCGGGGAGTGATCGCCGCGAAAGCGCACTGATTCTACCCCATGCCGCACGATTGGGAGAAATCGGTCCTCCGCCTCCCCCGCGCGCGGACGCGGAACGGCCGGCCCTTCGCGAGGCCGGCCGTCACGAAACCCTCGAGCGAACTCAACGGTACAGCGTCTTCAGTCGACCCCAGCTCGGCGTGCTCGCCGGCACGCCTTCGCCGCACACCGTGAAGAACTGATCACCTGCGTAGAGGTTGAAGTCGACCCCCGACGGAGCCCCCAGCGTGCAGGACCCAGCAGGGAGCGGGCCCAGGACCTGGGGGAGGAACGTGTAGGCCGCGCTGGTGGCCACGACCGCGCACACCCTGGCGCATCCGGTCGGGTCGCCGATCGCGGCGAGCGGGATGGCCCACTCGACGCCGGTCGTGACCCCCGCACCGGAGGAGGCTCCGCAGCCGGAGGTGACGCCGGCGGTGTTGCGGTTGTCGATCGTGACCTGGATGCCGTCCGGGTTGGTGCCGCCCGACAGCGTGCCGGGACCGCCCGCGCCGGTGGTGCCCAGCAGGTAGCCGCCGCCACCGCCACCCGTGAGCAGCTCGGCCTGCCAGGCGTACAGCGTGTACGGGCTCGCCGGGTCGTAGAAGTTCTCCAGATAGCCGCGACAGGCCAGCCAGGTGTCGGGCTCGAAGCCCGCATCGAAGGTCAGGCCGGCCATCCGGTTGAGGGAGCCGTAGTCCAGGTCGGCGTTGTCGGCACGCATGCGGTTCTGCCCCCCGGCCCCGGAGTCGATGAAGAGATACAGGTTGTAGGTGTAGATGCCGGGGTCGACCGGGTTGCCCTGGCAGAGCAGGTTGCCTGACAGGAAGAGGTGGAGCGTTCCGCCGGAGACGAAGCCGTAGGCCTGGTCCAGCTCATACCCGTTCGAGCCGCCGACGAGGCCGAGGCTGGCGTCGGGCCACCCTACGGTCGCGGTGGTCTGAGTGCTCAGCGCCACGCCGTAGGCCGGGTCCAGCGTGCCGTCGATGGGGACGGCGGCGGGCCGCGCGGCGCGCGGGAGCAGCAGGCCGAGGACGAGCAGCGCGCCGGCAAGGTGCTTGATCGACATGGGCGACCTCCAGGAAGCACGGCAAACGAGGGTGTAGTTGCCACGATTATAGGCCCCGGCTGCGGCGGCTCAAAGCCCCGGGTGCCGGCCGACCCACCTCCCGGATCAGCCACCTTCATCGCCGCCCCTCAACCCACCCCGGGATTCAGGTGGTCGCCTTCCCCCGGGCAGCACCGCAGCTCGTGGTGGACTACTCCGAGCGCGACGTCGCCGATGGAGAGCGATGAGCGCGATGGAGTACACTCGTGTCACCGCGATTCGGATCGCCGTCACCACGTTGTACTTCACTGCGTTCCTTTCGGGTCCTTCGCACGCCGGATCTCTCCGCGAACGGGTCATGGAAGGTGATCGGCAGTCCAGTCGGAGGCAACGACATCCGATGGCACCAGAATCCGAAAAGGCCGTGACCGCGGGCGGAGTCTCCGGCGCTTCCGCGGCGGCGGGGAGCGCCAACTCGCGGCCTGCCGGGGCCGCCGCCGGCAAGGCGATCGTCGTCATGCCCGCCTACAACGCCCAGACCACCCTGGAACAGACCGTGGCCGACATCCCGCCCGGCTGCATCGACGAGATCATCCTGGTCGACGACTGCAGCCGGGACGAAACCGTGGCGATGGCGCGTCGGCTCGGCCTCACCGTGATCCAGCACGAACGCAATCTCGGCTATGGCGGGAATCAGAAGACCTGCTACCGCGAGGCGCTGGCGCGGGGCGCGGATGTGGTCATCATGATCCATCCCGACTACCAGTACGACTCGCGGCTGGTGCCGCTGCTGATCGGACTCCTGCGCAACGGGCACTGCGACGTGGTGCTGGGCAACCGTATCCGCACGCGCCGCGAAGCCCTGGCCGGCGGGATGCCGGCGTACAAGTATTTCGCCAACCGCATCCTGACGATCATCGAGAATCTGTGGATGGGGCAGAACCTGGGCGAATGCCACTCCGGGATGCGCGGCTACCGCCGTCAGGTCCTGGAGACCATCCCGTGGCAGGGCAACAGTGACGATTTCGTGTTCGACAGCCAGTTCCTCGTGCAGGCCGTCCACTTCGGGTTCCGCATCGGTGACATCCCGGTTCCCGTGCGCTACATGAAGGAAGCGAGCAGCATCAGCTTCCGCCGGAGCGTGAGGTACGGCCTCGGAACCCTGGGCGTGCTGGCGCAGTGGACGCTGCACCGGCTCGGCCTGGTGCGCACTCCGCTCTTCGAGCCGCGGCCGGACCGGCCGGCGGTGTCCGGGAAGCAACGAACCTAGCCCACCTCGAGGACGGCGAACCGGACGGCCTTCCGGGAGATGGCCGCGCGCTCGAAGAGGAGGAAGGGCGAATCGGAATGGTTTCCTGACGCCCGGACGGGAGTGGTAGCCTCCCTGGGTGCGAATTGCGGGCGGATTCATCCTGCGTCCGCAGCCGGCTGTGACTGCGAGCCTGATCGGCGGCGGTGACTTCCCACCGACCCCGAAACTCTCCCCAGCGGAGGGCGGATCGTGCCGAACCGCAAACCACGTTCTTCGGCCCTGGGCACCCGGCCGCGTGCATCCATCCGCGGCCACGAGGGGTACAAGCGCGCCACGGATGCCGCCGTTACTGCCCCCGACCTCCCGGACCCCCGCTGCCCCCGCCGACCACCGATCGGTCGTGCACGGGGCGGTGGTGCAGTGTGACGTGCGCGTCCCCTGGAGACCTTGCTCTTCGGCCATAGCCTGGGGTGCGGGCCGGCGGGCCACCGACTTCTCGTTCCTCCCCACCCCCTCCAGATGAGGCCCGCATGAAGAGCCGTCCCGGGCGTCCCTGCCTCCGTCACTCGCCGTTCCGCTTCCCTGCCGACCTGCGGTCGCGCCGAAGCATCGCGACACGACCTGGTCTCTGCGCCATCGTCGGCCTGGCACTTGTCGCGACGTGGGCGCTGTTGCCCCCCGGTCCGGCACGTGCACAGGCCATCGATTCCACCCTGTGGGTCACGAACGCCGCGGTGCTCACCATGGCGCGTGAGGCGGAGACGATCTACATCGGCGGCTACTTCACGCGGGTGGGACCCGCGAGCGGCGGCGGTGTCCCGGTCGATGTCGCGACCGGGGCGCTGCCCGCGTCATTCCCGAAAGTGGCGGGCGAAGTATCGACCGTGGTCCCCGACGGAGCCGGGGGCTGGTACATCGGAGGATGGTTCACCTCAGTGGGTGGAGTTCCACGCAAACACCTCGCCCACCTGGGCCCGGACCTGTCGGTCAGCGCCTGGAACCCCGACGTCAGCAACGGTATCTACGCCATCGCGCTCAGCGGCTCCACGGTCTACGTGGGCGGCAATTTCGGCACCATCGGCGGGCAGGTGCGCGGGTTCATCGCCGCCATCGACGCCACGACCGGCGCGCCCACCGCCTGGAACCCGGTTGCGAATGGCAACGTCTACACGCTGGCGGTGAGTGGCACCACGATCTTCGCCGGCGGGGACTTCACCAGCATTGGCGGGCAGACGCGCAACCACATCGCGCAGGTGTACGCCACGACCGGGAACGCCACCGCCTGGAATCCGGATGCGGATGCCGCGGTCCAGACCCTTGCCGTGAGCGGGGCCACGGTCTACGCCGGCGGGCACTTCACCAGCATTGGCAGACAGACACGCGACCGCGTCGCCGCGCTGGATGCCACGACCGGGAACGCCACTGCCTGGAACCCGGACGCAGGCGGGGCTGGCTACCGCTACGTCCGCGCCCTGGTGCCGAGCGGCTCCATCGTCTACGCCGGTGGGGGTTTCGACAGCATCGGTGGGCAGCTGCGCCGGAGCATCGCCGCACTCGATGCCACGACCGGTGCGGCCACCCCATGGAGTCCGAGTGCGGGGGGCTACGTGGATGCGATTGCCGTGAACGGGAGCCTGGTCTACGTCGGCGGCAACTTCAACAGCATCGGCGGGCAACCGCGCAACAACCTCGCCGCTCTGGATGCGACGACCGGCGCCGCCACCACCTGGAACCCCGACCCTAGCAACCCGGTCACCAGCCTGGCGGTGAGCGGAACCACGGCCTACGTCGGAGGAGGATTCAAGATCATCGGCGGGCTGACGCGCAACGGCATCGCGGCGCTGGATGCCACCACTGGAGCCGCCACCGACTGGAATCCGAATTCTCCCGGCGCCAACGTCCTTGCCCTGGCAGTGAACGCGGGCACGATCTACGCCGGTGGTCAGTTCAGCAGCATGGGCGGGCAGACGCGCATCAACATCGCCGCGCTGGATGCCACCACCGGCACCGCCACCGGCTGGAACCCGTACGTGAACAATACGGTCCGCGCCCTGGTGGTGGGCGATGACGCCGTGTACGCGGGCGGCGACTTCACGTACGTCGGCGCGCTGGCGCGCAGCCGCATCGCCGCCATCGACGCCGCGACCGGCGTAGCCACGGCCTGGAACCCGAACGCCGACAGCACCGTCCACGCCCTGGCGCTGAGCGGGGGCACCGTCTACGCGGGCGGGGACTTCTCCAACATCGGCGGACAGACGCGCAACCGCATCGCCAGCCTCGCTGCCTCGACCGGCGCCGCCGCTGCCTGGGACCCGAATGCCAGCAGCACGGTCCGCGCCCTGGCGCTGGGCGGGAGCACGGTCTACGCGGGCGGGGACTTCTCCAACATCGGCGGGCAGACGCGGAGCCGCATCGCCGCCCTCGGTGCCGCGACCGGCACGGCCACCGCCTGGAACCCGAACGCCAACGACAGGGTCCGCGCCCTCGCGGTCACCCCTTACTCCGCTTACGCGGCCGGTGACTTCTGGAACATCGGCGGGCAGACGCGCGTGGCCATGGCCGCCCTCGACCTGACGACCGGCGCCGCCACCACCTGGCACCCGAACCCGGCCGATCCGATCATCCAGGATGGCTACGCGCTGGAGGTGAGCGGCACGACCGTCTACGTGGGTGGCTGGATCTACTACCTGAACGGCTCGCTGCAGTCCAACCTCGCCGGCATCTCGACAGGCACGGTGGACGTGCCCGTGCCGTCACAGGGACCGGTGGTCGCGCTCCGGATCGAGAACCTGCCCAATCCCTTCAGGACCTCGACGACCATCACGTTCGCCCTGCCATCGGAAGCCGGCGTGACCCTCGAGGTGTTCGACCTGGCGGGGCGCGCGGTGGCCACCCTGTCGCGTGACGAGCGCACCACGGCCGGGGTCCACCGGGTGGAGTTCTGCCGTGGCGTGCTGCCCGCGGGCCTTTACCTCTGCCGACTGCAGGCGGGGTCCAGCGCCGTCACCCGGAAGATGCTGCTCCTCCGATGAGGGCATCTGTCCTTTCCGCGATTCAAGAGGAACAGAAGCCGCTTCGCAGACGGCCGCCGGAAGGGGCGTGCCGGGCCAGGCCGGGCTGGGGTCAGCCCGTCGTCTTCCTCCCGAACTCGCGATCGAGCGGGAGCCAGAACACCACGACGAAGCTTGGCACGGTCGCCACGATCACCCAGACGAAGAAATGCCGGTAGCCGATCCACTCCTGGAGCCAGCCGCTCCACATGCCGGGGATCATCATGCCCAGCGCCATGAAACCGGTGCAGATGGCGTAGTGCGCCGTCTGGTGCTCGCCGCGGGCGATGTGGATCATGTAGAGCAGGTAGGCCGCGAGGCCGAAGCCGTAGCCGAACTGCTCGACCGCCACGCAGGCCAGAACGACGGGAAGATGGGCCGGCTGGGCGTAGGCGAGGTAGATGAAGATCGCGTCCGGCAGGTGGATCGCCAGCAGCATCGGCCACAGCCACGACTTCAGCCCGTGCCGTGACACCGCCCAGCCACCGAGGATCCCGCCCAACGTCAGCGCGATGATGCCCACGGTGCCGTAGACGAAGCCGACCTCGGTGGTCGTCAGTCCCAGCCCGCCCTGCGCGCGTGGATCGAGCAGGAACGGCGAGACCATCTTCACCAGCTGCGCTTCGCCGAAGCGGTAGAGCAGCAGGAACAGCATCAGGACCACGATGCGCGGCTTGCGGAAGAACGAGCCGAAGGTGGCCAGGAACTCCCGGAGGAAGTGCTGGATCCGGCGCGCCTCCCCGGGCCGGTCCACCGGCGGGCGCGGCAGGATGAAGCGGTGCCAGAGCCCGAACCCCAGGAACAGGACGGCCAGCCCGCCCATCGCCACCGACCACGCCAGCCGCAGGTTCCCGGTGCGGCTCTCGATGACCCCGGCCAGCATCACCAGCAATCCCTGGCCCGCGATCGTCGCGACCCGGTAGAACATGCTGCGGATCCCGACGAAGAAGGCCTGTTCCTTCTCGGTCGTCGCCAGCATGTAGAAGCCGTCCGCCGCGATGTCGTGCGTGGCGGAGTCGAACGCCATCAGCCAGAACAACGCGAGCGTCCAGCGGAACATGTGCGGCACGGGGACGGCCAGGGCCACGCCCGCCAGCGCGGCGCCGATCAGCAGCTGCATCGCCCAGATCCAGCGGCGGCGCGTCCCCAGCAACTCCACGACCGGCGACCACAGCGGCTTGATTACCCACGGCAGGTAGAGCCAGCTGGTGTAGAGCGCGATGTCGGTATTCGAGATCCCGAAGCGCTTGTACATGATGACCGAGACGGTCATCGCGACCACGTAAGGCAGCCCCTCGGCCACGTAGAGCGAGGGGATCCAGGCCCAGGGACTGCGGGTGCTCGGTCTGACGTCGGACATGCGGTCGGCCGCCGGGGTGAGGGCTGCTTGGTGCGAACGCCCACCGTGTAGCACTTCGGCGCGGCAGCGGGCAAGCCACGGCGGGCGACGGCGCCAGTGGCAGCACGGGTGCGACGCGCCCCCGGCTGGCCGCACGGGCAAGGTCCGGGATAGGATGGCGTGGGCGGTTGGTCGGCGGGTGACTTGTGGAGGCTCGGCCGGAATGGAACGACGCAGCGTCGAAGCGATCGTCGGGGCACTCGATGCCGCCGGGGTCCGTTACCTGATCGTGGGCGGGCTGGCCGTCGCCGCGCACGGCTACGTCCGCTTCACCGCCGATATCGACATCGTTCTCGATCCGGCGCCGGCGGCACTGCGGGCCGCGATCGAAGCCCTGCGTGGGCTCGACTATCGCCCCAGGGCGCCGGTCGCGATCGAGGAGTTCGCCGACCCGGAGAAGCGGACCCGTTGGATGCGGGAGAAAGGTCTCACCGTCTTCTCGCTCTTCAGCGACCTGCACCCCGCCACCGAGATCGACCTGTTCGTCGAACCTCCGTTCGACTTCGAGTCGGCCTACGCGCGGGCCGAGCGATTCGAGCTGGCGCCCGGCCTGCAGGCCACCTTCGTCAGCCTCGCCGACCTGCTCGACATGAAGCGGGCCGCGGGACGGCCGCAGGATCGCCAGGATCTGGAGGCGCTGCTGGCATTGCCGCCTCCCGAGAGAGGTGCGAATGAGTGACGGGCTACCGCCCGCGGAGCGGCTCTGGGAATCGGGCTGGGCAGAGCACACGCTCGCCCAGCGGCGGCGGCTCGCCCGGCTCCCATTCGCAGAGAAGTTGCAGTGGCTCGAAGACAGCCAGCGGCTGCTCGACCGGCTGAGGCGCGACCGGCCGGAACCCGAGGCCCCACCCCGCGAGCCCTGAAGCCGTCGGCGTGCCCGACGGCTTACCGCCGGTCGTCACCCCCTGCTATGCTGCGGTCCTCATGAACGACCGGCCCACGTTCGAGTTCCATGTGTCGCGCGCCGCGCGCGACCT
>Ga0315273_10013864_pt1 | contig 10379 bp, 3 predicted proteins | sample YL17G02_0_MG_FD_205753 | JGI IMG/M metagenome (GOLD analysis project Ga0315273, IMG submission 205753) | Sediment microbial communities from Yellowstone Lake, YNP, Wyoming, USA - YL17G02_0 | ecosystem: Environmental > Aquatic > Freshwater > Lake > Sediment | place: USA: Wyoming | collected... | reverse complement strand
CGACTACACGATCGAGACGCCGTTCGGCGGCCGCACCTTCCGGCACGGCGACCGTTGGTCCGACCCGCTCGATCAGTGGCCCGACCCCGAGGTCTACATCCACTACCCGAGCGGGCAGTACCTGGCGTACGTGGACGTGCGCAATATCAATCGTGCGTGGCCCGGCCGTCCGAACGGTACGCTCACCGAGAAGACGGCGTATGCCTTTATGGAGCTTATCCGCCGCGAACGGGTGGATGTCGTCATCGACCTGCACGAGGCCGAACTCCAGTACCCGGTGATCAACACCATCGTCACGCATCAGAAAGGTCAGGAGTTCGCGACGATGGTCTCGATGATGCTGACCGACAACGAGGGGTTCAAGATCGGCACCGAGTTCTCGCCCCGCGGTCTTCATGGCTTGTCGCACCGCGAAATCGGCGACCACTCAGAGGCCGTGTCGCTGCTCTTCGAGGCGCCCGAGCCGTTCCTGGACGCGACGCGCGGCATCACGTCCCGCGAACAACTACTGACCGGCCGCGACGAGTTCGTCGTCAAAGCCGGGCGGCACGGGCTTCTCTTCGCGGAGATCGACGAGAAGGGCTGGCCCATCGCCGTTCGCGTTGGACGCCACACGTCTTCCATCCTCCAGACGATGGAGACATGGACCGAGGATCATCCCGAACGACCGCTGGTGGGGCGCGGCGTGCCGCGCTACAAGGACTTGGTCAGCAACGGGGTCGGGCGCTACCTGCGCGATCCCGTCAAAGCGCAGCCCGGACGTCTGTACTACGAGTAGCCCGCGAGGCTCGGCCGGCCGCTGGTGCGGTGCCTCAGCCGCGACGGACATGAAGGAGAGAACGCGATGAAGTCGAAAACTCTGATTCTGATTGTGCTGGCGGTGGCGTTCTGCGGAATCGCCGGCATGGCCAGCCAGGCGCCGCCCCAGCAGAAGGTCTTCGCCTCGGCCTCGGACCCCGAGATCAACATCCGGAAGATGTGCAGCGAGCCGCCGCCACCGGGCGTCTCGGCCGCCGAGTGGGACCTGACCTGCGATTCCTGCACATCGATGCCGACCACCAGGGAAGCCTCGGCCGACGGCTCGGTGATGACGTCGCACTCGTGCGACGGGCACTACGAGGTCCGGATCCACGTCGTGCCCGGCAAAAAGAGCGCGGCCGGCGCCATGCGCCCGATCATGAAGGGCGGCGGCCTGGGCGCCGACAGGCCCCCGGCCAAGCCGGTCGGCGAGATTCCCGAGATCGAGCAGACGCTCACCCGCTACGACGCGTCGTACCCGTTCATGAACGAGAAGCAGGTGATCATGGGCGAGACCACAATCGGCGGGCGGCGCGAGTTGTACAACGACGAGGGGCTCTTCGACATCATGGAACTCCAGCGCCTGGCGCTCGAGCGAGCCTCGTCCGCACGTGAGGCGATCAAGATCATGGGCGAGTTCGCCACCAAGTACGGCTACGGCGATTCCGGCGAATGCCTGACCATCGGCGACGGCACCGAAGTGTGGCACTTCGAGATCTTTGGCGCCGGCGCGGTCGAGAAGGGTGCCGTGTGGGCCGCGGTCCGCATCCCGGCCGGGCACGTCGGTGTGAGCGCCAACCGCCCGCGCATCCCCGAGCTCAAGCTCGAGGACAAGGACAACTACATGGCTTCGGCGAACGTCCACCAGGTGGCGAAGGACATGGGCTGGTGGAAGGAGGGCGAGCCTTTCGTCTTCTACAAGGCCTACGGCGGAGGCGGGTCGCTCGGCAGCACGCGCCGCGAATGGCGGGTGCTGAGCACGGTGGCCCCGTCGCTCAAGCTCGACCCATGGGATCAGAACCCGCCCTTCACGGTGAAGGCCGAGATCAAGGTCGGCCCGCGCGATCTGATGCGGCTCCATCGCGACTACTACCAGGGCACCGATTTTGACGCCTCGCAGGGAGGCGTCGCGGGACCGTTCGGCAGCCCCAACCGTTGGGGGGCTGCTGCGCGGCCGCCCGCGGGGAACGTTGGCTTCGAGCGGACGATCTCCGTGCATCAGTGCTCATACACCACCGTCATCCAGGCTCGCAGCTGGCTGCCCGCCTGGATTGGCGGCGTGGTCTGGTTTGCCGCGGATGACGCCAAGACATCGCCTTTCGCGCCGTTCTACGCCGGCAACACCAGGATTCCCGAGACCTACGAAATCGGGACCCGCGCCGAGTTCGATCGCCGCTCGGCCTGGTGGTCGTCGAACTTCGTCGGGAACTGGGCCAACCTCAACTTCGGCGCGATGATCCAGGACATCCGCGAGTCCTACACCGGAATCGAGGATCGGCTCTTCGCGCAGCAGCCGGTTGTCGAGAAGGTGGCCGTCGAGTTATACAAGCAGGATCCGAACGCCGCCCGCGAGTACATCACCGCTTACTCGAACCGCGTCACGAAGGACGCGATCGACGCGTGGTGGAAGCTGGCCGACACGCTGGTGGTGAAGTACCAGGACGCCGGCGGCGGTCTGGCAGGAACCCAGCGCCAGCGCGCGCAGTACCCGAAGGACTGGCTGGAGAAGAACGGCTACGGGACGATGAAGAACCCGAATGCGCCGCCGCCAGCCGTGGTGAAGGAGCCGGTGAAGAAGTAGGTGGTCGGATACGAAGTCGTCGATCGCTCAAGAAACCGTCAGTCCGGCCCCGGCGCGCGTGGCGACACACTGCGCCGGGGCAGATCCAGACGCGATCGCGGCCGGCCTCCTTGGCCCGGTCGAGCACCGCGCGGGCGGCCCGTCTCATCGTGCGACAGGACTGCACGGCAGGCAACTGGAAACGCGACCCGTCATGATCTCCGACGCGTTCGCTGGTCATTCCGCGACTCGCATCTTTCTGATTGACGCTCTCGCAGGTTCTGCGTACTCTCTCCGGTACGGTCAGGTCAACGTGGGCCCTGAAGGCGTTGGTGGGAGCTATCCCGCCGCGATCGAGTTTGTGCTGTTCCGCCCAGATGGGGGAGGGGAGGAATCATGTCGCGTCGTTCCTTTGGGTATTGGTGTCTCGCGTTGCTGATGGTCGCGCTGAGCGTGACCCCAGCCAACGCGCAGTCCACCGCGTCGATTGCGGGCGTGGTGAAAGACGCGGCCGGGGGTGTCATCCCCGGCGTCATCGTCGTCGTCAAGAATGACGCGACGGGATCGTCTCAGGAAACCCTTACGGGAGCGGAGGGCTCCTATCGCGTGGCGGCACTGGAAGCGGGCACGTATACCGTTACGGCGACCTTGCCCGGCTTCAAGACCGCCGTCGCGAAGAGCCGCAATCTCTCGGTCGGCCAGCCGCTGACGATCCCGCTCACGCTCGAGGTCGGCAGCCTGAGCGAGACCGTAAACGTCATAAGCACCTCCGCCGAGCTGATCAACACCGAAAACGCCACGGTGACGGCGACGCTCAACTCGGACCAGCTGCTTCGGATGCCGACGCCGACGCGCAACGCGCTGAACGCCATCACGTTCCTGCCGGGCATCAACACCGGCGACACAAACCGTAACTCGACGGTCAACGGCCTGCCCGAGTCGTTCGTCAGCATCACGCTCGATGGCGTCAGCAACAACGACAACTACCTGCGTAACTCGGACGGCTTCTTCGCCACGGTCACGCCCCGGCAGGACGCCGTTGAGGCGGTGTCGGTGACGCTGGCGGCCGCAGGCGCCAGCAATGCCGCAGGCGCCGGCTCCGTGACGATGGCATTCCAGACCCGCTCGGGCAGCAACCGGCTGACGGGCAGTGCCTACGAGTACTACCGCGACCCAAAGTTGAACACGAACTACTACTTCAACAAGGTCAACGGCGTGGCGAAGAACAACCTCAAGCTCAACCAGTGGGGCGCGCGTCTCGGCGGCCCGGTGGTGATCCCTGGCGTCTTCAACGGCAGAGACAAGCTGTTCTTCTTCGCGCACTTCGAGCGTATCGTGATCCCGTTCACCTTCCCGCGGTCACGCACCGTCTACAACTCGCGTTCGATGGACGGTACCTTCAGGTACCAGTGTTCGACCGGCACGTGCGAGGTCAACGTGTTGACCCTGGCGCAAGCCAATGGGCAGGTGTACGCCAAAGACCCGACCGTCGCCAACATCTTCAAGATGATGAACGATGCGATGCTGACGACCGGGACCCGGACGCCCAACAACGATCCACTACTCGATACCTATGTGTGGAACTCGCCTGCAGAGCTGGTTGAAACACAGCCGACGTTCCGCATCGACTGGAACGTCACGAACAAGCACCGCGTGAGCACGTCGTTCGCGATCATCACAGCCGAGCGCACCCCGGACTACCTCAACAGCGCGGACCCGCGGTTCCCGGGCGCGCCGAATCACCGCGACTTCGTGTCGAAACGCCCGGTCGCCACGCTGGCGGTGCGGTCTGTCCTGTCGAAGAACATCACCAACGAGCTGCGCGGAGGCGTCAACTCCTTTATGAAGGGCTCGAACTTCGGGTTCCCGGCGAGCGAGTCATCGGGCAACGCGCCGGATACCTTCAAGGACCAGGGCGGGTACGCCCTCGGCTTCGGCAACGGCACGACCGCGTGGTACACGAGCAACTCCCCGAGCTGGCGGTCGGCCCCGACCTTCTCCGTTGACGAATTGCTGACCTGGCAGTCGACGAGGCACACAGTGACGGGCGGCGCCTCGTGGATGCTGTCCAAAGTGACGTCAGGGGGCGAGAACATGGTGCCCTCGCTCACGTTCGGTGTGGACACGCTCTACGACCCTGCCTACGCCATGTTCACCGGCTCGGCAGGCGCCGCGAACTTCCCCGGCCTGGCATCCACCAGTGCGGCACGCACACTGTACGCGGTTCTGACCGGGCGGATCACCAGCATTGACAGCCAGTTCGTGGTCGACCCGGCGACAGGCCAGTTCGTGGAGAACGCCCCGCGGGAGTTGAAGGGCGGATTCACGCAGTACTCGGCCTACATTCAGGACTCGTGGAAGCCGACGTCGACCCTCACGTTGACGGCCGGCCTCCGCTACGATCTCCAGATGCCGTTCGCGGCGTCGATCAGTTCCATGACATCGGTGACGATGGAGAGCGCGTGCGGGGCCTCGGGCCTTGGCGCGGGCGGTAACTACAGCCGGTGCCAGTTCAGCACACCGGGGGTCCGTTCGAGCGTTGTTCCCCAGTTCGACCAACTGAAGGCGGGCACGGCCGGCTACAAGACGGACTATAACAACGTCGGCCCGTCGCTCAGCGTGGCGTGGCGGCCGAGCGCCCAGAAGGGCTTTCTGCGCGCCCTGTTCGGCGACCCCGACCAGGCCACGTTCCGCGCCGGATACTCGATCGCGTACGACCGTCAGGGGCTCGCGGTGTTCGACGGCATCTGGCCGAACAACCCGGGCATGACGACCTCGAGCACCCGCAACTCCAACGTGGGCAACCTCGTGAAGGCGGGTGAGGCGTGGCCGCTCTTGTTCTCGCAAACCAGCCGGCTGGGAAGCGCGCCCTTGGCGTCGCCGGCTCCGACGTACCCGATCGCGATTCGCACGGGCCGGCAGGACAGCCTCACCCTCTTCGCGCCGGACATTCAGATCGGCATGGTCCAGAGCTGGATGGTCGGCTTTGCGCGTGCGCTCGGCAAGGACATGGCGATCGAGCTCCGCTACATTGGCAACTACGGCACCAACGAGTGGTCCTCGCTTGGTTACAACACGCTCCGTGCCGATGCCCTCACCCAAATCGGATTCATGGACGAGTTCAAGCTGATGGTGGCCAACCTCAAGGCGAACAACGCCTCTGGAGTGTCCGGCCGCCTCGGCTCCGCGGCGTACTTCGGGGCCGGCACAGGAACGTTGCCGCTGCCGATCGCCCTTGCGCACCTGAACGGCAGAACGGACACCACCAATGAGGCGGCCTACACGGGGACCGGCTGGACATCGCTCGCGGGCAGCGCAGTCCAGACGAATCCCAGCCCGACCGGCGCGGCCGGTACACTGACGGGCTCATCCACGTACCTGGCGAACGCTATCGCCGCCGGGTATCCTTCCAATTTCTTCCTGCTCAACCCCGCAGTGAGCTCGGTCAGCGTCACCGACAGCGGCGCGAAGACCGGCTACCACGCGTTCCAGGTCGAACTCCGACGCCGGCTCTCGAAGGGCTTCTCGGCCAACATGAACTACCAGTTGGCCTACGCCCGCGGGACCGGGTTCGAAGGCTTCTCCTTCGGTCGTGCCATGTATCCCCAGACCGAAAACGCCCTCCGGCACTCCATCAAGATGCAGGCCGACTACCAGATCCCGATTGGGCGGGGCCAGGCGATCGGCGGCGGGATGAGCGCACTCGCCGACGCCTTCGCGGGCGGCTGGAGCTTTACCGTGGTCGGCAAGGCGCAGGGGCTCACCATGGACCTGGGGAACGTGCGGCTCGTCGGCATGAGCCTCAAGGATCTCCGAGACATGTACAAGTACTACTTTAAGCCCGCCTCGGGGACGGTGAGCGGCATCGCCGAAATCTGGATGCTGCCCGACGACGTGATCCTGAACACCCGCCGGGCGTTCAGCCAGTCGACGACGACGGCCGACGGGTACGCGTCGGCTACTGGCGGGCTCGGGATTCCGAGCGGCCGGTACATCGCGCCAGCCAACACGGCGGCCTGCATCCAGGTGCGTCCGGGCGACTGCGCGCCGCGTTCCACAGTGGTCTTTGCACCGTGGACCTCCCGGTTTGACATCGCCGCCATCAAGAGGATCAACGTCTGGCGCCGCATCAACGTTGAACTCCGCGCTGACGTGCTCAACGTGTTCGACAAGCCGAACTTCTATCCGGTGGCGAACCCGGGCAGCGGCGCGACCATCTTCAAGGTGACATCCGCCTACACGGACGCCAGCAACACGTACGATCCGGGCGGCCGGATCGGCCAGTTGATGATTCGCATCAACTGGTAGCACGCCGCCGGGCCCCGAGACCCGGCATCGTCACCACTACGGCCGGTGGAGCCCTCCTTCCGGGGCTTCACCGGCCTTTTCGTTCGTGGGGATTTTCCGATGTTGTCATCCGGTCGAATGGGCCTCGTCGTCATGGCCGCGGTCGCGGCGCTCACCGCCGCCTCCGCCGGCGCGCTGTCCGCGCGGCAGGCGCCCTCCGCGAACAGCCGTCCGGTTCGGCTCACAGTCGACTTCATCGCGGCCGACGCCAGCGGCATGCCAGTGCTCGATCTGCAGCCGTCCGACGTCGAGGTAAAGGTCAACGGCCGTGCGCGAATCATCCGGTCGTTGCGCCGGACCGTCACGGCGCCCGCGCCCGCGAACGCCGAAATCACAGCCGGCGTCCCGGCCCCGTACGGCGACAACGCCAGCGTGGCGGCCGGCCGCGTGTTCGCGATTGTCATCGACCAGGAATCTCTCGTCCCCGGACGGGAACAGTCTCTCCGAAACGCCGTCGAGGGGCTGCTGAGCGAGTTCACCGCGGCCGATCAAGCGATGATCGTCGCCCTCCCGTTCGGCGGCGTGGTGGTGCCCTACACGTCAGATGTGTCGCGCATCCAGCGAGCCATCGCCACTGTGGCCGGGCAGGGCTCGCGCACCGAGACTGGTTCCGATCTGGCGTGCCGGACGCGCCGGTTCCTCGATGCACTCGATGGATTCCTCGTTACTCAGGCCGGCCGGTGGTCCCCCGTGACGGTCGTGGTGTTCACCGCCGGACTCGCGGGCCCGCGCCGCGACGCGCCCGCGCTGCACGCGCCCGGCATGTGCGAACTGCTCATCGATCACTTTCGAGCGGTTTCGACGGCGGCCGGCCCGGCTCGCGCCAGTTTCTACGTCCTGCATCCCGCGGACATCGGGATGAGCGGGGCTGCCTGGCGCGGCGCCGTCAGCGCCAGCGAACTCGGATCGGACAATCCCATCGAAGGCATCGAGAGTCTCGCCGGCGTCCTCGGCGGAGTCCGGCTGCCACTGGACGCCAGCGGCACGTCTTCGCTGCTCCGTGTGGCGCGGGAGAGCCTGGCGACGTACACCGCCGAACTCGAACCGGAACCCGGGGAGGTGTTCGGCCGCACACGCCCCCTGGCGGTCCGCGTCATTCGGCGCGGCGTCACGGCGCTTGCAAGACCGGAAGTCACGTTCGCGGAGAGGGCGAGGCGGTCTGGCCCGACCCGCCTCTCGCTGACAGACCTGCTGGCGTCGGGAGAGGCCCACGCGGACCTCCCGCTCCGCGTCGGCGGCTTTACGGTGAGCGAGCCCGGCGGCCGCCTGCGCGTGGGCGTCGTGGTCGAACCCGGCGATCCCGCGGGGACCATCGACTCGCTCGGCGCGGTCCTGCTCGACGACGCCGGCCGCGTCGTTGGTCAGTGGCTCGCCAAGGACACCGCCGCGCGTCCGATCATGGGAGCGATGGCCGCGGCGGCGGGCACGTACCGGATCCGCGTCGCGGCGCTCGACAAGGCCGGCCAACCCGGTGTGGCGGAAGCCGCTGTCGACGCCCGACTGACGACGGTGGGTGCGCTGTCGCTGAGCTCGCTGCTGCTCGGCCTCTCACGCGAGACAGGGCTGAGCCCGCGGCTCGAGTTCGGCAGCGAACCCGTCGCCATCGCGTCGTTCGACATCTACGGCGGCACGGGAAGCGAACGGGTCAACGCCACGCTGGAAGTCGCCGGCACGGTGGACGGCCCGGCCCTGTTGCGGGTGCCGCTCGCCCTGACCCGAGCAAGCGGGACGCGGGTGGCGGCCGTCGGCTCGGTACCGCTCGGCGCTCTGCAGCCCGGCGACTACGTTATCCGGGGTACGATTCGTCTCGAGGACGGAACGACCGGCCGTGTCGTCCGCACGCTCAGAAAGGTAAAGCGGTAGGCCCAGGCATGCTGCGTCGCGATACTCCGCCCTGGCTGGCGCTCGCCGGCGTCGCCCTGCTTGCGCTCGTGGTGCGCCTCGTGTACCTGTCGGAGCTGAACGGCGGTCCTCTGCTGTCAGGCCTGATGGGCGACAGCCGGCAGTACGATATCTGGGCGCAACAGATCGCGGGCGGCCAATGGATGGGATCGGAGGTGTTCTACCAGACACCGCTGTATCCCTACTGGCTGGCCGTCATCTTCAGTCTCGCCGGCCATAGCATCGCGACGGTGCGCGTGATCCAGGCCGCGCTTGGTGCCGCCTCCTGCGCCCTGCTCGGGTGGGCCGGACGCCGGTTCTTCACGGATCGCGTCGGGATCGTTGCTGCGCTGCTGCTGGCCATCTATCCTCCGGCGTTCTTCTTCGACGGGCTCATCCAGAAGTCCTCGCTGGACATCTTCCTGGTGACGCTGTCGCTCGCCCTGCTGGCGGAATTTACGGTGCGGCGGAACGCGGCATGGCTCGCGGCGCTCGGGATCGTCGCGGCCCTGCTCACGCTGAATCGGGAGAACGCCAGGATCCTCTACCTGGTCATTGGCCCGTGGTTGTGGTTCGGATTTCGCGACCTGCCTGCACGCCGGCGTCTCGCGTGGGGCGCCGTCTTCGCCGCGGCCACGCTGTCTGTCCTGCTGCCCGTCGGCCTGCGGAACTACCGCGTCGGCGGCGAGTTCCTGATCTCGACGTCGCAGCTGGGACCCAACTTCTACATCGGCAACAACCCGACAGCTTCAGGCAGTTACGAGCCGCTCGTGCCAGACCGCGGCGATGCCATCTACGAGCGCCAGGACGCGGTGCGGGTTGCGTCGGCTGCAGCCGGACGTACGCTGTCTCCGGGCGAGGTGTCGGACTACTGGCTGGGCCGTGCGTTCGAGTACATCAGGGCTCACCCGCTGCACTGGCTGGCGCTGCTGGGCAAGAAGACGTTCTTCACGCTGAACGCGGCAGAACTGCCTGACACCGAGTCGATTGAGGCCTACGCGGACTTCTCCCGACTCCTGAGGGGACTGCTGTGGCTGAACTTCGGCGTCGTACTGCCGCTGGCCGCGTTCGGCGCCTGGGTCAGCCGCGCGGACTGGAAGCGGCTGTCGGTCCTCTACGGCGTCTTTGCCGGGCTCGCCCTCGCCGTCGCCGCCTTCTACGTCGTCGCCCGCTATCGGCATCCGCTGGTCCCCGTCGTGCTGTTGTTTGCGGCTGTGGGAGTCAGCGGGCTCGCCGGCATGCGACGGACGCGGCAGAGGCTGCCCGGATTGGCGTGCGCGGCCGTCGTGGCCGTGGTCGCCAACATTCCGGTGAATGTCGTTCACGACAAGACCTGGCTGAACGTGGGCACGCTGCTGCTGCAGAACGGCCGGCCGGCTGACGCCATTCCCCTGCTCTCGAAGGCGTCCGCTCTCGACCCCGGTGACGCGGAGCCGCACTATCGGCTCGGCCTCGCCTACCAGGAGACCGGACACATGCAAGGGGCGGTCGACGAGATGACAGAGGCGGTCCGGCTGCGCCCTGGTTATAGCGAGACGCACAACGCGCTCGGCCTCCTGCTGCGCGGGCAGGG
>Ga0315273_10013863_pt1 | contig 10380 bp, 7 predicted proteins | sample YL17G02_0_MG_FD_205753 | JGI IMG/M metagenome (GOLD analysis project Ga0315273, IMG submission 205753) | Sediment microbial communities from Yellowstone Lake, YNP, Wyoming, USA - YL17G02_0 | ecosystem: Environmental > Aquatic > Freshwater > Lake > Sediment | place: USA: Wyoming | collected... | reverse complement strand
CTCGCCGAGAGCAAGAAGCTCCAGACGGAGATCAAGGGACGCCCCGTCGAGCCGGCCGGCCTCTGCACCGACTGCCACGGCAAGCACTGGGCGCCGACCAAAGGCTAGCCCGCCATCGGACACTCAGAAGCCGCTCAGGTGCACGGTGATCGTCTTTGGATAGCCGGCGGCGGTGCAGGCGGTGGACGTCGCGATGATGTCGCCGCCTGGGTCGTCGGTGAGGGTGACGGTGTAGGTGTGACCGAGGCCGGTGGGGAAAGCCTTGTTGGCGAAGCCCGCGCGCCAGGCGGAGTTCTGGAGCAGCTCGCTGACGGCATCCTCGACTCCCGCCTCGGCGACGTAGAGCGCCGTCGCGCTCTCGAGGGTGTTGTGGATGCAGCGGATCTGGTCGGTGTGGGAATCGAGCATGAGGCAGACGAGCGGCGCCGAGATGGCCATGAGGAGGAGCATCACGAGGAGGACGGCGCCGCGGCGCGGACATCTCGGGCTTCGGCCTGGGGACGCCGGTTTGGGAAGTGGAGCCGTGGCGCGGGCTGCCCACCTCGGTCCGCGATTCGCGATCTGCAATCCGCAAGGGTCGCTCATTTCTCACTCCACTGGCTTATGCCCTTGCCGCCGGATGGGGCGCAAAGGACACGCCAGCCGACGGCGTCGGCCCAAAGGGCGGCGTCGGCTCCGTCGACGCGGTCGAGGAAGAATCGGGCCTCGTAGGTGCCGAAGTCGCCCCAGGCCCAGACGCGGTCGTTGGTGAGGTCGGATGTGATGGCGCCTTGTTTGAGGAAGCCGACGAAGGGGTTGAGGTCCGAGGCGACGAGGTTGTGGGTCGTCCCGTACCCCCAGCCCTTGCCGCTGGGGGCGCAGTTGGCTTGCATCCGATCATCCGCGATGGTCGCGGTGACGTAGCCTTGGACGCAGGCGGCGACGGTGAGGATCTCGTCCTTGGAGGTCGGGGCGGCGAAGCCGAAGCTCTGGTAGTCCTCGTTGGTCCAGGAGCCGGTGGCGTAGGCGCTGTTGGGGGCGCCGAAGGCGTTGGCGGGGCTCTGCCAGTTGTTGACGAGTTTGCCCAGCCGGTCGGCCCAGATGAAGGTCGTCTTGGGCGGGTCGAAGAAGGAGCGAATGACGAAGCAGTCGAAGTCGACCTGGGTCTTGCTGGCGCCGGGGTCGCGGACTTCGATGGAGAGGTTGTCCAGGTCGGTGGCGGTCCAGGACTTGCGGGTGCTGGTGATGTCGAGCCACCACCAGCCGAGGAGGCCGTGGACGGGGGCGAGGTCGGAGTTGGTGTAGGTCTTGTCGAGGAGGACGGTCGAGTCGTAGCGGATAGTGAGCTGGAGGCTGTTCTTGTAGTGGTAGAGGCGCGTTCCGGCGAGGACGCAGTAGACGGTGCCGGTGTAGGAGCCGGGGCCGAAGCCGGAGTAACGGCCGCCCCTGGTGTCGCCGAGGCGGGCGAGCGTGCCGTTGGGCGCTCCATAGGCGTTGGTGGGGTTGGAGAGACCGCTGCCAAGTGTCGTGGTGTAGGCGGCGGCGTAGGAGGCGTACGAGCGGCAGGCGCCGCCGGTCTGGCGGCGCAGGCGGACGCGGGTGGCGAGCGGGATGGTGCCGGTGGAGTTGGGGATCGAGGCGGTGAGGGAGATCTGGACGGCGTCGATCCCGCCGGGGTTGGTCTCGGGGACGGTGCCGAGTCCGTCGTAGCCCTGGAAGGAGAGGGACTTGACGTTCGCGGCGAGGAGGTCGGTGGCCGCCAGGAGGCCGCAGCGGATCTCGGAGCCCACGAGGGAATAGACATGGTTCACGCCACTCGAGTCGGTGATGGTGATGGAGCCGGCCGTGTTGGTGGGGGCGGTGAGGGAGGTGATCGTCTTGGCGGCTCGAAGGTCGCGGGCGAGGCGGTCGAGGGCGACACGGGCGTTCTGGAGGGCCTCGCGTCGGGCGTCCGTGAGGTCGTTGGTTTGGCGGAGCGTGCGGAAGTGCGCGGCGGCTCCGGACAGGACGACGGCGGAGGTTGCGACGACGAAGAGGACTTCGATGAGGCTTGTGCCTTGGGCATGTCGGAGCTTCATGACTTCTGCACAGGTGATGTGCCTATTCAGTGGGTGGGGCAGGCATCTTGCCTGCCAATTCCAGGCTTGCAGGCGGGACGCCTGCACCACATCGGAGCGGCTGCGCACATTACTTGTGCAGAAGTCAATCATGGGTTCACGGAGTCCAGTTGCGGTTGCTGACCAGGGTGTCGAAACGCACCTGCACTTCGCTCGCGTCCGCCAGGTGGTTGCCGTTGGCGTCCACCCACGCCTGGGAGCAGAGGACGGCGTAGCGGCCCGATCCGGCGTCCGGGAGGGTGACGACGATGTGGTAGTGCCAGTCGGCGTGGCCCTGGGCGGTGAGGTCGCCCAGCGTGTCGCTGGCGAGGAAGTTGGCCTGGAGGGCGAGGACGGCGGCCGCCATCTTCTCCTGGGCGACGAGGGCGAGCTGATAGCGGGTTTCGAGGCCGCGCTGGCTGGCGATGAGGTCGGGGAGGGCCTTGAGGGCTGGGACGAGGCAGATCGCGAGGATGAGGATCGCGAGGGTCAGCTCGACATAGGAGAACGCGCGTCGCCGCTGGAAGGGGCGACGCGATGCCAGATGGAAAGAGGTCCGGAGCACAGGCATGTCAGCGCCCCTGGAGGGTGACGGCGCCGGTGGCGAGGGTGACGGAGATCGTCCACGTCTGGCCCGGCTCGGTGAGCGTGTAGGTGTAGGCGGCGAGGGCATCGCCGCCGGGCGTGAACTCGGCGCGTGCGAGAGGGCTCGTCAGGGCCACGGAGTCGGGGATAGTGCGGGCGGGCTCGGCCAGGACATCGCCGCCGGTCTCGACTCGGTAGATCGCGTAGGAGGTGAACTTGAGGCCGTTACTGGTGAAGAGGAGGTAGTGGTTCTTGCCGGCGGCGAGGGCCTGGCTCTGAGCGAGGCGGAGGTCGGCGACGAGGCGATGTGTGATGCGCTGGCCTTGGGAGAGCAGGACACTCGTCGGTGAGATGCGGATGATGGCGACCGTGACGGCGATCGCCGTGATCGCGGTGACCATGAGGAGTTCGATGAGCGTGAAGGCGGCGCGGGGAGCGGAGCGCAGTAAAGCGGGAGCGGATTGCCGGTGGAAGGCAGGGCGGCGCGCTCGGCTTCTCCATCGGCCATCGGCCATCGGCAATCCCCGAGTTCTCACGGGTTGTAGTCCTCGCTGAGGGGCGGCAGGGCCTGGGTGCGCTGCGGACGGTGCAATCTCCGTGCCAGGGCGCGGCCGGCGGCAGCCTGCGGGATTCAGAAGATGGGGCTGAGCAAGGGGTTGGCCCGCGCGCGGGCCAGCGGAGGGACGCGGCAGACGAGGGGCGGGGTCAGGAGATTATGGAGCGGACTCTATGGCGTGGGGCGGAGACTTCGCGGTCTCATCGCGGAAGAGGAGGGCGACGATGGCCGTGGCGACGAGGCCGATGGCGGCGAGGACGTAGAAGAAGCCGCTGTAGTTCAGCTCGTCCACGACGGCGGGAAGCTTCAGGAAGAGCGGGTACGTGACCATCTTGATCTTCATCGTGGTGAAGAGCCCGGCCAGCGGGCCGGTCAGCGCGCCGGCCAGGATGGGGCCGATGGCGAGGAAGATGGCGAAGAGGGTCTGGGTCGAGTGGCGGATGTCGGGCTCCGCGATGCGGTCGATGTAGATGAACGCCGTGGCGAGGAAGCAGGCGAAGCCCACGCCGTGCAGCGCCTGGCTGCCGACGAGCAGCCAGAGCGGCAGGCCCGTCGTGCCGAAGAAGAGGAATCGCAGGACGTAGGACGTTGCCCCAATCGTCAGGACGGCGCGGAAGCCGAGCCGGCTCAGCAGCCAGCCCGTGGCCGCCATCACGCCGATCTCGGCGATCTGGCCGATGCTCATGGCGGGCAAGAGGTCGGCCTCACGCAGGCCCTGAACCTTCAGGAACTGGCTGGTCTGCGCGAAGTAGATGTTGTGGATCGCGCTGATCAGGATGCCGGCGACAACGAGGACGGCGAAGGAGCGGTGGCGGAAGAGCCGGAGCGCCTTGCCGACGGCGAGCCGCGCCCGGGCGTCGCGCTGCGGCGGCGTGTGAGGCAACGTCAGGCAGTAGGCGGCGTAGACGAAGGCGAGGATCGCGCCCGCGTAATACGAATCGATGAGGCGCTTCGTGATGTCGGCGCACTGCACTCCCACGAGGAACGGCGGCCTCCAGGTGAACTCCAGGCCCTTCTGGAGCCACACCATCGGGAACACCCAGGCCGGCACGATCCAGCCGATCGTGCCTCCGATGCGGACCCACGGGAACTGGCGGCTGGGGTTCTCCATGTGGGCGAGGGCCAGCGAATTGCTCAGCGCGCCCGTCGGGCCGAACGCGATGCTCGTCGCGATCCCCAGGTACAGCCAGGCGACGTAGGCGGTCTGCGTGGCGGTGATGCACTGGAGCACGCCGCCCACGGCGAGGAGCCCCGCCAGGACCCATTGGGCGGGCAGGCGGCGGTCCGCGATCTGGCCGCCGATGAACGGCGCGAGCAGGGCGCCGACCGCCGCCGAGAGGCCCGTCATCCAGCCGTACTGCCCCTGGGTGAAGCCCAGCCCGCCCTCGTCGACCCCCGCCAGAGCGAACCGCCCGACCAGCGGCACCCACACGCCGATCATCGCCCACTGGAGAAACATCATCCCCCACAGGCGGAAGCCGAGGGCGGGGTGCTTGGCGGGGGGAGCGGCGGATTCGGCGGTCATGCGGTTCCTCAGGCTTTCTTGGCGCTCTGCCAGAGATCGGACCGATCGGACGGATCCGACGGATCGGGCTGATCAGACCTACCGCGATCAATCTCCCCGCGCGGGGAGCAGCCTCACGCTGCGCAGCGTCTCGATCCTCACCGGCCCGAGCAGCCCGGCGGAGGTCTGGCCCGGGAAGACGAAATTGTCGGGGATGCCGACGCTGAAATAGTTGCCCAGCGTGTTGGCGATGAGGATCTCGATGCGGTTCTCGCCCGGCTTCACCTGCCGCGTGATGTCCACCGTCCAGGGCGGTGCGATGCACGTGCCGGCCACTTCGCCGTTGATGATGACCCGCGCCGCCGCGGAGACTTTGCCGAGGTGCAGGAGCACCTTGCCGTCCGTCTGCTGCGGCGAAAGCGTGACGGTTCGCCGGTACCAGGCCTGCCCGGAATAGGTCGCCAGCCCGATCTCCGACCACTGGCCGAGCGGCGCTTGGCCAGCGGCGCACTCGAACTCGACCGGCTCGGGCAAAGCCGCCCCGTCGTAGTAGCCGGGCCGGTGCTCGATCCGAAGCGCGGCGATCGCCGATTTCGGAAATGGCCTATCCGCGACCGCCTGGAAGACCTCCGCGCCTTCGACCTGTCGCGCGACCGACGGCGCGTCGGGCAGCGGCTTCACCGCCAGCTCCTGTCCGTCCACCCAGGCTCGGACTTTCCCGTGCGCGACGATCTTCATCGCCTTCAGCCCCGGTGGCGTCCGGAAGCGGTACCAGCCGACGGGCTTCTCCCGCTCGGGGTTCGCATCCAGCACCGCGTCGCGCGAGCGCGCATACAAGCGGCGGGCCAGGAGGCCGGACGGCACCTTTCGCTCGTCCAACTCGCCCGCGTTCTCGTCGCGGGCATCGCGGTCCACGGCGACGAAGGCGCGAAGCTGAACCCTTGGCCCCACCTGCGGCTCGACGATCCGCAGGAGTAGCGGATTCGTCCCCGCTCTGAGCTGAACGGGCGCCGTCCGCCCGCGCAGATAATAGGCCCCCGGGCTTGGGCTTGGCTGAACCTGTTCGAGCACTTGCGTGCCGTTCACCCAGGCCCGGTAGGCTGCCGGACAGCCGATGGCGAGGCGGGAGTCGACAGGCGCCGAGGCCCGTAGGGATGTCCACACGAACCAGACGGAACCGACCTGCCCGGATGTGAGATCAAGGAGGGCGTCGGGCACGATGCCCTTGAGCCCCCACACGCTGGCGTCCGTCCCGTATCCGCCGTGGCCCGTGGTCAGCAGCGGATCTCGCTCGATGCCCCAGCGGAGCGACGCGAAGATCGCCCTCCACGCGAGGTTCCTGCCCGCGACCTGCACGGGAATGCCGGGATTGACCTGCCCGCCTCGGAGCAAGGCGGCTTCGACCTGGCTCGTGTCGGTTCCCGGCGGGATCGGCCCGAGCACCAGGAAGCGCGGGCCGAACGACCACGTGACCTCCGGCCACTTCGAGTCGTCGAAGTCGGGGGCCTGCCAGGCCGGAGTCGGTTCGCCGGGGGCTTCCCCGGCGTAGCGGAAGCGCTTGGCCTCGGCACCGATCATTCCTTCGGAGGGCGGCGAGCGGAAGTCGCCGTCGCGGTTGTCCATCGTGGGCTTCAGCTCGAAATCCCACAGGCCGTCCAGAACCAGTGGGGCAGGGGGGGCAGCCGCTTCACCGACGAGCGCGAGGGTCTGCCCGTCCTTGAGGACGGTGGCGTTCTTCTTCCCCGCGGTGCGGGTGTAGCCCGTGAGGGTGATGCCTTTGTCGGTCGCGGTGACGTCGGCGATCCCGTCCAGGTTGTGCGCGGTGACGGCTGCCCCGGTGGGCGCGCCCGGCTCGAAGACAACGAGCTTCATCTCGAAGTCGTTGAGCGCGAGCGGCATCTTCGTCCCGCGCTCGTCCTGCTGGTATTCGAGCGCGGGGGCGGTCTTCCCCGTCCACGGATCCCAGAGGGTCGGCGTGCCTTTGGCGCGGAAGAAAGCGGTCGTCTGGAGCGGCTTCGCGCCGGGGTTGCAGACGGCGTAGAGGTCACGCTGCCCGATCCGCCGATGGAGGACGTGGACCGGCTGCTCGGGGATGAAATCGCGGGGGATCGAGTCGTCGATGAGCTTCCGCAACGCGGCGTCTTCGTACGCCCCGAAGAATGCCCCGATTCCGCCCGCCGCGCTGCGCTTCTGCGCGATCGGCGGGGTGACGGCGGTTTTCGCGCCGACGAGCTTCATCTTCTGCGCCCAGACCCCCGCCCCGATCTCCGCCTGGCGGACGACGGGCGACCACTTCGAGTCATCGAACGCCGCGTCCTGCCAGTTGGCCGGCGCCTGGCTCGCGTAACGCCATGTCTCGTCGGTGGCGACGGTGATCTGCTTCCCGTCCTTCAGCGTGACGGTCATCTCGGCGGCGAGGGCGGCCGCGCCCGGATCGGTCGTCCGGCCCTCGACCGCGAGGACGTTCGGGCCGCTCCGCAGGGCGCGGGTCACGTCGAACTCATCGACGGATTCCCATTCCGCGTCGCCGCCGAGGCGCTGGCCGTTGAGGAAGGCGGTGTAGATGTTGTCGCACGTGACGCGGAGTTGCCCCTTCGCGGCCTCGCCCGGGAGCGTGAACGCCTTGCGGAAATGCTGGTTCTCAATCGAGCGTTGGCCCTGCGGCTCGCGGGTCCAGACCCACGACGCCTTGCGCGAGAAGCCGGTGGATTCGCGAACGTACTTCTCGATCCCCTCGCCGAACGCCTTCTGCGTGTTGCCGAAGATTTCGGTGACGGCGGCGTCGAGCTGAGGATCGTTCGCGCCGACGCGGTCGCTCGCCTCGGGCAGGCAGCCCGTCGCGATGACCACGCCGCCCGCGCGGTGGAAGGCCAGCGCCTTTTCCAGCGTCGGGTAGCGGATCGCCGCGACAGAGGGCAACACGAGGACGCGATAGGCCCCGCCGCTGACGGTGAGCTGGCGATCCTCGATCTGCGCCCGCGCGACGGAATCGTCGTCGATGAAGTCGAAGTCGATGCCCGGGTTGAAGAGCTTCGTCGCCACGTCGTGGGCATTGTGCTCCGCGACCTGCCCGTTCACGCCCGCCTGGATAGCCGAGCTGGGCAGGAGGATCGCCACGTCGCACCGATGGGAGCCCTGGCTCAAGGCGAAGCAGAGGCGCCGCAGGTAGGCGTAGTGGCCGTCCATGAGCGACCAGTAGGGCTGGCGGAAATGCGGGTCGCCCGGCGCCCATGCCCACCAGCCGCCGCGCGTCGTGTAGTAGAGGCTGTGGTAGCTCAGCAGCGTGTAGCCGTCCATCAGCGACTGGTTGTCCCACTCGAAGAGGTTCTGCGGCGAGACGCCCCAGCCGGTGCCGTAGTAGGCTTCGAGCCAGGCGCGGGGCCGCCCGTAGAGCTGGGCGATGGAGGCGCACGTTTTCCCGATGATCAGGCTCGGCATGCGGTCCGAGCCGGGCGCATGGAACCAGCGCTCGGCCCGGAAATAGTCGCCGTAGGACTCGACGGCCTGGGTGAGGCTGCCGCGCAGGTTGTCGTGGCCGTAGATCACGCCCCGCTGGTTGAGCCACTCGAAGACGGGCCGGAAATAGCCCTCTTCGATGAGCGACGTGACCACGTCGTAGTAGTCCAGCCGCACCTTGAGCGTCCGTGGGCCGATATCATCGAAGAGCGCCGCCAACTCGGGGACGAGGTCGTAGCCCTTGCGCTTGCGGAACTCCTCCGGCACGCGGGCGGACCAGAAGGGCATGCCCGGGTAGTAGAATTCGTCCTGGAAGAAGTAGCTCAGCGTTTTCCCCATTTCGCCGGGGCTGTGGTCCTCGAAGGCCTTGAAGAAGCTCTCGACCCAGACCTGGCCGGCCTTGGGGTTCGACATGTCCACGCCCTCGGGCCGCGCGAAGACGAGCACCACGCGCCACGCGCCTTCGGGCGCCTGCCAACTCAGCGCGTTGCCCTTCAGGCTCTCCGACAGGTCACGGGCCGAGGCCGCATCGACCCTCCCCTCCGTGAGGCGATAGGCGCGCACGCAGAGCACCTTCGACCCGCCCGGCGCCTGAAGCATCAGCGCTTTCCCGCCCTCGGCGATGCCCGCCTGGCTGCCCAGGTGCCAGCCCTTCAGCTCGGGGTGCTTCCCCAGGTTCCAGAACTGCCCGTGGAAGCCGTAGTCGTCCATGCCCAGGGTCATGCCGCGCTTCTTGCACTCCTGGACGACCGCCTGGACGATCTTCCACCAGGCCTCCGTGAACGCCAGCGGCTCGCTCGGCGTTTGGAAGCAGGGAGCGAAGTTGATCTGGACGCCCGTGAAGCCCTTGTCCTTGAGCTGGTCGAGCTGGCGCGCGATCCGCTCGACCGACAGCGGCTCGCCCGACCACCAGTAGAACGGCACCATGCCGTATCCCGGCGGCGGCTCGGCGAAGCCCTGCTTCAGGTCCACCTCGGCCGCGCCCGCGATGCCGAGCGCCCCGAGAAGAATCCATAAGAGAATACCGCTGAAGGCTCGCATGGCTGCCTCGTCTCCTCGACACGGAGGGTGCATCCGCGGTTCCTGTCAGCGCGTAGCCTACGAAACGGAGGCGGCTTGTGTCAAGGGCCGGGTGAGATTGTGGGGGCAATAGCGGATTTGCGCCGTCGGGCACGGCTCATCGGCGGGCGGAGACTCTCCCGGTGGCGGAACGCGGAACAAAAGAAAGCAGCCCGCTCTGGGCGCGGGCTGCTTTCCGGCGACACTTGTCGGTCTGCCTAGTTCTTCAAACGCCAGAGCATGGTCTTGGGGGGGCTCGGGAAGCCCCTGCCGGTAGAGCCAGTCGCAGACGTGATGTCCAGTTCTGTATTCGTCTTGAACTCGACGTGGCTGTCGAAATACAGAATGGCCATCCCGCCGTTCGTGGCTTCACCGTGGTTGATACCGCCCTGGGTGTCATCGGACGCCATCGGCTCGTTGGGTGGGAAGTCGTCGCGAATCGCGCCACCGAGAACGGTGGTCACGCTCTTCCACCACATGCCGGCGTAGCTAATGGTCTGGGAACTGAACGTCCCAGTGGCATCACCGGACTTTTTGCATCCGATGTCCCTGCCATTAGTGTTGTTGTCCGGCGAGCTGGGGCACAGGAAAACGCCCGGGTCGGGCACAACGCCCGTCCAGTAAAGGGCAGCCAACCACTCGGCTCCGTTGTAGGTCGTGGCCGTCGCTCCGCGTCCCAACGGACACGGGTAGAAACGGTTGTCACCGTGCTCGTTCAGGTATGTGGCCATACCTTTCGCGAGCTGGTTCAGGTTGTTCCTGCAACGGATACGTCTGGCCTCCTCACGCGCTCTGGCCAGGGCCGGCAAAAGCATGCCAGCCAAGATTGCGATGATAGCAATAACGACCAAGAGCTCGATGAGGGTAAACCCTTGCCTCTTCTTCATTTTCTCACCTCCTTTCGGTGCGAAAAGGCCACAAGGATTAAACCAGTCCTCGTACCCAATGTACGGGCTGTCCCGGAGGTATGCAAGGCAATTCCGGATATATTTCGGAAATATCCCGATCTATCTGCGGTTTTCTGACCACAAAAGGGCTCATCCGACTGAAGCGATCCTCCGGCATCCCCTGCAGGGGCCGGCCCCCTCGACCGTCCCTTGATCGAGCGCCGGGCGTTCCGCTCCGAGACACGGCGTCATGGAGCG
>Ga0315273_10013860_pt1 | contig 10380 bp, 7 predicted proteins | sample YL17G02_0_MG_FD_205753 | JGI IMG/M metagenome (GOLD analysis project Ga0315273, IMG submission 205753) | Sediment microbial communities from Yellowstone Lake, YNP, Wyoming, USA - YL17G02_0 | ecosystem: Environmental > Aquatic > Freshwater > Lake > Sediment | place: USA: Wyoming | collected... | reverse complement strand
GACCGGCTACAACCGGCCTACAACCATACAACCTCTTACCTGCCAATTACCAAGAAATGTTCATTCCATAAGTGCTGTATTCGCAGGTGGTTATGAAGAAGTGGGAATTTGTACAACGGATTCAATGGCCATTGCCAATGTAGCCGTCGGGTTGTCACAGTGACACACACAGAGGCGGGTGCTTGGGTCGGACAAGTCAAGGCCGTCTGGGAAGATCTTGAAGTCTCCAAACATCCGAGAGGCTGGCATCTCGCGCGGGACATGGCAGAAGCAGATGATTGGCGGGGAATTGCAGGAAACGTGCGACCCATCAGGGCAAGTGGACAATCTGCCAGCCTTCGGTGCCGAAACGAATATCCCGTTCCACGAACTCCCAGACTACAACTTTCTTATTAGCGAGCAGCTTGGGATTGCGGCTGAGCTGCTGTCTGACAAGAGTGGAGGCTCCTCCGTCGTTTACAATCGAAGCGAGAGCGAATCCAAGCTCGTACGCCAGGTGCTCCACAAAGCCTGCCGCGCCGGGTTCATCCTGGCTATAGATGCGAAGGAAACTGTCCCCCAGGACAAGGATTTCGGAATTTGGATCGTCCTGGTAAGGTTGGTTGGTTGCGCTGTTGATTACCTGTGTACAGTGGATCTGCTCAGGCTCGAATTGCCTTTCAATCTGCGGCGCCTGGATCATCTTGAGAATATCGCCATGGCGCTGTATCGTCGCAGACTTCAACGCGTATTCGGTATGTCCCTTTTCGACCCATCCGGGATCAATGATGCTTTTGGCAACGGCCCTTGCAGCAAGCCGCACGCCATCCGGTGACCAATGGCTGTTCTGTAAAAGGTAATACTCAGTCGCTTCGCCCGGCGGTCGGGCAGCACGGGCTTGCCGAAAGAGGGTGAAGAGATCCACGACTTCCACCCCTGCCTGCCACAGTCTGGAGATAATCTCAAGCGTCTTTGCGTTGATGCGATGGTCCCTGAAGTCCGACCTCGCTGTGAGCTTGTCGGGGTAGATGCTGGCTTTATTAGGTACGGGGACCACAAGCAGCCTGATGTCGCGCTCGGCCAATTGATCTCTGAAAAAGACAACCGCCGAAAGAATGTCACCCTGATCACCGGCCAAGTCAGGCGACCAGGGTTCGACCAGATACTGCACTGCAGGCTTATAGAAGAGCCAGCCATCACGGCCAACAACTGCTTTGTCCCCGAGTTCACGCAAGGCTATGAAGCGAGCGGACTGCACATACGGCCTTAGTCTTTGGGCCAGCCAACAATTACCCTGGAGGTCCGTCTCATAAGCCCTTAGGTTAGCCCTGGTGGGCATCCGGGCAAACAGTTCGGCTACTTGCGGAGTCCGCCCTTCCAACAACTCTACGGCTACCTGGACGAGGCCAGCGCTGCAAATCAAAGTCAAAAAGGCTGCTGTCAGGAAGATATGTCCGTATCGGTTGCCAAACACGTTTCGCCCCCTAAAACTGGAAGTACAAAAATGAACTGAAGGTGTGAGTGAACATGACCATCAGCGACAGGCAGAACAGCCCAACAAGTATCACCGCCTTGAACCAGGTCACGCTCCTTGCCCAGTCAAATGCCTGCACCGGCTGGAACGCGAGCAACGAGCAGATAGCAATCGTCAGGGTATGCTCCGGCGTGCATATGACAGCACCCAGCAGGATGGAGCCACCTTGCGGTTCAGAGGGCGTGAACATGATCTCAAGAAGTCTCCACGCATAGGTTATATCCGGCGAGCGAAAGAGAACCCAGCCTACTGTGATTAGCGCAAAAGTGGCGCCTATCTGCAGAGGTCGAGGCAGGAAGAAGTAAACAGTCCTTTTGCCCAGGATGCGTTCGAGTACAAGAAAAACACCGTGATACGCACCCCAGATGATGAACGTCCAATTCGCGCCATGCCAGAGGCCGCACAGTAGAAACGCCGCCACAAGATTGAAGTACGTCCTGGTGACGCCTCTCTGATTGCCGCCGAGCGGGATGTATAGGTAGTCTCTGAACCAGCTCGACAGAGATATGTGCCACCGCCTCCAGAAATCGGTTATGCTGTCGGCTCGATATGGGGCGTTGAAGTTCCTCGGGCATGCAAAGCCCAACATTGATCCCAGGCCGATGGCCATCTCCGAGTAGGCAGAGAAATCGAAATACAACTGGAATGTGTAAGCCGCAGCCCCGAGCCAAACGTCCAGCGTTCCCGGCGCCTCAGCGGCAAAGACGGCGTCTGCCACCTGCCCCATGGTATCGGCCAGCAGCACTTTCTTGCCAAAACCAAGTATAAAGAGCGCTGCGCCATAGGAGAACTTAGACAGGCTGCGGGTTGGGGCGGCAAGCTGATCGGCAAAAGTGGGCGTCGTCTCTGACTTGGCGTCGATTGTCCCGTAGCGCTGTATAGGTCCCGAAAGCAATTGGGGAAAGAACGCAACATAACAGGCGAAGTCGAGGAAGGAACGGGCCGACGGATTGCCGCGATAGACGTCGATAACGTAGCAAAGGACTCTAAACGTGTAGAACGAGATCCCCACCGGCAGCACCACTTGCAGCACGGGCATAGTGTCAGAGCCGGAGAATCGCAGAACGTGGTTCAGGTTCTCCTGAAAAAAGACGGCATATTTGAAGAAAGCCAGCAAACCCAGGTTGATTGTCACCGTGATAGTAATCAGTGTACGGCGCACTTCCTTGCCTTCACATTGCGTCATTAGTATCGAGAGAATGTAATTGACCCCGGTCGTCCCAAACACAAGCGCCATGAACCACGGATTTAGCCAGCCATAAAAGGCATAACTGGCAATGATGAGAAAGGCCGTGCGCAGGAACCGAAGATTCTGCGGTATCAAGTAGTAGCCCAACAGAACAAGCGGCAGGAAATAGAACACGAATATGTGTGACGCAAAGCTCATTGAGTGCTATTTTGAGACTTCGTTGGTCCAGACCGCCCAGTAGATAGGTCCGTTGAACTTTCCAAAGTACTTGTTGATGATTCCGCCCATGTAGTAGTCGTCAATCGGCGCCTCCAGTGCCATACGATGGATCTGTCCCGACCTGAAGCTCCTTAGGTTCCCGCCTATACCTGGGACTCGCTTGTCCGCGGCCTCGCTCCGAGGCTTGAAGGGAATGTAATGGCCAACGTAAATGGTCTCTGTTCCAACTTGTCCCCTATGCGCCTTAAGCACATTGTACTTCAAGACAGTCGTATAGTTGTACAACTCCCGCTTGAAGATCGCGCCTTCGGGTATCTCCGTCAGGCGAGCCGTCACCTCAGTACTGCCCATGGATGTGACATTCGGGTCTTCCCCTGTCGCACCTGTGCGGCCGGGCTTCTTGCTACAGGACGGAAGAATCAAAGCGGCCGTCAGGATCAAGGTGGTTGCCAAGTGTCGTCCGGTCATTGTTGGGTTCCTTCACTTCCGACTGTCGGCGATATCAACGCCTTGATTCGCGGCAAGGATGACATCACTGTAGGTCCAGTGCGGCTCCCAGCCCCAAGACAAGTCCAGCAGCGGCCCGCTTCGAGCATCCGGGTATTCTGCACGCAGAGATTCGCTGTCTCCGCCAACCATAGGCGTATCCTCCCATCGTATGATTGCCATTGCGGTTTGCGAATTATCCACCTTGCCGAGGTCTTCTTGGCTGCGCGTAAACAGTAGGTACTTGCCGTCGGGAGAGACGCAGCCACCGTAGATGTGGCGAGCATCTTCGGCATAGAGCAGTTGCCTCTCGCCTCCGCTACCGGTGGCCCCCCACAATTGTGCCCAGCCCGCAGAATCCGGCACTATCCCTCGCGAGTAAACCACATGTTCCGAATCGCCCAGCCAGTCCGGGGTGCAGTTGTAACGATCTGTTTCACTGACGGCATTGATCTGGCCCGTATCGGCATTGAGTCTGCCGATTGCCCATGCAACGCCCAGGCCGTTGGCCGTGCCGACGAACCACTTGCCGTCCGGCGACCAGACAAGGTGCTGAACCATCCCTTTGCGGGGCAGCTCTCTCACGACCTGCCGGGTCGCAAGGTCGATGATCTGTATGCCTCTTGTGTCCAGAGACGCTATCTGCCTGTTATCCGGCCCCCATGAAGCCCATTTGAAACGGTCATCATAGACGACCGCGTTGCAGCCATTGGAGTCTGCGACGACCAGTTCGTAAGTACCATACGTGTTGTTGTCAATCTGCTCGGTGCTGGGCAGGCGATAATAGAGCAGCCTCTTCCCATCGGGTGAGAACCGTGCCCCGGCCTCATTGTAGTTCCGCGTATTTGTTATCTGCCGCCGGTCCGAGCCGTCCGGGCGCATAAGAAAAAGATCCCAGTCGCCCTTGCCGGTCGCCGCACTGAAGACAATCCAGCCTTTGCTGTGCAACTCCTTGGCCAGTGCAATAGCCTCCGGGTCTGCATCTTGTGGGCGCGTATGGGCTCCTACACTCTTACGGCTTGCGTCCCGTGGGGTAGCGGCCTTATCAATCCCAATCTCGACGAACGTCCAGCAAGGCTCCCAGCCGACAGGCAGCTTTAGCACAGGACCGCTCTTTACATTGGGATACATCGAGCGGGCTTCGCCGTCTTGCCCTCCAACGATTGGCATATCCGCGAGCCGCATGAGACCCATTGGCGCCCCGACATTGCCGGGATCGCCGTTCTCCTGTATGTTGCCTGTAAAGATCACATACCTGCCGTCCGGTGAGACATGCCCGCCATAAACATGCCGGCCTTCTTCGGCATAGATCAGTTTCCGGTCCGTCCCCTCAGCATCAGCCATCCACAACTGCGTCCAGCCATACCCACTATTCGCTTTCTGACCGGGAGGGCGGTTGGAAAAGATCAAATACTTGCCGTCCGGAAACCAATCGGGCGTGCAACAGTCCACCCGGCTGACCGCATTGGCCTCGCCGGTCAGCACGCTCATCCGTGCGACAGACCAGCCGGTGCCGAATGAGTTGGCGACGCCGCATAACCACTTCCCATTAGGAGACCATGTCAACTGCTGGAAGAAACCGTTGCGGTTGAGCTTGCGAACCGTCTTGCGGCTGGCGATATCGACGAAAAAGATCCCTTCAATCGAAAGGCAGGCGATCTGCCTTCTGTCCGGGCCCCAGCTTGCCCAGGGATACTCGCCGCTGTCGCCGAAGACTTCTGCGTCGGTTCCATCGCTGTTGGCTATGACCAGCAAGCCCTGGGTGCCGTAGTGGTTGCCGTCTATTTGCTCATCGCGTGGCAGCCGCCGATAGAGCAGCCTGCGACCATCGCGTGAGAACTGGGGCGCCGCCTCGTTGTACTCGGACGTGCGGGTTATGTTGCGCAAATTGGAGCCGTCCGGCCTGCAGAGGAACAAGTCCCAATCACCCATGTCAGAGCGGGCGCAGAACACAATCCAGCCCTTGCCACGCACCTCTTCAGACAAGAGCTTCACAGACGCATCTTCGCTGACGGGCACCGACGAAGGATTTATCTCTGCGATGGCTGAGACCGCCATGAACACAACAGCCAGAACATAAGTCGCCACCACACTCTTGAACTTCAGACAAAACATCGCCTTATTCAACAACTTGCACCTCTTCTGCGGTCCGTATTTACGCAGGCATGTTCATGTTAGTTTCGCCGTTCGATTGACCAAAACCTGATCCCGTATGGCTCAAGCGGTGCTTCGATACTTGCCTTGTCCGGGCTTAGCTCCACCGGACCTTCGATTGTCAGCCGTGAGTTTTCGTCGTTTGAGGGACTCGCGGCATCTAAGATAATCGGCCGCGCGAGAAGACGACCGGGCGAATTGGCAAAGATAAGGTTAGTCTTCGCACCTGATGACGAGAAGTTCCACAAGAGCACATTGTACAATCGCAGCTTCGGGTCCCAGCTTGCCAATCCATGAACCGTTTCGCTGCTCGAAGTCAGCCGCAGACGTTCGCCGGTAAGGCGAGAGAGCAGTTTGAAAGCGAAATATGTCGGCCGCACGGTGTCCTGGTAATCGAACAAGCCGTCATATTGCGGTCTGCGGTTCCACCAGTTGTACATGAAGGCCGTTCCGCCCGGCGACATGAACTTGGCAAAAGGCTCGAACGAAACGTGATAGTCCCGGATATGGTAGTAGCACGAATAATCAAGTCCGGCTTCCTTCATCTGCCAAATGACCTCTGCGACAAAGCAAGGCTGAAAGCGGGGATCGGTTGGAGGATTCGAAAGATCCATATTCCATTCGTTGAGCATGGTCTCCACCTTCGTGCCCGGGTGCTTCTTCAGCAGTTCCTTAACGTAGTCGATAGTCCCGCGAATCTGCTGTGGACTGCTGCTGTAGATGTGCCACGAGACGAAGTGCAGCGGCACTTTCTCCTTCTCACAGAACTCCAGCAGGGCCGGCAGAATGGGTGAATGGACATTGGCCAGGGCCGGCCCTCCGACGCATGAATCAGGATCCGCCCGCAGTATGGCTTCTACCGTGTGCCTGTAATAGCGCACGTAGCTTTCGGGCTTAAAGCGAGAGGGGCACCCGCCACTTTCGCCGATGTCCGGCTCGTTGGCAACTTCCCAATACCGAATTCCCGCATTTTTCTCCTTGTAGTGCCGGACGAGATTGAATATCAGTTTCTCCCAGTGGTCATAATCGTTCGGCTCTACGAGGTCCTGGTCGATTTTGGGGAAAAGCAAACGCGGCTTGAAGCAAATACACATAAGCGGCTCTGCCCCGGCCTTGAGGATAGTGTCAACTGAGCGATCCAACGCGTCGAAGTGATACCGGCCTGGTTCAGGCAGCAGGTCAAAGTACTCCTGGATGAACAGGCGAATCATGCTCGGCCGCAACGCACGAATCTCCGCGATGCGGCTGTCCCACATAGGCTCGGCAGAAAGCCCTCCCTGGCCGAGCGCCATACGGTCAATCTCCATTGCTCCCAGGCGATCCTCCAGAGACACCGTTACCTGCACGGCCTGCTCCTGGGCACGCCCGGCCAAAGGTAAGACAAGTGTGCTCACGAACAGCACAGTAGAAAGTCTCATAGAATTCTCCTTGCCTCAATAACGGGCGATAACAGTGTAGCGTTCCCGGCCGGGTTTTGGAATAACCACCCATTCCTTCTGGATATCATAGTTGGCCCAATCTTCCCCGTTAACGCTAACCGACCGCATCGGCCTTCTTTGCGGATGACGGAATCGAACGACAAGTTCCTTGGGGCTGCGGCGATTGGGCATCTTAATCTGTGCGGCCAGTTGACTGGAGCCAGCCTTACTTTCAACACTAATGGATAACTCGCCGTAATACGTCGGGGCGCGTTCGACGTCGATTCTCTTTCCATCCTCCAGCCACTTGCGTGGTGTTGCCTGCAAGAGCAGCAAGGTGTCATCGTCAAGCTCGTGAATCAGCATATGTCGATACAGCTCAAACCAAGCGCCGTCCGTGCTCGGCGGGCCGAAGTATTGTCCCCAGCCCCAGCGGTGTTCCACCGGTTCGAGCGACGAATGGCTGAACGCACAGGCCATATAGCTGTAGAACGCCCTTATCACAGCCTCGGGTTCATCCCGCAGAAGATACGCCATTGCCTGTGGATTGTACACCGGCTCGTTGGCCATACCCCAGCCGTGCAGGTAAAGGTTGTCCTCGTGGTCGTTTAGAAGATAGTCGGCCAAATCGCCGTCCGCGGGCAACGCCTTTAGCCTCAGCAGATGTGTTGCTCCTGTGTCCACGTCGGTTGGATACCACTGTTCGAGCAGACGCCCTGACTTTGTTGCCTCGCACGGCACGTATGGCACCCAGATATGGTCCCGCAGTTGCACCAGAGGCGAGCGCACGGCCGCGGCTGCAAAAGCCCGTTCCACTGACTCGCGGAAGCTCGCAGCCGCTTCAAGGCACTCGTTTGCCCGAGGATGTCCGATTTCCTCAAGAGCCTTGCCCAACATCTCAAGCGCCGCATATACATAAGCCTGAGTGAAGGCCCACACACCTTCACCAGTCAGGTCGTTCAAAGGCGACCCTATCAGGCCGGTTGCCGGACCCCGGTTTCCCTGGGCGCTGCGTATCTCACCAAGACACCAGTCGAGCGCCTTCAGCGTGTATGGCAACAGTCGGTCGAACCGGCCCCGGTCGCCGGAAAGCCGGTAGTTCTTCACCACTACGTAGATCATCGAAGGAGTATAGACACCCCAGTTTGCATAGCCGGCAACACGGCCATCCGGCTGCTGGTTGTTGCGGTACATCGTCAGCAGCTCTTCTGTCGCAACATCATCATATCCCCGCAGGCCGTAGATCATGTAATCCACATACACAGCCTCGTTGACCGGCCAGGGTGTGCCGTGCTGGTCATAGGCGAAATTAGAATATGGCAGGTCTATCTTCACGCCTTCCTCCGGGCCGCCGTGGCGCCGCGGCAGACGCAAGGCATGCCAGAGGTTGGCACGAAACAGGTCGTTGACCACCTTCTCAGGGACCCGGAATTGTGCACCCTCTGTGATATAGTCGCCCCAGAACTTCAACGTGTCCTCACGAGATCCGGTGTAGTCCAGCTTGATTAGCTTATCCCGATCCTCAGGCAACACCATCGGCGATGGAAGCTTGACGATGAACTCTCTGCTTGCATTCCCGGTTAACTCAAAAGTCAGCACTGCCTCGAACTGCTTCCAAAGAGCCTTGGCCTTACCATCCGGTTGCTTTGGGTCCTGCTTCGTACAGCAGGAGCTGATTTCCAAGCCGGGGCCGGCGACTGCAAAAAGAACTCGTCGGTTGGTATTCTCTTCAAAAACGAAGGTGTCACCTTCATTGCAACATATCATCTCGGCTTCATCGGCCGGATCGAAATCCCTGCGATGGTGCATCTTCACGGAGGCTGTCGTGCCGTGGCTTCGCAGGTTGGTGACCTTGAGTTTCTGCAGCAGCACCATCGGGATGTCGCCTCGCCTTTCATTCGGCGGGCCGTTTAGAGGATATGCATATTGCTCCACCTCGTAGCGCAGGCCTTCTTGCTCGATGGTTGTAGTGATGACAGGCAACCCATCCTCAAGTTGCTTACCTTTCGACGATTCTTGACTCCCTTTGGCCAGATCGCCGAAGTCAAACCAGAATCGAAAGTGGTCCTGACTGCCGTAGTCGTTCCAGACACCAGCGCCGCGGTCGATGCCGAACTTGTGCAGAGCGCTGTCCCACGTGACTCCCACAATATGACCCGGTGGAATCATGTGACGGTTCTGATACGTCGGGCTCCCCATATCCTCCCAGCGTGTGGCGTATTGCTCATAAGTCGCTTCCGGCTCACGCCGCACCTGCTCCAGAATACGTTCTCCTTTGTACGCTTCAAGCGCCCTGAGATGATCTTTGAGAGGAATCGGGACGTCGCCGGCCGTTAGATAGACATCGAGCGAAGGCACCCGGAAGACCTTGCTTTGCAGCAGTTGGTCAACGGTAACACTGAATCCCTTTGTGCCTCCTTCATCCATCTGCACGGTCAGTTTCCGCGAATCAGGCCGATAGGCCGGGTCCTGCTTGAGTCGCTGAACCGTCTCAATGTCGCTGCTCGCGATCAGTTCCGCCCAAATGCTGTGCAGATTCCCGGTGGGCCTGATTTGCCCTGGGGCGTATCGAAGGTTGAACTCCACACCATCTATGTCGCCTCCGCCCGCATGAGTTGTGAGGATATTGTCTGTGATGGTGTCGTTTGATTCCAGGTCGCGTGCTTTGGTGTCTTGGATTCCGGCCCCCTCGGCCAGAAGCCTTACGTAATACGGCATGGACCGCCGAGATTGATGGCCCCAAGAGAGCGAGACCTTCAGATCTTCTTTGAAATCCGCTTCCAAAGCTGCGGTCGCCAGGATTGCGTGGATAACAGCGAACAAGCCGACGCGTATCATAGAAAACCTCTTGCGCAAATGGGCACTTGAATCGCCCGTATCAATGGCTTCGATTATATATTCGCTCTCACATAGGGTCTAACCATTTCGCTGGCTGATCAGTACCCACAGCCAGAAAGGGACACCGCAGCAACTTCTCTGAGAATTCGCTCCCACGTGACCGATTTGCCTCGATGTCGGAGATACTGAGCTTAGAAAGCCGCTTGCCGGAGGTCGCCACTACCAGCGACATGAACGGCTACATGGAAGTCATGGCAATGGCGCCTTACCTGAATGTGGCCACCTTCAATAATGGGTGGGACGGTATAGACAACCACAACAAGGGCCGCCACCTGATAAATAGGGAGGAGGATGCCTCAAAGCGACTTCGTTATGGGCGCCGATCATGGTAACATCAGCCGTTGAGGCAACGGGGGATTTGTAATTGACGTCAGACAGGGGTTGAATTAGATCGTGTAGGGGGCACGCATCGCGCGGGACCGCATCCGGTTGGCTTCGGGATCGCCGACAAACTCAGCCTTGCGCAGATCGAACTTCAGGTTCCGCTTCAATTGCTCGCAGAT
>Ga0315273_10013858_pt1 | contig 10381 bp, 28 predicted proteins | sample YL17G02_0_MG_FD_205753 | JGI IMG/M metagenome (GOLD analysis project Ga0315273, IMG submission 205753) | Sediment microbial communities from Yellowstone Lake, YNP, Wyoming, USA - YL17G02_0 | ecosystem: Environmental > Aquatic > Freshwater > Lake > Sediment | place: USA: Wyoming | collected... | reverse complement strand
TGGCTGGAGGACATCGCTTACGAGCTGAACCTGATTAGGAAGAATCTCGATGAGTTCGTAAGAATCTGGAAGAATGACCTTGACCGTGTGGAGAAAAAATTGGAGGAATTGGAACATGGGGGAGGAACTGAATGAACAATGAGGAAATAAGGAAATGGGCAGCGAGAATTCTTGAGCAATGCGATGAAAAATTCAAGGATGAGAAGGAGCTGAAGATGAGAATCGCACAGCAATACGGATTCCTTCGGGGTTCGATTGAGATTTTGCTCGAACATCCCGAAGATGTTGAGTTCGTGGCGAAAAGGGAGAAGGATATGGATGGCAAAAAATCTGTGGACAAAGAAACAGGATAAGCTGCTGAAGCGGATGCATTACTCCGCAATGAGTTGTGCAGAGATTGCGAAAGCAGTCAATCATCCGATAAATTCGGTCTATATGCGTAAAACGCAGCTCGGAATCGGGAGAACATACAAGAGGCATCCCGCAAAGAAAACGGGGGAGTATTGGACTTCGCAGGAAACGAAGCTTCTCATCTCGATGTGGAAGCGGGGAAAGGATTACGAAGCGATAGCTTCCAGAATCGGACGGAGCGTTTTCTCCGTTGAGAAGCAGTATCAGAAGCTTGCTTGGCAGGGGAGAGTCGGGAAAAAGACCGCTTCTGGTGTCGAGCATGAAATCGGGAAACTGAAGGAAAAACTGAAGAAGCTTGAGGAACGGAAATCATTCGAGGATGAGAACTCGCAGAAATCGATAGACACGTTGCGTGACAACGGGTATTTCGTCCTTGCGTTCCGTGTTCCGAGATTCGTAAGAAAACTTTGGAGTGGATTCAATGATGCCTGAAGGCATGAAGCTTGAGAAGCAGAGAATCCTCATTCCCAATTATATGCAAGCGATTGCATTGAAGAATCTCGATAAAACGAAGGAGAAATCTGGACTTATCGTGATTCCATGCGGATGCGGAAAAACGTGGATGGCTGCGATGTGGTTCAAGAAGATACTTGAGAAAAATCCGAAAGCGAGATTGCTGTTCATGTGTCATAATACGGACATACTTGTTCAGGCAAACGAGAAGGAATTCCAAAGATGTCTTCAAAGTTTCGGAATCACTTACGGTTATCTGGTCGGAAGGATGATGACCTATGTCTGCGGTCAGAAATATGATGACATGGAAAAAAAGCAGGTCACTTTTGCAACAGTCCAGACGTTGCATAACAGGCTGAAGGAAATCGGGAAGGATGATTTTGATTATATCATAGTCGATGAAGCTCATCATTATCAGGCTCCGACCTTCAGGAAGGTCGTGAAACATTTCAAACCGAAGTTCCTGCTCGGACTTACCGCTACTCCGAGACGGTTGGACGGGCTTCCGTTGACGGAACTTTTCGGAAAAATACTTTACGAAGGAACGTTCAGGGATGCAATCCAGCAGAACCTTCTGACAAAAATAAATTATTTCTGTGTTGACCATGATATCGATTTCAGTAACATCACGTGGCACGGCAGGGCTTACGACATAACCGAACTGAACAAGAAGGTCTGTGTTCCAGAATACGATGAGGCGATTTTCAAGGAGTGGAAGGAGCAGAAAACGCTGCACAACAGGAAAAAGACCATAATGTTTTGCCCTACCGTGAAACATGCAAAAAGGATGGAAGCTCTTTTTTCGAGCAGAGGCATATTGACGAAGGTGATAACCTATGAAACTCTCAAAAAACACAAGCGTGGAGAACGGAATCAGGCATTGCGGGATTTTCGTGAGGGAAGATATGAGGTTGCGATAGTCCGTGACATGTTCAACGAAGGAATCGATGTTCCCGATGCGGACATGGTGATGATGTTGAGACCGACCAAATCACATACGATTTTCACGCAGCAGCTCGGACGGGGGATGAGAAAAGCCGAAGGAAAGGAATACCTTCTCGTCCTTGATTTCACGGGGAACGGAAGGGGCTGTCATATCGTGACCGATGTTCTGGATACGATGCTCGGAATGAACATTGCGGATGAAATCGTGAAATCGAAATCGGGGAGCGAGAAACGCAGTCATAATGAACTGATAATCAGGAATCTCGGATGCGAAGTCCGTCTTTCAAAAACGAGGTTGGACGTGTTAAGCGGGATAATTTCCGTGAGGTTGAACGAGGAAAAATACAAATCGGCGTTCCTGTCTTTGGTGAAGAAATTCGGGAGAGTCCCGACAAGGACGGAATGTCGGTTGAACGGGTTCAACGATGCCGTTGTTTCCCGTTCTTTGGGGTTCAACGGGAACTACAACGTGGTGGTAAGGCATTTCGGGTTCGAGCCGAGGCATGAATGCAGGAACCGTTATCGTCATCCGTTCTCCAAGATGACGAAAGAGGAACTGATTGCCAAGTTCAGGGAGTTCGTGCGGAAGTTCGGTGACACCCCGACTCACATGAGGTTTGACGGAACGCAGAAGGTCGAAGGATGGGATGCATCGCATATTCCATGCACGGCTACGATAAACAGGATGTTCAACGGTTGGGATAAGTTTTGCAAAGCAGGTGGAAGGGTATCCATCAATCAAAGAAACGGGAGGAGATGCAAGGTAATAATCGACAAGGACGGGAACAACAATATCGGCAACATCAAGGTGGTGGCTCATTACCATCCGTTGAACCATATACTGCCGATTGCAAAGACCGCAATCCCGCATCCTTCCAATGCGAAGACAAACGGTTTCGGAAGATTGAACCTCAAGAAAGGTTTCAAGGACAGTCTTAACAAAAGCGACATACGGACGAAGATTCTTGAGAACATCAAGGACGGGGACACGGTTCTATTGCTTGAGAGTCCGCAACTTCAGGCTTTGAAAGAAATCCAGAGGCTCGGAAGAAAACCGAAGGAAATAATAATTCCGAATCATATCGAATTCAATGCGGTCTATGAGGCATTGAAAGATTTCAAGACGGATTTGAACATTACCCTGATAAAGGCGAGTGCCTTGCAGTATCTTGTTGATACCGATATTAAATTCAATTTCATGTGGCTGGATTATTGCGGAGCATTCTGCTATTATCAGCGTGATTTGGAAATAATACTTCAGAAGCAAAGTCAGGACATGCAACTTATCCTGACTTACAATCTTTTTGATTTACAGAACAAGGACGATGCATATTATTTTGCAAAGGTGTTTACGTTTGTCGAGGACGTTGCAACCGTGAACGGGAGGAAGGTGAAACTGATGAAAGAGGTTTGCAGACATTACAAGAAAATGTTTTACAACATCGGATTTCAGATTTCAAACAAGGATATATCCTCAAATGCAGTTAACGTTCAACAGGGGATGATGAAATGAAAAGAAAAGACGTAACGTTGGACGAACTCAAGAAAACGTTGGAGAATGACACAATGATGGGAGAGTTCAAATGGAAAATCCAGAAGGTGAGCAATCGGAGCAGCATTCCGAGAACGCATTGTCTCTCTGCTCCAGCGAGAATCCTGAAGACGGACGAGATTCTTGCGATGGCTAATCTCATCGAGGATTATCCGTGCGGGATGAACATAGTGAATGACGGAGGTCGCATTACTATTCGGTGTTTCCGTTAAGAGATGTTAAAATGACAAATAAACCGATAAAAACATTCGCTGAATTGGAGCTTGAAAGGGCAAAAACGGAGAATGATTGCGATGCGGGAGATGATTGCAATGAACAATGAAGAACGGAAAAAATGGGGAGATTGGTCTAAAGAACTTTACGGACAAGAACCGTTACGGGACATCGGAAGTAATAACGAAATGATGACGAAAGTTCAATTCCTTGAGACCGTCAGGGGACAGACCTTTACGATTGAGCCTGAAGTTGATGAAAGGAACGAGGTTGATAAGTTGAATAGTCAAGTAAGACATCTCCGTCAGAAATTAGTTGATGAACAGGACAAGAACATCGAGCTGAACAAGGTAATAGCTACTAATTCATTTAAAATTAGTAATGAGAAAAATGATGATATTTGTTCAACGCTTGACGAGGATATTTTCTCGATTTTCGAGGCTCATGGTCTGTCCGTGCTGACGGAAAAGGTGATGCCAGCAAAACTTTCTGGAGCTACTATCTGGGAAATAACGGCAAAAAGGAGGGAAAAAATATGAGATTGTGCAAGAAGTGTCTGAAACCTTATTTCGATAAGAAACATAGCGGAGGAAAGAAACAGTTGTTCTGTTCTCCAGAATGCAGGATAAGGTATAACAGTTTGAACAGGAAACGGAAGGATTGAAATGAGAATAGAAGACATTGAAAAACGGATTAACGGGTTGTTCGACAGAATAGAGGATGAACTGGCTGCCGAGAGCGAAGGTCAGTCGGAAGGGAGCAGGTTCTCGGCAACAATCGAACTGGAAGAGAACGGTATGTGGATTAAACGGACTGTAAGCAGGGAGTTCGTTCCGAGAAAGGAATCCGCATGAGTGCCAACGACCAGACGAGTCGGAAATGTATTAAATGCGGAAATGCGTTAAACGATAATAATTGGTTTAAATCATTTCAAAAATTGCGTTTCTGTAAGTGTAATAAGTGTCATAATGAAACGGGTAAAGTTTACATTAGAAATGAAAGAAGAAAATTAAGAAAAAAACTTTTAAGTATCTTTGGTAATAAATGTATTAATTGCGGTTTTTCTGATTTCAGAGCTTTACAGATAGACCATATTAATGGAGGAGGCAAAAAAGAAATGCGTTCATTTGGTAATGCAAGAAACTATTATAGCTATTTATCAAAGTTAAGTGTGGCAGAGCTGAAAGCTAAATACCAACTCCTTTGTGCCAACTGTAATTGGATAAAACGATATAACAATAAGGAGATTCATTAATGTCTTCTAATGATATGCTTTGGATAGTCAAGGACAAAGACGGACTGTATTCGATATACGTTGACGGTTGCGTTGACAATCCGTTTGATTGGAGGGAAGAAACGCCTTTCAAGGTGGTAAAGACGAGGGAGGAAGCGGAGAAGATAGTTGCCGAAGTTAATGCGGAATACGGGGAAGTCTGGTTGGATGAAGACCATGCAAGGGAACTTATGAAGAATCTCGGAGAGATGTGCAAGTTCGATGAGAACGGTTGTGCTTACGTCCGATTCAAACCGTTCAGACCGAATCAGGTGAAGTTCTCGATGCAGGTTGCTATGTCCATGATGGTGTTCAATTTTGATTTTGACGAAAAGAACGGACTTATTGGTTTGGAGATTTTGAAATGAAAATAACTTACGGAAAGGAAATTCCGAAGAGCATGGTGGTCTGGTCTTGCACGGAGTTTGAAAATGATTTTCTTAACGAAGTAAAGGTCATACGAATCAGGCTCATTGACAGGAACATCGATTTTGTAAAAAAAGGAAGCGAGTGCGATAACTGCCGTCATCCAAGTGATTCAAGATGAGCGAACATTTCGGAATCACGGGAAAGGTCAGATTTTATCATCTGCCTTACGATGAACTCGGTTCGATGTGCTGGTGTCAATATTGCCGAAAAACAATCGGACGGATGACGATAAACCTGCATGAAAGTTTCATGGGTGGTTGGGTTGAAGTAAGATGCAGCAAGTGCAAGCGAACCGTTTGGACTGCTGGTTTTGGTGACCAGATACATCTGACCAAACTCGATAAGAAATGTTTCATCTGCAAGAAGCCGTGCGGAGACCATAACTGCAACTGCATGATTTCTTCATCAAGGTTCAAAGGAACGAGATATTTTTGCAGCAGGAAATGCGTTAATAAATTTGAAAAGGATGATAAGGGATGAGAGTCACTCTTTGGATAACCAAGAAGGAAATCGAACATCTCAAAGACCATACGTTCCATGATTCGTGTAATGTCGTTGAAGATATAATGAAAAGGATTCAGGTCAGGGTAAAAAATGTTAAAATGTGATTCGTGCCATTGCATCCTTTCAACCGAAAAGAAAAACATCGGATGTGCAAGGCGTGGATACGATTCGGAAGGGAAGATATATCAGGAATTCCTTTGCAAGAGATGCAACAAGTCGGAAAAAATAATCGGCAAACCTAAAGAAAGCTGGTTGATGATTACTTAACGGTGATTTAATGAATTACAAACAACTTGACGTGAAAATAAAACAGCTTGGGAACGTTCACGGCAAGTTCTACGATGTCACCATAAACGGTATGAGCCGAATCTGTCACAGCCCGATTGAAATGGGAAGATTCCTTGAAAGTTTTGTTTATGCGAAACCAATCAGGAACAAACTGTCTTCCGTGATGAAAAAATATTGGACGGACAAGTTCGGTGAAAATCAGGGAAAAATAATCGAGATAATGTTTGAGAACGACAAACCGATGGCAAAGGAAAACATCTTTACGGACATCTGGGTTGTTTACGGAAAGAAGTCCGACAGGTCAACCGATTTCATGTCGAAAGCATTGGCATCTCTGGTTAGAAGGAACGTTGTCGTGAAAACATTTAATGAAAAATATAAGCTTTCAAGATGGTTCATGCATAAACGAAGGAACTATTATGTTGTGAGAAAAGGCGTGGTATGATGGGATTCATAACCGACAAATATCCGAAGTTCAAGTTTGCCATCGACATGGTGTTTCTCGGACTGTTTATCATCCTGATAATTTCCGCACAGTCCGCTTACAACATGGGACTGAAGAACGGGATAATCTACTGCAAGAGCAGGTGTGCGTTATGTCCGCAGGACATGGATGAGGACATTTCGATTCCTAACGTTTGTAAATGCGAAAATGTAACGAATTATCCGATTGATGATATTTCCGTGAATCCGTTCAATCCGTTAAAATAGTTCAAGTAATTTTCTTTTCGCTCTTTTTGCATCTTCCTTTGCAACGTAAACGTCTATCACATCGATGAACGGAGGATAATGCTGAATATGAACGTCAAACGGGATTCGGGCTTTCTTCAGTTTTTTGACCGTTGTATCCATGTCAGACCTTGTTACCAGCGTTGACAATGCGGAACGCTTGGAGAAAGCAAGTTCATGCACAAGCTTTGCGTTCCTGTAATGATGGAAATGCTGTGATTCGTAAGGCAATCACATCACCTGTCTTAACCTGTCCTTCCTGTTGCTCCAGAACGAGTTGCTTTCCTTGATTGCATCAGTCGGGGAGTAACCGTATTTCATCAGCACGTCCGCTAAATCGGCAGTCGCTCTGTTCATTGCACGGGGTTCAGGTTTGGAAAACCAAGACATTCAGATTACTTCCTTCATTTTTCTTTCAGCTTGTTTTTCCTTTTTGTCCATGAATTTGTTAATCAACTTTTCAAGTTCTTCTTCAGGAATTATCCTTGCATCACGTCCGTCTTCATCGTCAAGGAAATTCAGGAATTCCTCCGCATCGTTCGCATCGTAGAAAACACGACCAAACGGAGTGTCGGAAACGCTGTCGTAAATGACACTCATGTTTTCTTTGCTGTCACGGAGAACCCGAACTCCCATTCAGACGACCTCTTGCAATTTCTTTTTTGAATCTTTTACCAATTCGTAGGCTATTGCTTTGGATATTCCGTTATAAACATAATCATTAAATTCCTTGATTTGTTTATTATCCAAAGTTCCATAGATGAAATCCTTTTCGTTGATTATTTCACCGTTTTTCCATTTACCGAAATTATTGGAAGCAAATTTTTTTCGTAAAATATTCAGATATTTTGTTCTTTCCTTCATGTGATTATCTCCCGTTCAAACCACCTCTTGTAACCTCTGCGTTTGGGTAGTTTCATTGCCTTTTACTTCTTCAAACTCTTCGGAACTGTCGAATATTCCGAGTTCGTCCTTTATCTCTCCCGTAATCTTGTGACGGAAAATCTTCGGTTTAGACCAACCGCTTTCCATTACTCCGTCTTCATTCAAGAGATTACCTCTTTCAGTTTGTTCTTTCGGATTGGTTTTATTTCGTCCTTGTGGACGGTCAACAGGATTTTCCTGTTCCTGTAATCAAACATGACGTGAGCCAATCCTTTCTCGACTCCCTGTCCGATTCCGACCACGGTTCCTTTCGTGTTCCCGAACATCGGGCTTGTTCCGATTACTGTCTGTCCTATATTCATTAAACCACCTTGTTAAGGTTCTTTGCTATGCTCGTAACGACCACAGCTCCGATGAGAAGCTTACCGCTTTTCATCATAAAGTCATCGTCCTTCTTGCGTTTATAGTGCTTGATTTTCCTTTTCATCACATTACTTCCTTGAATTTCCTTGCGTTGTAATCCTTCGCATACAGGACAAGCGTTCCCTCGATGAGATGTCCGACTATCCTTCCGTTCCTGAACGCTCCCTGAACGGGCTGTCCCCACATCGTTCCTGCTGGTCGGAATTCCAGTTCGTTTGAACGGTTGACCTTGTTGAACTGTCTCCGTGTTGAACATTTTTTCCAGCCTTTCATTCAGACGACCTTCCTTAATTTCAGTTGAACCGATGTGTTTTCGGGATTGATGTATCTTTCCCAATGCAATCCGAGTTCAAAGTTCGCATTGTCCAAAGCTTCGTTTTCAGTCTTTCCAGAGACCGTTCCTATTTCATTTTTGGGATTGACGTATATTTTCTCTATGAATATCTTGAATGCTGGCATTTCATACCACCTGTTTCAGTTTCTTCGTCTCCATTTCAAAGTGCCTCTTCAAGTTTTTTCATGCTTCTTCTTGTTTTTGAAAGTTCAATTTGAACAGTCGGTTGGCGTATGAAATTTTCAAGAGCGTATTCGAGTGTTATACCTTTTGCTGCATATTCACCGAGTTCACCGTGTTTAATCTGTTGTCTTCGTCCACGTTCTTTCGCTCGACTCAAGGTATCTTTTGCCCATATCCGCAAATCAGAAGCGGTTATTTTCTTTGCCATTTCAGACGACCTCTTTGAGTTTCTTCAATGAAATGGTTCCTTTTACGACTGCAAAAGTTTCATCGTTGAATCTGAACGAAGTTTCTTTCGTTCCCATCTCCGCATCTCCGAGATTTATTTCCTTTATTTCTTCAATCGGAGGAAGGACTCGGAAATACGATTCCTTTGATGCATCAGTCACACGACCAGACCAATATAAACGTTTGATTGCCTCTTTCCAAGCTCTTGAATTTTTCATGTGATTCAAGGCAAGAGGAACGTAATCTTTTCCCATTCAATCAACTCCCATGCTTTCCAATTTCTTCCTGTTTATTTTTCCTTTTCTGTCAATGAAACCATCTTCAATCAGAGCTTTGGCAGTCCGTCCGTAATGACCTTGAAGAGACCATGCCTGTCCAGATTTTATTAATTTTGAAAACAGAGTAAGTGTTTTCATAGCTCCTCTTGGTGTGCTTTCATCATACTCCCCGCTTTCATAAGCCATGATATTTCCGACCAAATCGTATCTTTTCTTTGCCATTTCAAACGACCTCCTTGAGTTTGAAATATCTTCCTGCTCGTCCGAATATTCCGAACTCTTTTTGTGCTTTTCTGATTGCAGCAGCCCTGCTGCTTGCCATAACTTGTGTAAATTTGGTATATTTGTCAAGCAATGGCTTACCTGTTTCATTAAATTGGACAGCATATACGCCTTTCTCGAATTTTAACGGATGAAATGCTCCTGCCAATCTGTATGAAATACGTTCTTGTTTTGGCATTTCAGACGACCTCTTTGAGTTTCTTCCTGTATCCGAGCTTGATTTCAAGAGCGATTATTTCGTCCATGACCGCTTTGCGGTCTTCATTGTCCTGAATGAAAGCCATCTTGCTGCGTAAATCGTTAAGACGGTCTATCCTTTTCTGACGAAGTTTCAAGCTTGCGGGAATTATTCCGAGATTCTTTGTTGCCATTTCAAACAACATCCTTCAGTTTTTCCCTGCTCTTTCTCAAGGATTCTTCCTTCAGTTTGTCCATTTCCTTGAACAAATCGTCAATTTTGATTTCCTTTGCGGACTTTCCCGTTCCTGCAATGGCTCCCCTGACGTAACTCTGATGCTTCGATGTGGAAACGGAATATCTGCTGCTGTTGACGAGGAATCCGTCCTTTGTCCGTGTAGCCATCGGGAAATGATAGCCATAGGAATAAATCGTATCACCGTCAATGAAGGTATGGTTCGCTTTTCCGCTTGTCGCTCCTTTTGCGAATTTCTCCGCAAGTTCGGAATTGGTTGTCATTTCAAACGACCTCTTTCAATCTTTTATGCATTTGCCTGTCCTTTTCTTTCCTGCAAAGATTGATTATTTCTGTCAAGTCCGCTTCGACATCAATATCGTCCTGTTTGTTGTTGACATCGATTGCGATGTTTTCTATCTTGTTCAATATCCGTATCACCGATGCTTTGTCTTCAATGAAGCTTGCCATTTCAGATGACCTCCTTGAGTTTCTTCATGCGACCTTTTTCGTAGAGCATCGGAAGCTTTATGTCCTTGACGTGGGTTCGCACGAATTC
>Ga0315273_10013856_pt1 | contig 10384 bp, 3 predicted proteins | sample YL17G02_0_MG_FD_205753 | JGI IMG/M metagenome (GOLD analysis project Ga0315273, IMG submission 205753) | Sediment microbial communities from Yellowstone Lake, YNP, Wyoming, USA - YL17G02_0 | ecosystem: Environmental > Aquatic > Freshwater > Lake > Sediment | place: USA: Wyoming | collected... | reverse complement strand
TAATTCCCCTTGTTTATAGGCTTCTTTCCTGTAAACTGAGCTCCGCTGCCTTCCTTAAAGTGCACTACCTGCCATAGCTATCAAGTCTGCACGCCTGCCGCGATGGTGATAAGACTCGTGTTATGGAAAAATACCATCCGCTATGCCGCCTTCCTGAAATAATGATGGCGTCCGATTAAAAGACAAATCTAAATTTTCGTGGCAACTATTTCCATGACGTTTACGGCTAACATGGCGCCTCGTTGACACAAACTCCTGATTAATTTATACTCTCTTCATCTCACTAGCGGAGGATCCGAATGCTTTACGCGCTTTTAGGGCTGAATGTTCTTCTTCTGGGCATTATCATTTTCCTGGTGCTTAAAAAAACAGCGCCGCAGGACAATGCAAAAATGCTGCAGGAGTTGAAGCAGTCCTTTGAATCCATGTCGTTTAAAACCCTGTCGGAACAGACAATGCTCGGCGAGCAGACGCTCGAGGAAAAGAAAAAACTCATAGACCAGCGGCTCGCGCAGATGAACGGAGACCTGGCGAAGATCCAGACCTCGCTCTCTTCTTTTGACAAGGAAAGCAGGGCTGGGTTTGATTCAGTGACAAAACACCTGAAACTTACCACGGAAACCACGGGAAAACTGCAGGAAGTGACGGGCCAGCTCAAGGAAGTCCTGAAGAGCACCAAGGCGCGCGGCCAGTGGGGCGAGCGCATGGCGGAGGATGTCCTGACCCTCGCGGGATTCATTGAGAACGTGAACTACCGGAAGCAGAAGGCCCAGGGCTCGGGTTCAAAGCCGGATTTCGCGTTCCTGCTGCCGAAAGGGCAGGTCGTGAACATGGACGTGAAGTTCCCCTTCGACAATTACCTCGCTTTTGTCGAGGCTGGCAGCGACCTTGAAAAGGACAATTACCGGAAAAAATTCCTGTCGGACGTAAAGGAAAAAATAAAACAGGTAACGACAAAAGACTACATAAGCCCCGAGGAAAACACGGTGGATTATGTCCTGCTTTTCATCCCTAACGAGCAGGTGTACGCCTTCATTCACGACGCGGACAGGACCATACTTGACGAGGCGTTGAGGAAAAAGGTCATCGTATGCTCGCCGCTCACCCTGTACGCCGTGCTCGCGGTCATACGCCAGGCAATGGAGAATTTCAGTCTGGAAAAGACCGCCAAGGAAATACTACAACTACTGGAGGCTTTTAACAAGCAGTGGGAACTATACGTGAAATCCTTTGACGCGCTCGGCGAAAAAATAGAGTCCGCAAAGGACGAGTACGACAAACTGACGACAACACGCAGGAACCAGCTGGAGCGGCCGCTGCAGAAAATTGATGATCTGAGGAAGCTTAAGGGAATTGAAGGGCCGAAGAGCGATCTCGTTGAATGATACTTTGTAAAGATACGGTTTGTTTAGCGATCACTGCAGCGCCACGCCCCCCGGCCGTGCATCCATTGTCTCTATCGCCCGCCGTAGCATAGCCGGTGAACCGAGAATGACAACCTTGTTCTTTGCGCGGGTGATGCCGGTATAGATTATCTGCCTGAAAAGAAGCGGCGTTTCGTATTCCGGCAGGACCAGCAGCACCTCGTCGAACTCCGAGCCCTGTGCCTTGTGCACGGTCATGGCGAACGCCGGCTCAAGCCCGGCGAGCCGGTCGATTGCGAAACTTAAATACCGGTTTCCACGGCGGAAAACCGCTTTCTGCCCGTTGTTCTTTTCCTGCACCACGATGCCGGTGTCGCCGTTGTATAAATCGAGCGCGTGGTGGTTAACGGTCATGATGACCGGCTGGCCGTAAAAGAACCCTTTTCCGCCGGCGATGTCCAGTTTGTTCCGCAGGGATTTTCCGGCCTGCCGGTTGATCGCAGCGCGGCCGCGCGGCCCCTCGTGGACAAGCGTCAGTATTCGCGATCTGCCAAGCATTGCGAACGCCGCATCAAGCGCCTTCTGACTTTCAGCCGCGTTGAGGTCAATTTCCCTGAGCGTCTTCAACAGATCACTATCGGCGACACCGTGCGTTTCCAGCCACTTTTTGATTGTATTCCCGCCTGTACCGTCATCCAGCTTCACGGTTTCATTGGTGCACCCGGTCAACAGTTTCAGCGCGTTCTCCGATTCCCCCTTATTTACAAACGCGCTTAACCGGGCGATCTCGTCCTCCCCGCCCCGGGCTGACGACCGGTATTTTTTTGTCAGTATGACCGTATGGTCGGCAAGCGGCCCGGCCTTTTTTATTTCGTCCGCGCAAAGGGCCATCGCATCCCCGTCACCCATCTCTTCAACAGGTACCTCCACCATAATTTTCTTAATCCACCCGGCAGTTTCTTTTATTACTGTCGGGTAACCGTCCAATTCTCTGAAACGTTCGGTCAGATCGCCGAGCACGGCACCTGCTTCCACGGACGGGAGCTGGTGCATATCGCCTACCAGTATGATCCGGCAGTCCGGCGCCGCTGCCCCTATAAGGGCGGAAAAAAGCGTCACGTCAACCATGCTCGCTTCGTCAACCACGATCACCTGGTACGGGAGAGGGTTGTTATTGTCGTAGTTCGCGCTGCCGTCCGGCCTGATGCCGAGCAGGCCATGGACGGTTTTCCGCTGGAGGTTTTTAAGCCCGCTGTCCCGGGGGTGCGCGAACCTTCCCGTATCAGCCGCGCGCTTCTCAAGGTTCGCGATCTCCCTGTCCACTATTTCACCCAGGTGCGCATTGGCCCGTCCGGTGGGCGCGCACAGCGCTATCCGGTCGGGTTGCAGGTCCGGGAAAACACGGACAAGCGCGCGCAGTAACTGGGTGACGACGCTCGTCTTGCCGGTGCCCGGGCCGCCGGAAACGATGAGAATTTTTGTGCGGAGCGCAAGCGCGGCCGCGGCAACTTGACGATAGTGAAATTTGTTGCCCGGCAGAATGGTGTCCGGGCCGAAAATCGAAGCGAACGCACTGACAACTTTTTTATCGTCTACCTCGTCAGGTTCTTTCCGCAGCAGTGTGCCGAGCTTGTTTTCGAGGTCGTTCACGGCCTTGTAATAGCGGGAAAATCCGGCCAACCCGCTGTTTTTATCAACGGCCAAAAGCGGCCAGCTTTCAAGAGCGGTCGCCGGGACAGGACCGGAGAGGGGCGTAAAATACGCCGGGTCCATAAAAAGAGCGTCGAGAATTTTACCGATACGGGTAGCCGCGTTTGTAACAACAGTCGCGCATTGATCGGAAAACGCGGAAAGTTGCTCCTGCTCTTTTTCCAAAATGTCCAGCCAGCCGTCAATGCTCGTTTTGGAAAGCGGAGCGAGCAGATACTCTTTTTCCGCGCGCGGCACCCCTTTTTCAAGCGCGGCCAGCACACAAAGGAAAACCGCCCGCGCATCATCCGCGCGCGCGGCGTCCTTGACGCTCCTGCTCAGCACGCGCGCCTGGCGCGCCGCAAGGGGCGTTATCAGCCCAGTCGCTTGCAGATAGATTTCCAGATTTTCAACCATCAGTACCGCTTTCTTCTTTTAGACTGTCGTTGCCCGCAGTTTACGAAGCGATTCCACACGCTCCTCGGTAAAGCGGGCGTCGTTTTCCGGTTCCGCTTTCCTGCTCCGCGTGTGACAGACGCCCCCTTCAAGCCCCCGCAGAAACACATACACCGACCCGCCGAGGTTCTCTGTGGGCTCATACTCTTTTCCCAGCAGCCCCCGAAGGTATTTGTCAAGCGCACGGCTGTATATTCTGGCCTGAAGGTCGTAGTGCCGCTCGCCGATACAGCCCTGTATCGTATTGTTGTCATAATTTTCCAGAACATCGCTTTTCCAGTCAAGCACGTAGTAGCGGTAGTTGTGCTTCGCGGTTTTGTTTTCGACGCGGAACACGAGGTCCATGTATCCGTGGACCCAGTCATTCCCCACGCCGAGCGTGAACTCCATTTCAGGAACGCGGTCTTTCTTTTCCAGCTCCGCAATGGCCGCTGTTCCGCCGCCCGGAAGTTCCAGCGGCGTCTCAAGCGCTCCCTTGACGTATCTTGCGGCGGCGGCGACCGCCTGACGAGAGGCATCGTCGTCCAATTTTCCAAGCACCCCGTTGCGCTCAAGGTATTTCCGGACAAGTTGTTCAAGAGTGTCTTTATTGTCAATCACTTCCCCGACCCGTTCTTTATCGGCGCCCAGCAGTTCCTCCAGCGCACCGTGCAGGGCGTCGCCGGTCTTGCTGCCGCCCGGGAGCGCAGGCCTTTGATAAACGGCCTCTTCCGGCCCCTCTTCTTCGCTTCTGTCAATAGCGCGCTCGATTGCGGTCCTGCTGCTGCTGAGTTCCGTGTAGCTCGTCTGGCGGCAGACCGCCCCTGGCAGGTTGAGACCGGCGATCCGCTGTTTTATTTCATCGGACGCTTTTTGGGCCTCCTCGGGCATTGTCCATGCCGGGTCAAGGTGGTCGTCGCTTTCCGGTACTGCACGGCCTTGCGCCGCCTGTTTTTCCCAGGAACCGGCGTCAAATTGAGGCAGTTTCCCTTCAGCAAGAAGGTGGAGGAGGCGCGGTGTAAGGTCCCTGTCCGGCCACCGTGAGGGCAGACTGCACGAAAGCCAATCCGCAGCATTGCCGCTGTCCGGGAGTGCTGCCACCTGCGCGGGCACGAACAGCATTGCCTGCGCCCGGGTAAGCGCCACGTAAAGCAGGCGGCGGCGTTCACGCGTTGACTGGAGTTCAGGTGGAGTTCTTTCTTCCGTGATACTATCGATTCCGTTTTTACCATTCCCCCATGACGTGACTTTTACCATTTCGTTTTCAAAGAGGCCTGAAAGGTCCTCCCCCGGGGCCGCCGGCAGAAAGTGACGTTTATGGTCGCTTCCAATCCACGCCGCCGCGGCCATGTTCTTTTTCGGTTTTTCCGAACTTCCGGGCACCGCGAAAACCACCGGAAACTCAAGCCCCTTTGCCGCGTGCATGGTCAGGACCCTCACGCTCGACCGATCGGTCGCCAGCGTATACAGGTTTCTGTCCTGGCCCGCGGATTCCTCTTCGTTAAGTAGCCGTTCAAGGTGCTCGACAAGCTGTTCGAGCGTGAAATTGTCCCGGCAGAGCTTTTCGACGCAGTAGTCAATTACCTGCCGCAGATCGGCCAGGTGGCGCTCGCCGTCGGCCAGCCGGATGAGCCGTTCCCGGACGCCGGTGCGCCGTTCGATGCTCGAAAACATCTGCGGCCAGTAATGCCGCTCCGCAAGAGCGGTCCACTCCTCAAGCGCGTGGGCGATGCACAGCCGGTCTCCCCTGCAGTGAGCGCCGCGCAGGCAGAACTCGAGATCTTTTTCCGGATCGATAGCGGCCGGACGGCGGTTGAAAAACCTGGTGAGCAGGGCGGCAAGCCGCGGCGCCGGTCCGCCCCCGCTGTGCAGGACCGCGCGCAGGATGGCGTGCAGGTCGCGGGCCATAGTCGACTGGAACACGCCTTCCATTTTGTATTTAACGGCCGGAATGCCGTCCTCCTGAAACCGCTCCAGAAAGGGCAGGGCCAAACGGTGCGACTCAACGATAACGGCGAAATCCCTGTAGTCAAGAGTTCTCTCTTCCCATGTTCTGCCGTTCGGCACCGTAATTTGTTTTCCGACCAGCGAGCGGATGACCAGCCCTGTCCAGCGGGCCATGGTCGAACGGCGAATGACGGCGCTTCCCTCGAGCGCCATTACCTGCACGGGTCTTTCCTTGAGCGCGACCGGCCTGCTGTCCGCACGCTCGGGCGGGCAGGCCACAAGGCCGCCTCTGGCGTCGTCGGGATAGGCGATCGTTTCGGCGCCGGACGCGGCGCCGTCAAAACCGAACCAGTCCGGTCCGCCCTTTTCGCTGCCGAGGACGGTATTGTATCCGTCAATTGTTTCCGGCAGCGAGCGGTAGTTGTTCACCAGACCGTATACCCGCCCCTGGTGCTTTTCAATCGCCGATTTCGCGTCAAGATAGCTCTGCACGTCCGCGCCCTGAAACCCGTAAATGGCCTGTTTGGGGTCGCCCACGATAAAAAGCCGCGGTCCGTTCCCGCCGGACCCATCAAGAAAAATCTTCTCAAATATTTTCCACTGAAGGGTGCTCGTGTCCTGGAATTCGTCAATGATACCGAAACGCAGGCGGGCGCGCAGCGAACCGCGGAAATTGTCGTTGCCCGTCACGGCCTTGTGCATGAGCCGCAGCATGTCCTGAAAGGAAACGAGCCCTTTTTCCCGCTTGGCGCGGTTCCAGCGGTCGCGCACAAGCTCTGCCGCGTCGCAAAGCAGTGCGATAAGCAGCTTGTTTCCTCTTTTTATTTGCAGAAACTCATGGGAAGGAATGGAATCATTGTATCCATGCAATTGCTCGAATAACGGGTGCTTCTGGGTCTGTTGAACTTTAAACAACTTGCTTCCGCTGTATTTTTTCAGGTTCTGGAAGGCCAGCGGGTTGAACGGCACGGCATTGTCAAGCTGAAATTGCCAGTTCGATACCCGTTGACGCAGCTCCGCGATCATATCGTCCTTGAAAAGGCCGTGCGGGTCTTGTATGATTTTTTTCATTACGCCGATGCACCCGTCAACGACGGACGCGAAACCTTTTCCGGCGTCGCAGCAGCCGCACGAAAGCGTTTTCTCCGAAAGAAGTTTTCGAAGTCCCGCGAGTTTCAACCCGCCGATTCCCCTTCTGTCCAGTTCCGTATTTTCCGTATCAAGCAGTTCCTTCGCCAGGGCAGCGATAGAATCAAAATGTTCCTGTTTGAGCCGCTCACCTTCCGCCAGCAGCCGCTCCAGCGCCCACGGGACAGTGGTTTCGGGATCCTGCCAGTCGGTGCGCATCGACGCGCGCAGCTCTTTTTCGAGGCCCTCCGCGTCGTCAACCAGCTCTGTTTTAAACTGCACGCCGGTCTCAAAAGGCCAGGTCCGCAGGAGCCGGAGGCAGACGCTGTGGATGGTGCCGATAAACGCTTCGTGCAGGTTGTTGAGACAGTTTTCCAGGTGCGCAATCACCGCTTCTTTACCGCCCTCGCCGTCATTCCGGAGCTCCCGTATGCGGTCCTCGAGCCCCTCGCGGATCCGCTTTTTAAGCTCGCCGGCCGCCTTGTCGGTGAACGTTACCAGCAGTATCTGGCGGAGGTGCACCGGATTTCCTTCCGGGCCGGGCTCCTCAAGGATCCGCAATACCAGCTTGACTATGGTGAATGTCTTGCCGGTGCCGGCGTGCGCTTCTATCACGCCGTGCCTGTGAAGCTCGATTTCTTTACTATTGGTAATGTTCTTTATATTACTCATGAAGCCATTTCTCCAGCAGGGGCGCGAAGCGGGCCTTGGCGCGCTTCCGCAATTCCTGATCACCCACCTTCGGGATGCGCGCATCCGTCAGTTTGAACGCCTCGAGGTAACAGCGGTATGCGCTGTGTTCGCTCTCCAGGTCTTCGGTCACGGCATCGGCGGTAATGTTGTCCCAATTATTTTTATACAGGTTTTCTATGGTCGCGAACGGCAGATGGTCGCTGCATCGCTCTTTCAGCATGATGGCAAGCAGATCAGCAAGCCATGCGTTGATCGCGTGGCCTTTTTCGCACTCTTCTTTCATCGCCGCCGAGTTGGTGCCGTTTTTTTTCTTGTCTCCGTCGCCGCGGTTCAATTGCACAAGGACTATTTTGAGGCCGTTATTTCCGGACCTCTTCTCAGCCATCCATTGCAAAACGCCGGCAAGCCACAGGTCAGGATTGTCCGCCGCGTTTCCCTCTTTTTTGATATGCAATATGGCGACTTTATCATTCCTGCCGGTCCATGTCCGCGGGACCAGCACGAGGGCATGTCTGCATTCGACAGCACACGGCCCGTTTTTTCCACAATCAACCGGCAATCCTCCGGCAACACCCTCGCGTCCCAGCGACAAATCAGCGTTCCGCAGCAGCCGGTGTTCCGGAAAATCCTCCCTGAGCGCCCGTGTTATCTCCGCGCATTCCTTCGCCCATTTCAGAAGTTTCTTTTTTTCCATGCTGCACAACTGCGCCTCTGGAGACTGCCCGCCGGCAATATGCCCGTTATACAGCCGTTCGGCCGCAAATGCCGCATCTTTTGTCAATTTTTCAATGTCTGTCTCTTCGTCTTTCCGCTCTTTCGGGAACACCTTGAATAACATTTCCTTCCAGACCGCCTTCTGGAGCGACGACAGTTCCAGCGCACCGGATTCCAGCGGTTCATCAACGGCGCCCATGGTCGCGGGCTGTTCGTCCAGTTCGATGCCGAGCGTCCTGGAGAGATGGTATTCGAGCGGATTGGCGAAAAACCCGGCCATGTGCGCGGCGCTCACGCGCAGGACCGGCCGTTCGGCCGGCGGCGTGCCGTCGGTCCCGTAGCGGTGGAGCGCCCGTTTACCTTTAACGAGACGGCTCAGCAGCGCCTCCGACGGGTCCCAGCTTCTCGTCCCCGGTCCCTCCTCCCGCACCACCCACGGGACCTGGCGCTCAACGGGACATCGCTCCTTCCCGTTTTCATCCTTGCGTACAAGTCCCTGGGATTTGAGATACGACTCGAGTTCAAGGATGACGCTTGACGGCTGGCGTTCCTCCTCTTTCTGCATGTCGCGGGCGCGGTACGACAGGACGAGGCGCTCGCGCGCCGCATGCAGAAGGTCAAGAAACGCGAAACGGTTGTCGCGCACCGGGTCGTTGTCGCCGATGATCCGCTGGTGCGAAAGCAGGGTCCAGCCCGGCTTGTCGTTCGTGCCGGGGAAAACCGCTGCGTCAAGGCCCAGGACGAAAATGACCTTATGCGGAAGCACCATTGCCGGGCGCAGGGGCGCGAAGGTAATGCCGCCGGTCCACGCCCTGGAATGCGCAGGCAGCTCTTCAGGCAGGCACTCCCTGACGAGGGCCAGGAACTCCTGCAGGGAGAGTACGCTACGGCCCGCCCTGCCGCTCTGGACGCAGATTGCCGTCAGGGCGTCAAGAAAATCCCGGCGCACCCGTCCCTCGGCAGCGGCATTCCGTGCCGCGTCGTCCGGAATATCGCTGAGCCAGAATTCCGCCAGAGCGCGCAGCGCGTCCACGGCCGCCGGTATTTCCTTCGCTTCGAGCGCGGCTTTGACCGCGCGCGTCCCCGTGCGCAGGAGTTCCACCAGTCCGCAGAACTGCTCCACGCTCGCGGCGTCGGAAGAGTTGAAATCACGGTACGGCGGGACCGGCAGGGACGGCGCGCTCCCGGCGCCGGCATTATCTAACGTCAACTGATACCTGAGTTTCACCGGGCCGGCCGCCAGCCCGCCGATGAGAAGGCGGGCCGCGCCGAGTTCAAAAGTGTGGGCGTCGGTCGCCGCCGGCCCGGCATCTCCCATCTCCTCCCGGTGTTCCTTATTATAACCCCGGAACACGCCGAGTTCTTCGGCCCACAGTTCCCACACCGCGACCTGCTCGGGCGGAACAGCGCGCGTTTTCCGGACAATCGGATTGCGCAGCAGCGCGAAAACACGCGCCCGGTCGAAAGCGCCTTCCATGACAGCGCAAAGTACCTGCATTCCCTGCGCAAAAACACTGTCGCTTCCCGGCGCGCCCAGAACGTTATAGGGGATATGGGCGGGATCGGACGGCGGGAACGCGCCGAAAACGCGCTCTATATGGGGCAGATAGGCTATAGGGTCAGGCAGATAGACCGCGACCTCGTTAAGAAATTTTATCTTCTTTTCAAAAACGAGATCAAGTATCTGCTCCCGCAGTTCTTCTGTTTCGCGCGCCGGGTCAGGAGCGGCAAGGACCTGCAGCGAGCCGTCGTCTTTCCATGCACCGCCGCCGGGCCGGTCGGGCAGACCGCTCTGCCGCCGCAGAAGCGCGAACTGCAGGGCATGAAGCAGGTCCTTCGGAGACTCGTCTGATTCAATCCACGGCGGGCTCGTATACTCGAAATTCCACTCCGCTTCCGGGCACCACAGATAAACATTCTCCTTGCCGGCGCTCCCCCAGAGCTCAAGCAGCCTCGGGTCTCTGCCGAACCCGGTCAATTCGCTTTTGTCATAGTCCTCCGGCTTTCTGGGTTTTATGCCGGCGGCCTCGGTTGTATTGTCCCATTGCCGGGGATACCTGCGGTTTCGCCAGGTATCAACGTCCTCCCAGAATTCGGCGCACGGGTTGGTGAGCAGGACATGCATGTCAACGCCCGGCATCTGTGAGATCTCAACGAGCGTTGTGCGGTGAAAGTGGCTCACCTTGGAAACACCGAACAGAAAGACCGCTCCGGCGGCAACATGCCACGGAGCCCCGCCGTTTGCAGGGGCCTCCCGCCGCAGACGATATAGTCGCGGAAGCGAAATGAAACGCTCCTGATTATCGCGGGAAGAGGCCGGGGAAACATGCAGGCACTCATTGACGCGACGGTAAAGATCCCGCTGCCACTTTTCATCGGCTTCCATGCTGCCGGAACAATGGCTGAAAAAGGCC
>Ga0315273_10013855_pt1 | contig 10384 bp, 7 predicted proteins | sample YL17G02_0_MG_FD_205753 | JGI IMG/M metagenome (GOLD analysis project Ga0315273, IMG submission 205753) | Sediment microbial communities from Yellowstone Lake, YNP, Wyoming, USA - YL17G02_0 | ecosystem: Environmental > Aquatic > Freshwater > Lake > Sediment | place: USA: Wyoming | collected... | reverse complement strand
CACGCGCTCTACGCCAAGGCGCGCAATACCAACGGCCACCATCCCCTCCAAGTCCTGTACCTGCGCGGGCGGGGACACTGGCTCGGCATGTCCCTGTTTCAAACCGGCCATGACCACGGGGGCGGTGATTTTGCCGTTATCGACGGCGAGTCGCCCGCCCCCGCGTTCCTTCACGGAGTCAATGGAGAGGACTATTTCACCTTCGCCTGGTTCGGGCGCGGCCAGCATCAGCCCTACGCGCAGGCGCTGACCAACGAAACCGGCCGCTACCGGCATCATTTTGAGAATCCCTACCCGTTTTCGCGTTCCTTCCAGTTAGAGTGGGGCGCGTTTCCGAACCTCCAGCCGGAAAGTGTGGCGGTGTGGTACCAGGATTCGCCCGAGGACACCACTCTGCGGCCGGAACATGGGGCCGCCTCCGAGTCGTTCGATGTTTTTGGTCCGGCGCCCATTCCTCTCGAAGTCAGCGCACGGAAGGGCGATCTGTTCGGCGTGCTTCCCTCCGTCGGCGACCTCGACGCGGGAAAGACATTCCTGGCGAGGAACGAGGGCGAGGAATTCACCTCCGGGTGGCAGCACGAAGTCTCCGCCGGACCTTCCTTGAACCTGACCTATATCAGCCGCTTCGGGGTCAGGGTCAACGGAGAGAAGTTCCTGGGCGGCAACGGCCACGCCTTCCTCGCCCGCAAACGCTTCACCGCGACAGCCCCTCGGATGGTGCGCGCGTACTTCAGCTTCGACGACCCGATTGAACTCGTACTGAACGGCAGGGTCCTGCTTGCCGAAAAGGAGCAGTCCAGGGGGTTCCAGACGCGCTCGGTCGAACTGCCGGTCCGCGCGGGCGAGAATGAACTCGTCGTTCGCCTCACCAACTACTTCAACCAGACCTTCAACTGGACCGGATTCACCCTCTGGCTGTCGGACGCGGCGTGGGACCAGTTGTGAGCGCGCTGGTCCACTGTGGGTATCGTAAACCTGATCGCTGAATGAGTCTCCCGTTCTGCTGGCAGGTTGAGAAGACATCGGGGTCCGCCCGCTTTTTACATTCCCGGTCACAACGTGCGCGCCGCCTTGAGGAAAGCTATTCCGCTTTACTGCGGAGTTCTCTTGGCTTTCCTGTTCCGCCCTCTGCTCAAGGCTCCCCGCTGCGATGATCTCTTTGCCTCATCCTTCTTCGACTCCGCGGATGAGTGGCAACCCGTGATGCCCGATTGGAGCTTTCGGAAACTCCTCGACAGCAGTGTCGCGCCAACCATCGTGGACGCAGAAACTCCGCACCGAGTAGAACAAGTGACCTGGCACTGCTGGTTGTGACACGTTACGGAACTTTACACGCCCACTCCAGAGGGTCGAAGGACGCAATTCGGGGCCATAGGTCGTTCCGATAATCCAGACTTCCGGAGCGCCCTGAGTGGACCGGATTGCGGTCCGATAACCCCTGCACGATCAAGGCATCTGCATCCGGCTCGGTTCGAGTACTTACGGAACGGCTTCGCCGAGCGCGTGCGCGGGGATTTCGTGTGGCCGCCGTAGCACTCCATGATCGGAAGCCGCTCTGGGATGACGACGGCACCCCAGGACGGTTCGCGACTACGAGTTGGGATTCAGTCATCGCCGTGGAAGGCAGGAAATAGCCACGTCGCGCGCAGCCGTCGGTGAATTGATTGGAGAAATGAGAAATGGTTTCTCCCAGGTCCGGGGGCCCGATACGCACCTCTCGGGCGTCTTCGTAAGCCAGCAGCGCCTTGCCGTCAACCTTGCGGCGGCCCACGAACATGGCCGGCAGCCTCGGAACGCCGGCAACTCGACCATGGGCTGAATGGCCACCGTGCCCTTCCTGACGCGGCCGGGTCTAGATCATTTGGGAGGTTTCGCACTCTGATTGGAGGAGTGCCAAACCATGGGTTTGCGATTGCAAATATTAATACTATATATATGTGAATACCCGGCCACCCCGGAAATTCCAGAATACAGCCACATGTGGCGACTAAAGAAAGAGTTACAAGTTCCGCAAGAGTTTCCAAAGAACTCCAAACGGGCCGTACCGGAATACCAGTTGAAATGACATACGATGCACGGGAGCGTGAAGGGCGCGACCCGCTGTCGGGCGTGGAGAGCGACAAAGCGCTCGACCAGGGGCCGATATGCCTCTCGGACACGGCGGGCCGGGTTCCCAAGCCCCCGCACTTGCGCTTCGGCGCCGATCCGCCCCCACCACGCCGTCCCGAGCACTTCTTCCCGTGGTAGTACGGGCTCAGGAAGCCAGGTCAGCCCTTTCAGATCGTCGTACACGCGGACGCCACCGCCGATGGCGCGGTCGCGTAGAATGCGCGCCACATCGTTTTGGCACGCCTACAGCGCGTCTCCCAGCCATCGGGTGACCTCACGACCATCCCCCGCTCGAACTGGAGCGCGTGGCGCGGCTTTTGGTGGCCGGCTTTTCGGTGTGGTCTGGCGGCCATTCTACGGGGACACCACGAGTCCGGACTGCCGGAATCCCCAAGCGACCGCGGACGGAATCCGCTTCTCCTCTGTGAGCGGAGTCCCGAGGGAGAGGATCAGGTCGAGCCCACGATCGGCGACGGGGTGCCAGGACGATGCGTGCGGCCGCGCCGGCGCCGGCAGGCTCGTCCGCCTAGACGATCAGCCCATGGATCTCGCTCAGACGGCCGCCTGCTTGCAGATGTCGCGGGTGCATCTGTCGAACGTCATCAACTGGAAAGTCGCGGGCGGACCGCCACTTCGGTATGCTTCTATCGGCCGTCGCATTCTGGTCAAGCAGCGGCTGCGCCTGGGCGCGCGGCGCGCTCCAATGTCGTTCTGGTCCTGTCGGACGATCACAGTTAACTCCCACGGTTGGTGTCAGGCAGGGCCTTGGTGTCTATTTGGTGTCGGTCACAAATGGCAACGGATGAGAGAGATGATAACGCGTGAGAGAATTGAGCCGCCGCGAAACTCCTTAGGGATGAGTGCGTTACGAGAAAGTCCCAGTTACTTCAACACGTTACGAAAGTTCCGAGATTCGAATTCCTTGTACAGATCCGCCACCCGGCCCGTCTCCGCGTCGCCCGGGTGTATCACCACGCGAAACCGTAACGCCAGCTTCCCGCCCGACGGCAACTTCAAGCGGCGCTCCTCCGCCTGCGGGTCGAACGCGTTTTGGCCGAACGGATTCAGCGCGAACAACCCGTAATCCCGCACGTGCCAGTAAGTCGGGTGATACTGGTTTTGCGGATGGTCGAAAATCGCCACGCCGAGTCTCTCCCCATCCACTTCGCCCGTGTAATCGACCCAGTCCGAACGCTTCCCCCACACGTTCGCCATGCGGGTTCGGCCGTCCGCGTCGGCTATCTTGCCGCCCTTCCTCTCGGTGAAGTTCTCGGCCAGCCGGATCGCGAAAGCGCCCTCCTTGGTGTCCCCGATGGTCACGTCTTGGGCGGCCGTGAGCGTGATGTGGAAGTCGATGGTCCGCCGATTCGGGTCCGGATAGAACACCATGTCGCGACTTTCCACTAAAAGCGTCTTCCCCTCCGGATCGCGCCATTCCATGGTGGCCGTCAGCGTGCCCGAGCGGTCGCCGTCTTTCCACACGGCGTTGCGCACGACGATACGGCCCATGCGCGGCTTGGTGTACGACGGATCGTTCTCCCAGAACTTGACGCCGTTGACGTCGTCATAGGAAAACCAGAGCCCGCGATGATGCAAATGATCGCGGCTTTCCCCGGGCACGACCTCCATCGGAAAACGGCGCGTTACGATCTTGCCCGAAGCGGACCGCAGCGGGGCCAGAAACGGCTTGTTGGCATCCGAGCCGTGGTTAAAGGTCGTGAAAGGCTTGCCGTCGATGCTGACGGCATTCTGGTCCGGAGCGAACCGGACCTGCGCGGAAAGGCACGCCCCCGCGGCCAGACAAAAAACCAGTGAGGATCGCATTTGCTTCGACTATAGCGAGTGTGGCGCTTGCCGGACAAGTGCGCCGGCCCGCCCGCGCGCAGCCACCGTCCGCCGGAGATATAATGGCGTCACATGCCGGTGAAAACATTCGCAGCCGCTCTTCTGTTGGCGCTCTCGGCCAGCGCCGCCCAACCGCCCCTGCCCGAGTTGCGCACCGAGGCAACCGACGGCGGCTCCGCCTTCATTATTCGGAACGTCTCGTCTCAGCCCCTCACCGCCTATCTCATCGAGCTGGTCAACTACCCCGGCAGCTCCTATTCGCTCTGGCAGGATGAGGCCGCCTCCGAACCCATTCCCCCCGGCGGCGAGAAGCGCATCCCCGTTACGAACATGACGGTCGGCGCGGCGCCCGACTATGTGAAGATGCAAGCGGCTTTTTACGCCGACGGAACCTCGAGCGGCATCCCCGAAAAGGTCGCGCAGTTCATCGAGCGCCGCCGCTTCAGCCTCCAAACCATCCGCGAGTTGATCGGCCGCCTCGAAAAGGCGCAGTCGGCCGGCACGCCGAAGGCCGCCCTGATCGCCGGCCTCAAACAATGGGCCGACTCGATCCCGCCGCCCACCCGAGCCAACCGCAACACCCAGACAGCCATCAACCAGGCTGCCGCCAGAACTCTCATTGCGGACGCCGCCGCCCGGCTCGACGCGCGCTCGCCGGATGACGCGCTCACCGGCCTCCGCGCCTCGGAACGCGCCCTGGCCGCCAGCAAACCGGCTCTGTAGCCGCGCAGGCCGTCTCCGGGCGGATCGCCGCCCGGCAGGATCACGAATCGTTGTCAATCTCGCCGGCAGTTCGCCGCCCGGCATGGGATAGTCCGCGCCCGTGGGCGAGCGCTGCGAGGAAACCTCGCATCGGCCGGCCTTCTCCTCGCCTGGCCTGTTCCAGTCCGCGGCCGATCCCGCGAATACTCTCCAGGAGTTCGCGATCATCGAGGAGCTTCTGATACCCTTCGGTGCTCTGCACCACAACCTCGGCCTGGGCCGGGCTGGACCGAGCGGGCTGGACCGGGCCGGGCGGGGCGGGGCCGCGCCGGGTCGGGCTGCATCCACCGGCAGCCGGGGCGCGGCGCGGCTATTCGGCCCGGGCCGCGCCCCAGACGTCCCGGAAGAAGGGGTTGATGTCGGATGCCTCCTGGGGGCCGACCAGGACGCGCCAGCCGTCGCCCAGGGCGTCTTCGAGTTCGCCCGAGATGACGGAGACGTAGCCCGGAATGATCACCGTGCGGTGGCTCACCCGCTCGGTGGCCTGCATCGCGCGGAGGGCCTTGGCCACGCGGTCGCCGGAGAACTTTCCAGCCGACCAGGCGGTGAGCACGCTCAGCCCCTCGGCCTCCACGACGGCCAGATGACTAGCCAGGCCCGAGGCTTCCAGTTCCGATGAAACCACGAAGTAAGTCAGTGAGAAGTTAGTTGTAACCAGGAGCGGCGACTTACTATCCGGTTCGCCGATGGGATAGACGCCCGCATCCATTTGCAGCGGTTTCTGAGGGTCGGTGTATATATTCTGCCTCAAGGTCCACAGCGGCAGCCAGGTTTCGTCGCCGTGATCCGTCAGCGCCAGCAGCGACGCGAACTTAGTAACTCCTATCACAGCCTTCTCGAACTCACCGGGGCCGGCGCGCAAGAATATTGGATGGCCCAGACCGGGATGGATCCGGTCGAGCGCGCCGCGCCGGATGGCGCTCAGGCTGTGATGCAGCGCGCGCGCGCCGCCGCCGGGCGGCTCGAGCAGAATGTCCGTGACGCCGGCGCGCGTTGCTTCCACGGCCGCCGCGGCCAGTTCCGAAAGGTCCGCTCCCGAAACCACCAGCGGGATGGAGAGCCGCGCGGCCAGGCTCACGTAGGGGCCCAGCGGCACGCCCGCGGGCGGCGCCAGCAGCGGGCGATGATTCTTGATTGGCTCCGCCATGGCGGCGGCGCCCTCGGGCGTTGCGGCCAGCACGATCACAGGGAAACCGCACCCGGCGGCCGCGGCGGCCAGCGCCGGCGCCCCGGGCCCCTCCGCTATCGCCACGCCGTCCACCTGAAACACTTCGCCGGCCCGCTCGATGCGCAACGCGCGCCAGCTTTCCAGCGAGTCCGTCGCATTCAGCAACCGGAACAGTCCGGGCCGCCGCACGAAAGTCTTCTCATGGCGGAAGAAGACGGTTTCCTCGCCCACGGTTATGGCGCGTTCCCCGCGCCCGATGGTGACGCCGCGGATGGGCGGCGCGGAGGCCGCTCCCAGTGCGGCCTTGGCCGCATCTGACGCGTACGGGCACTTGTCCAGCGATTCCTTTCCAGCCGCCAGCTTCATCGCGAAGGCCAGGCAAGTGGGCACTCCGCACTCGCGGCAATTGGTGTTGGGGAGCAGCTTAAAGATCTGCAGACCGGTCAGCGGCACGCCTCACCTCCAAACCAGGAATCCAGCAGCTTGCGCAGCCGGGCCAGCGAGGCGGGATGGCGCAGAACCAGGACCTCGGCGCCGGCCTCGATCAGCGACAGCGCGGTGGCGATCTCCCAGTTGACGCCGCACTCAACGCCCGAGACCTTGACCTCTTTCGCTTTCCAGGTTTCCGGACCCACCAGGCAAATCATGGGGATATTCAGCATCGCATCCCCTCCCAGCGCAGCCAACCGGATTCGCTCCATGACCGAGTAAGTGTACTCCAAACCGTAACCTAGCCCGCCAGTAAGTGGATCGATCAGAATGCGATTGGGGTCCATGTTAGAGTCCGCCAGCAGGATATTAAGCTGCTTGGCGATGTTCATGTCGATGGGGCTTTCGGCAACCAGCACATGGCCGTAAGCCACGGCGACGGCCGCCAGGGTCTTGTACTCTTCCTGGCAAGCCGAGTGAAGCACGAGGCCCTCGCCCGTGCATTCTTCGGCCACCCGCGCCAGCACGTCATTCTGCTTCCGGCTCGCGCCCGGTCCCTTCACGATCAGCGGAACGCTCACGCTGTCGAGCGCCGCGCGGACGTCCGCGGCGGCCTGTTCGGGAGAGCGATTCCCGCGGTCGGGGTGGGTTCCGGCGAGGTGCAGCATCACCAGGTCCGCGTCATGTTCTTCGACCGCGCGCCGCGCCTGGCCCGCCGGGTCCGCATCGGAGATCTCCAGCGCCAGCGCCGGCCGATTCGGGAAATTGGCTTCGAACGTATGCAACGGCAGGCCGTTGCCGCCGCCCACCGTCAGCGCCCGCCGGCTTCCCGACCCGAGGGTCACCGTACGGATGGCGCCGGCCCATTTTTTCGGTTTCAGGTCCAAAGTCATATCAGATCATTTCACCCATCTCGAGCGCGGGGTGCTCGACCGCCGCCAGGTGCTCGATGAGCGGCTCCAGTTCGGTACACACGGACTCGTCGGCGATCTTGTCGTAGAGATCGGGCTTCCCGATCGCTTCACAGCGCTCGCGAAGCGCGTCGCCCAGTCTCTGTTTTATCTTAGTGGTGGTCCAGACCAATCGCGCCAGCCCTCCATCGGCGCTGATGAACTTCCTCGACAGGATGTAGAGCGTGCCGATGCCGATGAAGCCCGGCGTCTGCTGGCCGCCTCCGGTCATCTCGGCCAGAGAGGAGAAGGGCATTCCCACCGGAGTCTGTCCCTGGTACTCACGGTCGACCACCATGATGCCGCCGGTGCCCGGGAGCACGCACGCGATGCACTCGAAACAACCGCAGGAGGTCATTGGATCGTTGATCATGGAGTAGGCCGAAAAGCGCGAGAATGCGCCGTTCGAGGCGTTCTGGATGAAGTCGTTGACGCCCTTCCACTGGCCCAGGACGGGATCGGTCACCTCGACCTTCTTGACCGGAAGATTCCCGCCGTGCGGGTTGATCTCGTAGGCCGCTTTTCCGTCCAGCCAGTTGTAAGCGCCGCACAGACCGGGGCGCTCCGGCGTGATGATGCAGACGTGATTGGGCGCATAGCTCTGGCAAAGGGCGCAGGAGTACAAGATGTCCACGGCCTCGTCGGTCAGAGCGCCCATGCGCTGGTCCCGATGTTGATAGGCGGCGATGGCGGAAGGGTAGAGCTTGTCGACTTCGCCGGGGTCGGTGAACAGGGTTACTTGAACCTTGTCGACGATGGCCGGGAAATCGTTTTTCAACTTGTGCAGCAGGACCGTGCCCAGGTGCTCGATTTTGAACCCGGCATCCCGGGCTTTCTTCGAGATCCGCAGCCACACCGTATCGCGCTGCCCCAGGTGCATCACGCCCATCGGCTCGGACAGGTAGGAATGAATGTGACGCTCGAGAATGGATTCGAACTCGGGCTGCATCTTGCGGCCGGCCATCTCGACATAGATGGCCAGGGGCAGGCGCGCTAATTCCGGCACGTCTTTGATCTCGGGGCCGACGACGCGGATGAGCCCGTCCTGCAACTGGTCCATCGGGCGGCTGGTGAGATATTCGAAGCAGCGGGTGTACTTGCCGCCGAACTCGATGGCCAGATCTTCCTTGCGGACTCTCTCGCCCTCGAAGGCGGGTCCGTGGCGCACGGGAATCGGGATGTGGACGGTCTTGATCTTCACACCGCGCACCTCGACGGCGCGCGACGGCATGTCGCGGTGCGCCACGTTCGCGACGACGTGTTCGTATTCGCAGATACCGCTGGGCAGGATCTCGGGGATATCGGTATCGGCGATCACGGGGAAGCCGAAATTGATCGCGCCCGCGGCGGTGGCGTACTTCTCGTCGTCCACTTCGCCCAGCGCCAGGACGAAAGCGAACACGCGCCGCTTGTTGTAGAGCAGGATCTCGCGCGATTCCCTCAGCCCGCCCGGCTTGAGCCCGCCGAAGGTGAACGCGGCGCGGCAGGCGAAGCCGAGTGCGTGAACGATGGACGACGTATCGGGGCCATAGGGAACCAGAAAAGTTTCCCAGTTCATTTCGACGCGGCGGCGGTTGAGCTGCGCGGCCATGGTCTCGCCGGCGGTGTTCGATCCCATGAAGACCAGGATGTTGCGCTCTTGCAGATCTCGCGCCAGTTGCTCGGCGACCTCATCGTTCGGCAGAGCGCCCACGCACGCCGCGAAACCCGGCATGCGGCCGTCCACGAGCTTGATTCCCTGCTCGCGCAGGATGCTGTCGGGCGTGGGCCCGAGCCAGAAATCGGACGCCAGCGGGATGCCGCACAGCGGCTTCATGGCCTCGACCGCTTCGTGGGCCACCAGCGTGGCTGCGCCGGCGTCGAGCGCCCCGCCCAGGTAGGGGAGCCAGAGTTGCTCGGTGGGCATGGCGGGCAGCCAGCCGCGCGCGATCCAGAGGACCTCCTCCAACTGGCCCAGTTTTTCGACCCGCTTTCCGGTCAGCGTGAGGATTACCGGCAACGCGTAGGCGGTTCCGGGGAACTCGACGCCTTTGTCGCGGCCGTGGCGGTTGATGGTCTCAGACAGCATCGTCTCGGCCCGGTCCATGCATTTGTAGGCGCCGCGGATGGCTGCGGTTGCGATGATTCTAGACATTGGGTGGGTTACTCCCTTGTTCGCTCGCTGGCCCGAGGAGTGACACAGCCTAAAGGCTGTGCTACCTCACAGCCTGAAGGCTGTGCTACCGTGTCTGTCCGGTAGCGGCGGTAAAAGAGGCCGGCGCCGGAGATGTCGCCGTAGAGGATTGCTCCGGCCAGGCGGCCCTGGTAGTGGACCAGCTTGCGGTAGACTCCGTCGCGGTTGGCGAGCACCTCGGCGGTTGCGCCTTCGAGGCGCTCCGGGCGCACCTCGCCGATCGAGATGACCGGCACTTCGAAGAACCGCGAGGCGTTCATGCGCAGGGCTCCGGCCGATGGGCGGTCTATTCCCACGGCTGTGCTTCCGGCGGCGCGGCCGGTTTCGTAGGCTATCGGCCAGATCCCGCTGATGGATGATCGGCCGGTCAGCGGGTCGATCGTTTCGGCGCAATCGCCGGCGGCGAAGATTCCTGGCACGCTGGTTCGTCCGCACAGGTCGGTGACGATTCCGCGCCCGATCCGAATCCCGCTGCCATCGAGCCATTCGACATTGGGCTTGATCCCTTTGCCCACTACTACCAGGTCGGCTTCGATTTGTTCACCGTTGTCGAGACGTACGCTTTCGACCCGCCCGTTGCCGGTGATTTCGACGGCGTCGCGGCCGGTGCGGATGGTCAGGCCGTGGCGGATGAATAACTCGGCGACGCGCCGGCCGGCTTCGGCATCCACCATTTGCGAGAGCAGCCAGGGAGAGGCGACCACCACGGTTACCTTCATGCCGCGCGCCAGCAGGGCCTCGCAGGCTTGCAGGCCGACGTTGCCGCCGCCCAGCACCACCGCGCTCCGGCCGGGCTGGGCCAACCTGTCGATTTCTTCGAGATCTTCGAGATTTCGGAGCGAGCAGGCGCCCGCCAGGCCCGCGGCGGGGCGCGCGCCGGTGGCCAGGATGAGCCGGTCGTAAGTCAGTTCGGTGCCGTCGTCGAGCGTGAGAGGTCCCGCGTCCGGC
>Ga0315273_10013854_pt1 | contig 10384 bp, 8 predicted proteins | sample YL17G02_0_MG_FD_205753 | JGI IMG/M metagenome (GOLD analysis project Ga0315273, IMG submission 205753) | Sediment microbial communities from Yellowstone Lake, YNP, Wyoming, USA - YL17G02_0 | ecosystem: Environmental > Aquatic > Freshwater > Lake > Sediment | place: USA: Wyoming | collected... | reverse complement strand
GCCTCCGCCTTGGCCCTACCGCCGGACCTCCATGCTTCGGACGCCGCAGCGCAAGACCATGTCTCGCAAGCAGTCGTTATACATAAACGGCGACTTCAGGTTCTTGACGCGGATGTTCCATCGCAGCGAAGCCGTGTTTCTCCGGTAGGCCGCGAGAACGTCGCGGCTGCCGGCCTGGACGGCCTCGGCCAGGGCCAGGGCGCTGCGGAACGCATAGCTGATGCCCTCGGCGGAACTCGGGCTGATCCAGCCGGCCGCTTCGCCGATAAGGGCGATGCCTGCTTGCCCCGTGCAGATGTGCCGGGTGCTCGTCGGCCGCAGGAGCCAGCCCCCGTGCCGCCGCAACCGGCGCTCGAAGCGGAAGCCGAACACGGCGAGCTTTGCCTTCAGGCGCTCGAACCGCTCGGCGGCCCCGCGGCCGGGTTCAAGCGCCGCCCCCACAACAAGCCCCTCTTCCTTCGGGATCGTCCACGCATAGAAATCGGTGATGTCGCGGTCGAAGATGGCGCTGAAGTGCGGCAGCGTCTGCGGACAGGCGAACCACTCCTGGATCGCGAGGTATCGCTTCGGCCACGGCGCCTGCGGAAACGCAAGCCGCCGCACGCGCGATCCCGCGCCGTCGGCCCCGACCAGGAGCCGCGATTGCTCCCGATACTCCCTGCCGCCGCAGGACAGCGTAAGCGTGAAGCCCTCCGGGCGGCGCTCGAACGACTCCAGCCGGCATCCGAAACGGACGTCGACCTGCGCCGGCACCAGCGACACCAGCCAGCGGTCCAGCTTGCCGCGGTCGAGGTTGATGTAGTGCCGCTGGTAGTAGCGCTCGCGGCCCGTCCGCAGGTCGAGGGTCCGGACAACGAAGAGCTGCGGCCCGACGAGGACCTCGCGCGGCAGCCCGAGCCCCTGCCGGGCAAGCATCTTCTGGCCGTCGGGCGCCAGAAGGCCGCCGCAGCACTTGCCAGCCCCGCACGCCGAGACCGGCGAATCGACCGCCGTGGGCCGACGGTCAATAAGAAGGACGCGGCGCTTGTCGCCGATCATCCGCGCCAAGGCCGACCCGGCCGGGCCGGCCCCGATGATGGCCACGTCATAGCCGGCGCCGCCTGGCGTAACCATGAGTCTCTTTCGGGGCCGCCGCGCGGAGCAGCCCGGCCCATGTCTACACTTCGATCCTTGCCTCGGTGCCGATGAGGTCGCGGTTGGCCTCCAGGAGCGGCTCGATGTAGTTCTCCAGGAACTCGTCGACCTGCTCGGGCGCGCGGCCGACGAAGCCCAGCGGATTGAGCTCGGCGTCGATGTCGACCTTGGCGAAGAGCGGGTCGGCCTTCAGGCGCTCCAGCAGGTCGTTGCGCTCGCCGTCCATCTTCACGCGCCGGGCCGCCTCCTGGCTGTGGCGCCGGATCGCCTCGTGGAGATGCTGGCGGTCGCCGCCGGCCGTCACGGCCGCCATCAGGATGTTCTCGGTGGCCATGAACGGCAGCTCCTCGGCGATGTGCGCCGCGATCGTCTTCGGGTAGACCACCAGGCCCTCGACGATGTTCTGGTAGAGGCGCAGGATCGCATCGGCGCAAAGGAAGCCCTCGCCGATGACGATCCGCCGCGCGGCCGAATCGTCGAGCGTCCGCTCCAGCCACTGCTCCGCGGCGGTGGCGGCGGCGGCCGGCTCGAGGCTGATGAGCACCCGCGCCAGGCCCGTCATCCGTTCCGACCGCATCGGGTTGCGCTTGTACGCCATCGCCGAGGAGCCGACCTGCGATTTCTCGAACGGTTCCTCCATCTCCTTCTTGTTCGCCAGCAGCCGCAGGTCGTTGGCGAACTTGTGGGCGCTCTGCGCGATGCCCGAGAGGACCGCCAGCACCTGCGCGTCGACCTTGCGGCTGTACGTCTGGCCGGTCACCGGCTGGACGCTCTCGAAGCCCATCTTCTCGGCCACGAGCTGCTCGAGGCGCTCGACCTTCTTGTGATCGCCGTCGAAGAGTCGCAGGAAGGATGCCTGCGTGCCCGTGGTGCCCTTGATGCCGCGCAGCCAGAGGTTCGTCCGGGTGTAGTCGATGGCCTCGAGGTCCATCACCAGGTCCCACAGCCAGAGGCAGGCGCGCTTGCCCACCGTCACGAGCTGCGCGGGCTGAAAGTGCGTGAAGCCGAGCGCCGCCAGGGCACGGTGCTCGGCGGCAAACTTCGCGAGGCGGTCGACCACCGTGACCAGGCGCCGCACGAGCAGCGCCAGGCCGTCGCGCATGGCCACCAGGTCGGCGTTGTCGCCGATGTCGCACGAGGTGGCGCCGAGGTGGATGATCGGCTTGGCCGCCGGGCACTGCTCGCCGAACGCGTGGACGTGGGCCATGATGTCGTGCCGCAGGTCGCGCTCCAGGGCCTCGGCCCGCTCGAAGTTGATGTCGTCGAGGTGCCCGCGCATCTGGGTGAGCTGCTCGTCGGTGATCGGCAGGCCCAGCTCCTTCTCGGCCTCGGCCAGGGCCAGCCACAGCCGCCGCCAGGTGCGGAACTTCTGGGCCGGGCTGAAGATCCTCGACATCTCCTCGCTGGCGTAGCGCAGGACCAGCGGCGAATCGAACCGCTCGTAGCTGCTCGCGTCGGCACTCATCGTCGAACTCCGCATCGGTTCCGGGTGGACCGTGTCAGCATACTTGCCGCCGAGGCCGCCCGCCAGAAAAACCGCGCGAACACCGTAATGCATCGCTCTTGGGGGGGTGACACGGCCACGCGCCGTTGCGTGGCCGTGCATCTCAGCCCATCGCAGAACACGGCCACGCAACGGCGCGTGGCCGTGCCACCCGGCAATTGGGCGCCGCGCTAGACACGTAGGGGCACGGCATGCCGTGCCCCTACCGCACGATGCGCAGGGCGATCTCGTCCGGGCACGCCGGCGAGGCGAGCGTCTTCGGACCGCCCGCGTGGTCGAACTTCTCCGCCTTCTCGACGGCCCCGGTCAGCGTGCTCACCCACTCGGCCTTATATGAGCCGGCGGGAAGGTCGATCACAAGGTCCGCCTGCCTGGCGCCGCGGAGGAAGATGGCGTACTGCTTCCCCGGCTCGACAAGGGCGCGGGCGGTCGCCTTGGGCGGAACGCCGCCCTTGATCACCGCATTGTCGGGCGCCATGCGCACGAAGTCGAAGCCCTCGATGAACGCCTTGAGCACCGCCAGTTGCTTTCGCAGGTTCACGCCGCCCCCGCCCGGCGCTTTCGGCTCGGCGGTGCCGTCGAAGTTGTCGCGCCGGAACGAGTAATCAAGATTGCTGTACACCGCGCCGCCGGCCATGATGAAGTCCCACGCGTCGGGCCGGTACGGCACGTCGGCCGAGCCCTTGAAACCCGTCTCGTCGTCGGCGATGGCCCGCGCGAGGCCGTAGTTCATCGCCACCGCGTCGGGCGGGCTGCAATAATGGAAGTTGAAGATCGAGACCGCCGGGTTCGGGTCCGCGATCTTGCACGACCCGTTGGCGATGTTCTGGGCGATGAGATGCTTCTGCGGCAGGCCCGCCTCGGCCTCGACGATCGCGTCGGCGATCTTCTTCTGCCACTCCAGCGTCACCCCGCCGAAGTATGGCTCGTTCGAGATCTCGAAGTACACGTTGTCGAACGCGCTCGCCTCGGCCACCAGCTTCTTCGCCGCCGCGATCTGGAACTCCAGAAGCCGCCCGTTCTTCAGCGTGTGCACCTCGTCCTTCTTGAGGTCGCCGACGCCGTTGACGTTGTTGGCGGCGTTCATCGGGCTGGCCTTCCACAGCCCGTCATCGTACAGCGGGCAGAAGAGGACCAGCTCGACCACGATGCCGCGCTTCGACGCCTGGGCCAGGAAATCCTTGAGGCGCGCGAAGTACGCCTCGTCCCACTTCGCGAGGTCGAACTTGCCGCCCCCGTCGAAGTACCCCGGCGTGGCGCTGCGGGCCCACGGGCCGATGTACCGGTTCGGCAGCGGCGCGAGGGTGTTGCCCGTGATGCCGAACGAGCCGGGGACCTCGCGGTAGACGCCCGAGAACGTCCGCGTCAGGTTCAGGCCCCTCGCCTGGATCTCGTCGAGGTAGCGGACGTAATCGAAGTCGAGGTTCAGCACCGCCCCGTAGTGCTCGCCCGAGGTGATGAGGACCGCGGGCTTCCCGCGGAAGAGGAAGTAGTGCGGGTTCTGCGGGTGCAGGCGCAGCGGCTCGGCCGCGGCACAGCCGCTCCCCGCCGCCAGGACCGCCATCGCCCCGACCAGCGCCGCCAGAAGACCCAGCTCCGTGCCGTGGATCATGAGCGCCTCCTCCCGATCTCGCGGGTGGCATACCCCTGGGCTCAGTATGTCCTCTGCCGCCCACGGCCGCAAGCGTTCTCGCGCGCGAATCGCTTGACCCCGCCCGCGCGATGGATACCATGAGCGCCACACGTAAGGTGCGTATGGTGTGGCATCCGTTCACGTGCCGCGGCTCAGCAAGCAACCGTACGTGCTTGGCGCGGCACCCGATTGCCGGGTGGCATGGCCACCCACGCTGGACACGCAAAAGCAACCCGCGGCACCCGAGAAGAGGAACGACATGGTGGAAGAAGCCATCGCCAAGGCGGCGGTCCTCATCGAGGCCCTCCCCTACATCCGCCGGTTCCGCGGCAAGACGGTCGTCGTCAAGCTCGGCGGCTCCTTCATGGACGTGCCCGAGGACCTGGAGGCCGTCTGCACCGACATCGCCTTCATGCGGGCCGTCGACATCGACCCGGTGGTCGTCCACGGCGGCGGCAAGGCCATCACGCGGGCGATGGAAGACGCGGGCCTGAAGGCGAAGTTCGTCGGCGGCCTGCGGTACACCGGGCCGGAAGAGCTGCGGATCGTCGAGGACGTGCTGGCCACCGACATCAATCGCCAGATCGTACGGCTCCTGGAACAGGCCGGCGCCAAGGCCGAGGGCCTGACGTCGAAGACGCGGTGCCCGCTCAAGGCCGAGCCGCTCGCGGCCTCGGGCGGGCCGGACCTGGGTCTCGTGGGCAAGGTGATCGGGGTTGACGCGCTCCTGCTTCGCGGCCTGTGCGACCTGGGCACCATCCCCGTCATCGCCCCGATCGCCTGCGGCGTGCCCGTGGCCCAGACGCCCTTGTCGGGGCAGCCTGCACAGCCGGGGGCGGCTGTGCCGCAGAAATACAACTGCAACGCCGACGAGGCGGCCTCGGCCGTCGCGCGGGCCCTGGAGGCCGAGAAGCTCGTCAACGTCTCCGACACGCACGGCATCCGCGAGCGGCCGGACGACGAGGCGAGCCTCCTGTCGCACATCTCGGAACCCGACGCCCGGCGGCTCCTCGCCGCCGGCATTATCTCCGGCGGCATGATTCCGAAGGTCGAGACGCTCCTGGAGGCCCTGAAAGGCGGCGTCAAGCAGTGCCACATCGTCTCGGGCCGCGTGCCCCACTCGCTCCTCCTGGAAATCTACACCGACAGCGGCGTCGGGACGGAGATAGCACCATAATTGCAGATTTCAGATTTGAGATTGCAGATTGAGCGGCGCATCGGCCACGAGCCCGCCCCGGAAGCGGCGCATCGCGTACGAGCCCGCCGCGGAAGCGGCGGGAGACACCCAAGGAGGCCGATGTCATCCGCCACAGGATCGCGCCAGCCGACCGGCCGCGCGAGGAGATTAGGCGATGGCCAGCCATGGGGGGATGCCGGAACATGGTCCGCATGCTGCCGCGCCTGCCGATATCGTGGGCGTGCGGCCCCCGGGGGAACCGCGTCACGGCGCGGTTGAACTCGTCTGGCACTCCCTCGTGGGGGCGCGTTTTCATGTCTGGCCGCTGGCCAAGATCACCTGCTATGCAGGCGCCATCTACCTGCTCGCGGGGGCTTTACTGTGCCGCCCCTACAACTACTTCCGGGCAGGCATGCCCTGGTGGCTCGGTCAATTACCCTCGCCCCTTCTCCTGCCGCTGGCGGTCCCCCTGTTCGCGGGCTACGCCTATGCCTTCCTGCTGGAGCTTGTCGGACACCGCCCGAGGCCAAGAGTGGTCCTGCGAGCATTCACGGATCGGCGGCTCTACCTCAATGTCCTCATTGCAGGGGGTGTGCCGTACGCAGTGTCGGCGGTCATCACGTTTCTAGCAGCGCTCGTCTTCCCGTATTTCCGCGAGCCGATGCCCTATGGCGCCGCGCTGGGCACCGCGTTGGTCTTCCTGATTCCGGACACGCTGGCCCTTGTGGCGACGCTGCCCTTTGCCTTTGCGGGAATCGACGCCCTTGCGGCGGGCCATCCGTTTCACGAGGCTCTGAAGCGCAGCATCGGCTTCCTTGTCAGGCAGTGGCGATTGTTCCCCGGCTCTGTCCTTGTGTCATTTGCCTACGGGATCATCTTCAATGCGTTGCCATTCGCGTTCCAGTTCTGCCCGGGAATGTCCAAGGGAGCGCTGCTCGGTTCGGAGGGAGGTCTTAGCACACTCGCGCCCTTCGCATTGACCGGCCTAGCACTCATTTGGGTCGTGCTGGACACCATAGTCGTCGTGTTCTTCTACCGCGAGTTCGTCTGGCGCGAGCGCGAGGCCGCCGCCACGCCCCCGCAGGCTTGATTCCCACCCCAAAGTAGCGTAACCTCAGCCGGCAAGAGGGGATCACCCGCCGCTCGCGGCGGGCTCAAGAAGGGCTTCGCGTATGGCCAGGACGATTCGATTGGGCGTGCTCCTCTCGGGCGGCGGGCGGACGCTGGAGAACCTCCTCGAGCGCATCCACGCGGGGGCGCTCGCGGCCCAGGTGGCCGTCGTCATCGCCTCGCGCCCGAACATCCGCGGCATCGAGATCGGCCAGGTGGCCGGCATCCCCACCCACCTCGTGCGGCGGCGCGATTTCCCCGACGTGCACGCCTACTCCGACGCGATGACCCGCATCCTCGACGACGCGCGGGTCGACCTCGTCTGTCTCGCGGGGTTTCTCTCGCACTGGATCATCCCCGATCGCTACGCCGGCCGCGTGATGAACATCCACCCGGCCCTGCTGCCCGCGTTCGGCGGCAAGGGCATGTACGGCCACCACGTGCACGAGGCGGTGCTGACCCGCGGGTGCAAGGTCTCGGGCTGCACGGTCCACTTCGTCAACAACAACTATGACGAGGGCCCGATCATCCTCCAGCGGCCCGTGCCCGCGTACGCCGAGGACACGGCCGACGACCTCGCGGCCCGGGTCTTCGTCGAGGAGTGCATCGCGTACCCGGAGGCGATCCGCCTGTTCGCCGAAGGCCGCCTGCGGATCGACGGCCGCGCGGTCCATATCGACGATCCGAAATATAAGCGCCCATGAGTACGCTCGTCACCAAACCCGCGCGAGTCCTCAAGGCGGCCGCCCGCGAGGTGGCGTGGCCGGCCGACGCCGAGGGCCTGTTCCGCCGCCTTGCCGCGCGGAGTCGCTGCGCGTGGCTCGATAGCGCCGGCGGCCCGCCGACGCTGGCACGGTGGAGCGTTCTTGCCGCCGAGCCATCGGCCATCTTCGCGCACGAGGACGACGTAACGAGCCTGCGCGACGCCGGCGGCCGCGTGCTCCTGGAAACGCGCGGGCGGCCCATGGAGGCCCTGCGCGAGGCGCTCGCGTCCGTGGCGGTCGATGCGGGCGGCGCCGCGGCGGCGCTTCCCTTCGGCCCGGGGTTCTACGGCTATCTGTCGTACGATCTCGCCCCGTACATCGAGCCGACCTCCGGCCTGAGCCCCTGCCGCGACATCGCGCTGCCCGACCTCTGGTTCGGGCTGTACGAGGCGGTGCTGGTCCTGGACCACCTGGAGCGCCGGGCGCATCTTGTCGGCGCTCCGGGTCCGGCGTGGGAAGTGCTCAAAGAAGCCCTGGCGCATGAGCTTGAGCGCGGCGGGTCAGGAGACCCGCCGCGCACGACGTTGGACCCGCCGCGCACGAGGGCAGGCCCGGGCGCAACACACAACATGACCCGCGAGGAGTTTCTGCGGGCGGTCGCGCGGGCCCGCGAGTACATCGCCGCCGGCGACATCTTCCAGGTGAACCTGAGCCGGCGCCTGACGGCGCCCCTGGCGGGGCCGGGCGACCCGGCGGACCTGTACCTCCGCCTTCGCCGCGCGAACCCCGCGCCGTACGCCGCCTACCTCGACCTCGGCGGCGGGCGGGCGATCCTTTCGAGCAGCCCGGAGCTGTTCCTGGACCTCAGGGACGGGGCGGTCGTCACGCGCCCCATCAAGGGCACGCGGCCGCACCGGCCAGGCGCGGAGGCGCTCAACGCGCGCATGCGGGCGGAGCTCGTGGCCTCCGAGAAAGACCGGGCGGAGCTCGTGATGATCGTGGACCTCGAGCGGAACGACCTGGGCCGCGTCTGCTCGTACGGGTCGGTCCGCGTCGCCGAGCCGCGGGCCGTCGAGGCGTACGCCTCGGTCTATCACACGGTGGCAACGGTCACGGGGCGGCTGCACGAGGACCGCGACCTCGTGGACCTCTTGAAGGCCACGTTCCCCGGCGGCTCGATCACGGGCGCGCCGAAAATCCGCTCCATGCAGATCATCGCGGAACTCGAGCCGACCCGCCGCAGCGTCTACACCGGAGCGGTCGGGTACCTTGGCCCCGCCTCGCCGGGCGAGCGGGCCGGCCGGTGCGTCCTCAACATCGCGATCCGGACGCTCCTGGCCGCCGACGGAAACGTGCACCTCCAGGTGGGCGGGGGCATCGTGGCGGACTCGCGGCCGGAGGAGGAATACGCGGAGACGGAGGACAAGGCGCGGGCGGCGCTGGAAGCGCTGGGACTGGACGGAAATGCGAAATGCGAAATGTGAAATGCGTAATGGGCGACGACGGCGCCTGCCCGGCGCTTTGCGCGCCGCCGGCCATTTCGCATTTCGCATTCCCCATTTCGCATCTGGTGCGGCGAGGTCTCCATGAACCAAACTGAGCTAATGTATGTCAGTGGCCGCTTCGTCCCCCCGCGCGAGGCCACCGTTTCGGCCCTCGACGCCGGGCTCCTCGTGGGGGCGGGGCTTTTCGAGACGCTGCGGACCTACGGCGGCAGGCCGTTTCGGCTGGACCGGCACCTGGCGCGGCTGCGGGCCAGCGGCCAGATCCTGCGAATCTTCGTCAAGGAGTCCGACGCCGACATCGCCGCCGTCATCGCGCGGCTTGTCGAAGCCAACGACGTGCCCGACGCGCGGGTCCGCCTGACGGCCACGCGCGGGCCGCTCACCGAGCCGCTCGAGGACGACGCCGCCCCGCCGGCCACGCTTCTCGTGACCGCCGGGCCGATGACGCCGTACCCGCCGGAGTTCTACGAGCGGGGCGCAACGGTCGTGGTGTCGGACATCCGCACCAACGAGACCGACCCGACCGTCTATCACAAGACGACCGGCTACATGCGCAGCATGCTGGCCCTGCGCGACGCCCACCGGGCCCGCGCGGCCGAGGCGCTGCTCTTCAACTCCACCCACCGCCTGGCCGAGGGATCGATCTCCAACGTCTTCGTGGTGCGCGCGGCGCGGCTGATGACGCCGCCGGTCGAGGACGGACTGCTGGCGGGCGTCACGCGCCAGGCGGTGCTGGAGCTCGCGCAGGAGGTGGGCGTGCACGCCGAGCAGCGGTCGCTGACGATCCACGAGCTCCTCGAAGCCGACGAAGTATTCCTCACCAACTCGATCATGGAAGTGATGCCGGTCGGCCGCATCGAAGCGCACGAGGTCGGCGACGGCAAGCCCGGCCCCGTGACGCAGCGGCTGGCGCAGGCGTACAAGGACCTCGTGGCGCGCGAAACGCCTGGTTAGTACTCCAGCGCCACTGAGCGCGGCGGGTCTCCGTATGCGTTTAGCGTTGTCATTCCGAGCGAGCGCAGCGAGTCGAGGAATCTCGCTGTGGTCGTTGCCGTTCGGACATTCGCACGGCGAGACCCCTCGACTCGCTGCGCTCGCTCGGGGTGACAGCATGAAGGGATCACGCTAAACACGTACGGGTCTCCTAACCCGCCGCGCAAAGGCCTGCGCGAGTCACGCGTCGATTTTCTCGTCGGGCAGGAAGAGGCGGCGGGGCGTCTCGAAAAGCATGTCGCGGGCCGCGGCGAGGGCCTCCTCGCGCGTCATGAAGCCGCGCTCGATCCGCTCGGCCATCACGTTGGCGAGGACCCGCTGGACCGTCCGCAGCCGCCCGTAAACCCAGTCCACGCAGTACCCGTCGCTGAAGAACGCCATCAGCCGGGCCCGCGGCACCATGTCCAGGCGGCGGTGCACCGCCTGGTGCATCACCGACGGGTAGAAGGTCTCCCACCAGAAGCCCGCCAGCGACACGTTGGCGTAGCCCTGGGTCATGGCGCACCAGACCGGCTCGTCGGGCTCGTAACCATTGAGGATATTGAAATGGATATCCTGGAACTCGCCGAAGAGGTGCCCCATGCTGCTGGCGAACTCCGGGGCGGCGCGGCCGACGGGCCGGGC
>Ga0315273_10013851_pt1 | contig 10385 bp, 7 predicted proteins | sample YL17G02_0_MG_FD_205753 | JGI IMG/M metagenome (GOLD analysis project Ga0315273, IMG submission 205753) | Sediment microbial communities from Yellowstone Lake, YNP, Wyoming, USA - YL17G02_0 | ecosystem: Environmental > Aquatic > Freshwater > Lake > Sediment | place: USA: Wyoming | collected... | reverse complement strand
GAGTGGCATCCGCTGTCCCGGATGCGGTCCGCGACCCGAGAGCGACGCACTCTTCTGCTCCTCCTGCGGTCGGTCCCTGACGGTGGGTGGCTGCGGCAGCTGCGGTGCGCCCCTCGTCCCAGGCAGCCGTTTCTGCGAGAACTGCGGTACCGGCGTCGCCCGCTGAGCCCGATCGAGCGGGCCTGATCATTTGGCCGAGCGCCGCGGCAGACCCGCTCGGCGCGCCCCCAGCGACTGGAGCAACGCGACGAGGCCGGCCGCTCCCTCCTCCTGCGGCCGAGATAGCGGTCGCGAGCGGCGGCTTCCTCACCACCTCGGCGCCGGAGCGCATCATCGATGCGCCCAGACTCGCCGTCATGCGTGAGCATGTCGGGCAGCGGCATGCCCATGCGCGCCTGCCGCCGGAATTCGCCGTGTGGTCCGATCGGCTACAGTGTCAGTCGGATCCCCGCGCCGACGCTCCACGTCAGCATTCGTCGCACTTCAGCTTCCGGCGGCAGGTCGCTGGGCCGGAAGGGACTGCCTCCGATCCCGAGGGTCGCATTGTTCTCGAGTGAGAGCCGACCGAGCGGAATCCTGAGGGCGAGGCCCGCCCGCCCGCTGAAGGTGGTCTGATTGCCGATCCCACTCATTTCCCAATGTTCGACCGCCGGTCCGGCCAGGAGGAGCAGCGACAGCTGCTCGAACGTCGCGAGCCGCCGGCCAGCCAGGAGGGACAGTCGCCAGCGGGTGACGCTCCCGGTGCGATCCTCGAGCATCAGGGCATCGGTCTTGGCGCGAAGCGATCCACTCGCGTGACCTATCTGCAATCCGAACTCCCAGGCGCCCGCCGACCTCCCGACGCCGATCTCGATGGCGACACGGGGGGCGGGGGCGATCTCGACCCGGACGCCGGGAATGGTCGTGGTATCGGTCGAGGCGCCGGTGAAGGCATCGCGGCTCACGCCGATGCCGATCGTCCAACTACCCTGGGCCGCCGCAGCGACGGGAGTCAGTGCGGCGAGGGTGCCCATCAGGGTGCTGATCTGGAATATCCGCATGCGCTTTCCTCCGGAGATGGCCGGCGGGCGGTGCCCGCCGGCCGTTGGGTCACCGCATCTGCAGGTTGATGTAGCCGTTGGTCACGTTGTCGTCGGCGCGCAGGATCCAGTTGTAGCCGGGGTGATATTCTCCGACGATCTTGTCCTCCATCGCGTTGCCGATGAGGTCATCGCTGGTCTTGATGAGATTGGCAATGGCCGCGAGGAACTTGCGGAGGCTCTTTCCGGCCGCGAGATATTTCTTGACCGACCCGGAGTCGATGGCGCCGGTCATATCCTTGTAGAGCGGTCCGATCGAACCGACGAAGGTCGCCCAGCGGTTCGGATCCACCTTGATCTGACAGGATGTGTCATCATCCTCGAGGGCCACCAACCGGAAGGTCTCGCCGGGGTGGGCCGTGTGATAGGCGTTGATCTCCGCCTGGCTGAACAACAGCACGTTCCCCGACCAGTTGGTGCCACCGTCCCAGTAGTAGCCACCCGACTGGTGCTCGCCGGCGCACTGGTACTTGGTCAGCGAGTCGCTGGAGCCCTTCTGACCCATCACGTGGATCTCAAATTCGGGACTTCCCTTCAACCAACCCTCAAAATCCCCATTGAAGTGCGCCAGCGTCATGTACAAGCCCGGGGTGGCAACTAGGTTGCCGCCGCCACCGCCTCCGGCGGCGCCACAATCGGGCTGATCCGGGGAGCACACCGCGATGACCTGCGCTGGAGGCCGATCGAAGTCGGTCTCGACCGGCACCACGGCGAGTACCGGCGTGTCGGGTGGCCGCGTGGGGTCGAGCAGATGCCGTTTGCCACCCAGGTCATAGGCCACGGGCAAGTCTCCATCCCGGGCCGCGGTCGCCACCAGCAACCGGGCGCCTCCCTGCCACTGGGCGCGATGCGACGGGACCGGGAGATAGACCTCGAGCGGCTGAGCGCGACCGAGGATGGAGTCGGTCACCGCCTCTGACTCCGTGTTCAGCTTTGACATGGCCCGGAGTTCACCGCGGTTGGCGCCGCCGAATGCGCGCTGCAGGTGGAGTTTGCCCTCCGGATAGGGCGAAGCCTGAAGCCGGGCGTGGAACCGGGCCCGGAAGGCGGAATCCGCCAGGGCCCGCGCCAGACGGCGGGCGACCCCTTCGAGGCGGTTGGTCTCCGGCGTGACACTCAGGGTCAGGGAAGGGCTCGGCGGCGGCGCGGTGGCCTCCGGCGGGGAACCCTCACCCGCGCAGGCGCCGAGTGCGAGCGTGGTGGAGAGGGACCAGGGAAGGAACTTGCGGAACATCTTCTCCTCCTTGCTTGGGGTGGACGCAGTGCGATCTGCGGTCCCAAGGTGGGAGGAGGATCAGGTGAGGCAGGGTGCGGGGAAACGCCGCTCGGCGCCTATTGCGGCGGAGCGGCGACGATGCGGGGCGGAGTACCCCTGCGGCTACGGGAGCGGCAGTAGCGGACGGATGTGATGCTGCCTCGGGGATGTCAGAATTCCATCCTCTCGATCTTCCTGAGTCCCAGCCGGATGGGGATGATGGTCGCGGCCAGGCATATCAGCACTACGGCGGCAAACGAGGCGAACATCAGGGGGTCAGGGACGGGGTCATCACCAGCGAGCTGTTGGCGCAGGTAGCCCATCACCGGAACGGCTTCGAGCATGAGGATCACGCCGAGGAGAACAATGGCCGACATCATGAAAACCATGCCGCCGAACCCGGTCGGAATCTGGGCGGCGTTCTCGGTGTCGAAGCGGGGAAACAGCGCCCCGAAGCCAAGAGCCATTGCGCTGATGGCGAACGTCAGCAGGACAATCGTGCCGAGGCTGGTGGCCATCATGAAGGGCGAGGCCTGCAGCAGCACGTTGGTGCTGAACGAGATCACAATGGCGAGGGCCAGCAGCGGCAGGGTGCCCGTCCAGTACTTGCTCCACAGCAGGGCCCGGAGATCCAGCGGACTCGACCGCAGCAGCCACATCTGCTTTCCCTCCAGCGAGACGGCGGGGAAGACGAAGCGGGCCGCGATCGCCGCCAGGACGAACCCGGCGAGGCCGAGGTTGAGGAACACCACGAGCGACACCAGGAAGACCGGCACTTTCTCGCCGGAGAAGAGCGGCAACGACTTGATGTTGAAGACGTAGACCACGAGCAGAACCGCGAGTAGAATGAGCTGGCTCCACTGAGTGGTGTCCCGGAAGAACAGCCGGAGATCCTTGAGCACGAACTCGCGCCGGGCCGCCGGCATTCGCCGGAGCAGCCGGCTGACGAGGCCCGACAAGGTACGGCCGCGGACGAAGCGCTCGGCACCCTCCTGGGCCTTGGAGAACCCGACGTGATACAGTTCGCCGTGGAGCAGAGCCCCGAGCACCACGAAGGCCGGGGCGGTGGTCCAGAGGAGCAGCACCGGCAGCGGATCGCTGACCCGGCGGAGCCAGTTCATGATCATCTGGGTGGCCCACTCGCTCGGCAGGAACGGACTGGTCGGACTCTGGAGGGCCGAGAGGTAGTCGAGAAGATTGCGCACCCCTTCGGGCCGGGCCAGTTGCTCGGGGCGGATCAGCCGGAACAGCAGCGCCAGGCCGCCGAAGGCACCAATCGCGACCAGGCTGAGGAGGTCCCGCGTGCGGCGTGCCGGAAAGACATTCACCAGAATCAGGGTGATGGCCGAGCCGACGACGCTGGGCAGGACGAAATACGGCAGCAGGGCGCACAGGACAACCAGCGGGAACAGCGGCCCGCCGTTGAAGACCATCCCGTAGGCGGTGAAGATCGGCACCGCCATCAGCGCCACCATCCAGGAGGAATGGAGCAGGGTCTCCCCCAGCTTCGCCAGGTAGAGCCTGAGCCAATCGGTGGGCGAAGAGACCAGCAGGTCGAGGTCCTTGGCGAGGAAGAAACTCGAGAGCGCCGTGATCAGATTTGACAGCAGCAGAAGCGACGCGAAGGCGAGCAGGATGATGCCCAGGAACTTGGCGGCCAGGGGGACGCCGACCTCACTGGTCGACTGGATGTAGCTCAGGATCCGGTACGACAGCCCGAACACCGCCGCCCAGAACCCGACCGCCACGAGCGCCAGCAGGAAGAACTTTCCGCTGCCCGTCGAGCGTTCCTGCCGGAGCCGGTTGAGCGCACTCCGCCACTTGGGGGTGGTGATCGTCTGAAGCGAGGGTTGAGGCTGCATGCCGTGTCCGCTGAAGGAGGAATGGTGAACGACTCCTCACCTCTCCAGAATCGCATCCATCTCCCGGTCGATGATGCCACCGGTAAGCTTGAGGAAGAGCTCCTCCAGATTGGCGTCACCGCCCTCGGTCTGGTGCCGGATCTCGGCCACCGAGCCGCAGGCGAGGATCCTGCCTCCGGCGATGATCCCGACCCGGTCGCACATCTCCTCGACGGTATCCAGGGTGTGGGTGCTCATCAGCACTGTGCCTCCCCGGTCGACAAAGGCCCGGAAGAGATCCTTGAGAAACTTCTGGCCCTTGGGGTCGAGTCCGACCATTGGTTCGTCGACCACGATGACCTCGGGCCGGTGCAGCAGCGCACTCGAGATGATGAGCTTCTGCCGCATACCGTGGCTGTAGCTCTCCACCAGCTCGTCCTTCCAGGGCATCAGTTCGAAGAGGTCGAGCAGCTCCTCCATGCGCCGCTCGACCGCGTCGCCTTGCTGGCCATAGAGCGCGGCCACGAATCGCAGGAATTCGGCGCCGGTGAGCTTGTCGTAGACGAACGGGCGGTCGGGAATGAATCCCATCCGGCTCTTGGCGCGGATCGGATCCGCAGCGATGTCGTCGCCCGCGATCTGGATGGTGCCGGCGCTGGGCTGCAGGATACCCGCGATCATCCGCATCGTGGTGGTCTTCCCCGCGCCATTGGGCCCGAGGAACCCGAACAGTTCCCCCCGCCCGATCTCGAGGTTGATGCCATCGACGGCGGTGAACTTGCCATAGCGCTTGGTCAGATTCGTCAGACGGATCATTGCATTTCCTCGAGAATTTCCAGTCGAAGCCGGCCAGCCTCGAGCGCCAGGTCAAGCAGGCGCGCCTCGCCACCGGTCGCCAGCCGGACCCGCCCGGCCAGCCCCCCCGTCCCTGCCATTTCCGGATCGGCGGGGGACCAGGTGCCGGCCCGAATTTCGGCCCATGGCCGCAGCTCCCAGCGGCCTCCCACCGGCACCAGCCCCCAGACCGGCCGGGCCTCGAGCCCGGCGGCTCGGGCCAGCGCGACCAGCAGGGTCACCCGCTCCTGCCTGGTCCCCTGGCGGGTCGCCAGGACGCGCCCCGCGCTGCTTCGGGACGGGCTCCCCCGGAGGGTGATGGTCCGGCGAACCCAGTCCGTCAGTCGGCGCGACATCAGCTCCGGCCGATGCTCTCCATGCAGGATGCGCGCCGCCGTCTGGGCGATCGCGGTATCAGGGGTGAGCAGCGGCTCGGCTTGGGCCGTCGGGTCGGGCAGGGTGTCGACGGCGGCAGTGCGAGCGATGCGGAGCGTATCTCCGCTCCGCTCCTGCCAGCCGCCCCCTAGGGACGGCACGGTAGGGGGCAGTGGCAGGCCGGGGGCCAGATGGCCCACCACTGCGAGATGGCTCCGGGCGGCGGGCTGGTCGTCGCCGAGCAGGTATCGGGGCGCGGCCGGGCTGGTATCCCAGGGCGCCGGAGGCAGGGCGCGGAAGTTGGTGTTCACGATTTCGAAGGCCGACCGCTCCAGCCGGGCGCCCAGCGCGTAGTCCGTCCGCACGATCATCCCCGACCCGTCGACCCAGCGGGAAACCGGCAGACCATGCACCGTCGCGTCCAGCCGCCAGGCGCGGACGGTGTCGCTATGGACCACGCGCCAGCGGCGGAAGGTCGCGCTGTATTCGGCGCTGTCCGGCACGGTGAAGACCGACTCCGCCGCGACGACCAGTCGCTCGGTCCGGAGTTCGTGGTGCAGAGGATCGTAGATCTCGAGGTTGAGCTTGCTGCCGGGGCGGGGGAGTCCGCGCGAGGCCGCCACCAGCGGGATCGCGCTTGGCAGGATGACCGGGCGGCGCGGGCGAACGGTCAGCGTCTCCCCGCGCTCTCCCTGTGGCAGGGTCACAACGGTGAGCAGTGAATCTCCACTAAGGGTCCCGGTCCCCGAGGCCCGGCCATGTTCGCTGAGCAGGTCGGACTGCCAGCGGATCAAATGGAGTCCCCGGGTATAGAGCGCCTGGACGCGGTAGGTCGTGCGCCGAGGGGTGCCGGCCTGGATCGGGGGTAGGCCGATCGTGAGGAGCTCGGTCACCCTGAGCCCGTCGGGCAGGGTGTCCACGGTGAGGGAGCCGATGCCATACTGGCGGTCCCCGAACCGGATGGCATGGAAGGCGGCGCCGGGGGGGACGGGCCATCTGGAAGCGCTGTCGCCGCCCTCGGTTCCGAGGTAGTGCCGCTCTGCCAGCCAGCCGAGGGCACCCACCCAGGCTGCCAGGATCAGGGTGGCGAGTGTGCGCCGTTTCATCGACCGCCGTTCCGGAGGAATGGTTCCACCGCCCCCCGCTGGTCGGGGTGGTCGATGGCGATATGCAGTTCGGCCGGGAACCCGGTGGCGAGGGGCCGATCACGGAAGGTTTCCACCAGTGCCAAAGCCGCCTCCGCCGGCGGGAGACCCAGCCCCGAGAGCGCCGCACCGACGGTAGTGAGCTGCCAGACTTCGGCGCGATGCCAGGCCGAGATAAGTGCCCGGCGGACCGTATCCCGGGAGGCAGCTCGCTCCTCGCCCTGGATCACCACATGCAGCACGAACTCGGCGACGAGGTCGCCAGCACCGGTGATGACGGCGGAGCCGACCTCGAGATTGGCCTGGAGCCGCCGCTGCTCCGTCAGGCGGGTGCCACCTTCGGCGTCGATCGCCTCGCTGACCGGGCCTACGGGACGGAGCAGATCGTCCGCGGCGCGCACCACGGCATCCACGGCGAGGGTCTCCAGCGCGCGCTCGAAGACCCGGATCACGCCTCGCCGACCTCGCGGGCGCGGCGATACATGGGTTGGGCCTCGTCGTACTTGCCCATGCGGTCCAGCACCCGCCCAAGCAGCCGGAACGTGCGGCCATGGTCGGGAGCGAGTTCGACCGCTCTCTCGAGCGCCAGCTTGGCCCCCTTGAGGTCCCCGGCCTGGTTCAGCGCCTCACCCAGGTAGTAGTAGCCGGAGGCGTTTTCCGGTTCGAGGGAGAGAGCCTTGCGGAGCGCCTCGGCCGCTTCCTTGGGCACCCCCTTCCGCCAGAGCACCAGTCCGAGGGTGAGATACCCCTGCACATGCTGCGGGTCGAGCCGGAGCGCGCGTCGCAGGTCCGTCTCCGCCTCGGCGTACTGTTTCAGCCGGCCGTGAACGGCGCCCCGCGAGACCAGCATGTTCACGTCGTCAGGGGCGATCTTGAGCGCCTGGGTGAGCTGGTCCAGCGCCTCCGCAGGGTCGCCGGTCGTCTCCAGCAGCGCCGAGAGATTGTTCCGGGCGGCGATGTGAACCGGGTCAAGGGCGAGCAGTTCTCGGTAGCGCTGAATGGCTTCGGCAACGCGACCCCGGCTAGCGGCTTCCACCGCCCGACGATACAGCCGCTCGACCGGGGACTCATCGGTGCTGGGCTCGGTGGCGACGAGATCGTCCTGAGGCACCGCCGCCGCGAACGGGCGGAGCGGAAACCCCGCATCTGGCGCCTCCGTGGGGAGGTCACCCTCGAGGCCGTAGGTGCCGAACAGCTCGTCCAGCATCGACTCGAGGCCGGTTGCCCGGCTCCGGAAGGAGGTCATCGCGGGGGGAACGGTGAGAGGTGAACGGCGAGCGGCCGACGGTGACCGTTCGATCGTATCCAAGTATAGCGCTGTCTGGTTCACCTTTCACCGGTCACGGTTCACCGCTCTCCTCTAGCAGGGTTGAAGCGGGCCCGACGTGGGGATACGTTCCCCTGCTTATGGCCCAGGAATACCTCGTCGTAACCGGCGCTCGCGAACACAACCTCAAGAACGTCTCGGTTCGGATCCCCCGGGACCAGCTGACGGTCATCACCGGGCTCTCGGGATCGGGCAAGTCGTCCCTCGCCTTCGATACGATTTACGCCGAGGGACAGCGCCGCTACGTCGAGTCCCTGTCCGCCTACGCCCGGCAGTTCCTCGGTCTCATGGAGAAGCCGGACGTCGATGCGATCGAAGGCCTCTCCCCCGCGATCGCCATCGAGCAGAAGACGGCCGGCCACAATCCCCGCTCGACCGTCGGCACGGTCACCGAGGTCTACGACTATCTGCGCCTGCTCTGGGCCCGGGTCGGTGTCCCGCATTGTCCCAACGACGGCAGTCCCATCGAGCGCTCCAGTGCGACCCAGATCACCGACACGATTCTCGGCTGGCCGGAGGAGACTCGGATCGAGGTGCTGGCCCCGTTGGTGCGTGGCCGCAAGGGCGAGTTCCGGGAACTGTTCGATGAAGTCCGCAAGCGCGGCTTCGTCCGGGTCCGGGTCGACGGCGACACCTACGATCTGAACGAGGTGCCAGCCCTCAATCGGCGCCAGAATCACGACGTCGCGGTGGTGGTGGACCGGCTGGTGGTCCGCGCCGCGGACCGCGGCCGGCTGGCCGATTCAATTGAGACCGGCCTGAAAGTGGCCGAAGGTGTCGTGGAGGTGGTGCGCCACGGGAGCCCGACAGCCCGCCGCTCCGAGGGCCCGGCCGAGTCGCCGAGCCGCCGAGCCGCCGAGTCGGTCCTCTTCTCGGAGAAGTTTTCCTGCCCCACCTGCGGTCTCTCCCTGCCCGAACTCGAGCCGCGCCAGTTCTCCTTCAATTCCCCCTTCGGGGCCTGCGCGGAGTGCCATGGAGTCGGGCTCCGCCGGGAAGTCAACGCCGAACTCGTTCTCGGCGATCCGAGCATCTCCATCCTCGAAGGGGTCGTGCTTCCCTGGGGCGAGCCCACCGGGTACCTCCGGAAGGTGGTACTGCCGACACTCGCGAAGGCCCTCAAGTTCGACCTCAACGATCCCTGGGGCAGGATCTCCGAGGCCGCACGCAAGGCGCTGCTCTTCGGCTTGGCCGGCAAGAAGCTCAAGTTCCAGATCGAGGGGGTGCGTGCCCGCGACGACTACGAAAGCGAGTGGGAGGGGATTGTCGCCAACGTCGGCCGGCGCTACCGCGAGAGCAGCAGCGACGCGGTCCGAGTCTCGCTGGAGCCGTTCATGGTGGAGGAGCCCTGCCGGGCTTGCGGCGGAAAGCGGCTCAAGCCCGAATCGTTGTCCGTCAGGGTGGGCGGCAAGGGGATCGGGGAAGTCGTGGACCTTCCCGTGAACAAGGCCTACGAATTCTTTGCCGGGCTGCCCATCCGCGGGGCGGAGCCGTCCCAGGGGAGTCCGCCTCGCGGCCTCGATCCCGAGGTCGCCGGCCCGATCCTCAAGGAAGTCTGTGACCGGCTCCGCTTCCTCCGGGACGTCGGGCTCGACTACCTGACCCTCGGCCGCTCGGCGGGAAGCCTGTCCGGCGGCGAAGCCCAGCGCATCCGCCTGGCGACCCAGATCGGCTCGCGGCTCACCGGCGTACTCTACGTGCTGGACGAGCCCAGCATCGGGCTGCACCAGCGCGACAACGCGCGCCTCCTCGCGACGCTCCGCGAGCTCCGGGATCTGGGCAACACCGTCCTGGTCGTCGAGCACGACGAGGACACGATCCGGGCCGCTGATCATGTCGTGGACCTGGGCCCCCGGGCCGGGCGGTTCGGGGGCGAGCTGATCGTCGAGGGGACGGTCGCCGACGTCCTGAAGCATCCGACTTCGCTCACCGCGCGCTATCTCCGGGGTGAACTCCGTGTCCCGCTGCCGTCGCGCCGTCGTGCCCCCGTACCGTTCAAGCGCCTGCGCATTGCCGGCGCGAGGGCGAACAATCTCAAGAACCTCACCGTGGAGGTGCCGCTCGGGCTGTTCGTCGCGGTGACCGGGGTGTCCGGTTCCGGCAAGTCCACCCTCGTCACCGATATCCTCTACCAGGCCCTGGCGCGGCACTTCTATCGGGCCAAGGTGATTCCTGGCATGCACAAGGGGATCGAGGGCCTCGACCTGATCGACAAGGTCATCGACATCGATCAGAGCCCGATTGGCCGAACCCCCCGGAGCAACCCCGCCACGTATACCGGGCTGTTCACTCCGATCCGTGAGCTCTTCACCCAGCTGCCCGAGGCCAAGCTCCGCGGCTACGGGCCGGGCCGCTTCTCGTTCAACGTCAAAGGCGGCCGCTGCGAGGCCTGTGAGGGCGACGGGCTGGTGAAGATCGAGATGCATTTCCTGCCCGACGTCTATGTGCCGTGCGAGGTCTGCAAGGGAAAGCGCTACAATCGTGAGACCCTCGAGGTTCGCTACAAGGGCCGGAGCATCGCCGAGGTGCTGG